>ERZ808246.1709-NODE-1709-length-15168-cov-3.928141_pt1 | contig 15168 bp, 11 predicted proteins | sample MGYA00521083_ERZ808246 | MGnify/ENA primary metagenome ERZ808246 (study PRJEB31516, sample SAMN03275577) | gut metagenome | biome: mammalia-associated habitat; material: feces | host: Papio cynocephalus | place: Kenya | collected 2012-07-07 ...
TGAAGACTCTCGGACCCAAGTACGGCGCAAAGCTCGGCGCGATAAGAAACGCGCTTGCTTCTCTCGACGGAGCTAAGGCATACGCTCAGCTTAAGGCGGACGGTAAACTTGTTATAAATATAGGCGAGGATATCGAGCTCGGCGAAGAGGATCTTCTCATTGAAACGAAGCAGAAAGACGGTCTGTTCACTCTTACCGATTACGGCGTTACCGTTGCTCTTGACACGGTTCTTACCGAGGAGCTTATAAACGAAGGTTTCGTCCGTGAGATTATCAGTAAGGTTCAGACTATGCGTAAGGACGCTGACTTTAACGTAACGGATCATATCGCTCTTACAATAAACGGAAGCGATAAACTTAACGCAATCGTTGCTTCTCATAAAGCCGATATTGCTGGCGACGTTCTCGCAGACAGCGTAGAGGTCGGCAAAGCCGAAGGCAATACCGCCGAGTGGAATATCAACGGCGAAAAAGCCGTTATAGGCGTAAAAGTAGTTTAATATTTCTTTCGCGGCGACAGCGATGATTGCCGCCGCGAATTCGTGTTTTATCCCGGAAAGGAGAATAACCTATGAAAAAAGTTTCCGTAAGACTTTCAGCATTTTTACTTACCGTTTTAATGATTGTTACGACGTTTACTTCAGTCTCATACGCTTATGTCGACCAAAACGGTAAGCAGACTTATAATTCGATAACATTATCTGATGCGCTTTATGCTGACGGTGAAAAGCTTTACAACAGAAGAGGCGAGGAGGTAAGACTTCGCGGTCTTAACCTCGGCGGATGGCTTATCATGGAGGACTGGTTTTGTCCGATAAGCAACGATAAAAAGGGTGACCTTTATACGATGGATATTCTCGAAAAGCGATTCGGTGCCGAAAAGACGAGAGAACTTTACGAGATATATCAAGATAACTGGATTACCGAAACCGATTTTCAGAATATTGCCGACATGGGCTTTAACTGCGTCAGAATTCCGTTCTGGTACAGAAACTTCCAGTCCGACGATAACGGTACATGGGTAAGAGACGAAAACGGTGAAATTGACCTTTCGAGACTCGAATGGGCTGTCGAAATGTGCCGTAAATACGGTATTTATGCAATTCTTGATCTTCACGGGGCAAATGGATGTCAGGGTTATACCGACCACTGCGGAAAGGGTAACGACAACGGCAAGAGCTATCATTTCTTTGATCAGAACGATACAGGTAAGCGTTACCGTCAGCAGGCTGCGGAACTTTGGGGTGTTATCGCCGAACGTTTCGCGGGCGATCCTGCGGTCGCTATGTTTGATTTGTTAAACGAACCTATGTGTGACGTTCCTCTGCTTAGAAGAAATTATAGATATATTTGGGAATTTTATGATATGGCTTATGATGCGATCAGAGCCAAGGATCCTGCGAGAATCATGACTATGATAGGGACATGGTCGATAGATAAACTTCCGAATCCTAAAGAATATAACTGGAAAGGCGTTGTATATCAGTATCATCAGTACGATGATGCCGAGTCCGATTATACAAACAGAATAAAAGCCGGCTGGCACTTGAACTATAATGTTCCCCAGTATGCCGGTGAATTTCATCCTGTAGGAGATAAAGTCACTCTTGACTTTGCGATAGGTGCTTATGATTCAAATAATATGAGCTGGACTCTCTGGACGTATAAAGGCTATAACTCATGGGCAAAGTGGTCAGACTGGTTTGTTTACGGTTCGTCGTCGGCGGATTTGACAGTTAATGCTGAGACTGATTCGTACGAGACGATTGCAGAAAAATGGGGTTCCGTAATGCAGACAAACAGCGGTAATTTCTCGCTTGCGGGGCTTTACGGCGTCGCAAAAAAATATCTCCCCTCTGTAACTCTTACCCAGGCACCGTTTAACACTCAGAAAAATATAGATTCAGCAGTGTTTAATGAGGTTAAGTATGACGGAGAGTATCACGGTAACATAGGTTATGATACCGGAAATATATTAAACAGATTCAGGGCGTTTATTTGCAGAGTACTTGAATTTGTCAGAATTATTTTTGACTCATTCAGCACAACCCATTGACAGTTTTAATTATGGCGGGGCTTTGTCCGAAACAGACAGCCCCGCTTTTTTGAAAGGACAATTTATGTTTTCAGATAGATTTATAAAAGCGTCGGACAATTATTCAACATATACTGATTTTGTTTCCGCCCCGTATTTCAGAAAGAGTTTTGAAATAAAAGAGAACGTAAAAAAGTGCGTTTTGACAATAACCGGTTTAGGTTTTTACGACGCATATATAAACGGTAAGAAAACTACCAAGGGAATCCTCGCTCCGTATATTTCTAATCCCGACGATATAGTTTATTATGATGAATACGACATAACCCCCTTTATTTCTGACGGAAAAAATGTTTTGGGCATTCATCTCGGTAACGGAATGTTAAACTCTGTCGGAGGCGGTATATGGGATTTTGATAAAGCACTTTTCAGAAGCGCGCCTCAGACGGCTTTCAGTATAGAAACGGAGTATGAAGACGGTTCGTATTCTGTCGAGGAAGCCGACGAGAATGTAAAAACAGCCGATTCGCCCGTAATATTCGACGATTTGAGATGCGGATGCTTTTATGACGCGAGAAAAGAAATTGACGGCTGGGCGAATGTTGAATTTGACGATTCAATGTGGAAAAACGCTCTGCGAGCAATGCCGACGAGGGGAGAAAAGAAACTCTGTACCGCCGAAGCGATAAGACCGCAGAGAGTTATAAAGCCCGTAAAAATCAGAAAATGTGTTTTAAAAGACTATCATCCGCGAGGAGATGTTACGAACGTCTATAAGGATTTTCCGTCAAAGGAACATAAGGGATTTTTATATGATTTCGGAATTAATGCCGCGGGAACGGTCAGACTCAAAATAAAAGGCGAACGCGGTCGTCAGATAGATTTGCAGTTCGGCGAATACTACGCCCCCGACGGCGAACCCGATACGAGCAATATTTGCTTCTGCCCCGACGGATATTCGCAGAGGGATATCTACATTTTAAAGGGCGGGGAAGATGAAGAATTCGAACCCGTATTCACGTATCATGGATTCAGATACTGCGTTGTTCTCGGCATAACAGAGGATGAAGCGACAGAGGATTTACTCGAATATATCGTTTATAATTCGGATATAAAAGAGCTCGGAAGCTTCAGCTGTTCCGATGAAACCGCGAACGCATTGCAGAGAATGACGAGAAATTCCGATTTGTCGAATTTTTATTATTTCCCGACCGATTGTCCTCAAAGAGAGAAAAACGGCTGGACGGGAGACGCGGCTCTCTCGTGCGAGCATGCATTGATGAACCTCGACGCCGTAAACAGCTATAAGGAGTGGCTTAATAATATAAGAGCCGCCCAGCGTTCGGACGGTGCTCTGCCCGGAATTGTTCCCACGGCAGGATGGGGATTTGAATGGGGAAACGGTCCGGCATGGGACGCGGCTTTAACGTATATCCCGTATTTTTCGTATATTTTAAGAGGGGACAAAGAGATTCTCAAAGATAACGCGTGCGCGATATTCAGATACTGCGCGTATATTTCCTCACGCCGTAATGAGCGCGGTCTGATAGCCATAGGGCTCGGCGACTGGTGCCCGGTAACAGAGGTTAAATCTCCTCTTGAATTTACAGACAGCGTAACATGTATGAGCATACTCGAAAAGGCTTCGTACATTTTCGACGTACTCGAAAAAAACGCCGAAAAGGAATACTGTGACTCTCTTTATTCGTCAATCCGCGCGTCTGTGAGAAAATATCTTATAGATTTGAATACAATGACTGCGATAGGCTCGTGTCAGACCTCACAGGCAATGGCGGTATATTATAATGTTTTTGATAACGCCGAAAAGCCCGAAGCCGTAAAACGCCTCGTCGAGATTATAAATCGCAGTGACTGTCATGTCGACGCGGGAATTCTCGGTATGAGGGTTTTATTCAGAGTCCTTTCCGACTTCGGATATTCTTCTCTTGCATTTAAAATGATAACGCGCCGTGATTATCCGTCGTACGGTAACTTCATCGAAAGAGGTCTTACGGCTCTGCCCGAGGACTTTTTAAGAGAAAACGACCGCCCGAATTCTCAGAATCATCACATGTTCGGCGATATTTCCGCATGGTTTATCGAATACTGCGCCGGAATTAAAGTAAATCCGTACAGAAACGATCCGTCGTTTATTCGGATTTCTCCGTGCTTTATCGATGAACTCGACTATGCCCAGGGAGAATATGAAACCGTCGGCGGTAAGATAAAAGTAAATTGGGTCAGAACAGACGGTAAAATAAACCTCACCGTAATCGCGGACAAGGGTGTTCACGGCGAAATTATAATACCGTCCGAATATTCGATTGAAGATAACGGCGGAAATTATGCCGAACTTGAAAACGGCGAATATATGCTTGAATTAAATAAATAAAAGTGTTAAAATGAGAAAAACAAAATGTGAGGTAGTTTTTTATGCTTCGTGATATACAGGATGAAATTATAAGACTGAAAAAAGAAAAGGACTTTTGCATTCTTGCCCATTGCTATCAGTCGCACGATATACTTGAGATTGCGGATTTTGTAGGCGATTCTTTCGCACTGAGCAAAGAGGCGGCAAAGCAGAGCCAAAAAAATATACTTATGTGCGGAGTCCGTTTTATGGCTGAGACCGTGAAAATTCTCGCTCCGGAAAAGAGGGTTATTCTCTCGTCCGCAGACGCGGGATGTCCCATGGCTGAACAGCTCGACGCGCCTACTCTTCGCGAGCTTAAGAAAATGTACCCCGATTATACGGTTGTCGCGTATATCAATACTACCGCCGAACTTAAAACCGAGTGCGACGTTTGCGTAACGAGCGCGTCGGCTCTCGATATCGTCAGAAAACTTGACGGCGATAGAATTCTCTTTATTCCCGATATCAATCTCGGTACTTTTATTAAAGATAACATACCGGAAAAGGAATTTAAATTAATTCACGGCGGATGTCCGACTCATGCGAGGATGTCGGCGGAGCATGTAAAGACCGCAAAACAAGCTCACCCGAATGCGCTTGTGCTCGTTCACCCCGAGTGTAAGCCCGAAGTTACCGCTCTTGCGGACTATGTCGGAAGCACGTCTGGTATTATGAAGTTTGCAAAACAGTCCGATAGTAAGGAATTTATAATCGGAACGGAGAACAGCATAGTTCAGCATTTACAGTTTGACTGTCCTGATAAAATGTTCTACCCGCTGTCAAAGGACTGCGTATGTCATAACATGAAACTTACAACCCTTGTAGACGTATTGAATTGTTTAAAGGGTACCGACGGCGAGGAAATCGAAATGAGCGAGGAAACGAGACTCAAGGCGAAAAAATGTATTGACGAAATGCTGAGACTTGGATAATTGAATAAAAAAGCGGATGTTTGCGTTAAGCAGACACCCGCATTTCTTATACCCTTCCGTATATGTTATTCCATTTTATGAATTTATCTTTGTTAATATTTTTAAGCTGGTCTTTTGTAATTCGGTAACTCCAGTTTCCGAATGCTTTTCCCGGAGTATTGAGTCTCGTATCGCTTCCGTATAGAAGCAAATCCTGAACCGGGAGTATGACGAGTCCTGCTGATGACTGAAAAACGGTTCTTAAAATATCGTCATAGCATGAATTCCAGTCGGAGCCTTTAAATCCGCAGTATTCGAGCAGACGTTTTCTCGTATTTTCGTCGAGCTCCCATACGTAGCCTAAAAGCGTGTTGTTGTCGTGTGTTCCCGTGTACGCGACGCAGTTATTTATATAGTTGTGCGGTAAATGCGGACTGGATGCGTCGGAGAGAAAACCGAACTGCAAAACTCTCATGCCGGGGAAACCGCTTTCGATTACAAGTTCGTAAACCTCGGGCGTGATCTCGCCGAGGTCTTCGGCAATAATCAATTTGTCTTTACATAACCCTTTAAGCGCGTTTATCAGTTTCATTCCGGGACCTTTTTTCCACATACCGTTCTTTGCCGTTTCTGCGCCTGCGGGAATAGTGTAATAAGATTCAAGACCTCTGAAATGGTCGATTCTGACTCCGTCGAAGAGCTCTGTCATGAACTCGATGCGTTCGCGCCACCATTTATATCCGTCCTTCTCCATAACAGCCCAGTCATAGAGCGGGTTGCCCCACAGCTGTCCGTCCTCGCAGAAATAATCAGGGGGAACTCCGGCGGTAAGGGTAGGTTTCATATCATTGTCGAGCAGAAACTGTTCGGGATCCGACCACACGTCGGAACTGTCGTAGGAAACGTATATCGGAATGTCTCCGATAACCGAAACACCCTTTTTGTTCGCATACTCCTTAATTTCGAGCCACTGAACATAGAATTCATACTCTATGAATTTCCACGCCTCGAACGTGTCATTGTCGGGAACCGTGCAGTTCCATTCATTCCACGGTTTTGAATTGTTTGCAGTTTTCAGCGCCATAAATTCGCAGAATTTTTTTATATGCGGACGGCTTGATATAAATTCATTTATTTCTTTTCTGTCTTTTAAACGTTCCCCCGCTTTCTTTAACAGAGGAAAACGCTCATTTGCAAGACGTTCGAATTCGCATGAATACGGGGTTTTCTGCCTTGCATTTTCGAGTTCTTCCGATGTCAGAAGTCCTTTATCATAAAGTTTTTTCAGCGAAATAAAGTTAGGGTTCAGGCTGAACGCACTGTATGATTTATACGGGGAATTACATTCGTCCGTAAGGCAGAACGGAAGCACCTGCCAAACTGAAAATCCGCATGAAGAAATAAAATCTATCCATTCCTTCACCTCATCGCCGAACGCCCCCGCGGAATAATCGCCCCACAGGGATGAAACGTGCATGAGCACACCGCTTTTTCTTTGCATAAAATTATACCTCTCTGTATTGATATCAGTAATTATAGCATAATAAAAAAGGTTTTTAAAGTAAAAAATGCCTGCATTGATTTTATTTTTGTTTTGTGATAATATTTACATTTATCGGGAGGTTTTTTTATGCTTCGGTATCTTAAAAAATATTGGTTTCCCACGCTTATTGCTCCGTTGTTTATGGTCGGCGAGGTGTTAATGGACCTTATTCAGCCGACTCTTATGAATAAAATTGTCGACGAGGGCGTTCTCGGGCTTAATAATAACGGTATAAGCGACTTATCCGTCGTTTTGAATACGGGAATTAAAATGATAGGATGCGTTTTGCTCGGCGGAATGTTCGGCGTGCTGTGCGGAGTTTTTACGAATATTTCGGCTCAGAATTTTGCCAACGATATACGTAAGGACTGTTTTAAAAGCGTGATGAATTTTTCGTTTGAACAGACCGATAAATTTACGACCGGTTCGCTTGTTACCAGGATTACAAACGACGTAACCCAGGTTCAGAATATGCTCAGTATGTGCATAAGAGGATTTGTCAGAAATATTATGTTTTTTGTCGGCGGAATCGTATGCATGCTTCGTCTTGAACTCAGTTTCGGCATTGTCGTTGCGTGCGCGCTTCCGATTCTCGGTACTCTTGTTGTGATTTTTATAAAAAAAGCAAATCCGATATTTGCTCGTCTTCAGTCGAAGCTTGACAGGGTAAATTCCGTTATGCAGGAAAACGTGACAGGTGTTCGGGTTGTAAAAGCGTTTGTAAAAGAGGATTACGAAAAAGAACGTTTTTCAAAGTCAAATGACGACCTTGTTTCAACGCAGTTAAAAGTTTTGCTTTTGTTGTCATATTTATCTCCAATAATGAATATTGTGATGAATTCCGCCGTCGTAGGACTTATATACATAGGTGCGCTGGAGGTTAAAAACGGTACTGCCACTCCGGGAAATATCATGGCGGCGGTGACTTACGTGTCTCAGATACTCGGCGGGGTTATGATGCTTGCAATGTTTTTTCAGACAATGTCAAGAGGCGCCGTTTCCGCAAAAAGGCTTAAGGAACTGACAGACTGCACGCCGAGTATCGCGGACGGTTGTTTCAGCGGTGAAACGGGAGTAAAGGGGGAAATAGAGTTTAAAAACGTTTCATTCTCCTATAACAAAACGAAGGAGGATAATGTAATAGATAACGCGTCGTTTAAAATTTCCCCCGGTGAAACGGTCGGAATTTTAGGCTCGACCGGATGCGGAAAAACATCGCTCGTCAGCCTGATTCCGAGATTTTACGACGTGAGCTCGGGCGAAGTTTACGTTGACGGGGTAAACGTAAAGGATTATAAACTCTCTGATTTGCGTAATAAAATCGCGTTCGCGCTTCAAAAAAGCGAATTGTTTGCAGATACAGTCGAAAATAATATTCGCTGGGGAAATCCCGAAGCTTCATTTGAAGATATAAAATGTGCCGCAGAAACTGCACAGGCGGATTTGTTTATTGATGAAATGCCCGATAAATATCAAACGCGTATCGCTGAAAAAGGCGCAAGCCTGTCGGGCGGTCAGAAACAGAGAATTGCAATATCACGAGCCGTTTTGAAAAATGCTGAGATAATGATATTTGATGATTCGACAAGTGCGCTTGACTTAAAGACAGAGGCTGAACTTTACGCATCTCTTTCGCAAAGATATCCTGATACGACTAAAATAATCATAGCCCAGCGTATAGCGTCCGTAAAAAATGCGGACAGAGTTATGGTTCTGGACAACGGTAAAATCACGGGATTTGATTCTCCCGAGAATCTTATGAAGACGTGTGACGTTTACAGGGATATATATTCCTCTCAGCTGAAGGGCGGTGAAGAGTATGCCTGAGGAAAGAAAACCTCCGCAGAACATTCCGCCGATGCGCCCGGGAAGACGGCGTCCGGGCTTTTCTCCGGTTGAAAAACCGAAGGATTCTAAAAAAACAATAAAACGTCTGCTTTTGTATTTTAAAAATGAGAGAAAGACGGTTATTTATCTGTTTATTGCCGTTATTCTGTCAGTCATATGTTCCGTTACGGCTCCGAGTTTGCAGTCAAAAGCGATTGACGCCGTGTCCGATAAAGATTTTTCGTCAGTAGGCGGAATTCTTATAGCGATGCTGTCCGTTTATATAGTTTACAGTATTATGAACCTTCTCCAGGCAAGACTCAGCGCGGTTCTCTCGCAGAATATTATAAAGAGAATGAGGCTCGAATTGTTTGATAAAATAATTCATCTTCCGGTCAGATATATAGACTCGCATCCTCACGGCGATATTATGAGCAGGATGACTAACGACGTTGAGAATATATCAAATACCGTTTCTCAGTCGTTGTCCTCGCTTGTTTCAGGTACGCTGACCGTTCTGGGCACCGTAGCAATGATGATACGTTACAGTCCGCTTCTGGCACTGCTGTCATGCATTACGGTCGTCCTTACTGCGGTTGTAACAAAATATTTGTCAAAAGCGATGCGTAAATTCTTTGTCCGCCGGCAGGAGCTTTTAGGCGAGCTTAACACCCGCGTCGAGGAAAGCGTTACGGGATATAAGACCCTGACGGCATACAACAGACAGAATAAATCGGTCGAGGACTTTTCCGCAGTTTCGGATTCGCTTACCAAAACGGGAATAAAAGCCGAAATTCTCGGCGGTTCCATGGGACCGATTATGAATGTTATAAACAATATCGGATTTGTTATTATTGCCGGATTCGGAGGCTGGTTTGCCGTAAAGGGAATGATTACAATAGGCGTAATATCCGCTTTTATCGTTTATGCAAAGCAGTTCGGACGTCCGATTAATGAGATAGCACAGCTTTACGGTCAGATTCAGACCGCGGCCGCAGGCGCGGAACGCGTTTTTGAAATTCTTGATGAAAAAAACGAGGATTTGGGAGGAGACGCGGTTTCTTCCGAGTCAAAAGGAATTGTCGAATTCAGAAACGTTAATTTTTCTTATATTCCGGGAAAACAGGTGCTGTTTGATTTTAATTTAAAAGTTCCCGCAGGACATAAAGCGGCTCTTGTCGGCGCAACCGGAAGCGGAAAAACGACGGTCGTTAATCTTCTGACACGCTTTTATGACGCTGATTCGGGAGAAATTCTTATTGACGGCGTTAATATAAGGGATATGAATTTATCTGCGCTGAGAAAGAAAATCGGAATTGTTTTACAGGATACCGTACTTTTTTCGGACACGTTAAGAAACAACTTAAAATATGCCGACGAAACGGCGGACGATGAAAAAATGAAAAAATCGGCTCAGCTTGCAAACTGCGATAAAATGATAGACCGTCTTTCGAACGGGTACGACACTGTTTTGTCCTATGCCGGCGAAAATCTGTCGCAGGGACAGCGCCAGCTTCTTACTATTGCAAGAGCGTTTCTTGCAGACCCTGATATTCTCATTCTCGACGAGGCTACGTCGAGCGTCGACACAAGAACGGAAAAGAGGATACAGGACGCTATGGTAAACCTGATGAAAGAGAGGACGAGCCTTATAATTGCGCACAGACTCTCCACGGTGCGCGACGCGGATATGATAGTCGTGCTCGATAATGGCAGAATAATAGAACAGGGCAATCATGATTCACTGATAAAACAGAAGGGCAAATACTACGAACTTTATATGACGCAGTTTTCCGGACGGGAAATATAAACGGAGGATAGATAACGGTGATTAAAAATTATATATGGGATTTTGACGGAATGCTTTTTGACAGCTACAGACATATAACGGCGTGTTTTGTTAAGGCGATGGGCGAATTCGGCGTTGAGGTCGATTATGACGAAGCAAAGGCTTTGTTTGAAATATCTTATAAGACGTGCTTTGACCGCTATGAATGTACGAACGATATGATAGAAAAGTTTGATTCGTACGAGTCGGATTATCATTTTGAACCTGTTGTTTCTCCTTTTAAAAACACGGTTTATACTCTTAATCAAATTGTAAAACACGGCGGTAAAAATTATCTTTATACTCACAGAGACCATACCGCGCTTTACTATCTTGCAAAGTATAACGTTATAAATTTATTTGACGGATTCGTGACGAGTCTTAATAATTTTCCGTCTAAACCGTCGCCCGACGCGCTCAATTACATAGTAAAAACCTTTAATCTTAATAAGAAAGAATGTCTGATGATCGGGGACAGGGAAATTGACGTCGGCAGCGGATATAACGCGGGGATGTACTCATGTCTGTGTGCAAAGAATGTAAAAGACACTGTCGCGGACTTTGTTATAAGCGATATTTCGGAGGTTCTCGATATAAAAACAGAATAATGCTTACTGTGCGGTCATAGTAATTAGAGAGAAAAAAATCAGTAAAGGACTTTTTTATTATGACCGAAAGCAAAGAAAAGAAAGATAAGAAAAAAGACGCTTTTTCCGTTGTCATGCTTACGCAGTTCATTGTCTGCGCCGTACTGCTTGCGATTATGTTCATATTCTGCCGGGGAGATTCCGTTACGGGAAAATCGATTCGCTCGCAGTATGAAAAACTTATGAAAAGGGATTTTTCATCAGAGGATTATAAAGAGGCGTACAGTGCCGTTTCATCGTTTATTAAGGGGGAAAAGACTGAAAATAATAAAGATTCTGCGTACGGCGGAACGGATGAAAATGAATCCGTACCGATGGGCGGAAACGACATTCATTCGGACAATCTGTCGGTTTTGGAGGGAATATCGTTCGAAAAGTATTCGATATCTTCAAAATATATAAAACCGCTTGACGATTACACGATATCGTCGCCGTTCGGTTACAGAGAGGACCCTATCGCGGGCGGAAACGGCGTTCATACGGGAATTGACCTTGCCTCCGGCGCAGGAAATAAGATAAAGGCTTCGAATTCGGGTAAAGTTGTTAAAGCCGAATATTCGGACGGGTACGGCAATTACGTCTTACTCGCGCACGACGACGGAATCAATACTCTTTACGCCCATTGCAGTGAATTAAAATGTTCTGCCGGCGATATTGTAAAACAGGGCGAGACTATAGCCCTTGTCGGAAGTACGGGGAATTCAACGGGTAATCATCTTCATTTTGAAGTCAGGAAAAACGGCGTAAAACTCGACCCGTCATATGCATTAAAATTATGACGTTTTATATCGGCAGGGTCGGAATAAAACTTCATTTTTTATTCTTTATCGTCCTTGCATATATGCTGTCGTTTGAGAGCGGAAAGTATTATATTACCGCGCTTTTTTATGCGTGTATTCACGAATGCGCGCATATAGCCGTTCTTACCCGTCTTTATGACGGAACTTTCAGAGTGACTGTCGGCATGTTCGGCATGAGGCTTGATTATGACGATACGGTTCGTTTTACGCTGAAAAACGAGGCGATGACCGCTTTTTCAGGACCGTGCGCAAATTTGATTCTCACAGCTGTTTTTTATATTTTGACAATTATAAATCCCGATTCGCAGTTTTTTATAGCCTCGCTTATAATAAATGCAAGCCTCGCTTTTTTTAATCTGCTCCCGATTGTTCCTCTTGACGGAGGGAAATTTCTTTATAATATTATTTTGATGAAAATAAACGCACAGAGCGCCGATACGGTTCTTAATGTTACAGGAATCTGCACACTTGTTTTGTTCTCCGTTATACTTATTGTTTTTAAATCGGAAATAACCGGCACAATCGCATTTTTCTATATTGCGTTTTCATTTCTTTTACGACTGTTGAAAAAATAAAATTTTTAATATATAATACGTATGTATAATGCATAAGGATGTGTGTAAATGAACAGGGAAGTCGAAAAACTTCTGCCTTTGGTGCAGAAACCCGCGAGATACATCGGCGGTGAACTTAATTGTATTATTAAAAAAAAGGATGACATAGATTTAAGATTTGCATTTTGTTTTCCCGATTCATATGAGATAGGTATGTCGCATCTCGGCATGAAAATTCTATATTCTCTTATAAACGAACGTCCCGATTCGTGGTGCGAACGTGTATTTGCACCGTGGGAGGACATGGAAAAAGTCATGAGGGAACGTAATATCCCTCTTTTCGCCCTCGAAAGCGGGGATTACATAAAAGATTTCGACGTTATAGGTTTTACTCTTTTATATGAAATGAGTTATACGAACGTTTTGAATATGCTTGACCTTGCGGGGCTTCCGGTAAGAAGCGCGGACAGAAAATCGCTGTCGCCCCTCGTTATCGCGGGCGGACCGTGCGTGTGCAATTCCGAACCTTTGTCCGAATTTATCGACGTGTTTGAATTCGGCGAGGGCGAGGAAGTAATGAACGAACTTCTCGATTTGTATAAAGAATATAAGGCAAAGAACGCGTCTAAGGATGAATTTCTCATTGCCGCGTCAAAAATAGAGGGTATATACGTTCCGTCTCTTTACGATGTCGAATATAACGACGATAATACGGTAAAACGCATTATTCCGAAGTCGGGTGCACCGGAGAAAATCAGAAAAAGAGTCGTAAGCGATTTTGATAAATGCTATTACCCCGATAAATTTATAGTTCCGTATATAGACGTTGTTTTCGACAGAGCGACGGCGGAGATTTTCAGAGGATGTATAAGAGGATGCAGATTCTGTCAGGCGGGATTCATTTACCGTCCGATAAGGGAGAGAAAAGCCGACACTATAAACGAGCAGTGCAGAGCTTTGTGTGAAACTTCCGGATATGACGAGATTTCGCTGTGCTCTCTTTCGAGCAGCGATTACACACAGCTTCCCGAACTTCTCTCAAAACTTCTCGATTGGACTATTCCTAATAATATTAATATAGCGCTTCCGTCGCTGAGAGCTGATAATTTTCCGGACGAGCTTGTTAAAAAACTCAATGAGGTGAGACGAAGTTCTCTGACGTTCGCCGCCGAGGCCGGAACGCAGAGACTCAGAGATGTTATAAATAAAAACGTAACCGAGGAGGAGATTCTCACAACGTCGGCTAAGGCGTTCGCGGGCGGATGGACAGCCGTAAAACTTTACTTTATGCTCGGGCTTCCGACCGAAACTCTCGAGGATGTTGAGGGAATCGCAAAACTCGCGCAGACAGTTGTTGACGAGTTTTATAAAAATCCCGACAAGCCTAAGGGCAAGGGGGTAAACGTTTCTGTCAGCGCGTCGTCATTTGTTCCGAAGCCGTTTACTCCGTTCCAGTGGGAGCCTCAGGACACTCAAGAGACGCTTGCAGAAAAACAGGAGCATCTTAAAAACAGTATTACTTCTAAGAAAATAAAAGCGTCGTGTCATTATATCCCCGTCAGTTTTATGGAGGCTGTTTTGGCAAGAGGTGACAGACGTCTTTGCGATGTAATAGAAACGGCGTGGCGTTCGGGCTGTAAATTCGACAGCTGGGATGATTATTTTAATTATGATAGATGGATGGACGCGTTTACTAAATGCGGAATCGACCCGCATTTTTATGCTAACAGAAAACGAGAATACGACGAGGTTTTCCCGTGGGAGCATATGGATGTCGGAGTCAGAAAAGAATTTCTTATCGAAGAAAACAAACGTGCGCACGAGGGACTTACAACTCCTAACTGCCGTGAAAAATGCGCGGGATGCGGAGCCGCAAAACTGAACGGAGGTAAATGCGATGCGATGCATAAGAGTGTGGTTTAAAAAAATCGGTCTTTTGAGATTTGTCTCGCACCTCGATACCATGCGGTGCATGACGAGAGCCGTACGCAGGGCGAATATTCCCCTTTGGTACACGGAGGGATTTAACCCGCATCCATATCTTAATTTTCCCGCTCCGATGCCGTTGGGCGTCGAAGGCGTGAGGGAGCCTATGGATATGAGGATAGAGGGGGAGATTTCCGACGGCGAAATAATCGAAAGATTAAACGCCCAGCTTCCTCCGGGATTCAGAATTATCGAAATAACAGAACCTGTTCATAAGACGAACGAGCTCGCATTTGCAAAGTATATCATTAAAATAGACGACGAACCCGGATTGTCTGATAAAATCGCGGCCGCAATGTCATCGGGTGAATTGAAATGCGAAAAGCCCGGCAAGCAAAGAGGCAGAAAAACGATGAAAACCGTGGATATTTCCGCGCATCTTTCCGATTATTCGATAAAGATAGAAAATAACGAAATAGTGCTTGACGTTACGCTTCCGTGTTCAAACGAGAGCAATATCAACCCGATAAATCTTATGTCTGCGATAAAATCATACACGAACGAAGACATACTGCCTGTTTCAATGATTAGATACGGTCTTCTTGTTTTAGATAAATCCGATTTCAGGTAAAAAAACACTTGCAATCCGTGATTTTGTGTGATATTATATATCAGTGTTCATGT
>ERZ808246.1710-NODE-1710-length-15159-cov-6.794624_pt1 | contig 15159 bp, 7 predicted proteins | sample MGYA00521083_ERZ808246 | MGnify/ENA primary metagenome ERZ808246 (study PRJEB31516, sample SAMN03275577) | gut metagenome | biome: mammalia-associated habitat; material: feces | host: Papio cynocephalus | place: Kenya | collected 2012-07-07 ...
TCGCGGCCGAAAGCGGCGTCACCGTCTCCAACGGCGACGACAACGCCAGCGGCGAACTCATCACCACCGCGTCCGACGCATCGATGCTGCCGGTACGCATCGCGCAGGGCAGCCAGCCGAAGGGGACGAACGAGGTCGCACTGCCCCGCCAGCTGGCGAAGACGCTGAACGTCGCCATAGGGGACACAGTGACGTTGACATCCCGCTACTCCGAAGACGACGCCGGCCTCAAAGCCAAGGCCGACGGGGTGCGCGTCGTCGGCATCACCACCGATCCGGAAGACGCATACTCCTACTATGGCGGCGCGATCGTCGGCTCCGACAATCTCATCGCAGCGATGCAAGGCGTGGATTCTTTCGACAGCGTCATCACTACCTCCGCCTACCTCAGCCTGGCCAAGGACGGCAAGACGGTCAGCGCGACGACCATCGACGATGTGAGCAAGCTGCTGCCGGACCACTTCAAGCTCATATCCCGGCAGCAGATGAGCACGGAGGCCGTCGCATCCCTGAGCGGCAACGGAACCAGCATCGTCACGATGTTCCTGATGTGTTTCGGCATACTCGCCATGCTCGTGGCCGCGCTGGTCATCGGCAACACCTTCCAGGTGCTTGTCGCCCAACGCAGACGCACGCTCGCGCTGCTGCGCACCATTGGCGCGACGAAAGGGCAGCTGTACCGTTCCGTACTGCTTGAAGCCTCGACGCTGGGCCTGATCTCCTCCATACTGGGCGTGGCGTTCGGAAGCCTGCTCATGTGGGGCCTGTGCGCCAGCAACGTCATGCGGCAGAGCATGCACCTCATATTCTCCTGGCAGGTATTCGTCGTGCCGATCGCCTTCGGCGTGGTCATGACGGTGCTCGCCTCCCTCGGCTCCGCACGTTCGGCCACCGCGGTCACCCCGCTGGAGGCACTGCGGCCGATCGAACTGACCGACACCAGGAAGTCGGGCGCACTGCGCGCCGTCCTCGGCCTGCTGCTCCTCGCCGTCGGCATCGCGATGGCCGCGTACGCCGTATGGCGTGTGCAGGCCACGAACGGCGGGCAGACGGCGCAGGCCGGCGAATACTCGATGATCCTGCTGCTGGCGATCGCAGGCGCCGCACTGGTGTTCCTCGGCATGGTGATCACCGCAGTCTTCTGGCTGCCGGCACTCATGAAAGGCGTCGGCGCATTGGTGGCGCTTACCGGCCCCTCGGCCAAAATCGCGCATGGCAACATCCAGAAGAACCCGCGACGCATCGCCGCCACCGGCACCGCCCTGCTCATCGGCGTGACGCTGGTCTCCACCATCGCCACCGGGGCGGCCAGCGCCAAGGAGACCATGAACAACGCGCTCGCCACCAGGTACAGCGTCGACATCGTCGCCATCGGCGACGACATGACCCGGCAGATGGCCGACGCGGTCTCCTCCATCAAGGGCGTGACCGACACCGTGTACGCGCCGGCGGCATCGGTGACGATGCGGGACGCGAACAGTGGCAAACCCGGCAGAGTGCTCCTGATCGGGGTGCAGGACGCCAGGCAGATCCAGCGCGTGATGCGCGTGGATATCGGACACGCCGAACTCGGAACCGACGACGTGCTGATGCCGCTCTACAACGCGCAGACCGGCAGGAAACTCGCCTTCACCGACGGCAAAGCGGATTTCGACACCGCATGGAACCGCGGCGGCGACACGATGCGCTCGCTAGTGCTGCGCGCCACGCAACGCGACTACCGACGCATCTCCACCGACTACAGCGCCATCGGATTCGTGAACGAAAGCCACTTCGCCAACGGCGACCTCGACACCACCACCCATGCGCTTCTGGTCAAGGCCGACACCACGGCATCCGGCGCATCGGTGGACGGCATCTACACCCGGATGCAGTCCGCCCTGGCCAAAAGCCGGAACGTGGCCGTGTCCGGACCGATCGCCGAACGTGTCGAATGGGCTCAGATGATCGATTCCATGATGATGCTCCTGGTGGGACTGATCGCCGTGGCCGTGCTGATCGCGCTGGTCGGCGTGGCCAACACGCTGTCGCTGTCGGTGATCGAACGCACCCGCGAATCGGCCACGTTGCGCGCCATCGGCATGACACGGGGCCAGCTGCGCCTCTCGCTGGCGATCGAGGCGCTGCTGATCTCCGTGGTCTCCGGCATAGCCGGCATCCTGCTCGGTACGCTGTTCGGCTGGCTGGGCGCGTATGTGGTGTTCAGCCTCTACGGCACCGTGGCCTTCCCCTTCGAATGGGGTGCCAACGGCATCGTGATCGCCGTGGCGGCCGTGGCCGCGCTGCTGGCCAGCGTGTTCCCCGCACGCCGCGCGGTGCGCACGCCGCCGGTGGAGGCGCTCGCCGAAGCCTGATCGCCGATGGGGTGAGGCCGAGACGATGAGGCTGTGGCGGCTGTGGCCGTGCTCGTGAACGGGCCGGTGCCGCACAGGTGTGGATTCTTCCTTCCACACCTGTGCGGCACCGGCCCGTTTTTGCGGATAGGGGGCGCGAGAGCGGCGGAGGTATACATGATGCGGATGCGGCGGAGGGCGTCGGGCACCTTCATGCCAACAAAGGTTGGCCTTTGCGTGCGGGGCGATTCCCGTGGGTTTATGCGGCGAAGCAATCGATTTGCATATATCGGATATGTGTGATAGCGGCGCTGGGTCCGCAAAACGTTTGCCGTGCTGAAATCGCGCGGATGTTAGCGTTTCCAATGGGTGAGCGGTGGTGTAGTGGGTTGGCGGGCGAGACGGTTTTCTTTCCGTGATTAAGTTTTTCGGGGCGCGCAGCCAGTGCGACACGCCGACGGCAGCGTGTCGCGAAAAAAAGTTTTTCTTCCGAGCGAACGCGCGTTTGCCTTGTATTCACTTGGGTTGCGACGGGGGTGCCCCCGTCGAGGGGCATTCGTTCAAGCACTCGAACCCCCGTTTTGCTAATTCGCTCATTTGATTAATGCCCCGTCCGGACGCATAATAGTGCCCGGAAGCATTATTTATAAAGTCATAAATAACGCTTCGGCCGATTCGGATCCCGACAATGCGCAGCCGGGACGGATCGGACGGTAACGGCAACTGCCTTGATCATCAGAGGTGCGACATGACTGGTTACGAGAGGATGGAACCGCGCGGCAAGCGCGCACCATCGTCGAGCGGCGTCATTCTTCTGCCGCTCGATGTCAATCGGATGCGGGCGGCATCGACGCATATGCCCCGCAACGGGATCGCGGGCGGCCTTTCCAGATGAGACACCCTGCGAAGGGGGACGCGCAAGGCGTAGGGATGCCGGCACCGGATCCCCTTCGACAGCACAGGATTTTCCGCTGAATGGAACAACAGGTCCTACGGCTTGGATCTTCATGATTCGTGGCGCAGGGGCTCGGCCTTTCGCGCCCGAATTCAGCGAAACATAACAGAAAAGCAAGAGAAAACCGACTCCATGCGGAGAAAGGGTTAACCATGAACAACAACATCAGACGGATGTTCGCGGGCGTAGCCGCCCTGGGCATCGCACTGAGCGGCATGGTGCTGGGCGGCGAAGCAGCCATGGCTGAGGAGGCCTCGGCCGCGGAAGCCACACACGAGGCATGCCCTGCGGCGGGGGCAAGCACAAAGCCTACCTGCGGCACCATCACCATCTTCGACCAGAAGACCTATGCCATCGATCACAAGTTCGGAGGCATCCGACTGGGATACATCACCGACGCATCGGCCAAGGCCACCAAGGCGGACAGCGAGGGCAACCAGCATTACGGTCTGCGTAACTTCTCGGTGAACACCACTCCGAAGTACCGTAGCCTCATCGAGAACGCGATGAAATACGTGTGGAGAAGCGCAGATGGGGAAACGAACAGCCTGTATGAGCTGTACTCGAAAGACAAGAACTACTTTGCCGATGAAAGCAGCGAACAGAACAACCCGATGGGCTGGATCGTGCAGAATGTGACCGGTCAGGAAGGCCAGGGTGAGCCTTGGGGCCATGTGACCACACACACGTCCAATGGCGATACGAACGAAAGCAATGCCTATGACACGGAAGTGCGCCAGCTCGCTGATCAGCTCGCCAATCAGGTCGTGACGGCCAACACCGCATATGAGAAGACCCTTAGCTCCGGCAACTGGGGCAAGACTGCGGACGGCAAGGATGCTAAGGACGGCATCGGCACCGTCAACCAGGTGGAGCCTGGCATGTGGCTGCTGATCGACAGCACCGGCGATAAGGGGCTGCAGAACGGTGCCAACGCCGAAACCGGTTCGGGCGCCATCCTCGTCTCCTCCACCTACGCGAATGTGCCGCTCGTCAATGACGAGGATCAATACACCTCGGATGGCACCAATACCGTCGAATCCGCCAGCCAAGCGAAAGCCGTTACCGCGACCACGCTTGGAGGTAACAAGCTCGGCCGCGTCGAAGTGAAGAACACCCAGCCGAATGTGGCCAAGGAAGTCGTCAGGAAGAAGAGCGACGGCAACGACTACGAAACCCAGACCAACCCGAGCTACAGCATCGGCGATACGGTCACCTACCGCCTGTATTCCCGCATCCCGCTGTACACCGGCTACGGCTCGAACAATCAGTACACCGGTGCGAAAGGCTGCCGGACGACCGATATCACGAAGTACGTATGTAACCAGCAGAACTCTTGGCAAGACGCGACCAACAGCATGGGTGCCCGCCAGCTGCGCATTATCGACACCGCGTCCACAACGCTGACCGTCGACACCGGTGCGACGAACGACGCTTCCAAGGCGGTCGAGTCCGTCTATCTTGTGCCGAAGGGCAAGACGGTGGCCGATGAGTCCGCGGTCAAGCTGGTCGAAGGCAAGGACTACGACGTGAGCTTCAACCTCGGCGTCGCCGCCACATACGGCAAGGAGACCAAGGACGGCAAGCAGATCACCAGCGATACCGCGGATGACGACAAGCAGGACCACTGCACCATCTACAACGGCGGGACCGAAACGGTGATTGATCTGGGCAGATACGTGAACATGACGGAAGGCTCCACCTCCCGGCAGGCCAACAAGGTACTTGAGAACTACAACGTGCAGGTCATCTTCAAGGCCACGCTCAACAAGAACGCCAACGTGTCCACGCCGCAGGACGTGAAGGCCAACCCGAACTGGGTGAAGCTCGAATACTCCAACGACGTGCGTGACGTGTCCAAGTCCGACACCCTTGACGGTGGAGAGGTGAACGTATACAGCTTCAAGTTCCAGCTCAAGAAGACCAACAAGGCCGGCACCGCGCTCCTCGGCGGCGCCAAGTTCAAGGTCAAGGGGCCGGAAGGTTGGCTGAAAAACGCCGAAAACGGCGAATGGCGGTTTACCGGCAACGAGTCCGAGGCGAAGGAGTTCACATCCGCGTCGAACGGCAACGGCAAGGGCTACGTCAAGGGTCTCGATGGCTTGAAGGAAGGCGAATACGCCGTCAAGGAGACGAAGGCCCCGGAAGGCTATCTCTCCACCGGTCTGCCGACCTTCACAGTGAAGATCGCCCCGAGCTACAAGCAGGATCCGAATGCCTACGCGCAAGCCCAAGGCTTCGAAACCTGGAACGGTGAGGGCAAGATGGTGTGGGGCGATTACCTCATCGGCGACTGGAATTGGAATTCCGAAGCCAACAGTTGGAACTCCCCGGACAACGGCTGGGTCGGTCAGAAATCCGAAAGCAATCTCTACACCGAGAAAGATGGTTCCAAGACCTACAATCTCTCCATCACCGCCACAGGTGCTGACCAGGCCTCCATCGATGCCGGCGCCCCGTACCAGGTGAACGTGTGGAACGCGAAGAACGTCACCGAACTGCCTCTCACCGGCGGTCTTGGACTGTACCTGATCATCGGCGGCGGACTGCTGCTGATGGTGCTGGCCGGCGTGTTCGTGGTCCGCTCGCTCAAGGCGAATGCGGAACGCAACAACGTAAGCGTCGCCTGACATCAGCCGAAAAGCACGACCACCATGACTACACCCACAACGGCATTGCACAGCGACGACCAAACCGCAATCGCGCGCGACCGCATGCTTGCGAGACGCGCGAAGCGCAATGCCATTGTGGCGGTGGTCATCTTCGTCGTCGCACTGGCGATGATCGCGACGCCCTTCGTCCTGAGGGGCATAAGCGCGATGCGGCAGCAGGCGAACATCGACCGGGCGAACAGCAACGTCTCCTCCTGGCCGAACGCGCGGACGGACAACGAGATCCGCAAGGCGAAAGCCTATAACCGAACACTGTATGAGAAGGGTCAATCGTCGATCGGCGAGGTCGTGGATCCGTTCCAGGACCTGAATGCCAAGGCAGGCGATGCGGAGAACCTGGGGTCCGACAGCAAGAAGGTCGCGGACAGCGTGTCCGCGAAAGACAAGACCTACCAAGGCCTGCTCGACGCCGGGTCGGGGGTGATGGGCACCATCCACATTCCGAAGATCTCCGTGAACCTGCCGATCTTCCACGGAACCAGCAGCAAGGTGCTGGGCATGGGTGCGGGTCATCTGTACGGGACATCGCTGCCGGTGGGAGGCAGGAACACGCATTCGGTGATCACCGGCCACCGGGGCATGGTCACCGCACTGATGTTCACACGACTCGACGAAATGCGGGTGGGCGATATCTTCACCATCGACGTGATGGGGGAGACACTCGGCTACCGGGTCGACAAGATCACCGTGATCCTGCCGACCGAGGGGACGAAATACCTGACCATCCGCCCCGGCGAGGACCGTGTGACGCTGATGACCTGCACGCCATACGGGGTCAATACGCATCGTCTGCTCGTCTCCGGAGTGCGCGTGCCGCTCAAGGATCTGGGAGCCCAGAAAGACAACCAGCTGTACTTCGCGGTGACGCTGGCGGCGGTGACGATCACATGCGCGATCGCGTCGATCGTCATCGCGCGAAAACAGCGCTGGCTGCCAATGCGGCATGCGGCGCATCGATAAACACGTCGCCCGTTGGAACGAATCAACCCATGTGGTGCTGGAATCGGCTCCGACGGACGCCTTTCAACTGAACAATCAACCAATAACCAAAGTAAGGGAACAACATGAAGACAGGATTCACTCGTGCGTTGTCCGGCGTGGCAGCGCTCGGTATCGCGCTCAGCGGTCTGGCCCTCGGCGTCAACGGCGCATACGCGGCCGACGCCGACGCGGTCAGCGCCTCCATTGCCAAGAACGCAACGGGGACGATCACGATTTCCGGCGGCACCGTCGCGCACAGCTTCAACGGCTACCGGCTCGGCTACCTCGATTCGATCACCTATGCCGCGGATGCCACGGACACGCTGACCGGCTACACGCTGAAGACCGACGCCAAGTACACAACCGTGATCGAAAACGCGCTGAGCGGAATCACCGATAACGACACCGATCTGAAGACCTCCTTCCAGAACGACCCGGCATACTGCGGCAATGACTGCGCAGCAGGTGTGACCGGCACCGGCGAGGCCAACCCGCTTGGATGGTTCTTCGAGAAGTACGGTTCCAATGCGGAGACCACCGCACCGTGGGGTGGCGGCAATGGCTCCTCCGATTCCGTGCTGCGCCAGTTCGCCACCAAGGTGTCGGCAGCCGTGAAGGCCGATTCGACGCTTGCCGCCGATGCTACTACCCTCACGAGCGGCGATACCCCCAACAGCGTGCCCCAGGGCTACTACCTGCTGCGCGACACAACCGATCTGGCCGATCCGGCCGCCGGTGAGACCGACGGCAACAAGGAGACCCAGTCCGCGCCGATCCTCGTCTCCACCACCTACACGGCGAGCGATAAGACCTTTACTAAGGATTCCAGGGGCAAGGCCCTCGGCACGATCGATCTGAAGAACTCCACCCCGAAGATCGCCAAGCAGGTGGTCAAGTCCGACGGAACCACCTCCCAGGACCAGCCCGACTACGCCATCGGCGACACGGTGACCTACGAACTGACCTCCACCGTGCCGTACTTCACCGGCTACGACATCGACAACACCTACGGCACCCAGAATGACGCGGCCGCGGCCAAGGCCCGCGCCTACAACATCATCGACACCGCATCCAAGGGACTGACGATCGACACCACCAAGGATTCCGCAGGCAAGACCCCGGCCGTAGCTTCCGTGAAGATCACCCTTGGAAGCAAGAGCGTGACCCTGACCGAGGGCAAGGATTACGACGTGACGTCCTCCACCGTTGACTACAACGGCAAGAACGTCGGGGACGAAGGCTACAGCGCCGACGCCACCCGTACCGTGATCGACCTTGGCAAGTACGTGAACATGGTCGCAGGATCCACCTCCGCCGAGAAGACCGATGGCAAGGTGAACGGCGTGCTCGAGGGCGGCACCGTGACCGTGGTCTTCAAGGCCACGCTGAACAAGGACGCGCTCGTGTCCGACCCGGGCAATCTGCAGAAGAACCCGAACAAGGTCGAACTTGAATACTCCAACAAGCCGGAAGACATGTCGAGCAAGCACAAGACCCCGGGCGATGAGGTCAACGTGTACACCTACCGGTTCCAGCTCAAGAAGACCGACAAGGGTGGCAAGGCTCTTCCGGGTGCCAAGTTCACCGTGAAGGTCGTCAAGGGTGTTACCGATGCCGATACGGATAACGAGCATGCCGGCCAGTACCTTGCTGTCAAGGACCAGGATGGCAAGGACCAGGATGGCAAGTGGACGTACACCAACGACAAGAACGAAGCGTTCCAGTTCACCTCCGACAAGAACGGCATCGTCTCCGGCCTGACCGGTCTTGATTCCGGCACCTACGAAGTGACCGAGACCAAGGCGCCGAGCGGTTACACCCAGGCCTTCCTGCCGACGTTCCAGTTCACCATCACCCCGGCCGCGCAGAGCAACGGCAAGAACGCCTTCGAACAGACCGGCCTGTACACCATCAGCGCCGTGTCCTTCACCGACAAGGACAGCCTGTCTGGTACCGGTGCGGCCTATGTCACCGCCGCCGGCCGAGCCGATGGCGGCATCTACCAGTACACCGTCTACAACGCGAAGAACCTGACCGAGCTTCCGAAGACCGGTGGCGCGGGCCTGATCATGTTCGCGGTCGTGGCGGTGCTGCTCCTCGCCGCCGCGGGCGTGTTCACCATCCGTTCCCGCAGGGACGCGGCGCAGGCCTGACGCATGATGGCATTCCGGGCACAGAAGGCAACCACGTCGGAGACGGTGCCGGACAGCGATGCCGCCAAGGCGCGCAAGTCCGGCAAGGCCGCCAAACGAGCCGCCCGGAATGCCATCATGGCGAGGATCTGCATATTCCTGGCGGTCGTCATCGTCGCAATACCCTTCATACTGCGGGCGCAAGCCAGCTATGAGGAGCACGCGGCGGTGACGGCCTCCCGCAATACCGTCGCCAGCTGGCCGGATAAGACAACGAAACGGGAACTCGATGCGGCCAGACAATACAACGAGAGGCTGTATGCCAGCGGACAGCATACATTGGGCGAGGCCAACGACCCGTTTCAGAAGACCGTCTCCGACGGCTCCGCCGCCACCGACGGCTCCGCCGCCACCGGTTCGAAGGCCGACGGCGAATACCAGTCGCTGCTCGACACCGGATCGGGCATGATGGGCTCGATCGACATACCGAAGATCTCGGTGAACATCCCCATCTACCACGGCACCGACGCGGACACACTCGAACGAGGCGCGGGCCACCTTTACGGCACGTCGTTGCCGGTGGGCGGCAAAAACACGCATGCCGTGATCACCGGGCACCGAGGACTCGTCGGCGCGACGCTGTTCACCAGACTCGACGAGCTCACTACAGGCGACACCTTCACCATCGAGACACTGGGCAGAACGCTTGCCTACAAAGTCGATGGCATTGTGACGATCCTGCCGACCGAAGGCGAACGCTATCTTCGCATCAGGCCGGGCGAGGACCGGGTGACATTGATGACCTGCACGCCCTATGGAGTGAACACGCACCGGCTGCTCGTGAGCGCGCACCGCATACCGCTCTCCGAATTGGGGCAGCAGCAGGATCCGGCCGTGTACGTTGACATGGCCATTTTCGCGATACTGGCCGTCATGGTGGTGCTGACCATGAAACTGACCAGACGCAAGCGCTGGATGAGAATACAGCACGCGACAGACCGCAAAGGCCTGTGACACAGCTTTTATAACGAAAACGAAAAGCACGACAGCCATAAGGCAATCGGGCAGTCAGGGAAGGAATGGACATGACACGTTCACCTCGGCACAAGGCGACCTTTTGGGGAAGTCTGACGGCGTTTGGTCGTAACGTACGCATGCATGCGAAACAGTCGGTGAAAACGTCGACCGCGCTGATCGTCGCCGCGGCCTGCCTGACATCCGTGGCATTGATGCCGACCAGCGCATTCGCCAAGGACGGCGGCGCGCAAAACGGCAGTGCCAAGACGGAAACCGTGAACCTTACGGACAACGCCACGGAAACGGCCCAGGCCGATGAGACCGGCATCGCGACGGCCAGCGAGACCGATGGCAGCGGCGTATTGACGCTTGGCGCCGACGAGATTAAGAAGACCACCATCGAATACCAGAAGCCGGAAAACGGAGGCCTGTACGGAGGGTGGAACGAAGTCGGCGACGACCAGAAGACCTGTGACGCGGACAAGCATTGCACGGTGGACCTCGATGTGCTCAACAAGGGCGGCTGGCGCTACCGTGTGACGGTGGATTTCGTCATCGACCAGTCACAGCTGACGGCAGGAAAGACCAAGACCCTCGTCTATTCGATCCCCGGCGGGTTGGATGTGCTGTACGAGCGTGCGGGACTCGCCAAGGACGGCGAGACCGGCGCGCCGATCGGCACATACAAGCTGACCAAGGACGGCAGATTCGTCATCAAACTGTACGACAACGTGGCCCAGGGCAACCTCAAGCATGCGCTGAAGGGAACGTTGTATTTCGAGGCGCAGGTCAGCGAGAAAGCCAAGAAGAGCGGCAAGGACTTCGATCTGCCGGGCGGCGGAGTGACCATTCGCCCGGGCAAACTGTATGATCTGCACGTCGCCAAGGAAAAAGGCACGATGAACCGTGCCGACAAGACATTGCCGTTCACCGTCACCGTCTCCTCCGACTACGGCACGGATGGTCCCATCAAGCTCAACGACTACATGACCAACGGCTCGGAGGTCGCGAACACACGCTCGTTGAAGAAGTTGGACGCGAACGGTAAGGAAAGCAACGTGACGCCGCTGGCAGGGGACGAGTGCGCCCAGGCAGCGGACGAGACGTATCTTGCGAACGGCGACGCCGACGGCGACACGCATTTCACCGGGGACCCGTCCCTCGCCTACTGCCTGCCGCAGCTGAACGCGGGGGAGCGATACGTGCTCTCCTATACGGCGAAAAGCACATTGGCGGACGGCGTGACGAGCGGCAACATCTCCAACGATGTGCGCGTCTCGTCCTCCGACGGCAAAGGCGGGCACAACAACGGCAAGGCCCACGTGGATGGCGACTGGTTCAGCACCACGCCGACCATCGACAAGGTGTCCGAGGGACAGAATGCCGACGGTGATGTAAACTGGACCGTCACCGTGAACAAGGATGCCGCCGATCTGGCTGGTTGGACGGTCAGCGATACGCCCGGCGAGGGGATCGGCAATCCGCACAACGCCACCCTGTACCTGGTGAAAGCGGACGGAAGCCTGGAGAAAAAGGGCGCGATCGGACTGCCGTATACCTTCCCGGCCACGGAGGATCATTCCGCCTATGTGATCAAGTACACGACCACACTCAAGGGCGACGACATCAGGAAGTCCTATGACAACACGTCCAAGGTGTGCAAGCCGGCCACAGGCGAGGACAAGACCTGCAACACGGCCATCGGATACTACGATTCGCCGAATCCGCTGTACAAGACAGGTGTGGGAACACCAAGCGTGACGAAGCCGCAATATTCCACCGAGGAAATCGCCACCATACAATGGCAGGCGTATATCAACAAGGACTCGGGCTCGGCATTCGATGTGCCGGGGCGCTGGACCTTTACGGATGAACTCCAGCAGGTCTCCGTCGGTTCGGGCACCCAGCCCCAGTACATGACCAAGCAGCAGCAGGAGACCCTGAAAATCAATGTGGCGGAGGCATTCCGCAAGGCCGGCCTGAACGTGCCCGACATCACCTTCAGCGGTGATGCCGCGAATGGCAAGGCTACCGGGTTCACACTGCATTCCGATCAGCGCATTCCCAAGAACACGACCATCAACTTCGCATACGCCTCCACCTGCAGCATCGGAGACGGCACGTCGAAGGCGGACTTCACGAACAAGATGAATCTGGGGCAGCTCGAATCCTGGGGCTGGGCCGGGTATACGCCGCCGAGCTCGACCGATACTCCCGACCAGCCGGATCAGCCCGACCAGCCGAGTCAGCCGAAGATCGGGTCGAAGCTAGTCAAATTCGACGCCACCGATGGGGGAGGTCTGCATGACCAGCATGATTCCACCACCGCGCATGAGTACGACGAGCTCGCCTCGCTGACATCCGAACAGGTGAAGGCCGCCTACAGTGCGAACGGCATCAAGGAAGGCACCCGGTACCTCACGTGGATGGTGTCGTTCATGCCCGGCGATGATCTGTTGGCTTCCTGGAAAGGAAACGACGTCAAGTCCCTGACCTTTACCGAATACCTGCCGCAGGGAACGAAGCTGCTGCCCGGGTGCAGGCAGCAAGGCGACTATTACGAGAACGACAAGCTGGGGTCATGCGTGTCCGGGTTGTCGATCGATACCGTTGGCTGGCGCAGCCAGGATGGGAACGGCCGCTTCGAGCAATCCACCGATACCGATTATGTGCTGCGCAAGACACAATGGAACGATTCCGACTTCGACGGGAACCTGGCCGAGGCCAAGGTGGATGCCGAAAATAACGCGGTGACCATCACCCTGCCTGCGCGCAGCCTGAAATGGCTGGCGAACAATTGCTACAGCGGCACCAAGCAAGGCGACGCCTACCGTCAGACGATCACGCTGAAAGTGCGTGCGGCGATCGTCGGCGACACCGCCGACAAGTACCAGTCCGACCATGAATTCGCCAATGACGTGACCGTATCCTACGACGGCAAGAACGAAGGGGAATCCGAGCAGACGCAGAAAATCGCAAGGGACGATTACAAGCACGTCATCGACAAGCAGAACATGTCGAAATCCGGCAATCAGGTGACCTACCAGCTCAACGTCAACCCCGACAAGCTGTGCGTCGGCGCATCCACCATCCCCGCCGCGGGGGCAAGCTGTTCGCCGGAGAAGTACTCCTTCGACGACATTGCGCGGTATGAGCATATCGAGGGCAAGGGAAGCGCGGAACTCGTGCTCGAACCCGGCGACCTGCAGATGTACCGGACGGACGGCGAATACACGGCGAGCGGATCGGAGACGATGCGCTCCGAGTCGATCCCGGTATGCTCCGGCAGCGAGCCTACGAAGTGGAGCGGATGCTTGAACCCGAACGGCGGAGACAGCAAGAAACCCCAGTACTCACAAGCCGTCAATATTACGAAATGCCCGACGGATCTAGTGGGAGATGCGGTGGGCGGCTGCCTGGACGTGGTGCAGCGCGATGAGAGCGGCAATCCGCGGTACGTCAGGAAAATCTCGTATGTGTCGGGCAGCGACGCCTCGCCGGAATACCATTACGACGTGGTGATGCTCACCAAGCCCATGAAGGTGACGAAACTGGGAACGGACGAGTACGCATACACGATGAGCCTCGACCACCCGTACACCTTCAACGGCATTTGGACGAACAAACTCACCTTCACCGTGCCGAACCAGCAGAACATCATCATCCAATACCGATACACGGTATTGGGGGACAACGCGACGAACAACCCAGGCATGTATCCGGATAAGGCCGATCCGTGGGTGCCGATCGACAACAAGGTGACGCTTATGGGCAAGACGGCGACGCCATACGATGAGAACATCGCCGTGAACCTCGGCGAGGAACACGTCAAGATCGCTGGCGCGCATATCAGCGTGTACAAAGTGGACGACGCCGACAACAGCAAAGCGCTCACCGACGCGAAATTCCAGCTATACGTATGGAAGGCGACTGGCGGCAACGACGGCGGAGAAGGCGAGTGGGTACCGGCGCATAAGGACGATTCCGTCGACAAGACCGGTAACCTCACCGTTGGTACGGGAGACGCCGTGATACTGAACACCGCCAGGGAAAGCGGCGAAATGGAAGTGCCGAGCGAGGACGGCAACGATACCGTGAAGGTCACCATCAACCCGGGCGAAGCGCTGCTGAACACCAACGAATACCCCGCATTGACCTACAACCACGCCTATGCGCTGAAAGAGATCCAGGCCCCCAACGGCTACCGTGAGGACACCAATCTGCATCAGTTCATGATCTACCTGCCATTGAGCGCAGGCACCGCGAAACGGTATCCGCTGACCAAGCCATACGCATTCGTGGACGGCGGGGAATTCCTCTCCGCCAACAGCGTCATGTATTTCGCCAACAACCGGATCGTACCGGTAAGCGAACTGCCGTTGACGGGTCTGCTCGGCGGCGCCCGCTGGATGCTGCTGGCGGGGGCGGTGCTGCTCGTGATCGCAGGAGGATTCGCCTACCGGGCCTACCGTAACGAGCGCAAACGCGAGCTGACGGTATAGCGGTATCGGTATAGCGGTATCGGCAGGCCATAGGGGTCATGTGCGGGGCGCGCCTGCGGGGAACCGCGGACGCGCCCCGCACGCGTATGCGCGTATGCGCGTATGCGGGTCAAGGCAATCGCGCGCCCATGACGGCACCCGCGAGTCGGCCGGTCCATAGGGGGTGAGCCGGCATATCCTATACAGTGCAGAAGGGGTCCATCCGCCTACCAACCATCACAAGGAACCACATGACCAACACCGTTTTCACCGATTTCGTGCGCAACGCGCACCCGCAGGCCGATCCAGACAACATCCTCCAGGGTGACCGGTGGCGCATCTGCCTGCTCACCGACGCGCTCGTACGCTTCGAATGGTCCGACACGGGCCATTTCGAGGACCACGTTACCCAGACCGTGCTCAACCGTGACTTCGGGCAGCGCGTGGAACGCACCGTGACGCACCGCGACGGACGCGTCATCATCGACACCGAACACCTGCACATCGACTACGACGGCAAGCCGTTCAGTAAGGAAGGCCTGTGCGTGGTCGTCAAGCACATCTCCAGCACCCAGTTCAACACCTGGC
>ERZ808246.1711-NODE-1711-length-15149-cov-2.947065_pt1 | contig 15149 bp, 13 predicted proteins | sample MGYA00521083_ERZ808246 | MGnify/ENA primary metagenome ERZ808246 (study PRJEB31516, sample SAMN03275577) | gut metagenome | biome: mammalia-associated habitat; material: feces | host: Papio cynocephalus | place: Kenya | collected 2012-07-07 ...
TGATCTTCGGTTGTGACATTTTTCAGAACAACGGAATAAATCGCATTTACAATCTGGTAGGTTCCCTGAATCAGCATACAGTTCGACCATGTATTGACATTTGAAACAACCGAATCATAAGGGGATTCGTCTGTCTGGTAGAGCGTAGATGCGGACATTTCCAAAATTCGTTTGATCTCCATATGTGTCTGGAACCGTTCCGTGCCAACCTGATCAATCAAAAATGCCTGTTCCAATTCTTCCTTGTCGATTGGCGAAAGGGCGAAAAAGGGAAGAAGTTTCTCGTAGATTTCTTTTGTGATTTTTCTCTGTCCGGATAAGATTTTCTGAAGTGTTGTACGATTGATGCCGCTTTGCTGAGAGATAGAATATACTGTATATCCGTTTGATTCGATGTAGTGCTTGATCAAAGTCTGTATTGTATCCATAATCTTCCTCACTATAGTTTAATGCTATGTATATTTTAAAACACAACTATAAAAAATGCCATGGCTAAAAGTTACAAATGTTGTCACATTTTTTGTCACATATTGAAATCACATATTTTTTCCTTATAATTAAAGCTGTATTGGCAAGGTAGGCGGAGAAAAGGGGAGAATGTAATATGTGTTGTGACAATGATTATATAAACTCCTTGCACATATCAGAAAGGTCTGTTGAGAAACAGATCTTTTTGTTATGGCGACGAGGAAAATGCACGCATTTATGCGGTGCATTTGACGACCGCTAATCAGAGCAAGATGCGCAGAACGCATCTTGTCTCTGTTTTGTAAATGGAATGTAAAAAATAACAAAATTATTGCAAAATAAATTTCATGTGATATACTAAATATAGTTTCTGGCTATATAGTTTTGATAACCATGGAAACGCAGGATAAAAAAGGAGGATTTAAAGGGATGAGAGGCAAAAAATGTTGGAAAAGGGTGACAGCCGTCCTGATGGCATTCATGATGCTGATTGGACTTGTAATGACAAATGGCATTACATCGGAAGCATACTGGTATAACAGCGAGGGTGAGCGTTATCCGAATGTTGGGTATAGAACCCACGTACAGTCGAAAGGCTGGGAGAAAACATTGACGTTGAACGGCAGAACATCAGGAACAGTCGGAGCAGGAAAGCGTCTGGAAGCGATTCAGATCATCGTAGAGCCGGGGTATGGTGTGGGAGTTGAATACCGTACACATATTCAGTCAAAGGGCTGGGAGAAAACATGGAAAAAAGACGGTGAAGTATCTGGAACAAGCGGAGAGGCAAAGCGTCTGGAGGCAATTCAGATCCGCCTGACTGGTACAAACAAGAACAAGTATGACATTTATTACCGCGTACAGGCACAGACGTATGGCTGGCTTGGCTGGGTAAAGAATGGTGCTTATGCAGGAACTGCAGGACAGGCAAAGAGACTGGAGGCAATCCAGATCATCATTATGCCAAAAACTGATTATCCAACTGATTACGAGGGATTTGATGGAACAATCGGCGGTGGATTCGTAGATATGGGTAAGAACCCGACCACAGATGGTTCCGGAGCAGTTTCTTACATGACACATGTACAGTCTTATGGCAATCAGAAATGGGTAAGCGATGGATCAATCTCCGGAACAAGCGGAGAGGGAAAGCGACTCGAAGCAATCTCCATCAAGGTAAACAATGCACAGTTGAATAATATCAGTGGTGGTATTGCATATACAACCCATGTACAGTCTTATGGCTGGTCACAGGGCTGGAGATACAATGGACAGCCATCCGGAACAAGCGGAGAGGCAAAGCGTCTGGAGGCAATTCGTATTCAGTTAACAGGTCAGCTGGCACAGTACTATGACGTATATTATCGTGTACATGCACAGACGTACGGCTGGCTCGGCTGGGCAAAGAATGGTTCAGTTGCAGGTACATCCGGTTTAGCAAAGCGACTCGAAGCAATCCAGATCGTGATTATTCCAAAGGGTGAGGATGCTCCAAATCCATTGCCGGCAGCACCAGGTACAGCAGCGTATATTCACTAAGCAGAATACATAAAAGAAGATTGGAAGAGACATTATGAGAAATCGTAATGTCTCTTTTTTATATGCTTATTTTTTGCTTTACTTGAAAAACAATAAACAGTTATCGAAAAACGATAAAAACATATTGACATTCAATAATGAATAGTGTAAGGTGTAGAAAGATTAAGAAATAAAACACACGATTTAGAAAAGATGTGGGAGGGCATATAGGTATGAAAGAAAATAAGATTGCCGGTACAACGAAGGTCCTGCTGGATATCATGTATTTTGTTGGAATGGTTGTGACATTGACTTTGCCGGTGTCGTTCAAATGGTATGGAACCGTAATCAATCCATTTTTCGGAGAATATTATATCTGGATGGTATTGATCTTCATGACAGCGGGCGTGTTCGCAGTACTGATTTTAAGAGAGCTTCGGAAGATGTTCAAGACCGTGCTTGCGGAAGACTGCTTCGTGAGGGAAAATGTAAAAAGCCTGAACCGGATGGGCATATACAGCTTCGCAATCATGGCAGTGATGCTCTGCCGGATTCCGCTTTACTTCACACCAGCCGTATTTATCATTGTTGTAGTATTTTTGATTGCAGGTCTTTTCTCCCGCGTGCTTGCCATCGTGTTTGACAAGGCAGTGCAGTACAAGGAAGAAAATGATTTTACGATTTAGGGGCGTTACCATATAAGAAAAGGCGGTGATGATATGGCAATAAAGGTGAATCTGGATGTGTTAATGGCACAGAAGAAAAAAGGGCTGACAGAGCTTGCGAAGGAAGTTGATATTACGCTTGCAAATTTATCGATTTTGAAGAATAACAAGGCGAAAGCGGTGCGGTTTTCCACATTAGAATCCATTTGCAAGGCACTGGACTGCCAGCCGGGAGATCTATTGATTTATGAGGATGAAGATAAAGATAAAGAAGGATAACTGAGATTGGCAGAACGTATCTGGAAAGGAGTGTTTTCGATATGGGAGAAGAACAAAAACAAGAGAATTTGAACAATCAGAATATACAGGAACAAGAAACGAAACAGATGATATCATATGCAGATAATAAGGATATGAGGAATCGGGCAGCCCGGTTTGGAACGGGCGGTTTTGCGGCGATTATATACGCGATCGTGACAACGATCTGCCTGTATAAAAATGCATATGGTATTATGACGGTTTTATTTGCGGCTGCAACGATTGGGTTCTTATATTATGTCTGCTCGCATGCACCACAGAGCAAGGCGTACGATAATCGCGAGGATAAGACGTCGAACCCGCGCACGATGAGTTACTACATAGGAATCTTATTGCTTGGTGTGTCGACGTTTCTGACGGGAGATGGATTCCTGATCGTATGTAATTATATTGGCATCTATCTGCTTTCGATGACGGTATTTTTTACCTGCTTTTGCGACGCGGAGAAATGGAGCGTCGGGAAATACATCCGTGCTGTGCTAGGTACAGTGTTCTCACCGTTTGGGTATCTGTTCCGAGGATTCAGTGACTGTTATGTGTATGTAAAGCTGCGGGAAAAAAAGAAATCCAAGGCAATCTATGTGCTGGTTGGTGTGCTGATTGCACTGCCGTTTCTGGCGTTGATGTTGATCGTGTTATCACAGGCAGACGCCATCTTCAAATACATTGTCGACCGAAGCATTGGAAACCTGCGATTATCTGGGAATCTGGCTGGCTTCGTGATGATGCTCATTGCGGTATTTGTAATCGTTTATGGAATTTTCTGCAAGATGGTGATACAGCCGCCCAAGGTTGACCGTGAAGAGAAACGCATGATAGAGCCGATGATTGGCATTACATTCTGTGGATTGCTTACCGCTTTGTATGCGGTGTTCGCAATCATTCAGATTCTGTTGCCATTTCTTGGAAAACAGATGCTGCCAGCCGGGTATTCGTATTCGCAATATGCGAGACAGGGATTCTTCCAATTGCTTTTTGTGGCGGTTGTAAATTTGGTAATTGTTCTGGTTTGCAACCGTGCATTTGCCGAAAACCGAGTGCTTCGGATGATTCTTACGATCATGTGTGGCTGCACATATGTGATGATCGGCTCTTCGGCAGTGCGGATGCTGATGTATATTCAGGCATACCGGTTGTCGTACCTGCGTGTGCTTGTGCTGTTTGCATTGCTGGTTCTGATTGCGTTATTTGCAGGAACGATTATCTACTTATATAAGAATGCATTTCCGCTGATGAAATATATGATCTTTGTGTGCGGGGGCTTATATATTGTGTTTGCATTGTCACACCCGGATACGTATGTGATGCGTTATAATCTGGCGTGCGCCCGTGCGGACGTACAGACGTGGCTGGATGCGGATGTTGACACAGAAGAAATTGAAGTACGGCTGGCAGATGATTTCCAGTATATGGAAGAACGCTCCGCGGATACGACACCGGCGGTATTTGAGTTTGTAGACTGGGCGCAGGCGCGCGGGATCTGGACCGATGAAAATGATGACTGGCAGATATCAAATCTGCTTTCATATCACAGTGAGATGTGTACGAGCCGTAGAGGCGTACGGACATTTAATGTGAGCACGTATCGTGGAAAAGTGGCTTTGGAGGACTACTTAGATAATTAAAATACAACAGACAGATATCCGCCGGTAAGTCTGGCTGGTATGTGTTGCAGGAGGAAACAGATGGAAGGAAGATTGATTGGTGTCGGTGTTGGTCCGGGTAATCCGGAGCTTCTGACGCTGGCGGCGGTGCGTGCAATCCGGGAGAGTGACTGCATTTTGCTGCCAAATGAGAAGAAAGAAGAATGTTTTGCCTATAAGATTGTGCGGCAGGTCGTGCCGGAAATCGAGGAGAAGGAAATCTGTCCGATGCAGTTTCCGATGACGAAGGATGCCGATGTGCTTCGCACGGCTCAGGATCGCTGCTTTGCTGAGGTACAGGCACGGATGGAACAGGGAAAGATACTTGTATTTCTTACGATCGGCGATCCAAGCGTGTACTCGACGTATCATTATATTCACTGGCGTGTGCTTGCAGCGGGCATGTCCGCATCGATGATCAGCGGCGTACCTTCTTTCTGCGCGGTGGCGGCAAGGCTTGGAATCTCCCTTGCGGACCAGGGTGAGGAAATCCATATTATCCCGGGCAGCTATGCAGTGGAGGATACGACAGATTACACGGGGACACGGATCTATATGAAGTCGGGAAAGAAGCTGGAGCGATTGATTGATACGCTTCGGACAGAGCTTGCCAGAAGAGAACAGCAGGGGGAGACATTGGAGATCTATGGTGTTTCGAACTGCGGACTGCCGGATGAAATCGTGATGCATGGGGTAGATGCATTGACGCAGGCGACGAGCTATCTGACAATCGTGATAGTGAAGGTGAAAAAGCAGGACAAATAATGATATTTATTCTAAAATTATTCAAATAACGGTTTTGTTCACAAAACAAACATAAATCTGTTATAGAATATGTATCACAGATTTGGTAGAATAATGAAAAGGGTAAGAAAGGAGATGCCACGGGGCACGTGGCAGATAGTATATGAAATACGCAATTGTAGGAGCTGGTGGATGCGGCGGAAGCATCGGCGCATTTTTATCAAGAGCTGGACAGGATGTGACATTGATTGCGCGTGGTGCGCATCTTGCAGCAATCAAAGAACATGGTATATGTGTGGAGTCACCAAGCCGGACATTTGCTGTGGCAGATATAAAGGCAGTTGATGAGACAGGATATGCGGAGATTCCGGATGTCCTGTTTGTGTGTGTCAAAGGATATTCGATTCCGGATATCATTCCATTTTTGAGAGAACATAGTGATGCGGAGACGTTGATCGTTCCGATCCTGAATATCTACGGAACCGGTGCGAAGCTGCAGCAGGAGCTGCCGGATGCAACCGTTGTTGATGGCTGTATCTACATTGCGGCGGAGGTCAAGGAGCCGGGTGTGATCCTGCAGAAAGGTGATATCTTCCGTATCGTATTTGGCGCACGGAAGGGACAGGAGCTTTGCCGGAAGATGTTCCTATTAGAACAGGAGTTAAAGGCGGCAGGTATCGATGCGGTGCTTTCCGACCAGATTGAGCGGGATGCATTTCAGAAATACGCATATGTGTCGCCAATGGCAGCCTGCGGTCTGTATTATGACGCAAAAGCCGAAACGTTCCAGCGTGCGGGCGAAGAGCGGATGCTGTTAATTCGGTGCATGAAGGAGATCGACGCGCTTGCAACGGCAATGGGAATTCCATTTTTGGTTGATATTGAGAAGACGAATCTGGATATTTTAGATGCGCTGGCACCGGAGGCTTCGACCTCCATGCAGCGCGATATCTGGGCAGGAAAACCATCGGAAATCGATGGACTGTTGTATGAGCCGCTTCGTCTTGGAGAACAATATGGAGTAGAGATGCCGAATTACGAGATGATCGTCAAGGCAGTGAAGGAAAAGTGCGGAGAGTATCTAATTGTCTAATTCGTTGGGAAACAGAATGAAGGGAGCATGAAAGATGAAAGAAGTAAAATCACCAAAGCGTCCGTTGATCTTCTATTATGGAATCGTTCTGGTAGTATTGCTGGTGTTTAATTTATTTATCACCCCGATGCTGGCAGAACGGCAGGTAAAGGAGGTTGACTACGGAACATTTATGAAGATGACCGAGGATAAGGATATCGGTCAGGTACAGATTGACAGTACGCAGATTACATTTACAGATAAGGCGGAGAGTACGATTTATAAGACCGGACTTATGCCAGATGATGATCTGACACAGCGGCTGTATGACAGCGGCGCGAAGTTCTCGAAGGAGATTGAGACGAAGACATCTCCATTTATGAGCTTCTTGGTGTCTGTGATACTGCCGCTTCTGCTGTTCTGGATTCTTGGAAGATTCCTTGCCAAGAAGATGATGGAGCAGGCAGGTGGCAAGAATTCCATGATGTTCGGTATGGGTGGAAAGAGCAATGCGAAGGTGTATGTGCAGTCTACCGAAGGAATTCATTTTACAGATGTTGCCGGCGAGGATGAAGCGAAAGAAAACTTGGCCGAAATCGTCGATTATCTGCATAATCCGAAAAAATATACGGACGTTGGTGCGTCTATGCCGAAGGGACTTTTGTTAGTCGGCCCTCCGGGAACCGGTAAGACAATGCTTGCGAAAGCAGTTGCCGGTGAGGCAAATGTACCGTTTTTCTCAATCTCCGGTTCCGAGTTTGTCGAGATGTTTGTAGGTATGGGTGCATCGAAGGTGCGTGATCTGTTCAAGCAGGCAAAGGAGAAAGCTCCTTGTATCGTATTTATCGATGAGATTGATGCCATCGGTAAGAAGCGTGACGGCGGTAAGTACGGCGGCAACGATGAGCGGGAACAGACATTGAACCAGCTCTTAACAGAGATGGATGGATTTGAAGGTAATAATGGCGTTATCATTCTGGCGGCAACGAACCGTCCGGAATCACTCGATCCGGCACTTACAAGACCGGGACGTTTTGACCGCCGGGTACCGGTAGAACTGCCCGACCTGAAAGGCCGTGAGGCTATCCTTAAGGTACATGCGAGAAAAATCAAGGTTGGTGATGATGTAGATTTCCATACGATCGCACGTATGGCATCGGGTGCATCAGGCGCCGAGCTTGCAAATATTATCAATGAGGGCGCGCTTCGTGCCGTCCGTTCAAACCGGACATTTGTGACCGAGGCGGATCTGGAAGAAAGTGTCGAGGTTGTAATCGCCGGTTATCAGAAGAAGAATGCCGTGCTTTCCGATAAGGAAAAGAAGACGGTTGCATATCACGAGGTTGGACACGCATTGGTTGCTGCGTTGCAGAGCCATTCGGCACCAGTGCAGAAGATTACAATCATTCCGCGTACATCCGGTGCACTTGGCTATACGATGCAGGTCGAGCAGGGAGATAAGTACCTGATGACGAAGGAAGAAATCGAGAACAAGATCGCAACGCTGACCGGTGGACGTGCCGCAGAAGAAGTGGCGTGTGGTGAGATTACGACCGGTGCTTCGAATGATATCGAGCAGGCGACCAAGCTGGCGCGTGCGATGATTACCAGGTATGGTATGAGCGATGAGTTCGATATGGTAGCGATGGAGACAGTGGAAAACCAGTATCTCGGTGGCGATACTTCCCTTTGCTGTTCGGCAGATACACAGAAGGAGATTGACCGGAAGGTTGTTGAGTTAGTGCGTGCGCAGCATGAGAAGGCGAAGAAAATGCTTGTCGACAACAAGCGTCTGCTGGATGTTCTGGCGATGCATCTCTATGAGAAAGAGACAATCACCGGAGATGAATTTATGGAGATCCTGCACAAGGAAGGGGGAGCCGCTCTATGAAAAGACACACGGGCTATGGATGGCTGGAACTGATCGAAGGAATTTTGCTTATAATCCTTGGTGCGTTGTCAATTATATCTCCAAGTGGTATCCTGCGGTGGATCACGATTTTCTATGGCGTGATGGCAACCGTGACAGGTATTACGGATATTATCTTTTATGCGAAGACGGAGCGTTACATTGGATTTGCCCCATGTATTGCATTGGTCACAGGCGTACTGAGTGTGATCACCGGCCTGGCGTTGATGTTATATCCACATATTGGTGAGCTGGCTGTGACATTACTGTTGCCGTTGTGGTTTATTGCGCACAGTATATCGAAGCTCTGTCACCTTGGCTATATCCGAAGCTTGTACAGAGGCAGATATTTTTACTTTACGTTGTGTATCAATGTGATTGGCCTGATCTTAGGTGTGCTGATGATATTCTGGCCGCAGATCGCGCTGTTCTCAGTTGCATTTTTGATTGGCACATACCTTGTGATATTGGGTGTGGACAGTGTGATATCCGCCTGCAGTAAACTTGGAAGAGATTGGTAAAAAAATATTTATTTTTAGGGAAATTTGTGATAATATACGTAGTTAGATTAAACTAACAGGAGGTAATCATTATGTCAAACATTTTTAAGAAGATCAATGGAAAGAAAACAGGAATTTTTGCAGCAGGAGTATTATTTGGAACAGCAGGGATCAAGCTTTTGACAAGCCGTGATGCAAAGAAGGTTTACTCGCATGGTACAGCCGCTGTCCTTCGTGCAAAGGACTGCATCATGAAGACTGTGACCAATGTACAGGAGAATGCAAGCGATATCTATGCAGAGGCAAAGCAGATCAACGCAGACCGCGAGATCGAGGCGGAGGCACAGGTAATCGAAGACGAAGCAGAAGCAGAGGAGCAGGCGACAGAAAATGAAATTTGTGATTAAACATGAGATACGAGGCAGAATTCGTTTTCATGTTGCACAGAAGAACATGTCGTACCGGGAAGCTGATATCCTTCAGTATTATCTTGACAGCATGAAACATGTCAGTTCTGCGAAGGTAAATCATTCGACCTGTGATGCGGTTGTCTGTTACGAGGGAAGCCGGGAAGCGATGATAACAGCGCTCCGACGGTTTCATTATGAGACGGCAGATGTGCCGGAATCCTATCTGGCAAATTCTGGCAGACAGGTGAATGAAGAGTACAAAGAAAAACTGGTAGACAAGGTTTTAATGCGATGCATCAACCGGATGTTCTTACCGATGCCGATCGCGAATACCCTGACTGCCATCCGTTCCGTGAAGTACATCACGAACGGACTGAAAACATTAGCAAAACGAAAGATCGAGGTTCCGGTTCTGGATGGCACGGCAATCGGTGTATCCGTATTCCGCGGAGATTTCCAGACAGCTGGTTCTGTTATGTTCCTGCTTGGAATCGGAGAGCTGCTTGAGGAGTGGACACACAAGAAATCCGTCGGTGATCTTGCACGGAGTATGTCCTTGAATATCGGAAAAGTCTGGTTGAAGAAGGACGGACAGGAAGTGCAGGTACCTGCTGAGTCCATTCATGTAAATGATGAGATTGTAATTCATGTTGGAAATGTGATTCCATTTGATGGAACGGTCGTTGATGGTGATGCGATGGTCAATCAGGCATCTATGACAGGCGAACCTTTGCCAGTACATAAGCAGGCAGATTCCTATGTCTATGCAGGTACGGTGCTGGAGGAAGGCGAGCTTTGCATCCGTGTCCGCCAGGTCGGTGGTTCGAGCCGGTATGAGAAGGTTGTCACGATGATCGAGGAATCCGAGAAACTCAAGGCATCCCATCTGGCAGACAAGCTTGTGCCATATACGTTACTTGGTACAGCCGCAACGTATCTTTTCACACGGAATGTGACGAAAGCACTGTCAGTCCTGATGGTTGATTTCTCCTGTGCGTTGAAGCTGGCAATGCCGATTTCCGTATTGTCTGCGATCCGACAGGCAAGCAAATCAAGCATCACAGTGAAGGGCGGCAAGTTCTTAGAGGCGATGGCGGAAGCAGATACGATCGTATTTGACAAGACCGGAACTTTGACGAAGGCAACCCCGCGTGTGGTAGATGTCGTATCATTCTGCAATGAGAGCAGCGATGAACTGCTGCGGATCGCTGCATGTCTGGAGGAGCATTTCCCGCATTCGATGGCACGTGCAGTTGTCGATGCGGCAAGCGAAAAGAATCTGGTGCATGAAGAGGTTCACTCGAAAGTGTCCTATATTGTGGCACATGGTATTTCTACGACAGTAGAAGGAAGAAAGACAATTATCGGCAGCTATCATTTTGTATTTGAGGATGAGGGCTGCGTGGTTCCGGAAGGCATGCAGGAGAAGTTCGATGCATTGCCGGAGGAATATTCACATCTGTATATGGCAGTCGAAGGACGACTGGTTGCAGTCATCTGTATCGAAGATCCAATCCGTGATGAGGCAGCCGATGTGATCCGGACGTTGAAAGAACTTGGATTTGCAAAGGTTGTTATGATGACCGGAGACAGTGAGCGGACGGCTTGTGCGATCGCACGGAAGGTTGGCGTGGATGAGTATTATTCGGAGGTACTTCCAGAAGATAAGGCAAGCTACGTGGAGCGTGCGAAGGCAGAAGGACACAAGGTAATCATGATCGGTGATGGTATCAATGATTCGCCGGCACTTTCGGCAGCGGATATCGGTATTGCGATCAGCGATGGTGCAGAGATTGCACGGGAGATTGCGGATATTACCGTTGGTGCAGATAACTTGAATGAACTGATCACATTGCGGAAGATCAGTACCGCATTGACAAAACGAATCCATCGGAATTACAGAACGATCGTCGGATTTAATACCGGACTGATCGTGCTTGGCGTGGCAGGTGTGATTCAGCCGACAACTTCGGCGTTGATGCATAATACGTCGACGTTGATAATTGGACTGCATTCGATGAAGGATCTTGTATTATAAAATATAAAAAGGAAACGTCAGGCAGATGACAGGAATGTATGTGTATTTCATCGATATCTGCTTGACGTTTCTTTTTTTGCTCACTATAATATAACTAAAGTTACATAACGAATGTTATAAAACGAATATGGAGGACATTATGCCAAGGGCAACAAAGTATCTGAGGGAAGATATCATAGAGGCAGCGAGTGCTGTCGTGAAGAAAGAAGGGTTATCCGCAATCAATGCACGGCGGGTGGCGAAGGAGCTTGGATGTTCGGTACAGCCGATTTTCTATCAGTTTGAGAATATGGAGGACTTAAAGCAGGCGACGATCTTACACATCCAGAAGATATACCAGTCGTATATGATCGAAGGTTCCAAGGAAGAAAAAGCGTATCGTGGCATGGGACTTGCATATATCCGGTTCGCGAAGGATTACCCGGATTTCTTCAAGATATTATTTATGGGAGATTCGAAGATCTCTCCGACGGAATTTATCGAGAAAGACAATATGGGTAATCAGGTCTTGGAGAAGGGTTCCGAATTCACCGGGTATGACAGGAAGGAACAGGAGGCATTTCATCTGAAGGTGTGGATCTTCACACATGGAATCGCAAGCATGGTTGCAACGGGAACCGTCGCATTTACGGAGGAACAGATTGAAGAACTACTGACAGACACCGTAAGACAGATGAAGATCGGAAGTATGTATGACAATGAAAAGGAGCGTGGAAGATTAAAATGAGTGCAGTCGTAGAAGTAAAGAATCTGACAAAGGAATATAAACAGAAGAAGGCAGTCGATGATCTGTCGTTTGAGATCAGACAGGGAGAGATTCTTGGTCTGCTTGGTCCAAACGGAAGTGGAAAATCGACAACGATCAACTGCATCCTCTCGCTGTTAAAATACAGCGCGGGAAGTATCAAAATCTTCGGGGAGGAGATGACGCCGGATGCCTATAAGATCAAGCGGGATATCGGTGTGATCTTTCAGGAGGTAGCGGTGTTCCAGGAACTTACGGTGTATGAGAATATTGATTATTTCTGTGGACTGTATGTGAAGGACAAGCAGGAGCGGAAGAAGGATATCGAGGATGCGATCGCATTGGTCGGACTGGACGAATTCCGCAAATATTATCCGAAGCAGTTGTCAGGCGGATTGCTCCGGCGATTAAATATCGCGTGTGGTATCGCCCACAAGCCGAAGCTGATCTTCTTGGATGAGCCGACGGTTGCAGTCGATCCACAGAGCCGGAATAACATTTTGGATGGCATCAAGAAGCTGCGGGAAGATGGCGCAACGATCTGTTACACGACACATTACATGGAGGAAGTTGAGATTCTGTGCGACCGGATCATTATATTGGATAAGGGAAAGATCATTGCGCAGGGAACGTCAGACGAGTTAAAGGCACTTGCGAAGATCGAGGAGAAGGTCACGGTCGAGACGAAGCATTTCAAACCGGAATTCTTGGAGAAGCTGCAGGCGGCACCGAATGTCGACAAGGCAGAATATGCCGACCATCAGCTTGTGATCACCTATAAGAGCGGGAAAAATAACGTGGCGAAGCTGATCGAGGAACTGAGTGCGGCGGGAATCACATGCAATAAGATCTTCTCCGAGCGCCCGACGCTCAACGATGTGTTCCTGGAGCTGACAGGAAAGGAGCTTAGAGACTGATGTTTGGACATAACTTTAAGTATACATTCAAAGTCCTGATGCGAAGCCGGATGCTTTTGTTCTGGACATTTGTATTCCCACTCGTGCTTGGAACGATGTTCAAGCTGGCATTCTCCAACATCGAGAACAGTGAGAAGCTGAAAGTGATACCGATCGCGATTGTCGATAACGAGGATTTTCAGGGGAACGAAGCATTTCGCCAGACATTTGAGACTTTGAGTGATGAATCAAGTGATGAGCAGATGTTTGACACGGTGTATGTGTCGAAGGACGAAGCCGATACGCTGCTTTCGGACGGGGATGTCGACGGTGTGCTGTACATGAACGGTGAGGAACCGGAAATCTGGATTCACGAAAATGGCATCAACCAGACGGTGCTGCAATATGTGGTGGACGAGATCGTACATACCTCTGCGATCGTGGAAAATCGTGTGAGATCTGCAATCGAGCAGGGAACTATGCCGGATATTGAGGCACTCTACAAAAATGTAATGGAAAATGTTGTAGATGGAGAGTCGAATCTGGTCGATGCATCCCGCACGAACTTAAGCTATACGATGATCGAGTATTACACGTTGATTGCGATGGCGTGTCTGTATGGCGGTATCCTTGGAATGACGGCACTGAGCCGGAACCTGCCGAACATGGGGAATCTCGGAAAGCGTACAGCCATCGTTCCAATCAGCAAGGCAAAGACAATGCTTTCCTCGCTGCTTGCCGCGTATTGCACGCAGTTGATCGGACTTGCGATTCTGTTTGTGTATACGATCTTCGTGATGAAGGTCGATTACGGGGAGAATCTGCCATATGTGATCCTGCTGGCACTTACGGGAAGTCTGGCGGGGCTGACGCTTGCCATTATGGTGACTACGGTTGTCAAGACTGGCGAGAATGGAAAGCTTGGAATCCTGATCGGAATCACGATGGCGTGCTGTTTCCTGTCTGGCATGATGGGAATTACCATGAAATATATCATCGAGAAGCATGTGCCGTTCTTGGACAAGATCAACCCGGCGGCGATGATTACGGATGGATATTATGCATTGTATTATTATGGCGTGGACAAGCGTTTCTGGATGGATGTAACGAGTCTTGGAATCTTCTCTGTTGTGATGCTGCTTGTATCTGCACAGGGATTAAGGAGGCAGAAGTATGACAGTATTTAAGGCATTTCTGCATGTATTGAATAAATGTAAAGGCATGGTAATCATGTATACGGCGCTGCTGCTTTTGTTCGGTGGCTTGAACTCAAAAAGCGGGGATACCGCAAGCCAGTTTACCGCGGATAAGCCGAAGATCGCCATCGTGAATCAGGATGAAAATGTCGGAATCACGAAGAATTTTACGGATTATATTGCGGCGCACAGCGAGCTACAGGAACTGAAAAGCGAGGAGGCAATCGACGATGCGATCTTCTATCGGCAGGTGGCATTTGTGATCTATATTCCACAGGGCTACCGGCAGGCGGTACTGAACGGCGAAAATCCGGAATTGAAATATAAGAGCTGCCAGTCGGCGGATGCGAGCTTCGCACAGATGATGGTCGAGAGCTATCTGAGCATACAGCAAAATTACGTGGATGCCGCTCTGCAGGCGAATCCGGAGGAAATGAATATTTCCCTGAATGAGGCAGCAGTCTGCAACGATATCACGCAGACGCTGGAACAGACGTCAAGCGTTCATGTGACGACCACACTTGATACGAACAGTATGTCGAAGGCGGCGAATTATTATAATTTTGCAAGCTACAGTCTGCTTGCCGGTGCAATCTTCGTGATTTGTCTGGTGCTTACGAGTTTTCAGGAGCTGCCGATCCGCAAGCGTATCACGATCAGCAGTATGAATTATAAGAAACACAATGCAATCCTGCTTGCTTCGAACCTGCTATTTGCAATTGCATTATGGCTGTTCTATGGTCTGATCAGCTTCGTAATCGTTGGAAAGGCAATGTTCAGCGCGCAGGGTGCCATGTATCTGGCGAATTCATTCGTATTTACGTTGTGTGCCTTGACGATGGCATTCCTGATCTCCAGCATCTTCAACAACAAGGATGCGGTGAATGGAATCGTGAATGTCGTGGCACTTGGCTCGGCATTCCTGTGCGGTGCATTTATCCCGGTTGAATGGCTGCCGGATGGCGTGCTTGCCGCCGGACATATCTTCCCCGCGTACTGGTATATTCAGACAAATGAATATCTGAAA
>ERZ808246.1713-NODE-1713-length-15137-cov-8.227291_pt1 | contig 15137 bp, 10 predicted proteins | sample MGYA00521083_ERZ808246 | MGnify/ENA primary metagenome ERZ808246 (study PRJEB31516, sample SAMN03275577) | gut metagenome | biome: mammalia-associated habitat; material: feces | host: Papio cynocephalus | place: Kenya | collected 2012-07-07 ...
GCATGATTGGTGGTGATGGAATCAATGACGAGTCCAACAAAACGTCACCAGCCCCGACCCGCACGTCTTACGTCATATCGGATCGATGACCATCCCTGCTCCGGAATCACGCGGAGATGGAGCCGTCGCCGGCACCGCCACCGGTGCCACCGCCCGAATACATATTGAACATCTGCGAATACAGATCGTTGACGTTGATGCCCCTGACCAGCATGTAGGCCTGCAGCAGCGTGGTCAGCACATTGATGATGATGGCCGCGATGGCAAGGCCGCGCCCCTTCATGTGCAGTCGCTTGGTTCTCACCAGCGACAGCCCGCCGATGACCGCGGGAAGCACCGGGACGGAGAAGACGAGCGAGCAGACGAACGCCACGATCGCATACGAATCCCAATGCCCGTAGAACGGGTTCTGTGCGGGGTCGTCCGGATTCAGATACTGGATCCGCGGCATGTTGGGCTGCTGATTGCCATACGGATTGTATTGGTTCGGCTGCTGCGCATAGGGATTCTGCTGGGCATAGGGGTTGTACGGCTGCCCGGGCTGCTGGCCGGCGTACGGCTGGCCGTTCTGCCCGTTCATCGGCTGGCCGTTCATCGGATTCTGCTGCGCCTGGTTCTGCGCGTCGGCGCCATTCGCCGGCTGTTCCGGCTCCGGCTTGCCGTACAGGTACGGATCGTAGCCCGGGTATTGCCCGGACATGGCACCGTACTGCGGTTGCTTGGTCTGCCCGTACTCAGGCTGCTTCTGTTCGTCCATACCGATTACCTACTTCTTCGATTGTGCCGACGTTGCGCCGAACGGCAATGGGGTGCGCACCTTGCGATGCACACCCCATATCATATCCGCTTTCAGGCGCGCAGTTGCGCTCCGAGCTGAGCGGCGGCCTCGACGATGCGGGCACGGATGGCTTCGCTGTCCTCGGCGCCCAGCGTCTTGCTCGGCGAGCGGAACACCACCGCGAAGGCCAGGGACTTCTTGCCCTCGCCCACCTGGTCTCCGGTGAATACGTCGAACAGTTCGATGGATTCCAGATCCTCGCCTGCGGCGTCACGCACCGCCTGTTCGAGCTGGGCGGCGCTCACGGAGCTGTCCACGGTGAACGCGAGGTCCTGCTTGACCGGCGGGAAGGTGGAGATCGGCTTGGCCTGCACGGGCTTGCCGTCGAGCGTGGCGAACAGATCGGTCATGTTCAGCTCGAACGCGGAGGAATGGGCGGGGAAGCCCAACGCCTCGTTCACATGCGGGTGCAGCTCGCCCACCAGACCGATGTGCTTGCCGGCGACATCCACATAGGCGAAGCGACCCGGATGCCACTGCGCGGGAACGTCTTCGGCGGCCGGCTGGTTCAGTTCGATCTCGGCGCCGAGACGATCGGCGATGCGATGCACGGCCTCGACGGCGTCGGACCAGTCGACGGGGCGTTTGCCGCCCATCCAACCGGTGTTCTCCGACAGGCCGGTGAAGATGCCGGCGACGTGGTCGGGCTGATCGGGCAGACCCGCGTCGAGGGCCTTGAGCTGCTCGTCGGTGGGCTTCACGCCGCCGGGCAGTGCCGGAATGGCGGGCGCATCGGGATTCCACAGATAGACATGACCCAGCTCGTACAGGCTGACGTTCTCGATGCCGCGACGGATGTTGCGCTGCACGGTGGTGGCCAACGTGGGCAGCACATGACGGCGCAGATACGGGCGGTCGCCGTACAGCGGGTTGGCGATCTCGACGCTGACCTTCTTGGTGGCCTCCGCGTCATAGCCGAACGCCTTGTAGTCCTCGTCACCGACGAACGGATAGCTCAGCGCCTCGACCATGCCGTATTCGGCGAGCTCGTCGGCGATGCGACGGCGACGCAACTGATCGGCGGTCAGACCGACCTCGCCCTTGACCGGGGCCGCCGGCACGCGCACCGGGATCTCGTCGTAACCGACCAGACGGGCCACTTCCTCGACCAGATCGCACGGCTCGTTCAGGTCCGGACGCCAGGTCGGCGCCGTGACGGAGAACTCGCCGTTGCCGCCACCGGCCACGGTGCAGCCGATGTCGGTCAGGATATCGGAGATGGTGTTCACATCGACGTCGAGACCGGCAACACGCGCCACCTCGGAGGTCGGGAACTGGATGGCCCTGCGATGCTTGGTGTTGTTCACATCGTTCGGGGTATCGCTGGGGACGCCGCCACCGTATTCGCTCAGCAGGTCGGCGCACATCTGCGCGGCCGCGGGCTGCAGGGCGTAGTCGACGCCGCGCTCGAAGCGACGGGAGGCCTCGGACGGGATCTTGTGACGACGCGCGGAACGGGCGATGGACACCTGATCGAAATGCGCCGCTTCCAGCAGCACGTTCTTGGTCTCGGCGGTCACCTCGCCGTACAGGCCGCCCATCACGCCGGCGATGCCGAGGATACGGGACGAACGGTTGCCGTTCGGGGAATCGGTGATCAGCAGATCCTCGGTGCTCAGCTCGTGCTCCTTGCCGTCGAGCGTGACGAGCTTCTCGCCCTCGTTCGCGCGGCGGACCACGATCGGCCCTTCGATCTTGTCCAGATCATAGGCGTGCATCGGCTGGCCCAGATCCATCATCACGTAGTTCGTCACATCCACGGCGAGCGAGATGGAACGCATGCCGGAACGGGTCAGACGGCGACGCATCCAGTTCGGGGTGCGTGCGGCCGGATCGAAGCCGCGCACGATGCGGGCGTAGTAGCGGTCGCAGCCGGGGACACCGTGGATCGGATTGTCGTCTTCGATCTGCACTTCGATGTCCGGCTTGACGTTGGGCAGCGCGGATGCCGGGGTCGGCAGCTTCTCGTTCAGCGCGGTCACCGGATCGGTGAACTTGGCACCGGTGGAGTGGTGGTATTCGCGTGCCACGCCACGGTACGACAGCGTGTAGCCGCGGTCCGGGGTGATGTTGATCTCCAGCAGCGGCTGGTCGAGATGCAGCAGGTGCATGGCGTCGTCACCGGGCTTGAGGGCTTCGTATTCCTCTTCGGTGAAGCCGTAGTTGCGCAGCAGGATGATGCCGTCGTGGTTGTCGCCAAGGCCGAGCTCGCGCTCGGAGGCGCACATGCCGTTGGAGATGTGGCCATAGGTCTTGCGCGGTTCGATCTTGAAATTGCCCGGAAGCACGGCGCCGGGCAGGGTCACGACGACCTTCTCGCCGGCGGCCATGTTCGGCGCGCCGCAGATGATGCCACGGGGCACCTTGTTGCCGTTCTCGTCGACCTCGTTGTACTTGTCGCCGACGTCCACATGGCACCAGTTGATGATCTTGCCGTTCTTCTGCGGTTCGGGCGTGGCATCCACCACGTAGCCGACCACGATCGGACCGGTGACCTGGCTGGAGTGGATCTCCTCCTCTTCCAGACCGACCTTCACCAGATCCTTGGCGAGCTGCTCGTACGTCAGATCGTCCGGGACTTCGACATGGCTCTTGAGCCAATCAATATCAACCATAGGCATGGGCAATCACTCCCCCATCACAAACTGTTCGGCGAAACGCACGTCACCCTCCACGAGGTCGTGCATGTCGTTGATGTCGCTGCGCAGCAGCAGCGTTCGTTCCATTCCGACACCGAACGCGAAGCCGGTGTACTCGTTCGGGTCAAGGCCTGCGGACTTCAGCACGTTCGGGTTCACCATGCCGCAACCGCCCCATTCGAGCCAGCCCGGGCCGCCCTTCTTGTCGGGGAACCACAGGTCGAGCTCGGCGCTCGGCTCGGTGAACGGGAAGTAGCTCGGGCGCAGGCGGGTCTTGGCCTCCGGGCCGAACATGGCCACGGCGAGCTTGTCGAGCACGCCCTTGAGGTCGGCCATGGTCAGACCCTTGTCCACGGCGAGCGCCTCGCACTGGTGGAACACCGGGGTGTGGGTGGCGTCGAGCTCATCGGTGCGGAACACGCGACCCGGGCTGGCGATGTACAGCGGCACGCCGCGGTCGATCAGCGCACGGACCTGGTCGGAGGACGTCTGGGTGCGCACGACCATGTTGCTGCCCACGAAGCCGGCGGCGTCCTTGGCCTGGTTGCCCTTCACGTAGAAGGTGTCCTGCATCTGGCGTGCGGGATGATCGGGGCCGAAGTTCAGCGCGTCGAAGTTGTACCATTCGCTTTCCACTTCGGGGCCGGAGGAGATCTGCCAGCCCATGGAGACGAAGAAGTCCTCGACGTCCTCCATCAGCTTGGCGAGCGGATGGCGCGCGCCAAGCGGCTTGCGATTGACCGGCAGCGTCATGTCGACGGTTTCGGCCGCGAGCGCCGCGGCTTCCTCCGCGGCCTTCAGTTCCTTTTCGCGCGGCCCGTATGCGCGTCCGAAGTCGGCACGGAGCTTACCCATGAGCTGCCCGGCTTCCTTCTTCTGGTCCTTGGGCAGCGAACCGATGGCCTTGCTGGCCTTGGTCATCGCCGATTCCGCACCGGCGTACTGCGTTTTGATGGCTTTCAGTTCCTCCAGACTGGAGGCGTTCTGGATTTTGGCGATGCCCTCAGCGACCGCATCGCTTACCGCTTGGGCGTCAAACACCATACCCTCTGCCACGGTCTCCCTTTCTAATATTCCTTGGAACGGTAGTGTTTCCAAGCACTTTACCGACACATATTCTTTCACGCCTACTCGACCGCCTAAGCCCCCGGCGTCACTTCTTGGACACCGGCCGCGAGCGCTCCCCGGCATGCCTGCGAGGGGGCTGTCGGCCGGGCGCGTGCATCGTTCTACCCGTGCCCGGCGCGAACAGACGCGTTGGGGGCTAGCGCGTGAACGCGAGGCTCATCAGGATGATGGCCGCGGAGGTGCCCAGGTTGAGCGATTCCGCCTTGCCGTACATCGGGATGGACACGATGCGCTGGCACTGGTCGAGCGTCTTGCCGTTGAGCCCGCGGGCCTCGTTGCCGAACAGGACGGCGTATCCGTCCTTGCGGTGGTCCTCGCCGCGCATGCGGTCGAGCACGTCCGGCAGGGATTCCGGCTTGCGCTTGCGCGTGCCGTACACATCCGCCGCCCACACGTCGAGTCCCTGCTCCTTCATCCAGGCGAAGAAGTCATTGGTGCCCATGGCGATGACGGGGATGTGGAACAGCGATCCGGTGGTGGAGCGGATCACCTTGGGGTTGAGCATGTCGACGCAGTCGTCGACGAACACGACCACGTCGCATCCGGCGGCGTCCGCGGCGCGGATCACGGTTCCCGCATTGCCCGGGTCGCGCACCTGCCAGAACGCGGCGACGCGCATGCCCCTGGAATACGAGGCCGCCTGCTCCACTTCGGTCTTCATGCCGGCGCGAAGCTTGTCGATGTCGCCCACGGCGACGATGCCCTGGGCGTCGGGGCTGATGTGGTCGATCACCTCGCGGGTGGCGGTGTGAATGTACAGGTCGGCGGACTTGTCGAGCGCGCGCTGCGCGATGTCGGCGAGCACGTCGGAGTCGATGCCGTCCTCGTCGCCGGCCACGTAGATGTCGGTGATGACGTCGGACGAGTAACGTACGGCCTCGCGCACGGCCTGGGGTCCTTCGATGAGGAACCTGCCGTTCTTGCGACGGGCCTTGGTTCGGCTGAGGTCCGCGATTCTGCGGACACGATCGGATCTTGGATTGTCAAGCAGTTGAGCGTTGATTGGCATGCTCTCCACACTACCGGCCAAGCAGACATTCCCGGCATCTCCGTGCCGTACGCGTCGTTCCGCCCGGTTCCGCCGCCCTGCGCCGTCAGTTGCCGAAGAAGGAGAACGTGCCGAAGCCCAGCGCCAGGCCCAGCGAGATCAGAGGCATCGCCAGGCAGGCCACCAGGAACACCTTGTCGCGCGTATGCACCGTGCTCACGCGGGCGTGGCTGCGCGGTCCGGAGCCGCCGAAGCCGCGCGCCTCCATGGCCGTGGCCAGCGTGGTGGATCTTCTGATGGACAGCACCAGCAGCGCGAACGCCTGCGGAAGGAACGCGCGCACCTTGCTGTCGTCGCCCAATCCGCGCGACCTGCGCGAGGCGGTCAGCGCGCTCCAGTCGTCCTGCAGCACGGAGAAGAGCCTCATGCCTGCCAGGCCGCCGTAGACGAACCGGTCGGGAAGATGCAGGATCTGGCTGAACGAGTCCGCCAGGTCGGTCACGTCGATGCCCAGTACCGCGATGATCGCGGGGATGCCTATGGCGAGGATGCGCAGCGCGGTCGCCAGCGCGAGTTCCGCGGAACGGTCGGTGATGTGCATGAGCCCCCACTGCCACCATGTCGATCCGCCCGATTTGCCGTAGAGGAGCACCGCGAGCGCGGAGAAGGGAGCTCCGATGAACACCGGCCAGGTCGACCGCACCGTTCGCCACGGCGCGATGCCGATGGCCGCGAGAACGGCGAATTCGAGCACCACCATGGCCCCGGACGACAGCCAGTCGAGGCTCAGCAGCATGGGAAGCGAGGCGAGGAACCCGCCGATCAGACGGTATGCGGGGTTGAGCGAGGCGAGGAACGGCGAACGGCTGGATCGGCGCTTCGCCTCGTCGCGCGTGTTCACGGATGTCACGGGGATCACGCCGTCGCCCGCCGGGTCGGCGTTGCCGTCGCTCCCACGCTGCGCGGCTTCCTCCCATTCGCGCTCGGCGTCGCTCGGCTGCAATTCGACCACGCGGGCGTCCAGGGCCGTGACCAGCTCGCGATCATGGGTGACCACGATGATGCTCACGCCGTCCGAGCGCAGACCGTGGATGAGCTCCACCATCTGCATCCAGGTGCAGCGGTCCTGACCGAACGTCGGCTCGTCCAGAATGAGCACGCGCGGGGCGGCCGCCAATGCCGAGGCCACGGTGAGCCTGCGCTTCTCTCCGCCGGACAGCGTGTACGGGTTGGCGTTCTCGTAGCGCAACAGGTTGAACCGTTCCAGCAGGCGGCGCGCCCGATCGCGGGCCTCGCTCTCGCTCAGCCCCACGCGCAACGGTCCGAGCATCACCTCCTCGAGCACGCTGCCTTTGGCGAACTGGTGCTCGGGGTTCTGGAACACGTATGAGATGCGGGAGGCCAGCTCGGTGGACTTCCACTCGCCGGGATGCACGCTCTTCGCGTCGCCGGCGAGCGCCTTGGAGGCGACGACCTCGCCGTCGACCGGTTCGAGCAGTCCGGCCAGGGTGAGCGACAGCGTGGATTTGCCGGCTCCGTTCGCGCCGACCAATGCGGTGATCTGCCCTTGACGGAACGCGAGGTCGATGCCGCTTGCCACCGCCTTGCCGTTGCGTCCGATGGCGAGCCGACGTGTGGTCAGTATCGGTTCGCCGGTGCCTTCGTCAGCTGGGTAGTCGGGCTCGTTGTCGGTGCGGATGGCGCCGATGCGGTATTCGTCGCGCATGTAGCGTTGCGGCACCCAGATGCCCAATTGGGCGAAGTCGAGGTTCGGGTCTCGGAACACGTCGTCCGGCGTGCCGTCCGCCATGACGGTGATGCGTCGTTCCCCATCGCGGCCGGGCTCCATGTCGTTTTCCGCGCCGAGCACGATCACGCGGTCGATCATGTCGATCCATGGTTCGGCGCGATGCTCCACCAGCACCATGGTCGAGTGGAACCGGTCGAGCACGCCTCGCACCGCCGCGACCACCTGCGTCACGCCGTTGGGGTCGAGGTTGGCGGTGGGCTCGTCCAGCAGCAGCACGCCCGGTCTCATCGCCAGGGCTCCCGCCAATGCCAGTCGCTGCATCTGCCCGCCGCTCAGATGCGTCACCGACCGGTGCAGCTGCAATCCGTCCAGTCCCACTGCCGCGAGGCTGTCATCGACGCGACGCCAGATCTCGTCGCGCTCGACGTTCAGGTTCTCCGGTCCGAAGGCGACGTTGTCCCCCAGCCGCTGGAATACGGCCTGCGCGTCGGGGTCCTGCAATACCAAGCCGATGCGCCCGCGGGCCTCGCGTACGGGAACGTCGTCCACATAGATACGTCCCTCGGTCATGCCGCCTTCGGCGTCGAGGACGGCGACGTCTTCCGTACCCGCTTCATCCGCATCGTTCCCCTCGCCGGACGGCCGCCCGGCGTCATCGGAGCCGAGCAGTCCCGCCGCCCCTTCGAGGATCGTGGATTTGCCGATGCCCGAGGCGCCCAGCAGCAGCACGCGCTGGCCGGCCTCGATGGTGAGGTTCAGTCCACGTACGCTGAAATGCTTGCGGGAGGCGTGGCGATACCCCCAGTTGTCGAAACGCAGCGAGGCGTTCGAGGCGGAGATGCTGCTGGCTGTTGCCGGAGATTCGGGCACGGTGTTCGTTCCTTGCGGTTATCGTTCGTTGGCTGCATGCCGGCCGCCGCGGTCCAACGATTCACACGCGGCGGCCGTTCCGGTTCAGTTCAGGCCGCGCACTTCGCGACCGGAGGCGAACTTGTCGAGAGCGCCGGTCTTGGCGATGGCGATGCACAGGTACCACATGAGCAGTCCGGCCACCAGGGTGCCGGAGACGACGGTGGCGATCAGGTAGACGATGCCGTAGGAACCGGTGATGTCGATAGCCTGCAGGTGCGTGAAGAAGCTGTAGGCCCAGCAGCCGACGCCGGACAGCGCGCCGGACAACAGCATCGTGCCGAGGTTCCACTTCTTGTAGGCGAAGATGATGAAGGCGATTTCGGCGGTCACGCCCTGGACGAGCGCGATGGCGAAGGTGTCCAGGCCGCCCCACTGGTTGCCCAGCAGCGCTTCGAGCACACCGGCGACGACCTCGGCGTAGATCGCGGCGCCGGGCTTGCGCACGATCACCGCGGCGAGCGGCGCGGCGAACAGCCACAGGCCGTTGAACAGGCCGGCCAGACCGGGCACGATGGCTTCCAGCACGCCCCACGGGGCGGCGGTGGCGATGGCGACCAGCCAGTAGATCAGGGCGGAGGCGACGCCGATCACGGATGCGACGGCGATATCGACGACGCGCCACTTGAGTACGGGTTTGACGGTATTGGATGCGGACATGGCAAGTGCCTTTCTTCTCGGGCCGGCATGGGGCCGGCAGGGTTCAAGGCACGGGAAAACAAGAGCGACAATTCCGTACACGGCATTACCCACGTACGTTCCATCGGTCGAGACCTTCATGGCCTCCTCTCAGCCGCCGCGTGGTGGCAGCTCCCGTGTCGCACTCCACCATAAAGTCCCGGCGCGACCGGTACAAGGCCGTGTCGCGCCGGCAACATCACTTGGCGAGCTTGTTGAGCAGCAGCGCCTCGGTGATCACGTTGTTCTTCAACCCCGGCAGCGAGATGGACTCGTTGGGGCTGTGCGCGTTGGCCTTCGGATCCTCCGGGCCGGTGACCAGCACCTGGGCCTTGGGGAAGATGCGCTGCAGTTCGGGGATGAACGGGATGGAGCCGCCCTCGCCCTTGTTGATGGGGGCCGTGCCGAACGCCTCCTCCATCGCCTCAAGCGCGTCCTTGGTGGCCACGGCCGTCGGGTCCATGGCCCAGCCCATGCCGTTCTCGCCGCACTTCACGCTCACTTCGGCGCCGAACGGCGCATGCTCCTTCAGGAACGCGGCCAACGCCTTCTGCGCCTCCTCGGGGCGCTGGTTCGGCGCGGTGCGCAGGCTCAGACGGAACGTGGTCTCGGGGCTGATCACGTTGAACGAGCCCTCGACCGGGTGCGCGTCGAAGCCGATCACCGTCACCGACGGCTTGGTCCACATGCGCGAGGCGAGCGAACCGGTGCCGGCGAGCCGGTAACCGGGAACCGTGCCGGAATCCTCGCGCACGGTCGCTTCGTCCAGATCGCGCTGCAGACCTCCGATCGGCTCCTCGGCCGCGACGCCGGGCACCGCCAGATCGCCGTTGCCGTCGTACATGGATGCGATCAGCATCGCGGCAAGCGTGTTCGAGTCGAGGATCGGGCCGCCGTACTGGCCGGAATGCACCGGATGCTCCAGCACCTTGACGGTCACGTCCATGTCGGTGTTGCCGCGCAGTGACGTGGTCAGGCTCGGGATGTCGGCGGACCAGTTGCCCGAATCGGCCACGATGATCACGTCGGCGTCGAATTCGTCGCGATGATCCTCGATGAACGGGATGAAGCTCGGGGAGCCCATCTCCTCCTCGCCCTCGATGAAGATCTTGACGTTCACACCAAGATCGTCGCCCAGCGCCTTCAGCGCGCCCGAATGGATGGCGATGCCGCCGCCGTCGTCCGCGGCGCCGCGGCCGTACAGCCTGCCGTCGATCTCAGTGCCGACGAACGGGTCGGTGTGCCATGCGATGGCGTCCGGCACGGGCTGCACGTCATGGTGCGCGTACAGCAGCACGGTGGGCGCGTCCGCGTCGACGATCCTGGAGCCGATGACCTCCCATGCGCCGGGGGTGCCGTCGGGATTATGCGACTGCACGACTCTGGCGTCCACGCCGACCTCGCGCATCTGCTCCGCCACGAATTCGGCGGAACGCTTCATGTGGTCCGCCGTTATGCCGTGGGCGGAAATGGAACGCAAGGCGATCTTGCGGTTGAGCACATCGACGATGCGCTGCCAATCCTGTTCGACGCGGGCGCGGATGACGCCCGACTCAAGCTGTGCCATATTCATACCCTTTTCCTTATGCCGCCGATCGCGGCGGGACATGCGCTGTCTCGCATCGTACGTGCGACGATGCGAATCCGATATGCAATCGTATATTCCCCGCACGCCCACGCAAAACGCACCATCGCGCCGCTATGCCGAAAAGCCCGCAAAGCTTGCAGTTTCAAGCATTCACGCAAGCGCAGCGTCGAGACGTCACCGTAATCTGCAAGCATGACATGGAATAAGAAGAAGGACGAGGCGCACAAGCCGGCCGATGACGCGGCCCAATCCGCCGACACCAGGAACACAGGCACCGGCAAGGGCCACCCCACCCCCAAGCGCAAGGACGCCCAGGCGCAGAATCTGCACCCGCTGGTCCCCGCCGACCGCAAGGCCAGCGCCAAGGCTGCCAAGGCCCGCATCCGAGCCAAGGAGGACGCCCAGTACGAGGCCATGCGCACCGGTGACATCAACAACATGCCGAAGTCGGAACGTCTGCCGTGGCGCGTGTACATCCGCGACTACGTCGACGCCCGCTTCAACATCGGCGAGTTCTTCGTCCCCGTCGCCGTCATCATCCTGATCGGCTCCATGGTGCTGAGCGTGACCGTCCGCAACGTGTGGACCACCATCGTCCCGATGGTCCTGCTGTACGCCTATCTGGCCGCGGTGATCATCGACGTGGCGGTGATGTGGCACAAGCTCAAGAGGAAGCTGATCGACAAGTACGGCGAGGCCTCCGTGGCGAAGGGCACCCGTTCCGCATCCTACGCATGGAGCCGCGCGATCCAGCTCCGCCGCTGGCGCCTGCCGAAGCCTCGCTACGACAAGCGTGGCCACTGGCCGGAGTGATCCGCACCCACGCATCGCATGCATTCGATCCGACGCCCCAGACGCTTGCCGTCCGGGGCGTTTCGCATATCCGCGGCCCATACGGCCATATCGCGTACGATTCCGCCGCGCCCGCACGCTATGGTGGTCTCGTAGCGCCGCGAACACGATCGACCTGCACGACACACGAATCCGCGCACGTCGATCGGGACGCGACGGGCAACGGCACACATCAGCAAACAGACGGGCAGGTTTCCATGACCGAACAATTCGACATCGTCATCATCGGCGCTGGCCCCGGCGGCTACTCCACCGCGCTGCGCGCGGCCCAACTCGGCAGGCAGGTCGCCCTCATCGAACGAGACGCCGCACCGGGAGGCACCTGCCTGAACCGTGGATGCATCCCCACCAAGGCGCTGCTCGATGCCACCGCCACATTCGATGCCATCCGCCACGCCGATGGCATCGGCATCCACGCGCACGCCGACCCCATCGACTTCCCCACCCTGCACCATTGGCGTGAGAACATCGTCTCCACCATGGTCCAGGGACTCTCATCCCTGCTCGCGCAACGGGGCGTCACCGTCTTCCAGGCCGATGCGGAACTCATGCCGGCCGGCGAAACCGGCACCGACGACCCGAATCGCCGTTCCGTCCTGCTCACGCCCTCGACCGGTCAGACCGACGTGCTGCGCCATGATGCCAAAACCGTTTCCCCGCAGGGAGCGCGAGTCGTCATCGAGACCACTGACGTGGTGCTTGCCATGGGATCGCGCCCGCGCGAACTGCCCGGCACCACGTTCCATGATGCGATCATCGACTCGACGCAGGCCCTGCAACGCGATTTCCCCGCTTCGGCCACCATCATCGGAGCCGGGGCGGTCGCCGTCGAATTCGCCTCGATCTGGAATTCGGCCGGCTGCGACGTCACGCTCGTCATCCGCAAGGACCGCGTGCTTTCCGCATGGGACCGCCGCGCAGGCACCACCCTCACCAGGGAGTTGAGGAAACGCGGCATCACCGTCATCGCCAACGCCGCGGTGACCCGTATCGAATCGAATACGCCGAACGAGACGACCGTATATTACCGTGTCAAGGGTGGCGAGGAACAGTCCGTCGCATCCGAGGCGGTGCTCGGCGCCATCGGACGCGACCCCAACACCCAGGCCGCTTGGGTCGCCGGCAACGGCATCGACCTCGACGAACACGGGCACGTCGTCACGGACGAATACGGCCGTACCCGGGCCGCACACGTCTGGGCCGTCGGGGACATCGTGGCCGGGCATGCGCTGGCGCACCGCGCGTTCGAACAGGGCATCACGGTGGCCGAACGCATCGCCGGACTGGATCCGAAGCCGGTGGACGAGAACACCGTTCCGCAGGTCGTGTTCTCCCGCCCGCAAGCCGCCTGCGTGGGCTACAGCGGCGCACAGGCCAAGGCGGACGGACGGTTCGGCAACGTCACCGAAACCGCCTATCCGATGATGGGCAACGCTCGTATGGCGATGAGCGGATCGACCGGCTCGATGACCATCGTGAGCGGCGAGACCGCCGACGATCCGGGGACGCGCGTGGTGCTGGGCGTGCACATGGTGAGCCCCGAGGCGACCGAGCTCATCGCCGAGGCCGAGCAGCTGGTCGGCAACCGCGTGCCGCTCAGCGAGGCGGCGCGGCTCATCCACCCGCATCCCACCTTCTCAGAAACGCTCGGCGAAGCGCTGCTGAAAGCGGACGGACGCCCGCTGCACACCCGATAGTCGGATCCGCCGCCCCGATCAGGCCGATCCGGTCTTATGACTCCCCGTTCCGGCTCGTTCCGATTCGTTTCCGTACCGCCTGTTCGGGGCATGACCGGCAACGGTTCTTTCAATATTCCTTAATACTGGTAGACTGTTGGCCAGTATGCCAACAGCGTCGAGTAGCAAGTGAGGGAGTTATGGCGGAAAAGCCTGCAAAGAAAAAGCCAGCAAAGAGGAGCCTGTTCAAGCAGATCGCGCAGGTCTACAAGTTCACGCATGAAGAGGACAAGCAGCTTCCTGCGCTGATGGCCCTGGTCTTCGTCGCGCCGATCGTCGTGATGATCGTGCTCGGCGTCGTATTCAAGTGGATGTGGCTGACCTGGATCCTGATGATGATCCTCGCCGTTATGCTCGGCTTCCTGTTCGCCACCATGATGCTGACCCGCCGTGCGGACGCCGTCGGCTTCCGCAAGATGGAAGGACGCCCGGGCGCCGCCATCGCCGTTCTGGGCAACATGAACAAGGCCGGCTTCAGCTTCCCGCAGGAACCGGTGTGGATCGACCCGCGCACCAAGGACGCCGTCTGGCGCGGTACCGGCTACAACGGCATCTACCTGATCGGCGAAGGCAACGCCGAACGCCTCAAGCATGCGATGGATCGTCAGGAACACGCCATCAAGGGCGTGACCGCCGGATCCTCCATCCCCGTCTACCGCGTGTACATCGGCAAGGGCAAGGGCCAGACCCAGATCAAGGATCTGCGCAAGGTCATCGTCAAGATGAAGACCTTGCAGCCGAACACCACCACAAACAAGTTCATGAAGGCGATCCACCCGCACCAGCGCTTCATGCTCACCAAGACCGAGCTCGCCACGCTGAACGACCGTCTGCGCACGCTGCAGGCCAAGAACGGCTACAGCATTCCGAAGGGCATGGATCCGATGCATCCCCAGAAGATCAGCCGCCGCGCCATGCGTGGTCGCTGAGCCGATTAAGCGATACGGCAAGCTTTCCGAAGATCCCGGCCAATCACCGGGATCTTCGCATATCCGGGCAGGGACCGTGTCGCCTCCGCCGGATAGCAGACCGCGGATCGCAGGAGCGCCGCATCCCTCTTTCCCTCCCCCATACCTTCCCCTATCCAATATGCGACACCGGCCACCGTCCACTGTGTGGACATGCACGATCACGCGTTTCCCCGCAATACCGCGATTCGCACATCGAAGCACTCGGCACGAAACATTCTCGTAACCGAAAGTACGAGTGCGCGAAACGCGCGGTTCTATGCTTATCTCACGTAACTTCTGATTTTGAAAGGAGCGGTCCCGTGACCGACGAACTGAAAACCAAGGCTGATGCCGAGGCCCTTATCAATAAGGAAGGCGTGGAGTACGTCTCCGTCCGTTTCACCGACCTTATCGGCGTGCAGCAGCACTTCACCGTGCCGGCAAGCGAATTCCTGAAGGATGCCTTCACGGACGGCATGCCGTTCGATGGTTCTTCGGTGCAGGGCTTCCAGGCCATCAACGAGTCCGACATGAAGCTGGTCCCGGATGTGTCCACCGCCTTCATCGATCCGTTCCGCAAGCACAAGACCCTCGACGTGGCCTTCTCCATCGTGGATCCGCTCACCGATGAGCCGTACTCCCGCGATCCGCGTCAGGTCGCCGGCAAGGCCGAGGCCTACCTGAAGTCCACCGGCATCGCCGACACCGCTTCCTTCGCTCCGGAAGCCGAGTTCTTCATCTTCGACAAGGTTCGTTTCGAGAACTCCATGCAGCGTTCCTTCTACGAGGTCGACTCCATCGAGGCTCCGTGGAACTCCGGCATCGACACCGAAGACGACGGCACCCCGAACATCGCGTTCAAGAACCGTGTCAAGAAGGGCTACTTCCCGGTTCCTCCGATCGACCACACCCAGGATCTGCGCGACGACATGGTCGCCAACCTGCAGAAGGTCGGCCTGATTCTTGAGCGCTCCCACCACGAGGTGGCCGGCGCCGGTCAGCAGGAGATCAACTACCGCTTCAACTCCCTGCAGCACGCAGGCGACGACCTGATGAAGTACAAGTACGTCGTCCACGAGAC
>ERZ808246.1719-NODE-1719-length-15093-cov-5.101410_pt1 | contig 15093 bp, 13 predicted proteins | sample MGYA00521083_ERZ808246 | MGnify/ENA primary metagenome ERZ808246 (study PRJEB31516, sample SAMN03275577) | gut metagenome | biome: mammalia-associated habitat; material: feces | host: Papio cynocephalus | place: Kenya | collected 2012-07-07 ...
CCGAAGCCGAATATAGTAATATCGGAACGTGCGCAGGTACTTATGCCGTATCACGTTTTGCTTGATACGTATGAGGAGGAAAGACTTTCCGACAGAAAGTTCGGCTCGACAAAGTCGGGTATTGCGCCGTTCTATTCGGATAAATTCGCAAAAGTAGGTTTCCAGGTGTGGGAGCTTTTGCAGGACGATGACAAGCTTTATGAAAAGGTTAAGAATACGCTTGAGATAAAAAACCTTATCATAGAACATGTGTATCATAAGCCTAAGCTTGATGTTGATGAGCTTTTTGAAACATTAAAAGGATACCGTGAAATGGTAAAACCGTATGTTATAAATTCGGTTGAGTTTATGCATAAGGCTATAGCCGAGGGCAAGAACATATTGCTTGAGGGACAGCTCGGCTCATTAAAGGACCCCGATTTCGGAATTTATCCGTTCACCACATCATCGCCGACAATTGCAGGCTACGGCGCTTGCGGCGCTTGTATTCCGCCGTATGAAATCAAGGATATTATAACGGTTGTAAAGGCATATTCATCGGCAGTCGGAGCAGGTGCGTTTGTGTCGGAAATATTCGGCGAGGAGGCTGATGAATTAAGGCGCAGAGGCGGTGACGGCGGCGAATACGGCGCAACAACGGGCAGACCGAGAAGAATGGGTTGGTTTGACTGTGTTGCAACACGTTATGGCTGTATGGTACAGGGAACAACTCAGGTTGCTTTTACCGTGCTTGATGTTCTCGGCTATCTTGATGAAATCCCCGTATGCGTAGGCTACGAGTATGACGGAAAGGTAACAAAGGAATTCCCGACAACCGATAAGCTTAATATTGCAAAGCCGGTATTAAAGGTACTTCCCGGCTGGAAGAGCGATATAAGAGGTATTAAAAAGTATGAGGACTTGCCGGAAAACTGCAGAAAGTATATAGAGTTTGTTGAAAACGAAATAGGCTTCCCGATAAAGATAGTTTCAAACGGTCCGGCAAGAGAGGACATAATTTACAGATAAAATATAAAAAAGCTGTTGCTTTAAAAGCAACAGCCCGGAAAGAAGACAAACAGCAAAGCGGTTTGTCTTCTTTGTTCCCGGGAGTTTGAGGTGCTAACCTCAAGTTTAAATCATTTCTGTCGGCAGGTGCGTCAGAAATGGTTTATTTGCAGGACTTTTTAATGCCTGTGCCCATAACCGTTTTGTGCTGAAGATTGGACTGTAACTTATTTAACGCTTCACCGAATTGAGTAATTTAAGGAAACCGCCGTAAACCGCTATTTCAAGCGGTTTGCGTCGGTTCAGCCGTTGTGTGAATTTGATATAAACTTTGTGTTGGGATAATCTTTGTTGAGATATTTTCTCACGTCAATATCGCTTATTACATAATTGATTTCCGACATATCGCAGAGCCGATACGCCGAAAAACGGTTGATTTTACTGTTATCACAAAGAAACACGCACTTTTCGGAATTTTTAATCATAAGCCGTCTGGGGGAAATTTCATTTTCAAAGCAATCATACAAAACGCCGTCACGTGTGAGTGACTGCACCGAAAAAAAGCACCGGTCGGCGTGGAATGAGTTAATCATATCCTCGGTATACCGCCCGACAAAGCATGAGCGGTTTTCGGGATTGAGCTTTCCGCCCGTCAGGAACGAGTTTATGCCGAGTTCCGAGCATTGGCTCATACCTGCAAGGCTGTTTGTTATCACTGTTATTCCGCCTATGTTTTTGAGATATTCAAACATAAAATACGTTGTTGTCGACCCGTCGATAAACAGAACGTCACCCGGCTTTACAAGCGACACGGCGCACTGTGCGGCAAATGATTTCTCTTTTGCGTTTTTGTGCTGACGGAGAAAAAACGGGATTTGTTTATTCACTGCCGACTTAAGCTCCGCACCTCCGTAACTGCGTGTGATAAGCCCCTCAAGCTCAAGCTTTTTTAAATCACGCCGTATGCTGGAGGGACTGATATGGATTTTTTCGGCAAGATAATCAACCGTCACATATTTGTCTTTCGACAGTATGTTTAAAATTTCTTTTTCTCTTTCGCTTCCGTACATTTTAAAAATCCCCCTTGCGCATTTCTGCTTATTTTTCATATAATTTTATAAAATCTTTCGTATTTTTCACCATTGTTGATTTTTGTTGCACAGTTATTATATAATAAACGCATAATGAAGTCAATAAAAATCAATCACAAATGTTCGGAAATTCTTAATTGTACAGGTGGCGGATAATGGAGAAGTTAAAACAGTTAAAATTATATTTGCTTGATATGGACGGAACAATATATCTTGATAACGATTTGTTTGACGGAACTGTCGATTTTCTTAAGTATATCAAAAGCATAGGCGGCAGATATATTTTTCTTACAAACAATTCATCAAAAAGTGTGAACAAGTATATAGAAAAACTAAACAAAATGGGAATATCGGCAGACAAAGATGACTTTCTGACATCGACGGATTTAACCGTTGTGTGTTTGAAAAAAAGCAATTATAAAAAAATATATGCTCTCGGAACAGAGTCATTTAAGGAGCAGCTTCGGGCATCGGGACTTAATATAACCGATGAGCTGTCGGAGGATATTGATTGTCTTTGTATGGGATACGATACAGAGCTTACATATAAAAAGCTTGAAGATGCGTGTATAATTTTAAATCGGGACGTTGCCTATATTGCAACAAATCCCGACATGGTATGTCCGACATGGTACGGCTATGCGCCGGACTGCGGTTCTGTCAGTGAGATGCTTTTTCAGGCAACGGGGAAAAAACCCGAATTTATCGGGAAGCCGAAACCCGAGATGGCAAAGCTGGCAATGGAGATTACGGGATTTGATAAATCCGAAACTGCTGTAATCGGGGACAGAATATATACCGACATTGCCTGCGGAGTAAATGCGGGAATAGCCACAATCTTTGTACTCAGCGGCGAAGGAACAACAGAGGACATTGAAAAGTACGGAATTAAGCCGGATTACATTTTTCAGAATATAAGAGATGTTTATAACAATTTAGTAACAGAGGATTAAAATTATGCCGGATTTAATGAAAATGATTAATGAATTTAAAAACACTCAATGCAGCTGCGGACACACGCATCAAACAACAATAGAGGATATACAAATCGGTTCGGGATTGGTTAATCAAGTCGGTGAAATACTTCACAAAAATAATTTTCCCAAAAATATTTTGCTGGTATGCGATAAAAATACCTTATCTGCCGCAAAGGGTATTGAGGAAAGTCTAAGTGATTTTAAAATTCAGTATCGCATATATGATAATCTGAGAGTGGCGACAATGGCAGAGGTTGAGGAAATAGAAAGCCTTATTGACGGACAGGACATTGCGGTTCTGTCTGTGGGTACAGGCTCTGTAAATGACCCGTGCCGTCTTGCCGCAGCAAGGAAGGATAAAAAGCTGTGCATATTCGCAACAGCTCCGTCAATGGACGGCTTTGCGTCGTACAGTTCACCGATTGTTAAGGACGGTTTTAAATTGAGCTATCCGGCAAAAAGTCCGGAGGTAATAATCGGCGATACAAAAATATTGGCAGCTGCTCCCGCTGAGTTAAAATCGGCAGGTTTTGGGGATATGGTTGCAAAATATGTTGCATTGATTGACTGGCGGGTATCGGCGGCATTAATTGATGAATATTATTGCGAAAAGATAGCGGACCTTACCCGCTCGGCAATTGACGAGCTTATGAATATGGCGGATATGGTGAATTCAAATGACGAGGCTGTTGCGGGGAAAATTTTTGAAGCACTTATAAAAACAGGCGTTGCGATGAGCTTTACCAAAAATTCACGCCCTGCAAGCGGCTGTGAACATATAATAGCGCATTTAATGGAATGTATTGAACTGCGTGATAATAAAATACCGAATTATCACGGTGAAGATGTCGGCGTCTGTACTTTGGAGGTTCTGAAGTATTATAATGAACTTGCAAACCATGACAGCATTGAAACCAAGAAGGAAAATGTTGATTGGGACGATGTGTATAAGTTTTACGGGAATATGGCTGATGACGTCAGAAAAATGAACACACCCGATACTATTGCCGATTATGTTTCTCCGGAGCACTTGAAAAGGGAATGGAAAAACATAATAAAAATTATTCACAGTGTGCCGTCCTATAACGAATGTAAAGCTGCTATGGTAAAAGCCAAATGCAAAATTTCAACAGCCGATATAGGAAAGGACGGGGATTTCTTCAGAATATGTACTGAATATTCTCCGTATATGCGAAGAAGACTGACCTTGCTTCGCATAAAGAATATGATTGATTTAAGGGGATAGTTGTTATATGTATGACGTGGTTATTATAGGCGCAGGCATTGTCGGAGCAATGACGGCAAGAGAGCTTTCAAAATATAATCTTAAAATTTGCGTTGCGGAAAAGGAAAACGATGTTGCAATGGGCGCAACAAAAGCAAATTCGGCAATAGTGCACGCAGGTTTTGATGCAAAGCCGACTACGCTGAAGGCAAAGCTTAATGTCAAAGGCTCGGAAATGATGGAAAAAACAGCGCATGAGCTGGGAGTAAGCTATGAAAACAACGGCTCGCTTGTTGTGGGATTTTGCGCAGAAGATGAGGAAACTATCAAAAATCTTTATGAGCAGGGATTAAAAAACGGCGTTAAAGGAATAAAAATAATCGGAAAGGACGAGCTTTTGCGTCTTGAACCAAACATAAGCGACACTGCTGTCTGTGCTCTTTATGCGCCGAGCGGTGCGATAGTTTGTCCGTATGAACTCTGCATTGCCGCAATGGGCAATGCGATGGACAACGGTGCGGAGTTAAAGCTTAATTTTAAAGTGGAAAAAATCGAAAACAAAGACGGCATTTTTGAGATTTCTTCCGATACCGAAACCATAAAAACAAAATATGTTATAAACGCCGCCGGTGCATATTCTGATTTCATTGCAAATCTTGTCGGCGATACATCGTTTAAAATTCACCCGAGACGAGGAGAATATATTCTGCTTGATAAGGAGTGCGGCGGCATTGCAAAGCACACAATTTTTCAAACGCCGACAAAAATGGGCAAAGGCATTTTAATAACCCATACCGTTGATAATAATTTGCTCCTCGGACCTACAGCGGAGGACATCGGAGACAAGGAAAACACCGATACAACAAGCGGCGGATTTGATGAAATCGTAAAAAAAGCAAGTAAAAGCATAAAAAATATCCCTCTCGGCAAGATGATTACCACATTCTGCGGTCTGCGTGCGGTGGGCGATACGGGAGATTTTATAATTAATTCGCCGAAGCACGGATTTATCAATGCCGCAGGGATAGAATCCCCCGGACTTTCGGCGTCACCTGCCATTGCGGAGTATATTGTCGGACTTCTTAAAAATCAGGGTGCGGTGCTTGAGGAAAATAAAAATTTTAACCCAATCAGAAAATCGGCACACTATTTTAAGAATGCGCCGATTGATGAAAAGAACAGAATTATCAAGGAAAACCCTGCCTACGGAAAAGTTATATGCAGATGCGAAACCGTAACGGAGGGCGAAATTCTCGATGCGATACATAACAATCCCAAAGCGCACGACATTGACGGAGTAAAGAGAAGAACAAGGTCGGGTATGGGACGCTGCCAGGGCGGATTTTGTCTGCCGTACGTTGCGCAAATTCTTGCGGATGAGCTTGACGTGCCGTTTGAAAGCGTCACAAAATGCGGCGGCAATTCCAAAATCACGTTCGGCAGAACAAAGGGGGAAAACGTATGACGGAACTTGTTATTATAGGCGGCGGCCCTGCGGGAATGAGTGCGGCTGCGGCAGCGTATGAAAAAGGCATAAGAGATATACTCATTCTGGAGCGTGGTGAAACGCTCGGAGGAATACTTTGCCAGTGCATACACAACGGATTCGGTCTGCACAGGTTCAAAGAGGAATTAACCGGTCCCGAATATGCCGCAAGGTATAAAAAGCTTGTGGAGGAATACAACATAAACGTAAAGCTTAATACAATGGTTCTTGATATAACTGCCGATAAAACCGTAACTGCGACGAACGAAACCGACGGAATATTTACCGTAAAAGCAAAAGCGGTAATTCTGGCTATGGGCTGCCGTGAACGTGCAAAAGGCGCACTCGGTATTGCCGGCGCACATCCGTCGGGGATATACAGTGCAGGCACGGCGCAGAAGCTTGTAAACATAAAAGGATATATGCCCGGCAAAGAGGTTGTAATTCTCGGCTCGGGCGATATAGGACTGATAATGGCACGCAGAATGACGCTTGAGGGCGCAAAAGTGCGTGCGGTATGCGAAATTATGCCGTATTCGGGCGGTCTTGCACGCAATATTGAGCAATGTTTAAACGATTTTGATATTCCGCTCAAATTGAGCCATACGGTTGTAAAAATTCATGGAAAACAGCGTGTGGAGGGCGTTACAATCGCAAAAGTCGATGAAAAGAGAAAGCCTATACCCGAAACATTTGAATATATCCCCTGCGATACACTTCTTTTGTCTGTGGGACTTATTCCCGAAAATGAACTTTCAAAAGGCGCAGGCATAGTGCTTGACAGAGTGACAAACGGAGCGGTTGTCGATCAAAACAGAGAAACATCGGCAGAGGGGATTTTTGCGTGCGGAAATGTTCTTCACGTTCATGATCTTGTGGATTTTGTGTCGGAGGAGGCTGAAACGGCAGGAATTGCGGCGGCTGATTATATAGCCGGCAAAAAAGCCGAAAAAATAAATATAGATATTGAAACCGACGGAAAAATCCGCTATTGTGTACCGCAGAAGATTACCGAGGAGAAAGACGTAAAGGTGTTTTTCAGAACGGGTAACATCTTTAAAAATGTGACAATCAAAGCGGTAAGCGGTGATAAAACCGTATTTTCCAAGAAGAAGCAGAAAGTTGCGCCGGGTGAGATGGAAAGCATAGTTTTAAAAGCGGAAAATTTTAAAGGCACACAAAAAATCAGGCTCGTACTGGAGGAAGAAGTATGAAAAGAGAATTAACCTGCATATGCTGTCCGCTCGGCTGTCAGATTACTGTAACGCTTAACGGAAAACAGATTGAAAGTATAAGCGGAAACACCTGCAAGCGTGGCGAGGAATATGCGAAAAACGAATGCGTGAACCCGTTGAGAACGGTAACGTCAACGGTAATGACAAATAAAGGTACTCCTCTGCCCGTAAAGACCGACAGGGCAATTCCGAAAGACAAAATATTTGAATGTATGAAAATTATAAACGGCACAAAAGCCGATACACCGGTTAAAATCGGCGATATAATCATAAAAGATGTTTTTGGCAGTAATATTGTTGCAACTGCCGATATGGATATATAATTAATCCCACGGCAGCTTTTTGTCGGATATTATAAAGTCAATATCATCTTTGGTGCAAAGGGTAAATGTTTTCTTCAATCCGAATTTTGAGGAGTCGCAAAGAAAAATTTTCGTCTTTGCGTTGGACAGCATTTTTCGTCTGAGCGATGTTTCTTCTTCCGAAACATCGCTTATTTTTCCGTCGTAGGAAATTGCCTGACAGGAGAAGAAAACAATATCCGCATTTATATTTTCAATATATTTTTCCGTGTCACTGCCGAGGAATATGTGGCTTTGAGCGTCAAATCGTCCGCCTGTGGAATACAGTGCAATGTTGGGATTTGTACATTCCGAAAAGATTAGCTGACTGTTTGTTATTATTTTTAAATCTTTAAAAGAATTAATATACTTCATAATTCTTTTCACTGTGGAGGAGCCGTCCATAAATATTGTTGCTCCGTTAAAAATATGCTTTGCCGCCTCTTTTGCGATAAAGTCCTTGGCGGTCGAATTTGAGGCGTCACGCAAGCTTATCGGGATAACGTTGTTTGCAAATTCGGATAAAATCACGCCGCCGTAGACTTGCGTAACGTATCCTTTCAGCTCAAGTTCTTTTATATCCCGTCTTACGGAGGATTCGCTTGTCCATACAACTTTTGACAGTTCCTTTATTGTGGAAGCCTTGTTCTTTTTCAGAAATTCTATTATAGCTTGCTGTCTTTGGTATATCATATATATCCTCCCGTCACCTTGTGAAAAAGTTTGAAAAAGTTTCAATAAATCAGTCAATGCTTGTTTTAAACAAATAGATTTGCTATAATATTATAGCAAATAATTCAAAGAATATCAATATCTTTTAAAAGATTTCAGGAGGAATGAAAATGGCTGTTATAACTATTGTAGGCGCAGGAATGATGGGAAGTGCTTTGGCATTTCCGGCACGTGAAAACGGGCACGAAGTAAGACTGGTCGGTACGCATTTGGACCGTGATATTATTGACGGCTGCCGAAAAAACAACAGACACCCTAAGTTTGAAAAGGATTTTCCTTCGGGTATAAAATTTTATCATATAGAAAATCTTTGCGAGGCACTTGAAGGCGCAGATGCTGTAATCGGCGGTGTAAGCAGTTTCGGTGTGGAATGGTTCGGCGAAAACGTTCTTCCGAAAATCAAGGAAAACACTCCCGTTTTAACTGTTACAAAGGGTCTTATGGATACCGAAAACGGAAAACTTTTAACGTATCCCGATATTTGGAAAGAAAAACTTAATTCAATCGGTAAAAAGCTCTCTATGAATGCGATAGGCGGTCCGTGCACAAGCTATGAGCTCGTTGCACACGATCAGACAGAAGTGGCATTTTGCGGTGATGACATAAAGACTCTTGAATATTTAAAGAACCTTATGCAAACAGATTATTATCATATAAGCGTTACAACCGATATTGTCGGAATTGAGAGCGCCGTTGCGCTTAAGAACGGATATGCACTCGGAATAGCGCTCACAATCGGACTGAACCAAAAGAAGTTTGGTAATGATACGCTTCATTTCAACTCTCAGGCGGCAGTGTTCGGACAGGCAACGAAAGAAATGTACAGACTTTTGCAGTTCCAGAATGCGCTCAGCTTAAATAACCTGTGTGTCGGAGCCGGTGACCTTTATGTAACGGTTTACGGCGGAAGAACAAGATTGGTCGGAATTCTTCTCGGCAAGGGTCTCGGTATTGATGAAGCAAAAGCGGAATTAAAAGGAGTCACATTGGAGTCGCTCGTTGTTGCCGAAAGAGTGGCAAGAGCGGTAAAAAAGAATATAGCTGAAGGCATATTGAAAAAAGAAGATTTTCCTTTGCTTTTGCATATAGATGAAATTTTGACCCAAAAGGCAGCGGTAAATATTCCGTGGGAGAAATTTACCTACATCGAAACCGTATAAACTTTGCATACAAAATATAAGGACCCGCATTGCGGGTCCTTATATTTTTCTGCTGTTGGTTATTGTGACGCCTTCCTCTTTTTCAAGGTGAACAATCTCATCATCTGTTCTTCTCTGAATAAGTTTGTTTGCCCACACGTCCTTGACTTTATCGTCTATTCTCAAAACATACGGATAGGTGTTGTTATCAATATTATTTATTCTGATCGAATATATATCGTCATCGGTATAGTCTCCGAAGAAAATATATCTGCCGGAATACATTTCAATCAATGAGTGCAGCTGAACGTCCGCTGTACCGTCAGCCTTGCAGTTGTATATGGATATGTCGTGTACCTTTATTCCGCCGGCACTGCAGCAAATAACCTGATGATACCTGCCGATTGCCGTTATATCGTGAATTTTGATGTTCCTTATGCTAAGTTCCTCGGGTGACATTTTCGGGTTAAGCATACGTGATATTTCACATGGATACGCACCGTCTTTGTTCTCATGATATGCGCCGTAAATTCCCGTGCATGCAACCGTATCGTCCATGGTAAGACCGGAGATGTTGTAAATTTCCGCATCATGACAGCCGCTTCTTATATCCACGCCGTCGCCGTTCGGACATGTTGAAACAACATTAATGTCATGTATAAGCAGATTGTCGGATTTTTCAAAGCTCATTGCCCAGCATCTTGTTTTTTCAAAATTCAATCCGCATACTTCGCAGTTTGATACTTTTGCAAAAAGCACCTGAATGGTTCGCCAGCCAAAACCGTCGCCGACCATCTCAACTCCGTTTTCCGTTCTGTTAATGTTCGGACCGGAAATCACGGCGTTGTTTTTGCCTATAATTTTAATATTTTTTATATCCGTAATCCCGACAGCCAATCCGTTCGGATAATTGCTGTCAAAAACAGCGTTGTTTCCTCTGAATACATTGTCAAAAGTGTTGTCTGCCTGTTTAATTGTAATTCCGTCAATAATCACCGTTGTATCGGAGTCTATCAAAACGGCTTTTGAAATCAGATAATCTCTGCTGTCAAAAATCACGGTTTTGTTTTTTACGTTCCGCACAAAATCAAATGCATTTTTGATAATTTCATCATCGCTCAAAATTCCGTCATCAAAATCCGAAATTTTGACCGTGATGCTGTTTAAAGCTTCCATTAAACACACCTCTCTTAATCGGGAACAAATTGTCGTATCTATTTTAGCACCGAAATCCGTTCCTGTAAACAGTGTATTTGATTTTTATGGAACATTACCAATCGGTAAGACTGTTTTTGTATATACAAACCAAATTCAATGAGTAAGTGCAACATTTTAAGGCGGCAGATTGTATTTATAATAGATAGGATAAACGGTTTATGAAAGGATGTTTAAAATGCTGAAGAAAACAATAACAACATTATTAACTGCCGCTATGGTATTCGGCTTTGGTGTGTCCGTATCGGCAAAAGTAGAAGCCGGATTTGATTTTAAAAACGGTGATGAGGGATTTATTCCGATATTTGCCGATTATCCGGCTGATAAAAATGCGGATAAGTTTTATGAATTGGATTACGGTTGGCGGAATATTCCCATTGATAATGCAGGGAAAGGATTATTTATTTCCGGCAATAATCACAGTGATGATTTGTTTATGGGATATTATAAAGAACTGAACGGATTTACTCCGAATAAATCTTATACCGCCAATATATCATTTAAACTTGCCACAAATGTTGACGGCGGGCAGATGGGCAACGGAGGCTCGCCGGGGGCTTCCGTATATGTAAAATGCGGTATAACGTCGCAAAAGCCGAACGTGACGGTGGCGGATTTGAATGATTACCGTCTGAATATAGATAAGGGTAATCAGGCTGCAGACGGCAGGGATATGAAAACGGTTGGAACGATTGAAAAGCAGGAAACTCTGATTCCCGAAAAATATGAATTTAATGAATATAATGCAACTCTTGAAATGACTGCCGATGAAAAAGGCAATGCTTATCTTATAATCGGTACAGATTCGGGGTTTGAGGGCGTTACTTCGTATTATATAGCAAGTGTAGATATTCAATTAAATAATTGTACATACAGCGAAAAGTTCAAACAGTATATAAAAGATGCCGTATCTGCCGGCATAATTGAAAATGAGAATTATGCATGGCAAGAGGGTATTACCAGACTGCAATTTTGCGAATTTGCTTACAATATGATAAATTCGGTAAAAGAACTGCCTGTGGCAAAGCTTTCACGCAATCCGTTTGACGATATAAATAATCCTAAAATAAACGCTTTGACTTTTGTCGGAATTATTAACGGAAAAGATGAATATACATTTGCGCCGAATGATAAAATCACCCGTGAAGAAGCGGCTGTTATTCTTCACCGCATTGCGGAGTATGCGAAACTTGAGATGCCCGAGGTTAATGTTGATATGTCATACTCGGATAACAGCGAAATATCAGAGTGGGCGGTTTCTTCGGTATACAGTCTGAAAGTATCGGACATAATGACGGATAAGACTGATACGGCATTTGAACCTAAAACCGAATATACTGTTGAAGAATCCGTATACTCGCTCATAAAAATATATAATCTTATTAAATAAGAAAACCGATAATTTTTGAGGTCAGCTTCTGCATAAGAAAACTTATGCGGAAACTGACCTTTTTTTCAGCCCAAAGAAAAAGCACCGCAAAAGCGGTGCGGGATTTGAACCTACGGCGTTTCTCTTTGGGAGTAATTGTCCGTATTTTTCAAGGCGTTATCTCGTGTTATACGATATTGACCGATTTCACGCAATACCAAAGGCTCTTATTAGCAAAACTTGCAATAGATATTATACCTATTTTAACACCAAAATTTATTTATGCAAGCAGCACATTTGTTTTTTTAAGAACATTACTGTAACTTTCGAGTAGGTAATGTTCTTTTTTATACCTAAACGGAATGAAGCGGTGAAAATCTATGTCGATACAATTTGAATACTTTTACGGAAGTCAGGCGGCAGAAATGATGTCATTACCACAACAAACAGCGGCTTTGGCTTGGCGGCAAGACCGGGTTGCCGTTAAAAACATAAGACAGCGATGCGCATATTTGTATGCCCTTCGCTGTCTTTTCGGTTTGCGTAATTATACAACACCTATTTTTTCATCTGTTCGGTATTATTTTCATTCTGCATATTACCGAGCCGCTTTTCCATTTCCGATTGCTTTTTCAAAATCGCAGTAACCTTATCAAAAATATCTTCTATCATAATTTCGGTTTTAAGATTGACTTTATAGTCGTTTTCGGCACGCTGACGATCCTTTTCCTCCTGTCTGTTCTGACTCATCATAATAAGCGGCGCTTGAATGGCGGCCACGCAGGACAAAACCAAGTTAAGCAATATAAACGGATATGGGTCAAATGCTTTGGCGGCAAGTATGGTGTTTACCACCATCCACAGTATAAGAACGCCCGTAAATGAAAATATAAACGCCCAGCTTCCGGCAAATTTGGCGATTTTATCGGCGGCACGCTGCCCGAGGGTGTATTTTTCTTTTTCGTTTTTGGGACTTATTGAGATTTTACTGTCTGCCAAAAGATTCAAAACTTCCTCGTTTGTCATATCATGCCTAATGTCTTTCAGCACTTCTTTTAATAGTTTTCTGTTCTCTTTCATAATAAATCATTCCTTTTTCAATTATTTTTTATATCCGCAAAAAAAGCAGCACCCTTGCTTTCAAATAATAATAACGCAGTACCGAGCAATAATTCCGTATGTGCCGAAATATCGTCAAGAGGAATTAGAAAATCCTCATGTATTCTGCGGATGCGATACAAGACCGTATTACGGTGCATGAACAATGCGTCACAGGTTTTCTTCAGCGAGCGGTTGCTTATCAAATAATAATAGAGTGTTTCTAAATACATCGTGTCTTTTTCTTTGTCGTGCTTAGCAAGACTAATAAGTTTTGGCGGAATAAGGTCTTTTCGGTGCAATAAATTTTTAAGCATCAGCGGTGTTCTCAAATTTGCAACAGATGACACGCCTGTATTCCCAAAGTCAGTTTCGAGGAGCATTTCAAGTGCTTCGTGTGCGGTGCGATAAAGCTCCGGCAACTCAAATAAGCTGTTTATCGGGTCGGATATAATTACTTTTAATCCAAATTCATTTGCAAGCTCGGCAAATATATTTATATCGTGTTCGCTGTGCAGAAAAAGAAACACATCGCCTTTATACACAAAATCGTGTGAATTGGCAAAATGATTCCGTATCTCCTCTTTCAGATGCCGCTTCCCCGAATATTCATTGTTGTAAGCAGTAAGGTCAATAAGAGCGAAAGCTGTCGGTTTAAAATTCGCCAAATAAGTATTTGCCGTCTGAATCCGAAAATACGGTTCGGACGGAAATCCGCCGCCGAGCAGGTACATAAGTATTTCCTCTGTCGTTTCAAAGGGTTTGTCCTGTCTGCTCGTTTCTATAAATAATTGTTTGGAAAGTATCATTTCGATTTGTCTCCAAGTCTCCGGCGGAATTTTTTGCAAATGTCCATCAACATCAACGCAGATTAAGTATCCGAGCCTTACTCCTGTGCATATAAGCGGCGCAAAACGCCTCGTATATGCACTCTCGTCCAATTTTATATAGTCGGGCTTCCCTATAGAGAGAGCATTGTTCTTGCTTATTATCGCACCGATTTCGTATGTAATCATACCGCAAGTAACCGCATCCTTGAAAAGTCTGTCGGAAAAATCGGGCAGATTGAAATGTGCGGCAATATGAAATGTTTCATCTATTATCAGCAGCGGACATTCAAGCAAAGTTCCTGTATCTTCGGCAAGTTTCTTTATATCATCCTGTTCAAAAAACTCGTTTATAAGTGTTTGAATGCTGCAATTTTCCCATTTATGTTTGTTCATCGGCAACACTCCTTTTTTGCTTTTTCGTTTGTGCTGTTAGCACAACACGCCACATATTTATTGTACCACAAGATTATTGTTTTTTCAATAAAAAGTTGTATAATATAGTTAAAAGATGAGAAAGAGAGTGAGACCGATGAGTGAGTAGCAATACAGAACAAACAGCAAATATCCCGTGATACGGATTGAACGTATTACAAGGTTTTATGTATAAAATATAGTTATAGTAAATGGAGGAATGACTTATGTTACCGAGTATTTTTGGAGAAAATATGTTTGATGATTTCTTTGACGGAGGTTTCTTCGGAGCGCACAATCCGTTGTACGGAAAGCACGCAAGGAATTTGATGAAGACTGATATTCATGAAAAAGACGGTGAGTATGAAATCGCCGTTGACCTTCCGGGCTTCAAGAAAGATGAAATTAACCTTGATGTAAAAGACGGTTATCTCACAATCAGTGCAGAAAAAGGTCTTGACAAGGACGAGGAAGACAAGAAAGGCAAAGTTTTAAGACAGGAACGCTATTCGGGCGTTTGTACAAGGAGCTTTTATGTCGGTGATGTTGCTCCCGAAGATGTAAAAGCAAAATATAAATCAGGCGTCTTGACTGTTGTTCTTCCGAAAAAGGATCAGAAAAAGCTTGATTCACCAAGCAAGATTTTTATTGAATAATTTTATTTAAAGAACGGTTCGTTGCTGCATTCGGCGGCAGCGAACCGTTCTTTTTCTTGTGCGCCGAGTATGGCAATTAACATGGCGGTGAAAGTTCGTTACACACAAGCAACAGGAAGCGTTGAACACTCTTTTGGAACAAGATGAAGTGCTGATTTTCGCAACGCAGTCGCTCGCAGTGTCGGACGCATAGTTAAGCTGTTAGCAAAAACGGAGCTGATAGACAGAAATCGAAAACTTTTAGTACAAAGAAAAAGCACCGCAAAAGCGGTGCAAATGGCGTCCCCGGGCAGGTTCGAAC
>ERZ808246.1721-NODE-1721-length-15083-cov-3.566276_pt1 | contig 15083 bp, 16 predicted proteins | sample MGYA00521083_ERZ808246 | MGnify/ENA primary metagenome ERZ808246 (study PRJEB31516, sample SAMN03275577) | gut metagenome | biome: mammalia-associated habitat; material: feces | host: Papio cynocephalus | place: Kenya | collected 2012-07-07 ...
TCCTTCCACTGTTGTAGATACTGTTAATAAATTACAAACTATGTGGGAGAAAGCATAAATAATTATCATTTTATGACAAAAAAGACTTGTTTTTGGGTGTGGTATGAATCTATTTCTCTCAAGCAATGCCTCTTATAATGGATGGAGAGGCGAATTCCATACCCAAATATTGCTTCATTTTACCAAATTGGGTCGTAATTCTATTTCGATGCATGATGTTTGTCTATCTTGGCCAAATGGGAGAACAGTACAAATAGATGAGCTAGTAATTGCTAAAAGTGGAATTTATGTCATAGAAGTAAAGAACTATAAAGGTTGGATTTTTGGCCATATATATGATAAATATTGGACTCAGTGTCTAAACACAAAATACATTGGTTTGACAAAAAAAATAGATTATATAATCCTATTATACAAAATCAGGGGCATATAAGATGCCTTAAGAATGTTTTAAAAGACTTTCCAAATATTCCCTTATCATTCTATTGTTGTGTTTTCAAATGAAGCTTGCTTTACGCATGTAACTTATGATCCCAATATTGCGCACCTTATTTACATGTCTGATTTTAGAGCAACAGTGAACTCGCTTAATAAAGATTTTAAAGACTCCATTTCTCTTATTGATATAGCCAAAATAAAAAGAACAATCCTTACGAATATTTCATCAGTAAACAAAGAAAATCATATTGCTTACGTAAAGAACGTTCAAAACCTAGATAAATTGGGAGAATTAAGAAATCAAGCGAAGTGCCCTCTATGTGGCTCTAAGCTAGCAATAAGAACAGTAAAAAATGGAGAAAAAGTGGGAACTCAGTTTATAGGTTGTAGTTCTTTCCCAAAGTGTAGGTATACAAGATCAATTAATAAATAAACTGAGTTCATTTCTCGTCATCCTATATAAAACATCTTTAGCTCAAAAAGATTTGTTACAGAAATAAGTTCAACACCTAAATATGAGTTATCAAGTGTCTTTACGTAGAATATTCAGGTATTCGTAGTAGGAATAAATCTTTGCTTTTCCAATCTTATCTGACTCTTTGAGAATCCCCTTTTCAATGAGTAATATAACAATTTTAGAAACTGTATTATATGCAAGGTTAAGAGCCGATGCTGTCTTCTGAATATCAATAATCGGATTGTTTTCTATATAATCAAAAACTTTAAGAACACTACTTCTCTGTCTCTCTGAAAGGTTATTAAACTTAGCAATATTGTTATTATGAAGCACTGTGAGCTTATCTATAGTTTGAATAGCATCACTAGCTGAATCTGCAAGGGCCTCTAAGAAAAAGATAATCCATTGCTCATAATCACCAGTTTTCCTTACTTGTGTCATCCTATCGTAATACTCTATACGATTCATTTTTAAGAAGTAGGAAATATGAAGAGAGGGACGAGACAAAATCTTTTTTTCCATCATAAATAACGTAATTAAAAGACGACCAATGCGACCATTTCCATCAAGAAATGGATGTATCGTCTCAAACTGATAGTGAATCAAAGCTATTTGAATTAATGGATCAAGAGAGTCATCGCTATTCATATATTTCTCTAAATCTGACATGGCAATTTGCATATCTTCAGGATTTGGAGGAATATAGCGAGCATTTCTTATAGTACTACCCTGTCCACCAATCCAATTTTGAGAATATCTAAACTCTCCAGGATTCTTTTCCTGACCTCTCACTCCCTCCATTAAAACCGCATGAGTTTCTTTAATGAGCCTATTGCACAATGGCAGTGTTTGAAGACGGCTTAGTGCGAATTCTGTTGCTTTTATATAATTAACAACATCCAAAACATTTAAATTGGTGTTTTTCTCTAGTAAAGGATTAAGAATGTCATCCAATGTACATTGAGTACCTTCAATCTGAGATGAGAGAAGAGCTTCTTTTCGAACATACATAGAAACAAACAAGTCCACATTTGGAATGTGGGAAGAGAGGCCATCAAGCATAGCTAGTTTCTTATTAGCATCAATTAGTTTAGATACTAGTTCATTATCAAGAACAATTGGAGGATTAGGAGGAAGAGAATTGGGACGAAAAGAGTTGTATGCCATTTCACCTGAAAGATTATTAATAAAAGTTCCTGCACGATTGCTCATATGTTCTCCTCCAATATCAAAAAGGAAAAATGAAATTACAACATAGATTTTACTACTTAAATTTCATAAACTCAACTTTTCTTGAAATTAGTTAAGAATAGTAATTTCAAAAAGTCCATAGTTTTTAAAATAAACTATCTATAAGACCACAGATTATTTCAAAAAGAAGAAGAAACAAAAATATTTGCTTCAGGTACTTTTCCTTTATACCTTTGAAATTTCTTCAATAGCACATAAAGGAAGATTTATTAACCAATCTTCCTTTTTATAATCAGCTAATGATGTACGAATAGACATATGAGGAAAAAATCTTTCTCTATACATCTTTAAACTTTTTGCTTTTAGATTTACTTCTGCTTTTACTTCAACAGGAATGATTCCCCTGCCTGTATCAATAACAAAATCAACCTCACAAGAATTTCTATCATTCGTGTAATAATAAACACCAAGATCATCTATAGTTTTTAGTTGTTGGAATACATATTCCTCAGTTAAAGCTCCTTTAAACTCTACAAACACCGTATTTCCATCTAAAAGAGTTTCGCTTTGCAGTCCAGCCATACAGCAAAGTAAGCCAATATCCAAAACAAAGAGTTTAAATGTTTTCAAATCTTCATAGGCTTTCAACGGAATACTAGCAGTATTCACACGACTAACTTTATGTATAAGTCCACAATCCATAAGCCACATGATTGCATTTTCATACTCCTTAGCTCGAGCGCCCTCTCGAATAAGACGATAGATAAACTTTTTATTCTCCTTTACAAGTTGACTAGGTATGCTATTCCATAACATACGAATTTTTGGAACTATCTCATTTGGTGCATGCTTAGAAAAATCCTGCTCATATGTAGCAAGAATATTCTTTTGGATACGTCTTACCTCATTAAAATCCTTGTTTTCAATGAAATCTTCTACGCATTCAGGCATTCCTCCTATGAAGTAGTACTTTCTTAATGCATCAATATAAGTTTCTTTAAAACTATTAATCATTTGATAGTCTCTTGAATCAAGAAGATTGGCAAAACTTTCATTTCCTATAGCCATTAAAAACTCTCTGAAAGAAAGAGGATAGAGTTTCAAAAAATCTACCTTGCCAACAGGAAAAGATGTTCCTAAATGTAATGCAATACCTAATAGAGAACCAGCGCAAACAATATGATACTGAGGAGCATCTTCATAAAAGTATTTAAGTGAAGTAAGAGCTCTTGGAACTTCTTGAATCTCATCAAATATAATCAGGGTATTTTGGGAATCAATTTTATGGCCTATATATAACTCCAATCCCATTATTAATCTTGTTGTATCTAAGTCCGATGTAAAAAGTTGGCTCATTCTGGAGTTGGATTCGAAATTAATGTATACAGTATTTTATATGCCTTCCTGCCGAATTCCTTCATTAACCACGTCTTACCTACTTGCCTGGCTCCTTCGATAATAAGTGGTTTACGGTATTTACTCTCTTTCCATTCAAATAATTTTTCAATTGCAATTCGGTACATACAAAACTCGTTTTTTCATATCGCAACACTTATTTACAAAAAATTCAACGAATAAATGTAAATGAATACATTTTTTACAACGAATAAATGTAAAAACAAACATAAAATCAAAAATAAAAGCAATACCTGACAAATAGTCAAATATTGCTTTATTGCATCTAGATTAATCAGAATGTCGCTATTTTTCCTTATCTAAGAGAAGTTTTGTCTTTAAGATAGCCACACATGTTTTTGCATCTCTTACTTCACCCTTCTCTATCATATCAACAAAAGATTCAAGCGGAATTTCCACAACATTCAAAAACTCGTCATCATCTAAATCTCTCTCGCCTTTCTTTAGTCCACGAGCAAGATAAATCCAAATAGTCTCTGTAGTGTAGGCAACAGAAGGATAGATAGCGCCTAATTCAACCCAAGAAGAAGCAACATAGCCTGTCTCTTCTCTGAGTTCTCTCTTGGCAGCTTCTAAATGATCCTCATCTGCACTATCGAGTTTGCCTGCAGGAATCTCAACAATTACCTTTTTCACAGGATAACGATATTGGTGTTCAGCAATGACACAACCATTATCTAAAAGAGGAACAATAGCAACAGCTCCATTGTGCCTTATATATTCTCTTGTTCCTCTTTTTTTATTTGGAAGTTCTATTTCATCTCTAAAAACATGTAACAACCTTCCAGAAAAAACCTCTTTTGATGAAAGCCCCTTTTCTACTAATTGTTCATCTTCTTTATTCATTTAATCCTCTATAGTAAGTATTGTTCGTCGAATGTTACAGGTCGCCTATTTTCATAGAGCGTCTTTTCTAAGTAGCTTCTATCTAAATCAAGTTCAGATACAATCTTTCTTAGAAGAATTTCACTTATTAGATTTTGTTCTGAAAATAGGAAAGCAAGAGCCTTCTCTGCAATATTCTTCGACTTCAAAGATGCCATATATCTTTCACTATCAGAGCTCTCGCTATATCGCTTAGATAGAGACTCAAATAATAAGGATTTGTTGATATCACTCTTAAGATATCCTAATTCCTTAATAAGAGGATTAACATTGCCCTTTCCAGCATCTAAGCCAAGAGGCTTTAGAGTGAAGAAAGTATATTCTTTACCCGGAAGGTAATGGTGCTTATCACAACGAGCTGCATAGTTTGGCTCTAAGCCTCCCTCATGAACCTTGTCTCCTCCAACAATAATAAGAGGATCAAAGTAAAGAGCAGGACACTCTGTGCCATCAACTAGATAATAACGATATGTATAAAAAGCATCGTTAAGACAACTCTTTTCTTCGCAATATGCTGTTAAAGGCAGAACATCTGTTGCTATATCAAGCATAAGACGTGCAGTTGAGTTAAAGAACTCTCGTCTAAAGTTCAAAACCAACGTTGGAAAGACAAACATGCAACCTTCAGATACTGCATAGTTTCTTGCAACATAAGCAAGCCTTTCATCAAAGAATGAAGCTTCATCAATGATAAATGTTCCAACTCTTGGGTTGTCCTTTAAAACCTGTTCAAAATCAAAACTATCTCTCACTCTTGCTATATTTTCGCCACAACGAATATAACCAGAGCGATATGCTAAAGCATCATCAGGGTAATCTGTGAAGCGAGAGCCATCTATTACTGTTCTGATAAAGAAGACATTACGTCTGTCTCTCATACCAGTACTTGTTGCACTCGATACAAAGTCTCCCTTTCCTCTTGCAACTTGTGCGTCTCGCCAAACACGAGCTGCATACTCTGTCTTTCCAGACCCCATCGGTCCTATAAGAAGGACTCTTCGACCAGGGGAAGTGAAATCAAAATGCTGAAATGTATCGTGAACGGTAAGAGTAGGAAAGCCCAGAGATTTTAAGAAATCTGCACTACTCTTTGCATTCTCTGTATTAGGCATTATCCTTCATCCCTTCAATAATAGCAATTCCAGCAGAACAACCTAAGCGAGAAGCTCCACTTTCAATCATCTTAAGAGCCGTCTCTGTATCTCTAATTCCACCAGCAGCCTTTACGCCCATAGTGTTCCCAACAGTTTTTCTCATAAGAGCAACATCTTCACACTTTGCTCCACTTTTGGAAAATCCAGTAGATGTTTTGACGTAATCTGCCCCTGCTTTTTTCGATAGCTCACATGCTTTTACCTTTTCTTCATCAGAAAGAAGACAAGCTTCGATGATTACTTTTAATAGCTTATCACCACAAGCCTTTTTTACTTCTCTTATATCATTCTCTACATAATCATATTTTTTATCGTGAAGAGCACCAATGTTAATTACCATATCAACTTCATCAGCCCCATCAATAACTGCTTCTTTTGCTTCAAATGCCTTTGCTTTTGTACTCATAGCACCAAGAGGGAAGCCAACAACAGTACAAACGTTAACATCACTATTTTTTAAATAGTCTGCACAATACTTTACCCAGCAAGAGTTTACACAAACAGAAGCAAAATCATACTTAATTGCCTCATCACATAGTTTCTTTATTTTTTCTTCAGTTGCATCAGCGGCTAGCTGTGTGTGATCAATGTATTTATTAATTTTCATAGTTAAATCTCCTATCAAAAGAATAGCACATAAAAGAGGAATTAACATATGCGAAAAATGAAGATTGAAGATATAACTTTGACTAGTTAGAATTAAAGTATGATTTTATCGTTCTTCAATGCAATTTTTGATTTTATTATGTTCGGTCTAATAATTGCCAACATTTCACTAAGAAAGTTTAAATATGGACAGAAAAAAAGATTTTCAACAATTCTTCTTGCTCTAATATTTCTAGTTACATACTTCATACTTATTCTAATAAATACACGTGCTTGGCCTTCTTGGCTTGAACTAGTAACTGTTGTTTTGGCTCTATTAGTGATTGTATTTTTAAGAAAAAAAGTTTGGCCTTGGAAGAGACACTGCCCAAGGTGTGGCAAGAAACTAAGTTGGGATGCAACACTCGGAAGAGATAGTAATCTTTGCGACGATTGTTATTATAAAGAACACCCTGAAGAAAAAAAGAAAAAAGAAGAGGAGGAGAGAAAAATGACAAAATCTCTTCCTCAAGAAAAGATAAATGAAGTATGCAAAAATGCCACTTCAATAAATGAAATTCCTTGGGGAAGCTGGGAAGCTGACGAAAGATGTGTAATAACATACGTCATTGATGGAGATAATGTTCTCCTAATTCACAAGAAAAAGGGCCTCGGTACAGGTTATATAAATGCTCCTGGCGGACACATTGAAATTGAAGAGACTAAGGTAGAAGCAGCAATAAGAGAAACTAAAGAGGAAACAGGTTTAGATGTAACAGATCTTAAAGAAATGGGAACTCTTTATTTTCAATTCAAAGATGGACTAAAAATGCTTGGTTACGTCTTTACAGCAACAAAATGGAGTGGAGAACTCATTGAAGAATGTGATGAGACTAAGCCTTTCTGGACTAAAATTAGTGAAATAGATTATTCACTAATGTGGGCAGATGATAGGCTGTGGCTTCCAGAGATGCTAAAAGGAAGAAAATTTGAGGGTTATTTCCTCTTTGATGATAGAACTCTTCTTGATAGCAAAATTGATTTTTTAGAAGACGAGGATAATGAGTAATCCTTTAAGAATTCTAGGCCTATGGAATATGGGAGAAGATATCTTCCATAAGAAAATAAACCCTATAGAAAGTAAACGTATCATAAAAAAAGCCCTCTCTATGGGGATAAACACATTTGACTCTGCATATAGCTACAAAGACTCAGACTCCATTCTTTGCTCTGCGCTCAGAGAAGCTAAAATAAAAAGAGAGAATTGGAGAATAGTAGAAAAAGTTATGCCAATTCCCACTTTAGAGAAAAAGGTAGATATATCAAGAAAGAGGCTTAAAACAGATTATTTAGATATCTTACTCTTGCATTGGCCAACGAATAATAGTGAGCTCTATTCTTCGCTCTCCAAATTAGAGAAACTTAAGAATGAAGATATCATAAAAGAGTATGGCGTAAGTAATTTCCCTCTTTCTTTGTTAAAAAAGACTTCGTTAGATTTTGATATATCATATCATGAAAGACCTCTTTCTTTAGTGTGGAACAAAGACTATGAAGAAGAGAGAAAATTAGAAATAAAGACGCTCTCTTACGGCCCATTAGGCTTTGGATTTCTTTCTAAAGAAGAAAAACCACGACTCTCTTCTCTTCCTTTTTATTCATCAAAGGAGAGAGAAAAGCTATTCTCTACTCTAGATAAGATGGAAGAAAAGTATAAGGTAAGTAGAGAGACTATCGCTTATAGTTGGACTCGACAAAAAGAACCATACGCAATAATAAGAGGCGTAAGCTCCCTCGAACAACTTACTCTTAATTCCATTGACCTTGATCCTGATGATATAAAAGAACTCGATAAGATTGCAAATAGTATTACTCTTTCTTCTCCATCTGATAATATCTTCTCACATAACTACGCAGGAGATAAAAATGAAGAGACTTAAAAAAATAGCAAAAGCAGAGATAATAGTTAAGAAATCTCGTTTTATCTCAATAGCGTATCCAGTTAGTAGTCTTGAAGAAGTTAAAACTAAAGTTAATGAAACAAAAAAAGAATATAGCGACAGCACTCATGTTGTACATGCTGCTGTTGTAGGAAAGAGTGGAACTCTTTACTCTTCTTCAGATGATAGAGAACCAAAGAACACAGCAGGACGCCCTGCTCTAGAAGTTTTAAAAGGAAGCGGAATAACAAATATTCTTGTTTGTATTATCCGTTATTTTGGAGGAACTCTACTTGGAACTGGAGGCCTTGTAAAAGCATATGGCGATAGCACTAAAGAAGTATTGAAAACTGTTGAAACAGAAGAGATGGTGGATTACTCACATATAACACTAAAACTCCAATACGATTTATATACTCCAATAAAGCAAATATTGGAAAAGAATAGTACTACAAATATAAAAGAAGAATTTGGTGTTGGTGTTAAAATTGAAGGAGATATTCCCTCACCAAATGTAAATATTTTAAAAAAAGAAGTAGGAGATAGTGCTCAAGGAAGAATACAGCTTGACATAGACTCCTCAATTTCTTAGAATTGGCGATGTAACTTTTTACGGAAGGATGTCCGAGAGGTCGATGGTAGCTGCCTTGAAAGCAGCCGTGGGGAGACTCACCGGGGGTTCGAATCCCTCTCCTTCCGCTTATATATGGAGAGGTGCGAGAGAGGCCGAATCGGGCTCCCTGCTAAGGAGTTGACCTGCTAATACCGGGTCCGGGGGTTCGAATCCCCCCTTCTCCGAAATGTGACCCTTGAGTAATCAAGGGCTTTTTTATTTCAAGTAAATTCATGCTATGAAAAGAATTGAATTTCTCTCGCCAGTGGTGAGAGTTTTGTCATTCACTTCGCAAAGAATCTAGGCTTCAAATTATTTGGGATAGTATACCAAAACATTATAGGTCATTCACAAAAACATAACATAGTAAATTGGAAGGTAAACAATCTTTCCTTTTCTTTCCACTTTCCTATTGTTCGATAAAACAATAGCTTTTTTTATAGGGTAATCTTCTTTTACAAAGTTATTTAAAGCAGAATGAACAGAATAATCTCTTCCAGATTTTACCTCGATAGGTAAAACAGAAAGACTATCAAAATCATCAATAATAAAATCAACTTCTCCCTTTTTCTTATTATCATAGTAGTAAAGTTTATGACCGTGACTAGCCAATTCTGTCGCAACAACGGTTTCGTATAAAGATCCTAGATTAATAGATTTTTCATTTTGTAATATAGCGTTAACATTCGTTTTATAGAGTATTTGTGATAATAGCCCTACATCATTTAAATAAAGCTTTAATAGATTTTTTGTTGCACTCTCTAATAAAGGAAACGATGGATTTGAAATTGCCTGAACAGAAAGAGCTATTCCTGCACTAATTAAATATTCAAACTCTTCTTGGTAATTCTTAAATGTCTTTCCTTTCTTATCTTCGATTTCTTTTATACAAACGCGTTTTTTCACCTTTTCCATATTTGATGGAATAAGAGAATAGACGGACATTATATTTAGTTTCTTTTCAAAGTCATATTTTGAGGCATCTACAGAATAAAAAGAATGTATTTCCTCCTGGATCTTTCTTGTCTCTAAGATATTTTTTCTTTCTACAAAAGCGCATACAGCATCCGGAAGACCTCCGGATATTAAATAAGTCTTAAAAAAATTAATTAGTCTATTATGTAGTACTTCATCTAAGCATTCTTCTCGTTCTGCCTTTTCTCGCAAAAAAGAGACAAACTCCTTTCCTACTCCATTTGCATATAGGAATTCTTCGAAGTCTAAAGGATACATTCTCAAAAGAGTTATGCTTCCCATTGGAATGCTTGTTGTCCAACGAAGAGAAACGCCCAAGAGAGACCCACTAGCAATGAAAGTGAATCTATTATCTTCTCTAAGAAATTTTAAGAATGTTAATAAGTATGGATACGCTTGTATTTCATCAATAAAAACTAAAGTATCCTCTTTATTACCAAATTTATCTCCATTTTTAATACTCAGCATCAGGTAAAAATCATTAATAGTCTTAATTGATGAAAACAATCTTTCACCTTCACTATCTTCAACCATATTTATCTCAATGAAGTTCTTAAAAATTGATTTTCTTAAATGCCTAATTATATAGGTTTTGCCTACTTGCCTTGCTCCTTCTACAAGAAGGATTTTGTCTTTGTCTTCTATTAAATGTTTTTTATTTGTTCTTCAATTTTACGGTATAGCATAATATTTGATTTTTCTATATCATTTTATCGTATTTTTTATGACTTTTCCATAACAAATATTAGTAAAATCAATGACTTTTCCATTTTATAAGAACAATATTGACTACTACATATGTATAGAAAAAGGTTCAATTATTTGTATTTCTATCTATCGTAAAGATGCAATTAATTCTTAATCTAACTTATCATTTGGTGCAATTTGTGTTATTTTGAAGATAATAATGAGGCTCTTATATGGAAAGAATGGCTTTAGAAGATTTGATAAAGTGGGATAAAAAAGAAAACAAAAAACCTTTAATCATTTGGGGGGCAAGGCAAGTAGGAAAGACATATCTTGTAAAAACACTTTTTGCCGAAAACTATTACAAAAATAGTTACATCTACATCGATTGCAAAAAAGAGGATGAGATTCGGGATTTTTGCACTAATACAGCTGATGCGAAAAAGATTATTGAGTTTATTTCTTTAAAAAAAGGTAAGATGATTGATAAAAAGACTCTCCTAATCTTTGATGAAGTTCAAGAGTGTCCAAACATCATTTCTTCCCTTAAATACTTCTGTCAAGACTACAGGGAAATCCCTGTAATTGCCACAGGGTCAATGGTTCGCATTAAGTTACAAAGAGAAACACATAAACGAGGGAAAAAAGAAAGCAATCAATTTCTATTTCCTATTGGAAAAATTAATCAACTAACTATTTATCCTATGAGTTTTGATGAATTTCTGCTTAATAGCAATAAGCTATTATATGATGCTATAAAAAAAGCTTACGAAGAAAAAAAGCCATTAGATAGACAAGTTCATTTGTTGGCTATCGACCAAATATATAGATACATGCTTGTAGGTGGAATGCCAGAAGCAGTAGATGCTTATCTTAATGATGATAATCTACTTGAAGCAAGAGATATTCTAAAAGATTTATATGATAACTATTTATCCGATATGGCTCTATACCAAGCAAGTCCCGAATCTCTTTTGCGCTCTAGACTTCTCTTTCAAAATATTTATAAAGAACTAAATAAAGAATCAAAGAATTTCTCCCCTAGCCTTATTGAAGATAAAACTAAAACACGTGACTATAGAACACCTATTGAATGGTTAACAATGGCACATATTATTAACCAATCATTTCAACTTAAAGAGCATATAACAACACCTCTCATGGCAGATGATGAAGGCAAGTTTCGTTTATTTCTTGGAGATATAGGAATGTTCTCCTATCAAAGTAAGCTTAATCCAGCCTCTTTTCTTTCTACAAATAGAGAAAATACACTATCTGGAGTTTTCTTTGAAAATTTTGTTGCTAATGAACTTGTTGCAAAGGGCCATAGCCTCTTTTATTGGAGAGGAAAAACTTCTAGCGAATTTGAGTTTATTATCGAATCAGATAATAAGCTATATCCAATAGATGTAAAGAAAGGAAGAGGAACTCTTAATTCCCTTGAGAAATATAAAAGCCACAATAAATATGAACTAGCTATCAAGATTTCAAAGAATAATTATGGTTATAGTCCTGAGCAAAAGATACTCACCATTCCTTTTTACTTTACTCCTTTTATATCAAAAGACCTTATTGATGGAACGCTAAAGGTTTAGAAGGATAACAAACTAACGCTTTTTATTTGTTCTTGAGTTAGAAATAACATGGAACGCAAACCTTTCTAATCTTATAAGAACAACAATACAATATTAACGAGTATTAAAATATGAAGAACTATATGATATAGGTCTGGAATGAGTCTTTTGTCACTGGATGGAATAATGTGGATAGTATGACTAAAGCAACTATTATAGCCTGTATTTGTCAACTGAAAAATGGAGAAAAAAATATATGTAATTCCATATTTTTATAGAAATTCCATAGTATTGTAATTTGATAGGTGTTTTTCAATGCATATATAAGCTAAAAAAATAATATGCTCCACAAAATGATAGACTTTTTTCCATAGTTTTATAGTTTGAAAATCCATAGTTTTATAATAATCGTTTTATGTAGAAAAGAGGTCCTGCCCTCAGAGGGGCAGAACTATTGATTATTATTCTGAGAATGAGCTCTCAATTTCCTCAGAAATGCTTTCAAGAGCATTCAGCTTATCTTCAAGCATCTCTATTGCGTCGGTGATGCTTTGACCAGATGTTACCTCTTGTAGAGACTCTGGAAGATTGTTTATTTTGTCCGTCTCTTTGTCGTACATTTCTTCAATCACTTTATGTAGCTGTTCAATCGAAGCATTAACCACGAATAAGAATAGCTTCTCAGCATCTCTTAAAATTTTTCTATTTTTACTATTCATTTCTTTATTATCTCCTTAGTGAATGACATATTCTTCATTGGTGAATGCTGAAGTCTCCAGTCGGTGTTGCCACAGTTAATTGGGTACCCATAGTGAACAATCCTGTCGATGATTGCTGCTGCAATTTGATCGTCGGCAAAGAGTTTGCCCCACTCACTGAAGGCGATGTTTGTCGTAATAATTAGGGACTTCTGCTCATAGCTATCAGCAACAACTCTATAGATAAGATTGGCACTGTCACTATCAAAGCTTGTGTATCCCCATTCGTCTATAATAAGTAGATCTAGTTGCTTAAGACTGGAGAGAAAGCTCTCAAGTCTTCCTGAGTCTGACATAGTCTTCAGTTTCTCTGCAAGCTGTGAAAGTGTATAGAATTTAACTTTTAACATCTTCTGGCAAGCAAGCATTCCTACACATATCGAGAGCATTGTCTTACCTGAGCCACAGATTCCATGCATTATAAGTGTATGCTTTTCATTGATGAAGTCTAAAGATTTGAGAGAATCAAAGGTAAGTTGCTGAGGCAGAATTAACTGGGATGTATCATAATCATCAATGTTCTTTAACGTTGGAAATCCGGCGCTTCTTATAAGATTTGCTATTCTAGAATTAACTCGTTTCTCTTTTTCCATTCTAAAAAGTGTTAGTAGAACATCAAGTGTTTGGCCTGTGGCATTTTTAACACAGTAATCTATAGTAGCTTGTCCCATATAACATTTCTTCATGTTGGTCCGAAGCTCTTGGAGAAGTCCTTGCCTTGCGTCGCTAGTGAGTCTACTCATTTTTATACTCCTTCATGCCTCCTAGCTGTAGAATTGAATCGTACTGCGCCAAATCAACAGTTCCGAATGAATATGAACCAATACTTGCATCTTGTTGTAATCTTCTACATGCAGCAAATATATCGTCCTTAGATGGGAATTTCTCATTCTTTAATAAAGACTCAACTGCAGTACATGCATCTGCAAAACCAAACTCCTTGGTAGCATTGTAAAGCTTATAGAGTTCGACTCTTTTTTCTTTCTTGTCATCAAGTGAATCTAACCAAGCTTTTAGTGTGCCCTCATCCATCTTGTTTCTTGCCATTGAGTTAAGCCAAGAACCGGGCATTTGAGCTGCACTATGAAGTAATGTCGCCATGTCATAGGTCTCCGTTGGTGTCGCTGAGTATTCTCTCTTGAAAACCTTAATTAAAGTACCGTCTTTTGTGCTGAATTCAAGTTTGAAAGCAGTCTTCTCTACAAAGACTTCCTCATAGCTATGCTCTGGACCAAGACCATATCGATGCTTCTCATCAACAATGGCATCACCGTAGCCATTTGTCTTTACTCTTTCAATCTTATTTGGCGTGAATTGTCTGTCTGACATAGGAATGAGTGCATCCTTATCGGCATTGAACAACTCATCTGCTGTCTTTCCCTTAAGGTAATGTTCCTCATCTTCACGGAAGCTAAAACTCTTAGACAGTAGCGTGTTAATATTGTATTCCATCAGGTCTCCATTTATTATTGGAAGTGGAACAAGAAGATTGCGTCTAAGTGTTCCTACGGCATTTTCTACACTCCCTTTTTCCCATCCAGCCTTTGGGTTTGTAAAGGAGGTAGAAAAACCGTATACCAATCTAAACCTTGTAAAACCTGCATTTACTTCAAGAATATCTTTTATTCTATGTCCTATTCCTGTTGCATTGTCGAAAACTATACGTTTGGGTACACCCCCAATGAATGTGAATATCGTCTGGAGTGCCAAACATACGCATTCACAGTTCTCTCTAGGCATCAACAACATGATTCTCTTGTTACTGTAAGGAAATGTAAGAACAAAAATCTTCAGTCTTACCTGTTCTCCGTTGTAAATAACATCAGCATCACCAAAATCAGCCTGCGCTTCCCCTGGATGCCATACTAAATGTGACGTGCCAGCTATGTTACTTTCTCTCTTCAGCTTCTTACGTGCTTTATTAACATACATACGTATAATCTGGTACGATGTCTTCAATTCACTGTGTCCCTCTTCCTTAACAAGAATGTCATACACCCTTGTCGCAGTAAGATGTTGTTTGTGAAAATAGTTGGACTTTGCTTCTTTCTCGAGAAGCTCATCTATTTCCCTCTTATATGGATCAAGCTTACTTGAACGTGTTTTCTTTACGTAGTCTTCAACTGTTTCATTGAAGTCATCTTTCTTCAAATACTTATCAGCGGTCTTCCAATCAATGCCCATTTCTTTGGCTATATTGCTTTTATTCTCGCCGGCAGCATACCTTTCCTTGATTTCCAAGATTTGTTTCAAATTCATCATCTCCTTACTTCTCCTATAATGTAAGCTTTAGAAGAAGTTTCCTTCATTTTGTACTATTAAAAACAGTACACCTAAGATGATTATTTCTTGACTGTCAAATTATGGAATTCCTTATATCATCTTCGGTAATTAAAGACTATCAAAAACA
>ERZ808246.1722-NODE-1722-length-15075-cov-4.450866_pt1 | contig 15075 bp, 18 predicted proteins | sample MGYA00521083_ERZ808246 | MGnify/ENA primary metagenome ERZ808246 (study PRJEB31516, sample SAMN03275577) | gut metagenome | biome: mammalia-associated habitat; material: feces | host: Papio cynocephalus | place: Kenya | collected 2012-07-07 ...
TTTCTTCGTGCCGTTCCATGTTTGAGACATGAGAACCCCCTTTCAGTTATGAAAAAGAACAGCACGAATCTATAAGCGTCCCACAGCGGCACACCGGATGCGGTTCCATATTCCAACGGACAGCAGGGCCATCATGGGCCATACCCGTATGACCACGCAGGGCGATGCGCGAAGGAATCGGAACAACCACCCGTTCCTTGGCTACGCGGAAAATAAGCCGTTTGCCCTTGCGCACAACGGCGTTCTCTGGAACGATGGCATTCTTCGCCGCACCAAGCACCTACCGAAAACAAGAATCGAGACGGACAGCTATGTGGCCGTCCAGCTCATCGAACAGAAAAACGCCCTCGACTTTTCCAGCCTTAAATACATGGCGGAAGCGGTCGAGGGCTCTTTCACATTCACCGTGCTGGATCAGCGGGAGAATCTGTACTTCGTGAAGGGGGATAATCCGCTGTGTCTCTATTACTACCCGCACTGCGGCCTGTACCTGTATGCGTCCACCGAAACTATCTTGAACCGCGCGCTGAAGCGTCTGCATCTGCCCATCGGCAAGGCAGAGCACGTCGAACTGAACTGCGGAGATATTCTGAAGCTCCGCCCCACTGGGCAGATGGAAAGAGTCTCTTTCGACGCGACGAACCTGCTTTGCCCATGGAGCAGCTTTTCGCTGTATCCCGTGCAGAGGAAGGCCGTCCCGCAGCAGCACAGGGCAGAACGGGAATATCTGGACACGCTGAAAGGCGTCGCCGCCTACTACGGCTACGAACCAAGCTCCATTGACGAGCTGCTGGACGTGGGCTTCTCTACCGATGAAATTGAAGAACTACTGTATGAAAGGATGATCTACTGATGAGTATTTACGAGATCGACGCAAAAGTCAAAGAGTTGAAGGAGCTGCGGGATATGGAGGCTGAGGTGAAATCCTCCATTGCGGCCATTGAAGATTCCTTGAAAGCTGAAATGCTGGCAAAGAACACTGATGTGCTGTCCGGAAAGGACTATCTCATCACATGGAAAACTATTATCACAAACCGCTTCGACAGCGCTGCCTTCAAGCTGACGCACGCAGATCTGTTTAATCAGTTCAGCCGCAGCACCACTACACGGCGTTTTGTCATTGCGTAAGGGGATAGCTCATGCAGGTTGTTATTGTGGAACCTGAGAAGAAACCGGTCGTGCAGAGCATCGACAACAGCCTTACTTCCATGCGGCAGATCGTCGGCGGGGCCATTCAGGCGATTTACCCATTTGAAGAACAGGTCGCCTTGATCTGCAACGATGAAGGAAAGCTGCTGAACCTGCCGCTGAACCGTGCGCTGAGGGACAGCAATGGAGTTATCCACGACATCGTGGCAGGGACTTTCTTTCTCTGCGCGGCCCCTGCTGACAGCGACCACTTTGAAGGCCTGACCGATGAACAGGCACAGGCCTACATGGAGCGCTTTGCGATGCCGGAGCGGTTCATCAAGGCCAACGGCGATATCTTCGTCCTGCCGTACCTGTAAGGCGTCCCGTTAAGGCATACCCCAGCGAGACGCAAAAAAAGAGTCCCATTAGGGTCACTTTCCGACGTTCGGCACGTGCCGTTTGTCAGAAGGACCCTAATGGGACTCCCTATGTCTCGCGTAAAATCGCTTTTAGTTTTGATGCCGGATCAGCCAATCCAACAGGTCGGGGTACTCCTTTTCGCTGGCTGCCACCTGCAAAATGATGTCGCTCAACTCCGTCTGGGTATACGTCAGCTCCACGCCGTTGACCGCCAGAAACACCAGCATGGCGTGCGCACCGATGCGCTTATTCCCATCCACAAAAGGATGATTCTTGACCAGTCCAAAGCAGAGACGAGCCGCCTTTTGCTGCAAAGACGGGTAAACGTCCGTATGATCGAAGCTCTGGAACGGCGCTGACAGTGCAGAATCCAGCAGTCCTTCGTCGCGGATGCCGTCTGAGCCGCCGGTCTGTTCCACCAACTGCCGATGCAGCATAAGGATCTGCCGCTTACTGAGTGTCTTCACTTTGCCAGCACCTCATACGCTTCACGGTTCTGCTTCAGCAGACGCGCAGAGATATTCATCACATCTTCATCCTCCACTGCCTGAAGCTGCTCTGCCTGACTGAACTCGATGATCAGATAGCGCGGAGTGTTATTTTTCAAAATAACGGCAGAACCTTTTGCGTCCACCAATCGGGCAACTTTGGAAAAATTCTGGTTGGCCTCGGTAATCGAAACAAGATTATTGGTATTGATCATCATACGGATCACACTCCTTCGCTGATAGTATACACGAGAAATAGGAGGAATACAACCTATAATTTGATTTTACGGCTATCCAAAGCAATGAAAAAGCCCCGCTGATCACAGCAGAGCTCTTTCTTCATCCTTCATATTCATCGCTGCCACAAAGGTCTTGAGCAACTGTTCCGCGTAAGCGCGTTCATTCTCAGAACAGTTTTCCAGCATCAGCGTAACGGCATCCGGATTTTCCCGCTCGGTGATCCCGTAGAGAATATAGTCGGTAGACAGGCGAAGCGTCTTGGCAATTCTGCAAAGGGTGGGCACTGACATTCCCTTTGCGCCGGTCTCAATATCCGCGCAGAACTTCGGTGTCACTTCGATCTGCTCTGCAAATTGTTCGCGGGTCAAGCCCATATACTCCCGCTGCTGCCGAATCCTTTTGCCGATCGCACTCCAGTCCATCGCAGAGACCTCCTGTGGTGAATATGCAATCAGTTTATCGCCACAAGTTATTCTCTTAAATAAACTATCAAGGGATTGCTGCACCAACTTTCAGGCGGTGCAAAAATAAACTTTCAGAATACCGACAAATAGACAGAATGTGTCTAACCTCTTCGCTACAATGATATCAGCATTTAGGTAAAGGTCTAAATCAATAGAAAAAGGAGAGAGCAAAATGGAAGAGAATAGAGAAAACAATACCACCGTATCAGAGACCACCGACGCAGAAGAGGCCGTCTCTGCCGCAAATGAGGAACCACAGGAGGCTGTTCCCGAAGTTGATCGCGATGTTCCCGCCATGGTACCAAAGATGCGCAGCGCAAAAAAAGTGCTGACGGCGCTGCTGGATATCATCTTCGTCTGCATCATCGCTTTCGGTGTCAAACAATACTACGCCGATCAGTTCCGCGAGCAAATCGACAATATTGCTTTGGAGCAGGCACGCTCGGCGCTCAGCGACCTTTCCGCCACGGGTGTTTCCTTCTCGCTGGAGCCAGTTGATTCTGATATTCCAAAGGCAGAAAAGTACGCGTGGAAAGACCTGCGCGACGGCGGCGGACCGGCTGCTATGGCGTTCCAGCTTATGATGTACAATGAGGATTTTCCTGACGTGATCAAAACAGGGAAAAGCGTCAAATACCTGAACCTCACGCGTACAGTCAAGGTCTATGTCAATCAGGGCGAAAGCGGCGAAGCGGACTATGCCGGAAACATTGATGTCAACATTGCCACATTTTATCAGAACTATGTGAAAAAAGGCATGATCTATCGCGCCGATGCAGAGCCCGATGCGGCGCTTTCCTCCTACATCAGCAGTTTTGCCGATGCTCAGGAGCAGCAGCTTTTCGAGGATTCCTTTCAGCTCAAAGATAGCAGTGTGGACTTCTACGATGAGACCATCACGATCTATTACAGCTGGACCAACCTTCGGGATGAAGACGCAAATCCGATGTGGTCATTTTCTCTCAGCGCCTATCAGAACGGACACGAGCTGACACAAGATTATTTCAATTCCGAAACAGATTCCTTCAGTCAGTTGGCCCCCGGCTATACCGGCGAATACTCAATAACCTACTATTTGCATGACACAAGCAGTCCCGTCAAGCTGGTCATCTCCAATCTCTACGGGGATAACCTGTTCGCAGATGACCGCCCCGGCGTAGAGTACGAGATCAAGTTGACCGGCGGAAAGACACGCAGCTGTTCTCAGAGCAATTCTTTCTCGACCGGCCAAAGCTATTCCGATGGCTATGCGCTCTACGAGCAGTTCCAGCAGGACTTCAGCAGCGGAAATTATTCGATCGGCGATCCCGGCGCACATTACAGCGGAGAAGAAGTCCGTGACTACCGCAGCTATGATAGCGGAGAAGAACTGGCTGAACTTACGCTGCATGATTTTGGCAGCTACGGTGAGGTGAGCTTCTATGCATTAGGGGAAGGCGAGCTTCACTACGACGTTACGCTGGTAGACTCCTATTCGTGCAGCGGTTATACGGCAGACTATTTCCAGTTCTCCGACTATACAGGGCTTCAGGATCTCTTTGTTCTTCGCAGTGGGAGCTCGGAATGGCTTGTGACTTGGAATGCACACCATCCGGACGGCGTTGTATACGAATACGAGCCGAAAAAGAGAACGGGCGGCAACAAAACTCCGCCCGCCTCCGTTAAGTTCTTACTCAATAATAACTTTAAGCGTTGAAATGTTAGAACTTTCGGTGTATACTTTTTGACAGGAGCATTTATTTTTTGTGCAGATAGACAAATCCTGTCCATGTATGCGTGCAGTATGTCAGGCAGGAGGAGATTCAAATGGAAATTGAAAAGAGCGCGCGGCTGCTGTATCTATATCAAGATTTTGTCAAAGGAGTTGGCGTGCAGAAAAAAGCGGCGGCTGACCGCTTCGGCGTCAATGAACGCAGCTTGCAGCGGGATATCGAAGACCTTCGATGTTTTTTTGCCGAGCAGACGCCGCCGGGAGAGATCATCTATGACGCACGGCAGAAGGTCTATCGGCTTATTGAGCGGGACAATGCGCATCTGAGCAACAGTGAGGTTCTGGCCGTCTGCAAAATCTTACTCGAAAGCCGCTCCTTGCGGCGGGATGAGATGCTTCCCATTCTCGACAAGCTGGTCAACTGCTGCGTCCCAACAGAACAGCGGCACGCTGTTGCAGAGCTTTTAGCAAACGAAAAGCATCTCTACATCGAGCCACACCACGGAAAGCACCTGCTAAACGGCCTTTGGGAGCTCGGAGACGCCATCCAGAAGCATCTGGTGACAGAGATCACCTATGAAAAGCTCAAAGGCGAAGAAGTTGTTCAAAGGGTGATTGAGCCGGTTGGACTGATGTTCTCCGAATACTACTTCTATCTTGTCGCTTTCATCCGGAATATTGACAGGAAAGCAGCGTTTGAAAATCCGGATGATCTGTTTCCGACCATCTACCGGGTGGACCGCATTCAGAGCTTCCACGCGACAGACGAACATTTTCAGGTGCCATATTTGGAGCGCTTTCAGGAAGGCGAATTCCGCAAACGGGTACAGTTCATGTATGGCGGCAAGCTGCAAAAGATCCGGTTCAAATATACGGGACCGTCCATTGAAGCTGTGCTCGACCGGCTACCCACGGCAGAGATCGAGCAGGAAATCACAGACGGCTGGATCATCAAGGCCGAGGTCTTCGGCAAGGGAATCGATATGTGGCTGAAGGGCCAAGGAGAGTATATTCAGATGCAGGAAGGAGTGCACAACTCTTATGACTACGATAAATAACAACGAATACATCATGGAAAAAGAGGATGCAAAATACTTACAGAGCAATTCGTGTGATGCTTACGATTATTTGCTTGCCGCCGCCTGTGGTGCGATTGGCGGATTGGTCGATATTTTTTTCATCGGCGTTCCAGGTGATTCGGTGCTGGAAAAATGGTCAGATCAACAGGCCGACAATGCAGTCATGGCTTTTGCCCGTAAATTAGGCTGGAATCCGCGGGATAAAAACAGGAATAACGTAAAAAGTGCCATCGGTTATTTAGAGCATGGAAAGAGCAACGGAAAGCCCAGTGACTTCCAAGGTTTCAAGATCAACTACGATCAAAGAAAGCCAGAGGATGTTGATGATCTGTTTGAGATCGCTCCCAAAACCCACCACATGATGTCGTTGGCTCATTCTCCCGATATTGTTGGGCTTTTCTTCTCTGTATTAAACCAATTTACATCTACGTCTTCTTTTGTGGCTGGCGGTTCATTGATCACTATTAGCACAAAGGACTTTGAACTGCAGGGAACAAACTTTATTTCCAAGATATTTTCCGGCATTGCAAACTGGTTCGGTCATCTTATGTCGGATGTCGCTGGGAGCTCTGGCAGTCACAGCCGCGGGACAGGAATTGTCATGCCATTCTATGAATTATTTGGCCTTTGCAAATTTGGAAACTTCAATAATAAAACGCTTTCGGAACTTGCTATGCAGACTTTTCAGCAAGGCTATGATTTTCGCTTTGGACTGGCCCAGGCAATACCTGTTGTAATTACAGATATGACCATACGCTTAGTGTGGTCACTTAGGCAGCATTTTCAATACCAAAAGGAGCTACCAGATTGCATCCCAACGATGGCCCACGATAATCTGCGAGCCATGCTTTTGCTGGGTCACGGTACGCTTTGCTTAATGGATGGTGCCGATGCGGCAGTTCGTTCTGGCGGAAATTGGCTACTTTTTTTCACAAGGATGAATTTAATTGCGTGGGCGCGGTTCTCAGCATTAGTTTTGAAGGAGGTCTGCATTCGGATCGGAGTAGCTCTGCCTCTTCAAAAAGAATTTGATACATATAAGCGCCTTACTAATTACATGCAGGCCTATTATGAAGAACTCAAGAAAATCGATATTGACCGCTTCAAGAAGGAGACAAGCGAGTATACTCAGTGGGCCTCGTGTATGGAACATACAGCAAACGAGGAGCAACTTAATATTATCTTACGTAAAGCTATGATCGATCTTGATATTCAACTCCCCTGGACTGGGGACCTCGACTCATTCATGCGCGATAACAGCGCGCATCTGGTGTTTCAATAATGTTTCCGTGTGACCGGTGCGGTGAGTGCTGCCGTAATTTACAACTGTCTGAATTGTATAGCGAGCTGGATCGAGGCGACGGGGTGTGCCGATATCTTGTTGGAAACCTGTGCAGCATCTATCCATCCAGACCTCTCTTGTGTCGGATCGATGAAAGCTACGATTGCTTTTTTAAGGATTCCATGACACGCGAAGAATTTTACCGTGCAAACCTGCAAGTATGCAGTAAGCTTAAAACAAAACGTATTTAGGAGGAATCAATTATGCCGTTACCCTTGATTTTAGGCGGGGCTGCCGCCATCGCCGGTGCTGTTGGAATCGGAAGTGCCGTTCACGGCGGTGTAAAGATGAAGGAAGCCAACGATACGATGAAATGGGCCGAAAGCAAGCATAGAGAGTCCATTGCCAGTTTCGAAGCGCAGAACAAGAAAACCACTGCCGATATGGACCGCTTAGGAAAAAAGGAGCTTGAGATTTTGGACAGCTTTCAGCGCTTCTCCAACATTTTTGAGCAGATCCACAACCGTCCGGAATTTAAGCCTTATGAAAAAGAAGACGTCAGCATTCCTGCCTATAATGCAGAAGAGCTGAAGCAGGTCTCGGTCGGCGCAGGCGTTCTATTGGGAGGACTCGGCGGCGCGGCAGTTGGCACAGCAGGCGGCTTTGCAGCAGCCGGTGCAACTACAGCAGCCGTTATGGCGCTTGGAACCGCTTCGACCGGAACAGCCATCGCATCCCTGAGTGGAGTAGCCGCCACCAATGCGACGCTGGCTGCTCTTGGCGGCGGCGCGATTGCTGCCGGTGGCGGCGGTATGGCGCTCGGCACGACCATTCTCGGTGCCGCAACGCTCGGCGTTGGCATCTTAGTCGGCGGTGTCATCTTTAATGTGACCGGAAGCAAGCTCTCTGACAAGGCAGATGAGGCGTTCAACCAGGCAAAAAAAGAAGAAACCGAAGTCAGTAAAATCTGCCGTTACATGCGAACTCTGAGCGATGCAGAAAGCAGATTTGAAGATACTCTTCAGACTGTTGATAAAATCTACCGCCGCCATTTGGAGAAGCTCGGCGATTTGGTGGTTCTCAGCGGAAAGACTGATTGGAATGACTATTCTGACGCTGAGAAAAAGCTGACGGAAAACACCGCGCTGCTGGTTGGGCTGCTGTATAGCATGTGCAAGGTGCAGCTTGTTCTCCAAAGCAACAGCGCCACTGAGCTGAACCGCGTCAATGAAGAAGAAATCAATGCTTCTCGCGAGGCAGCAAAGAACTTCCTTGTTGACAGTGGTCTTGCCGCACTGGTATAATCAAAAATAATTGTATAATGGTAAGCGCAAAATGAGCAAAGCATAGGCGGACAGGTCAACGACCTGCCCGCCTTGTTTATTTTCTTATTCTGTTTTTGATTTGCAGCATAACACTTCTGCGGGCGTCTCAGCAGACTTTATTGCCGATTTGCTTCGTACAGATGAACGCAAGCAGCTGCCAAATTATCTGCTTTAGCAACAATGATCGCCTCTCGCGTTTTATTTGCAAAAGTCAACTGTTTGGTATGACTGGAGATAATATGGATGATCTCCAGAGGAATCTTTTCCTCATAACAGACCGCGATGCCATAAATGCCATGAGTAACATTTTTCCCCCACTCCGTACGCCCGCCTGCCGAAGAATACTCCACCAGTTTACATACATCATGCAAAAGTGCACCGGCGATTACCGTGTCCATATCAACTTTTGTAAGCTCCAGCTCATTATTTTTCTTTGCACACACCGTACTGTAAGCCGTAACAAGTTTCATATGCTGCAGAAAGCTGTTTGGTTGAGCAGGATAATCTGGTGAGAACGGCACATCCTCCATCCTCTCCCAGTCGCTTTTCCCCGCTGTTTCATTCCAAATCTTTACGATTTTCTGCTTCAGTTCCTCGTTGCAAATTTCCTCAAACTCAGGAAACCACCCTAAAAACTGCTCTCTTGAAATAGAAAACATTTTATTTGTCACCCTTCATTTCTGCCAAAGTCTCTTTCATTGCTTTAGCCAGCAACGTCTCATCACGGCTGATTGTAAAACAATGAACACCGGCATCTTTCAGTTCATTCAGTCTCTTTTTGTTCTTGACCATCAGCGTCGGATACTTGCCATACTCCAGTGCTTTTTTGATCACGAGGTTTTCTGCAGCAAGCACATCCGGATGGCTGTTCTGTCCAGGAATCCCCAACGCCTGAGACAGATCATTTTTGCCAGTCGCCACCATATCGACGCCCGGAACGGAGAGAATGCTGTCAATATTTTCGAGTCCCGCCTTGTCTTCAATTTGAATAATCAGCGTTACATAGTCATTGGCCCATTTTGAGTAGTCGTTCAACTTCATCTCACCAAAACCCAAAACACGCGCAGCGCCACTCATTCCACGGTCTCCCAAGGGGCCATATTTCACTGCAGAAACTGCGGCTTCCGCAATAGCCTTGCTGCTGGTATGCGGCACCATCAATCCAGAGACGCCAAGGTCCAGCAGTGCGCTGGCATGGTTCAAATCCGGCACTCGTACCTGCACCGGCATATCCAGTAGGCGGGCCGTACGAATCATATTCGCAGCAGAACCATAATCAAACAGCATATGTTCAAAATCCAGCCGCACGAAGTCATAGCCTGCTTTTGCCGCCATTTCTATCACAACAGGGTCGGACATACCAATATTCAAGCCGTAGCTATCCAGTCCCTGCGCTGCGCGCTCTTTAATGCTTTTCATTGTTAAATACCTCTTATAAATTATTCACATGATCAAGACTCTTTTTGAGAGGCCGCTTTTTTCTTTTTCAGCAGATCAATCACAATAGGAGCCGCCACAGAAATCACAGTAATTGCAATCATTAAAAAAGAAAGCGGCGAATTAAAGAAACCGGAAATGCTGTTGTTGCTGATTTTCAACGTGCGCAGCATGTTTTTCTCTGCCAACGGAGAGAGAATAAATCCTAAAATGAACGCCGCAGAGGAATATCCGAATTTTTTCATGATAAACGCAACCACGCCGAATCCAAGCATGACTGCTACATCAAACATATAGCCCCGCATGGAATATACACCCAGAATACAAAAAACAAGGATCAGTGGAGAGAGCACTTCTTTTGGCAGCGAAAGCGCTTTACGAAACACTTTTGCGCCGTAGAAGCCTGCAAACAGCATAACGAAATTCGTCAGGAACATCGCCCACATCAAGCCATAAATAATTTCTGGATTGCCAGTAAACAACTGCGGCCCTAACACCAGGCCATGCACCATAAAAGCACCCATAATAGCGGCAGCTGCAGGACTTCCAGGAATTCCCATCGTAAGCAGGGGGACAAAGGAGCCACCCGTGCAACCATTATTCGCCGCCTCCGATGCAATCACGCCTTCCGGAATACCGGTTCCAAATTTTTCAGGGTGTTTTGAGCGTTTTTTTGCTACATCATAAGAAACAAAGCTGGCAATGTTGCCGCCCGCTGCAGGAATCACCCCGATAATAACTCCAACGACACTGGAGATCAGATAATCCAGCCAATAGGGTTTAAAACACGAAAAGAGCCTTACCTTTTCGGTCGATTCGATTTGTTCAGCTACCATTGTCTTGCTCTTCTTCTCCAGCAGAGAGATGGCCTCCGGCACGGAAAACATTCCCAGCAGAACAGCTGTCAGCAGAAAACCACCGGACAGGTAAATATTATCAAACGTAAACCTTGGAAAAGCTGTAACAGGATCCATTCCCACCTGTGCAGCAAGCAAGCCAAGCAGGCCGGACAGCAATCCTTTGATCATGCTTTGAGAAGAGAGGCTTACCACGATACTGAGTCCAAATATGGCAACCCAGAAATACTCTGCAGGGCCGAACATCAAAACGACCTTTGCCAGTGCCGGAGCCATCAGCAAAAGCGCCAGCACGCTGATCGTGCCTCCCACAAAGCTTGCCAGAACGGAAAGCTGTAAGGCTCTGGCGGACTGTCCTTTTTTCGTCATAGGATGCCCATCAAATGCCGTTACAGCGGCAGATGCCGCACCGGGGACGTTAAACAGGATCGACGAAATACTTCCGCCAAACATACCGCCGTTATAAATTCCGGCCAGCATTGCAAGTCCTGACAGCGGCTCCATAACAAAAGTAACCGGAACCAACAGGGAAATCGCCATTGTCGCAGATAGTCCTGGAATCGCACCGGCCATAATCCCGAGGCAGGTACCAATTATCATATACACTGCATTCATCGGCGTCAGCAGCGCAGAAAGGCCAAGCGTAAGATTCGCTAACATACTTTTTCTCCTTTCCTTTTCAAATCAAAATGCCGCTCGGCAAGGTAATTGACAAGCCCTGCACAAACACCAGAAAAACAAATGCACAAAACGCCACCGGTACCACAATCAAAGTGACTTTATTTCGAATTCCAAAAATGAACATCACCGTGAAAATGAACGCAATCGTACTCACATAATAACCAACGATACCCATCAGCACTGCATACAGGATCATCGGAAGCAAAATATAGCCTAAACGCTTAAAGTTGATCGTAATTTTTTCTTCCGGCACGCGGGAAGCCATAAGTAATTGAATCACCGAGAGCAGCAGAATCGCCCCCAACGTGATTCTTGGCAGTAATGCGGCGCTCTCACTGAAGTTTCCCGTCTCTACCAGCGCCGCCACCGCTAACGCAATTAGGATAATGGACCCGATTTGATCAGATGTCTTTCTTGCCATGACACCCTCCTTTTCTTTCATCAGGATAAAATACGGACAGCTGCAGCATCCGGTCAGTGCACCATACTGCAAAAACAGGCCGGATGCTGCAAACTGTATCATTGCAATCAATTACTGGGCAAAATCGATACCATCAATAATCTCAGCGTAAATGTCACGCATCTTATACAACTCTTCCGTATAAGCTTGATAGTCCATAAAATTAACTATCAAGTTCTGATTTTCCAAAGTCTGGATACACTCAGGATTCTGAAGCGCTTCACCGATCGCATCAGAAAGCTTTTTAACAATAGTCTCATCCACACCGGCAGGCATCAGAATACCACGATACACGCTGTTGGTCACATCGTATCCCTGCTCGATAAGAGTGGGAACATCTGGGATAAAGCTGATCCGCTCTTCGCTCATAACGCCCAAAACCTTAAGCGAATCGCCATAGGGAGCAAGCTCGGAGGCATTCATAATACCGCCCATAATGTGGCCGCCCATAATTGCCGTTACACGCTCTGTTGTACCCTCGGAATAAACAACCTGATTCACGTCAATATCAGCTGCCTTGATAAACTGCTCGCAAGCTAAGCTGTCATCTGCAGCCAAAGCGCCGATGCCCATGGTAAACTCACCAGGATTCTCCTTGCAGTAGTCGACCAGATCTGCTAAGGTATTGATTTTGCTGTCGGCCGGGACCACAATTACATTGGGGTCAGTGGTCAAACTGGCAACCGGCTGAAAGTCCTCCAGCACAAACTGGCAGGAATCCTTAGTCAGCGGCATCGTCAGAAAGCCAGGATAAGCGCCCCATGCAATAGTATAGCCATCCGGCGCGGTTGACTTTGCCAGAGTAGTATAGGATATTTCACCATTAGACCCTTCCATGTAGTTGAATACAAACTTTTGCCCCAGCACATTTTCCACATAGGGCTGAAACAGTGCTCGCGCGGTAATATCCGCACCACCGCCAGCCTTAAATCCCATAATAAAATTGATGGACTTCTCCGGCCACTTAATGTCCTCCGCTTCCGTCCCAACAGGCGATGCATCTTCTGCAGGTTTGGAAGCGGAATCTCCGCATCCGGCGAGAATGGCCATAAGCATCAGGCTCGTCAAAAACGTTGCAATCACGCGCTTTTTCATAATATTACCTCCACATTATGTTCTGTTTGTTTTTCGCCGGGTCTATTTTTTATTTTCGCGGTACGATCACATCACGGGGATCCATAGCAATTCCTAAAGAAAACTTTTGAATGTTCTCAAATGCATGACGGGTGACAGGAACGACATTATCGATCACTCCGCCACCGTTATGGCTGGTCAGTACACAGTTGTCAAGACTCAAGAAAGGATGGTCAGCAGGAATCGGCTCCACCGCGTAAGAATCAATTCCAGCACCACGAATTTTCTTCTCGCGAAGGGCCTGTGCCAGCGACTGCTCGTCCACAACGCCACCTCTGGCGGTATTGATCAATATTGCACTGGACTTCATCTTGCCAATAAGCGCCGCATTGATCATCCCCTTGGTGCTTTCCAGCAGTGGGCAATGGATGGACACTACATCCGACCGACTCATCAGTTCCTCCAGAGAGGCAAAACGGACACCCATCTCTTTTTCGGTCTCCTCCGGCAGCCGGAAGACATCATAGTAGAGGATATCACAGTCGAAGCCTTTGAGCATCTTGGCAACTTTCTTAGCAATATTGCCAATACCAACAAGTCCGACTGTCTTCCCCGTCAGCATATAGCACTCCGCCCGCATCTCCTTCTTCAGCCACTTGCCGTCGCGCATCTCCCGGTCAACATAGGGGATTCGGCGGTTCACTGCAAACATCAATCCCACAGCCAATTCTGCAACTGGCAGAGAATTAGAACCCGCAGTGATGTTTACCGGCACGTTGCATTCCTCCGCTGCCTTGCAGTCGATCTTATCAACACCGATTCCCCACTTCTGAATCATTTTCAGCTTTGGTGCACTTTTAATGTATTCCGCCGTGATGGGCACTGCACCGGCAATGATGTAGTCCGCGTCCTTCAGCAGTTCTAAATGCTCCTCTTTATCCGTGCGCGATTTGGGACGAACCACGCAGAAGTTCTCCGGAAGAACAGAATCTTCCTCCTTTACAACCTCTGGCGCATGTACCTCAAGCCAGACAATTTTCTCCATAAATCCGCCTCACTTTTCATAATATTTTGTTAGTTGTGCCGGTTTTTGTCTACATCTGTAGTATAGGTTCGCCATTATACAATTTCAAACAATTTTTTTCGCGCAACTCCACAACTCTTTAGTTTTGTCCATCACTTTCTGTTTGGCTTATTTTTGACTTTCTAACTAAATCACCGCTTCGGCTTTTGTAAGAACAATAAAATCCCTTATCAAAAGGCGAATCTTTGCTTGCGGCGCAAGACAAATTATGCTTTAATAAAATCATCAATTACACAACCTATGAATTGTGGTGGTAACGTATATGAACTCACTTTCTTTGCAATATTTTTTAGCTGCAGCAGATCACAGAAGTATCACAAGGGCAGCAGAGGCTCTATTTGTCACGCAGCAAAACATTAGCAACCACATTATAAAGCTGGAAAAGGAATTTGGGATCATACTTTTCGACCGTAAGCCGGAATTGCGGCTCACCTATGCAGGAGAACAACTTTATCGTTATGCAAAAAACATGCAGCAAATGGAGGTCAGTCTCCAAAGAGAAATGAGTGATATTGCCGGTGATAACCACGGAGCGATCACCATTGGCATTCCACAGACACGTTCTTCCTACATGCTCTCCCGTATTTTACCTGAATACCACAGAGAATTTCCCCACATCTCACTACGAGTCGTTATTCAAAATTCAAACCGACTCAATGATCTGGTTGAGCAAGGAGACATCGACGTGTTCATTGGGTTTGCTTCCCAGCGTCCCAATGGGCATATTAAGACTATCTCACTTAATAAGGAAAGGTTGTGTGCTGTAGTTCCCTACGACCGCCTCAGCAACCGCTACCACGATTCTCTTCGCTCTGTCACAAATCTCTTTAACTCACACTTTCTTCTTTCAGAATTTGTCGATGAAGAGTTTCTATTGCCAAGTGAAGGCAGCCGCGTAAGGGAGGCAGTTAATCGCAGTCTCAGAGCTCAAAATCTGGAATTAAAAAAAGTAGCACTGGAATGTCCCGATATTCCCACTCTGCTATTCCTTGCGCGAGAAGGTATGGGGCTTGCCTTTTCCTTTGAAAGTATGGCCCAGCAGCTTTTGGCCGATCATATTGGTCAACCAAACGGTGTATTTGTTTTTCCCATGGATGAAAAAATTGAGGGCGATATTGTTATCGGCTATAGCAAGGAACACTACCTTAGCAAAGCTACTAAACATTTTATTGATAAAGCCATCAGCTGCTATAATCATACCGAGTTCTAATTTCTCATTTCATATTGCAAAGTTGCTCTGGGATCAAGCTATAACGCCAAATTTAATTGTCCAGAATCTCACTGACAGTCATGAGGTAAGCTTCGAAGCGTCCTTCGGCAGAAGGACGCTCGTCCACTCCCT
>ERZ808246.1723-NODE-1723-length-15075-cov-3.471904_pt1 | contig 15075 bp, 13 predicted proteins | sample MGYA00521083_ERZ808246 | MGnify/ENA primary metagenome ERZ808246 (study PRJEB31516, sample SAMN03275577) | gut metagenome | biome: mammalia-associated habitat; material: feces | host: Papio cynocephalus | place: Kenya | collected 2012-07-07 ...
ACTCTATCTATGAAGTAGGAATTTTGGTTGGTGACGACTAAAAAGACAAATTTTAATTTGTCCTTTGTTCTTTTAAATTATTGAAAAATATGATAATATATTAAAGCAAGAAAAAGGGGGGAATATGCTTTGCCATTAGATAGAAATTGGAAACGTAAGAGACAAGTTGAACTTCAAAAGAAATTTATATGTACTGCTTTAGCATTTATTGTAACTAGTGGATCATGTTTTCCTTTTATAGAGAAAAAAATCGTAAGTAAAGATACTTATGCTACTTATATGACTAATAAATTAAAAAATCAGATAAAACATTCTTCTAAATTAAATGATGATGAGAAAGATATTTTATTAAATGATGAATTATTATATGATGTATGTTTATCTTATTATGATACTTATATGGAAATAGAAATCCCAAAACGTTTTAAGAATTTGGATATAAAAACTTTTTCAGATAGTGATTTAAAAAATAACTACTTAGAAAATAGTACAGGTTATTATACTCCTTTGAGTCCTAGTACTTTACATGTTAGAGATTATGAAGAAGATAAATCTGATCCGTATAGTTTTTTGAAAGTTATTTCTCATGAATATGCTCATTTATTACAAAGTTCTTCAAAATATGTTTATATAAAAGAAAGTGCTGCAGAGATAATGAGTAGTGAGTATTACAATATTGATATTAGTGGTTATTGTGAAGAATGTATAGTTTTAAAAATTCTTATGGAAATAATAGGTTCAGAACCTGTTTGGGAAGCAACTATTATTGGTGATGATTCTAAATTGGAAAAGAGTATTAAAGAACTATTGACTGAAGATGATGCTAATAAGCTTTTATATTTATTGAAGAAGACTCCATCTGAGTTTAGGGAGGAAGAAGAGAAAAACGTTAATAATGATATTTATGAGTATTTAAGAAAAATGTATTATAATAAAAATACTAGTGAAATGTTTGCAGATCAATTGATATGCAGTATTTATCTGGGACAAGATAAAAATCGTCTATATTTTGATACTGATAGAAGAACTGATCCAGATAAATATGAAATATATACAATTTCATTTGATGATGCGCTTAGTGAAGGAATAATTGAAGAACATTATTATGAAGTATATTCAGATGAGGATACTAATGAGAAATATAAGATAAGTATTAGTGAAGATGAAGCGTATGATAAAATACTTGATGGTAAGATAGTTGTATATGATGCCGATTCTTTAGTTGATGGTATTAATGTTGTTTTCGCATCAAAGCAAAGTGTAATTCTTGAGGAGGATATTAGTAAAACTTCAAAAGAGCAAGAAAAAAAATTAATTAAAAATTAGGAAATATTTCATTAAATTTATTGTATGTGTATTGTAAGTTTTGGACTATCTAAAGTTATTTAATTTATGATATAATAAATGCGATTATTTTCTTATAAATTTAGAGGAGTGATAATATGGCTAAAACTGATAATGTAAAAGGTTATAATGATAATAAAAAGATTAACTGGTATCCAGGTCATATGGCAAAAACTAAGAGAGAGATAAGTGAAAAATTAAATTTAATAGATATAGTATATGAAGTTATTGATGCTAGAATGCCTTTATCTTCTAAGATAGTTGATATTGAAGAATTAATTAAAGATAAGCCTCGTGTTTTAGTTGTTACTAAGTATGATTTATGTGATAAGGAAGAAACAGATAAAATATTAGATTCTTATAAAAATAATGGTTATAATGTTTTACCTGTTGATTTAATGAATGGAAATGTTAACTCTTTAATTAGTCTTACTAATAGTTTAATGAAACCAATTAATGATGCTAGAATTAGTAAAGGGATGAAGCCAAGAGCTGCACGAGCATTAATTGTAGGTGTTCCTAATGTTGGCAAAAGTACTTTAATAAATAGATTAGTTGGTAAAAAGTCAGCAGGTGTTGGTAATACTCCAGGATTTACAAAAAGTCTTAGTTGGATTAGAGTTAATAAAGATATAGAGTTACTTGATTCTCCAGGTATTTTATGGCCTAAAATGGCAGATCAAGAAGGGGCTCATATATTAGCAGCTTTATCTTCAATAAAAGAAGACATTCTAAATAATGATGACATTGCATGTTTTATATTGAAAAAATTATATGAACTATATCCAGAAAAGTTGAATGAAAGATATGGATTAACTGAACTTGATGAAGATTTTATTGAAGCCTATGATATGATTGCAGCAAAAAGAGGTGCACTATCAAGAGGTGGGGTAGCTGACTATGAAAAAGTTTCTAATATTATAATTAGAGATTTAAAAAATGGCTATTTTGGACCTATAACTTTTGATAGATTAAAATGATTAGTGTTTATGAATGCCTTACGGATGATGCGAAAATTTATCTTACAAAAGATTACAATTATCGTAGAAGTTTTTTTAAAAGAAAAAATAATGAATTATATATAAAAGAATTTAATCATGCTGAGTTTATTGGGGAACAATTATGTTTAATAAAAAATATTAAATGTGCTCATTACTTTTTAGTGGGACTTGGTTTATTTAATCTTAATTATTCTGAAAAGTATGGTAATATATCTGATAAGAATTATCAAATTAAGTTGGCATCATATAACTTTAAGGAAGATGATAAAAAATATTTTATTTTAAATGGATGTAATATAACTTCTGAAAATAGTAAATTAGATGAAGTACTTAATCTTGCTGTTGATGATTTAAATAGAGAAGAATTAATAAATGAAATAATCAATATGTTTTCTTTAGATATTTTTATGGGGCAACAAGATAGGTTTTATAATAATATAATGTTTGAAGTAAGAAAAGATGGAAGTGTTCATTTAGCACCTTTGTATGATTTTGAAGTATCTTTGAAAAATTCTTATTTAGACCCTAAATATGTTTATAAGAATGATTTAATTTCATTTAAGTCTGTTAGTGACTTAAAAAATTTTATTTCTATGTATCCAAATTTTAAAGATGAGTTAGAAAGTTACTTGGATATTAATTTAGTAAGAAATGCTAAATATGCATATGAATTAAGAAATTTAAATTTACCTAGAGATATTTTAAATTATTTAGATGAGTTTCAAACTGATAGAAAAAAGCTTATTAAAAAAATTATTAATTAAGAGAGTAAAATAAATTATTTTATTCTTTTTTTGTGTTATACTCTTAGGTGGTGAAGGATATGAGAAAGAAAGATATTTTAGAAAGATTAGAGAATTTTTCTTTAGATAAAGATAAATATATTATTGTTGGAGGTGCTTCTCTTGTTTTAAATGGAGTAAAAAGAGATTGTTCTAATATTGATATATGTTGTAGTGTTGATACTTTTAATTCTATTAAAGATAATTTTTTATTAGAAAAGAGTATTTTTAATACTGATATAAAAATAGATAATGATATTATTGTTGGATGTGATTTTTTTGATTTAGATAATGTTGTTTTAGTTGATGGATATAAGGTTGCTAATTTAGAGGCTACTCTTTTATTAAGAATTAAAGAAAATAGAGAAGAAGATAAGAAACTTATTAAGAAAATTCAATTAATAATAGATTCATCTGATAATTATAAATATGAAAGAGAACTTATAGAAAAAGGGGTTAACTTTATTGCAGGAGTTGATGAAGTTGGTCGTGGTCCTTTGATTGGACCTGTTGTTACTGCATGTGTTGTTCTTCCTCATGAATTTAGTTTAGATGGACTTACTGATAGTAAAAAACTTAATGAAAAGAAAAGAGATTACTTTTATGAAGAGATAAAAAAACAAGCTCTTGGTATTGGAATTGGAATGTGTTCTGCTGAAGAGATTGATAAATATAATATATATGAGGCTACTAAGATAGCAATGAAAAGAGCAATTGAAGATTGTTCTAAGAAGTGTAAGATAGAACATATTTTGATAGATGCGATGAAGCTTGATTTGGATATTCCTACAACTTCAATAATAAAAGGTGATTTAAAAAGTATTACAATAAGTGCTGCTAGTGTTATTGCTAAAGTTACAAGAGATGAGATGTTATATGAATTAGATAAGAAGTATCCAATGTATGGTTTTAGAGAAAATGTTGGGTATCCTACAAAGAAGCATATGGAAGCAATAGAGGAGTATGGAATACTTAAAGAACATAGAAAGTCATTTGGACCAGTAAAAGATTATATTTTACGTCATGATGATAAAACAATTGATTAATTTTTAATATTTTTGTAAATAAATGAAATATTTTAATATAATATAAGTGTAAGAGTTGACAAAAAAATAATTTATATTGTATAAGTTAATAAGTAACTGGAGGGATAATATGGCAAAGAATTTAGTTATAGTGGAAAGTCCTAGTAAAAGTAAGACAATTGAAAAATATTTAGGTAGTGACTATAAAGTTGTATCTTCTAAAGGACATATTCGTGATTTAGCAACTTCAGGACAATATGGTCTTGGTGTTGATATTGAAAATGGATTTAAGCCTAGTTATGTTGCTATTAAAGGAAAAGGTAATGTAATTAAAGAGTTAAAAAAAGATGTAAAATCATCAGATATGGTTTATTTAGCAAGCGACCCTGATCGTGAGGGAGAAGCTATTGCTTGGCATTTGAAAGATGCTTTAGGAATAAAAGATGATAATTATAAGAGAGTTTTATTTAATGAGATTACTCATGATAAAGTACTTGATGCTATAAATCATCCTACTGTAATTGATGAGAATTTAGTTAAGAGTCAAGAAACTCGTAGAATACTAGATAGAATTATAGGATTTAGACTTTCAAAATTATTACAAAGTAAGATTGGGGCTAAAAGTGCCGGTCGTGTACAAAGTGTTGCGTTAAAATTAATTGTTGATAGAGAACGTGAAATAGAAGCATTTAAACCGGAAGAGTATTGGACAATTACAGCAATTTTTAAAAATTATGAGGCAGAACTTTTTAAATATAAAAAAGATGATATAGAGCTTCATAGTGAGAGTGAGGCTAATGCTGTTTTAGATAAATTGTCTGATAAATATGTTGTTGAGTCAATTGAAAAGAAAGCAAAGGCTCGTAAGAGTAAGGCTCCATTTATTACATCGACACTACAACAAGAAGCGTCAACTAAGTTAGGTTTTCCAGCTCGTAAGACTATGAGTATTGCTCAAAAGTTATATGAAGGAATTGATCTTGGAAGTGAGACAGTCGGACTTATTACCTATATGAGAACAGATTCAATTCGTTTAAGTGATGATTTTGTAAAGCCAGCAATGAAGTATATAGAAGAAAATTATGGTAAAAAGTATGTTGGACATGTAAAGAGTTCTAAAAAGAAAGATAATGTACAAGATGCTCATGAAGGTATTAGACCTACTAGTGTTTTAAGAGAACCTTTAAAAGTAAAAGAGTATTTATCAAGTGATGAATTTAAATTATATAGTTTAATTTATAAAAGAACACTTGCTTCTTTAATGGCTGATGCGAGCGTTACTCAAACTACTATTATTTTTGATAATAATGATTATAAATTTAAGACAGTTGGTTCTATTTTAATATTCGATGGTTATTTAAAGATATATAAAGATTATGAATCAAGTGAAGATAAGATTCTTCCAGAAGTTGGAGAAAGTGAAGTTGCAACTACTAATAATGTTGATTGTAGTCAACACTTTACAAAGCCACCAGCAAGATATACTGAAGCAAAACTAATTAAGACTTTAGAAGAATTGGGTATTGGTAGACCTTCTACTTATGCAACTATAATTGATACAATTAAGAGTCGTGGGTATGTTGATTTAGAAGAGAAAAAGTTCAAACCAACTGAAATTGGAATTGAAACAACTGATAAATTACAAGAATTCTTTAGTGATTTAATTAATACTGATTATACAAGAGATATGGAAAATGATTTAGATGAGGTTGCTGATGGTAAACTTATTTGGAATGAAGTTTTAAAGAAGTTTTATGATTTATTTGAACCTCGTGTTAAAGATGCATTCTCAGATATGGAAAAGAAAGCTCCTCAAGAAACAGGAGAAGTATGTCCAGAGTGTGGTAATCCTTTAGTTGTACGTAAGGGAAGATATGGAGAATTTGTTGCTTGTTCTAATTATCCTGAATGTAAATATATAAAGAAAGAAGAAGTAGAAGAAAAAGAAATTTGTGATTGTCCTAATTGTGGGGGCAAAATAATTGAAAAAAAGAGTAGACGTGGAAAAATATTCTATGGCTGCAATAATTATCCAAAATGTAAGACTGCATACTGGGATATGCCTACTGGTGAAGTATGTCCAGAGTGTGGTAAAATGCTAGTTATAAAAAATGATAAAACTAAATGTAGTGAATGTAGTTATGAGAAGTAGAAATACTTCTTTTTTTCTGTTATAATTTTTTTAAGGTGATACTAGTGAATGATTTTAAAAAGAAAATGAATGAGAAAATTAAATTGTATTCTAATGATAAATATTTAGAAAAGTTTTTTGAAAATGAATTTGAAATGAGTGAGGGAGAAGCTCATGTATATATGTATTTAAATGATAAAAGCGAATTGTTTGATTATAGGACTATGGGAGATCAATTATCATTAAATTCATGTGTTTATGAATATATTGAAGATAAAACTTCTATGTTAGAAAATGATGTTAAAATTAATTTCCATGTAAGATGTCCTGATGTTTCTAAAAGAGAACAAGAACTTGTGAGACATATAATTAAAGAGCATTATGCTATTGAACTTTATAAGATACAAAAAATTTATACAAGATATAGAAATAAAGCAATTTCTTTAATATTTATTGGAGTTATTTCATTTATTATGTATATATTTTTATTCTTTCAAGATGGTTTTGATATGTTTCAAGAGATATTTGCCTTTTTGTTTTCATTTTCTCTATGGGAAGGATTTGACTCACTTATATATGATTTAAGTGATACTAGACATGAGGTAGGAAATGTTACACAAAATTTACTATTAGAAATAGAATTTATGGAAGATATAAAAGAAAGTGAGGAGAATATTGAAAATATTATTTGATTTTCTTCTTTTTTTTTAATATTATATAGGTGATTAGGGGTGATGTTATGGGAAAAAGTAAATATTATTTAATTGCTAAGAGAAAGAATAGTAGTGATTATAAAATTATTAATTTGGAAAATAATGAATCATTTAGATATAGTGATGAGAAAGAAAAATTAAGTTTAGAAAGACTTGATTATTTCACTATGAAATTTAATAATAGTTCAGAATTAAATGAGTATTTAATGAGCAAGGGTAGAGTTGATAATGAAGATAATTGCTATTTTATTGCTCGTAGAAAAGGTGATGAACTTACATTCTTTAATCCAGTTTATAGTTCTTGTAGTAGAAGATTATCTAAAGTTACTTATGATAGTTCTAGAGGATGTATTAATAATGCTTATAGAGAAATTAATGAAATATTTGATAAATTTTTATCTACTTTATTTTATGAAGATGAATTTGAAGAGTATGTAATGAATGGTTGTACTAATATTTATGAGAAGTTTTGTGACTACTTTAGAGAAAATGTTGGTAGTATTGAAGAGTACTTTGAAGCACTAAAAAAATGCAGATGGTCATTTAGTTCATATAATCTAATAAGAAATGTAGAGGAGGCAATGGACTCTTATAACAAAGGAAAGTATGCAATTAGTAGTTATAATTTTGATAGAAAAAATACTGAGACTTCTAGTATCATAAATAAATTATTAGTTGAGACAGATGAGAGTCATTTTGATGGACAGCTTAATTTATTTGACTTTATGAATGAGAAAGGTAAAGTATATGAAAAGAAAGATAATCAATGAATATTTAGACTATTTAAAATATGAAAAGCATTATTCTAAATATACTATTACTAGTTACCGAGATGATATAGTTGAATACTTTGATTATATTGAGAGTGAAGGACTTGAATATAAAAGTGTTGAGTATAGTGATATAAGATTTTACTTAATGTATTTAAAAGATACAAAAAAAGATAATAATTCATCAATTGATAGAAAACTTAGTGCACTTCGTGGATTTTATAAGTATCTTGCGAATAATGGTGTTGTTAAAACTAATGTTTTTTCTCTTATTAATGGTCCTAAGAAAGGAAAAAAATTACCTAGATTTTTTGAATATAACGAGTTAGAAGAATTATTTAATGCATGTGATTTAAGTACTCCACTTGGGCAAAGAGATAGACTTATATTAGAGATGCTTTATGCAACAGGTGTTAGAGTTGGTGAACTTGTAAGTATTAAATTAAGTGATATTGATGAGTCTAGTAAAAGTATTTTAATACTTGGAAAAGGTAATAAAGAAAGATATGTTACTTATGGAGAGTATTGTAGTGATACATTAGATTTATATTTAAGTGATGGATATAATAAATTAAATAAGTATTCTTCTTCATTTTTATTTTTAAATAATAATGGTGAAAGATTAACTGATAGAGGAGTTCGTTATATACTTGATAGAATTATTAAAAGAACTAGTTTAAATAAAAATATTTCTCCTCATATGATAAGACATTCTTTTGCTACACATTTACTTAATGAGGGAGCAGATTTATTATCAGTACAAAAATTACTTGGACATGAGAGTATTAAGGCAACACAGATTTATACTCATGTAACAACAGATAGATTAAAAGAGGTTTATTTTAGGAGTTTTCCTAGGGCAAAAAAGGATGATTAATTCTTTTTTTCTTTATAAATACTTTAATTTTTAAGATTATTTAGATATAATAATATTAGTTCGTTGTAAGGTTGTGATTTTCTATGGATTATGAATTTAGTTCTTTAGAAGAATTATATAAGAGAGTAAGACCGGCTTTAAAATCTAAAGTAGATGAACTTCAAAAATATGGTAATCTTTCTATTTCTAAGTATGATTTATGGAAATGTTTGATTATTAATAAGTGGAGAAGTGGAAATGGTCTTATGCTTTCTGATATTGTTGATGATATTTTAAATACACCATTTGATGAGATAAATTCATATTATATGAAAATGATTAATGACGAAGAAATTTTGTAGAGGTGGAATTATGAAGAAGAAAAACGGAAAGAAAAAGGTTATTATAACTTCTATCGTTTTAGTTTTACTTACTGTTATTATTTGCTTTTCATTTATTCCTCTTTTTAGTAACTTAAAGTTCGGTTTAGATTTACAAGGTGGGTTTGAAATACTTTATAAAGCTGAATCAATTGATGGTTCTAAGATGACTAATGAAAAGTTAACAGCGACTTATAAAACTTTAAGTAAAAGAATTGATAGTTTAGGTGTAAGTGAGCCTGAAATTACAATTGAAGGTAGTGATAAGATTCGTGTAAAACTTGCTGGTGTAAAAGACCCAGATGAAGCACGTAATCAATTATCTACAGTTGCAACATTATCTTTTAGAGATACAGAAGATAATTTACTTATGAGTAGTGATGTATTAAAAGCAGGTGGTGCGAAAATCAGTCAAGATTCAAGTGGTAATCCTGCAGTACTTCTAACAATAAAAGATAAAGATAAATTTTATGAAGTAACTAAAAAGATTAGTGAACAAAAAAATAATTCTATAGTTATTTGGTTAGATTTTAATGAATTAACTGATAGTTATGAAAAAGAAGGTAGTATGTGTGGTACAAGTGAGTCTAATTGTTTAAGTGCTGCTACTGTATCACAAGGATTTGCTAGTGATGTTATTATTCAAGGAAGTTTTACTGATGATGAAGTTAGTAACTTAGTTGATTTAATTAATAGTGGTTCACTTCCAGCTAAATTAAGTGAAGTATCTTCACAAACTGTTGGAGCATCATTTGGTGATGAAACACTTCATACTACTTTAGTAGCAGGAATAATTGCTATTATTGCTATAGTATTAATTTTAATTTTAATTTATCATTTTGCTGGATTTATTTCATCAATTTCTATGATAATTTATACATTCCTAGTATTTGGAATATTCTGGTTAGTAGGAGGAGTTTTAACGTTACCAGGAATTGCGGCGTTAGTCCTAGGTATTGGTATGGCAGTTGACTCTAATGTTATTACTTTTGCAAGAATTAAAGATGAATTGTTAAAGGGTAAGAGCCTACCTACAGCATTTAAAGAGGGTTCTAAATCAAGTTTTAGTGCTATAGTTGACTCAAATATTACAACTTTAATAGTTGCAATTATAATGTTTATGTTTGGTGAATCTAGTATTAAAGGATTTGCTACTATGTTAATTATTACTGTACTTGTTACTATGGTAACTATGGTATTCTTAACTAGATCTTTATTAAAAATATTTGTAAATAGTGATTTCTTTAATGATAAGACTAAGTTATTTATAAATATTAAGAAAGAAGATATACCAGATGTTTCTAAGAATGAAGAAGCAAAACCTAATATGTTTAGTAAAGTTAATTTCTTTAAACATAAAAGAATTGCTATTGCAATATCATTAATTATTATAATTGTTGGTTCAATTATGATTGGTGTTAAAGGATTAAATCTTGGTATTGATTATCGTGCTGGTACTGATATTACTATTGTTACTGATAAGAATGTTAGCAAGAAAGCGCTTAAGGCTGATCTTTCTAAATTAAAATTAAAAGATAGTAGTATTGATATTGGTACAGATGAGATAAGTATTAGAATTGATGATGCATTAGATGGAGATAAAGTAAAAGAAACTAATAATTATTTTGAAGAAAAATATGATGCTAAAGTAAATATTGGTGTTGTTTCTAACTTAGTTCAAAAAGAACTTATTAAGAATGCAATATTATCAGTATTAATTGCTTTAATTGGAATTATTTTATACGTATCTATTAGATTTAAATTTAGTTATGCAGTAGGTGGAGTTGTTGCTTTAATTCACGATGTATGTATTATATTTGCTTTATTTGCATTAACAAGATTTGAAGTGTCTTCTATGTTTATTGCAGCAGTTCTTGCTATTATTGGTTATTCTATAAATGATACAATTGTTTTATTTGATAGAATACGTGAAAATATTAATGAATATGGTAATAGTAAAAAGATGACTCCAGAGAAGTTAGAAGAACTTGCTAATTTAAGTGTACAAGAGACATTTACTAGAACAATTTATACAAGTTTAACTACATTAATTCCAGTAATTGTACTATTAATTCTTGGTTCAAGTGGTATATTTACATTTAATATGGCTATGTTATTTGGACTAATTGCTGGTACATATTCATCTATTTTTATAGCAACAATTATTTTCTTAAATATTGAAAAGAAAAATATTGGTAAGAAAGTAAAACCTAAAAAAGTATATAAAGATGATTATGAAGAATTAGAGGTAAAAGGAGTAAATTGTTAATTGAGGGGAGATGAGTTCTTTGTCAAAAACTAAGAATTTAGATGATGTTAAGATAGAAGATATACTTAGTAAAGTACATGAGTATATTGAGGATGAAGAACAAGTTAAAGTTATAGAACGTGCATATTCTTTTGCTTTTGAAAAGCATAGCGGACAATATAGAAAGAGTGGAGAGGCTTACATTTATCATCCGATGAATGTAGCCTTAATTCTTACTACAGTATATGCTGACTATCAAACAATAGCAGCGGGATTTATGCATGATGTTTTGGAGGATTGTGATTGTACTCCAGAAGAGATGGAAGAAGAATTTGGACGAGAAATTACAAAACTTGTTCAAGGGGTTACAAAGCTTGGTAAAATTCATTTTTCTACTGAGAATGAATATTTAATTGATTACTATAAAAAGATAATTGTTGGTATGAGTGAAGATGTTCGTGTTATAATTATTAAACTTGCAGATAGACTTCATAATATGCGTACTCTTTGGGCAATACCAGAAGATAGACAAAAGATTAAAGCAAAAGAAGCATTAGAAATACTTGCACCTATTGCAGATCACTTAGGTATTCATAAAATTAAAAGTGAACTTGAAGATTTATCACTTAGATATTTAAAACCAGATGTATTTTATGATATTGCTGAAAGACTTAATAAAACTAAAATCGAACGTGATAAGTATGTTTTAGATATGGAACATGAGGTTACTGATTTATTAAATGAACATCATATTCCTCATGAAATTAAGGGACGTTCTAAGTGTATTTATAGTATTTATAATAAATTAAATAAAGGTAAAAAGTTTAGTGATATATATGATTTACTTGCTCTTAGAATTATCGTTAATACTGAACAAGAATGTTATTTAGCTCTTGGTTTAATTCATTCTAAGTTTAGACCATTACCTAAGAGATTTAAAGATTATATAGCAATGCCTAAACCTAATATGTATCAGTCTTTACATACAACTGTATTTGGTATAGGTGGAGATTTATTTGAGATACAAATTCGTACACATGAGATGGATGAAGTTGCAGAAAATGGTATTGCTGCTCACTGGTCATATAAAGAAAATAATGGAAGTAATACAGCAGCTAACTTACAAAATACTACAGAACAAAAGCTTCAATTCTTTAAATCTATTATTGATTTAAGTCATGAAAATATGAATAGTGAAGAGTTTGTTAATAGTGTTAGAGATGAAGTTTTAAATAATAATATTTATTGCTATACTCCAAAAGGAGATGTAATTGAACTTCCAAGAGGGGCAACTCCAATTGACTTTGCATATCATATTCATACAAAAGTCGGAGAAACTACAGTTGGAGCAATAGTTAATAATAATATAGTTCCTCTAAACTATGAATTAAAAGATAATGATATAGTAAAAATTAATACTAATAAGAGTTCAACACCATCAAAAGAATGGATAAATTTTGTTAAATCTACACAAGTTAGAAATAAGATACGTTCATTCTTTACTAAAAATGATAGAGAAATCTATATTGAACGTGGAAAATATACTTTAGAAAAAGAATTACGTAAGAGAAAATTATCTATTTCAGAATTTACTAGTGATGAAAATGTTAAAAAGATTTGTGAAGAAATTAAAGTTGATAATTTAGAAGAAATTTATTTAGCAATTGGAAATGGTAAATCTACTGCTAATGGGGTTATTAATATAATTGACAAACCTATTGAAAATGTTCCTGCTCCTAAAGTTATTAAAGTAACTGAGAAGAGTAAGGATGCAGATATTATTGTTAGTGGTATAGATAAAGTTAAAGTTAATTTAGCTAATTGTTGTAATCCAGTATATGGTGATGAAATAGTTGGTTATATTACTAAAGGAAATGGTATTTCAGTTCATTTAATGCATTGTCATAATTTATCTATGCTTGAAAATCGTACAGTAGATGTAAAATGGAATACTAATGTTAATAAGAGATATTTAACTAGTTTATTAGTATATTCAAATGATAGTGATAATCATATGCTTGATTTAGTGCAAATTATTTCTATGATGAATGTTAGTGTTGATGGAATTAAAACAATGAATAAGGGTGGAAATTCTGTTTACGAAGTGAATTGTTATGTAACTGGAATTGAACAGTTAAATAAGTTAATTGCAAATATTAATAAAAATTCTTATATAGAAAAAGTTGAGAGGGAAATGCGATGAGAGTACTTGTTCAAAGAAGTGGGAAATCAAGCGTTAGTGTTTCTTCAAAAGTAGTTGGTAAGATTGATTCAGGACTTGTACTTTTTGTAGGATTTACTGAAGGTGATGATATATCAAATATCAATTATCTTGTAAAAAAAGTTCTTAATCTTAGGATATTTCCAGATGAAAATGGAGTTATGAATAAAAGTATTTTAGATTATGGTGGAAGTATTTTATCAATATCTCAATTTACTTTGTATGCTGATACTAAAAAAGGAAATAGACCTAGTTATATAAATGCTTTAAGTGGTGAATATTCATCTAAGTTATATGATGAATTTAATAAAGTTTTAAGTGAAAGTATTCATGTTGAAACTGGTATATTCGGGGCTGATATGGAAGTTAGTATTACAAATATTGGTCCAACAACTATAATGTTAGAGAGATGATTTTATGCATAGTAATAAATTAAATTATAAAATTATTAATATAACAGCTTTGATGTTACTTTTATATATTACATTTTCTAATATAGGACTTTGGTGGGGATTGTTTGTTAAATGTATAAGTGTTCTTGCTCCATTTATTGTTGCCTTTGCATTTGCTTATGCATTTACTCCATTAGTTAGATGGTTAAATAAAAAAGGACTAAGTAAAGGATTTTCTGTTGTTATTGTTTTACTTGGAATAATACTTTTAGTTGCTGGTATACTTGCAATAACACTTCCTCTTATTTATGAGCAATTATCATTACTTGTAAAGATGATTATGGAAGTAATGAATAATTTCGATACTAAATTTGATATTAATTTAGGTAGTTTTGAAATAAAAATTACAGATTATTTAAATACATTAGTTAAAAATGTTGGACCTGTTGCTTCATCTTCAACAATGAATTTTGTAAATGGTTCATTTAGTTTTATTGGTAAGTTTATTGTTGGTTTTGTTGGATTTATTTATTTCTTGGCCGATATGGATAAGATTAGAAGTTATGTAAAAGAGTTCTTAACTTCTATTAATAAAAGAATTTTTGAGTATTTTAAGCTTATGGATACAGAGATTACTAACTATTTAAAAGGACTTGAAATATTTATGGTAATTCAATTATTTGAATATAGTATTTTATTCTTTATAGTTGGACATCCAAACTGGTTAATACTTGGAATTCTTGCTTGTGTTACAACAGTTATTCCATATTTTGGGGGACTAATTACTAATATTATTGCGATTATTTTAGCAAGTGTAGTATCAGTTCCTTTAATGATAGCAACAACAGTTATTTGTCTTATTTTCCCACAATTAGATGGATATTTAATTTCACCTAAAGTTTATGGTAAGACTAATGATGTAAATCCACTTATAACAATAATGGCAGTTTCTGTAGGAGGTACTCTTGCTGGAATGACTGGAATTATTGTAGCGTTACCAGTTTATTTACTAATTAGAACAACATTTAGATTTTTTAGAAGAGATTTAAAAAAGGGTATGGTTATTGTAAAGGAAACTATTTAATAGTTTCTTTTTGTATATGAAGAGGTGAATTATGCTTGGTAGTGAAAAAGAAATTATAAATGAATTAAAATTTTGTCTTAAAAGATTAGAAACTGAAAAGAATAGAGAAATAAAATTTGCTTTATATA
>ERZ808246.1724-NODE-1724-length-15063-cov-3.917977_pt1 | contig 15063 bp, 15 predicted proteins | sample MGYA00521083_ERZ808246 | MGnify/ENA primary metagenome ERZ808246 (study PRJEB31516, sample SAMN03275577) | gut metagenome | biome: mammalia-associated habitat; material: feces | host: Papio cynocephalus | place: Kenya | collected 2012-07-07 ...
CGCTCGGCGGCGATACCCTCGCGCCCGACGCAGACGGCAAGTACACCATCCCCGCCGCCGAGCTCACCGGCGCGGCTCTGACCGTCACCGTGGAGAAGACCGCGAAGCAGACCGCCGAGGTCAACGTCTACGAGTATGTCAAGCTGAACGACAAGAACATCTACCTCGTCACCGCTTCCGGCACCGTCGCAGACGGCAAGGTCATGGCCTATGACGGCAATGCAATGTACTGGTCCAAAGAGTACCAGGCTTACGCTTACCTCGTCGTCTCCGACATCGAACTGACGAAGGAAGAAGCCGCAAAGAAGGTCACGCAGGCTTCCGCCGCAAAGGCCTCGATCGCCTATGACGGCGACGTCAACCTGACCGGCAAGATCGACGTCAACGACGCACAGCTCGTCTGGAACATGTACAATGCCAGATATGAAGACTTCAATACCGTCTCCATGCGCAAGTTCCTCGAAGCCGATCTCAACGGCGACCACAAGCTTACCGTACTTGATGCAGCCGCAGTCATCACCAAAATGCTCGGCTGATCCCCATCCATCCCGCAGCCCCTGTCCCAACAGGACAGGGGCTGCACCCTTTTTCAAAAAAACAATGTCCGTTCTACGCTGAAAGCTTTCTGGTTTGTTCGTAGGGGACGATGCCCACATCGTCCCGCTGCAGCAGTTACGAATTTGCCGAAGACTTTCGTAAAATCGGCTGGTTCTGCCGGGTCGATGTGCACCGGCAAGCGGTGGGCCCACATCCGTAACCCTCCTTCGTCGCGAACGGCTGTGACCGGCATCGACCCCTACAACCAAATTTGAAAATCTTCAGCAAAAATGGACAGCCCTGTTCTCGATATTCTCTTTTTCTCCATTTCCCAATAAAAACCGCTTGACAATCTGTCCGCGATCCGGTATAGTATCCGGCAGCCCGGCTCCCGGAAAAAACAAGGAGGAACCTGCCATGCGTTATCGGCTCGAACATGCAAAGCTCCTGCAGAACGGCGTTTTTCGTACCGCCGACGTGTTTATTTCGGACGGTAAAATCAGTTCCATCGGAGATCGTATTTCCTGCCCCGGCGATACTGTTTCCGTCGATCTTTCTCATAGTGTTCTGTTTCCCGGTTTCGTTGATGTCCATGTACATCTTCGTGAACCGGGTTTTTCTTATAAAGAGACCATTGCCTCCGGCACCATGGCTGCGGCGCACGGCGGCTTCGCCCACGTCGCGTGCATGCCGAACCTGAACCCCGTGCCCGACTGCCGCGCCGCGCTGGACGAGCTGCTTGCCATCATCCGCCGCGACGCCCGCGTCCATGTCCACCCCTACGGCGCGCTCACCGTCGGCGAGAGCGGTAAAACGCTCGCCGATCTTGCCGCCATGGCTCCGGACGTTATCGCCTTCTCCGACGACGGCAAGGGCGTGCAGTCCGAAAGCCTCATGCGTGAGGCCATGGCCGAATGCCGCCGCCTCGGAAAGCTCCTTGCCGCCCACTGTGAGGACAACAGCCTCCTGCGCGGCGGCTATATCCACGACGGCCCCTATGCCCGCGCCCACGGCCACCGCGGCATCTGCTCCGAGAGCGAATGGGACCCCATCGCCCGCGATCTGCGCCTTGCAGAGCAGACCGGCTGCGCCTACCACGTCTGCCACGTCTCCACGAAGGAGAGCGTCGCCCTCATCCGCGCGGCCAAGCGCCGCGGCGTCAACGTGACGTGCGAAACAGGCCCCCATTACCTCGTCTTCACCGAAGACGATCTGCAGGAGGACGGCCGCTTCAAAATGAACCCGCCCCTGCGTGAAAAGGCTGACCGCGACGCCCTCATCGAGGGTCTGCTCGACGGCACGATCGACATGATCGCCACCGACCACGCCCCGCACAGCGCGGAGGAGAAATCCCGCGGCCTCGCCGCCAGCGCCATGGGCGTCGTCGGCCTCGAAACGTCCTTCGCCGCCTGCTATACGCACCTCGTAAAGCCCGGCATTCTCCCGCTCGAAAAGCTTCTTGACCTCATGCACGGCGCGCCCATGCGCCGCTTCGGCTGCGGCACAGAGCTTGCCGCGGGCCAGCCCGCCGACCTGACCGCGTTCGACCTCACCCGCAGCTACCCTGTCGACCCCGCGCAGTTTCTGACCCTCGGCCGCGCCACGCCCTTCGCGGGCACGACCCGCACCGGCGTCTGCACGCTCACCATGATAGACGGAAAAATCGTCTGGAAGGAGGCCCCGCTTTGATCCAAACGACCTGCACCATCCTCGAAAACGCCCCCCTGACCCCCGCCGTCCGCCGCCTGCGCCTCGCCTGCGATACCGGCGCCATCCACACGCCCGGCCAGTTCCTCGAGCTGCAGCTGCCCGGCTTCTTCCTGCGCCGTCCCCTGTCCGTCTGCGACTGGGACAGTGAGACCGTCACCATCCTCTACAAGATCGTCGGCCACGGCACCGACTGGCTCTCCCACTGCCGGACCGGCCAGACGCTTGACGCCCTGAGCGGCCTCGGCAACGGCTTCGATCTTGCCGCCTGCGGCGAAAAAACGCTCGTCATCGGCGGCGGCATCGGCGTCCCACCCATGTATGGCCTGGCCCGGCGTCTGCTCGCCTCCGGCAAAACACCCGTTGCCATTCTGGGCTTCAATACTGCCGATGAGCTGTTCTGCGTCTCGGAATTTCAGGCGCTCGGCATCGAGACCATCGTTGCCACCGCCGACGGCAGCTGCGGCGTCCGCGGCTTCGTCACCGACGCTTTGCCCGCCCAATATGACAGCTTCTGTGCCTGCGGTCCCCTGCCGATGCTCCGCGCGCTCTGCCGCGCGTCTGATCGTCCCGGCCTTCTCAGCCTCGAAGCGCGCATGGGCTGCGGCTTCGGCGCGTGCATGGGCTGCACCATCGAAACCGCCGACGGCCCGAAGCGCGTCTGCCGCGAAGGCCCCGTATTCCGGAAGGAGGCGCTCCTGTGGTAAACACGAACCTCACGCTCTGCGGCCTGCCGCTCGATAACCCCATCATCCCGGCCAGCGGCACCTTCGGCTACGGCTATGAATTTGCAGAGCTCTATGATATCAACTGCCTCGGCACCTTCTCCTTCAAGGGCACCACGCGCGAGCCCCGCACCGGCAACGCCCAGCCGCGGATCGCGGAATACGCCGGAGGCCTGCTCAACGCCGTCGGCCTGCAGAATCCCGGCGTCGACGCCGTCATTGCCAAGGAACTTCCCCGGCTGCAGACCGTCTTCCGGAAACCCGTCATGGCCAACATCAGCGGCTTTTCCCTTGATGAGTATGTCGAGGTCTGCCAGAAGCTTGACGCCTGCCCGCAGGTCGGCTGGCTGGAGGTCAATATCTCCTGCCCCAACGTCCACGGCGGCGGCATGAGCTTCGGCACCGACCCCAAGGCGGCGGCCGCCGTCACCCGCGCGGTCAAGGACGCCGTCAAAAAGCCCGTCATCGTCAAGCTCTCGCCGAACGTCACCGACATCGCTTCCATCGCCAGAGCCTGCGAGGACGCCGGTGCCGACGGTCTGAGCCTCATCAACACCCTCATGGGCATGCGCATCGATCTGCGCGGCAGACGCCCGCTGCTTGCCAACCGGACCGGCGGCATGTCCGGCCCGGGCATCTTCCCGCTGGCCGTCCGGATGGTCTGGCAGGTCTATGAGGCCGTCCGCATCCCCATCATCGGCATGGGCGGCGTCCGGACCGCCGAGGATGTCCTCGAGCTGATGCTGGCAGGCGCGACTGCCGTGCAGGTCGGCGCGGCCAATCTCGTAAGCCCCTTCGCCTGCCGCGATCTGGTCCGGCAGCTCCCGCAGACCATGGAGCAGTACCGCATACAAAATCTGAACGACATCATAGGAGGCGCACATCATGGGTAAAGACGTTATCATCGCACTGGACTTCGATAGCAAGGAGAAAACTCTCGCGTTTCTCGATCGCTTCACCGGCAAAAAGCCCTTCGTCAAGATCGGCATGGAGCTGTTCTACGCCGAAGGCCCGCAGATCGTCCGCGACATCAAGGCCAGAGGCCACAAAATTTTCCTCGACCTCAAGCTGCACGACATTCCCAACACCGTGAAAAAGGCCATGGCCGTTTTGTCCTCGCTGGACGTTGACATGGTCAACCTCCACGCCGCAGGCACCCGCGCCATGATGACCGCCGCCCTTGAGGGTCTGACCCGCGCCGACGGCACGCGTCCCCTCCTCATCGCCGTCACGCAGCTGACCTCCACCAGCCAGCAGAGCATGACGCAGGAGATCGGCATCGACAAGCCGCTGGAGGACGTTGTTCTCGCCTACGCGCAGAACGCCGCAGCCGCCGGTCTTGACGGCGTCGTCTGCTCCCCGCTCGAGGCCGGCCGCATCCACGCCGCCTGCCCGGCAGGCTTTGTGACCGTCACGCCCGGCATCCGCTTCGCTGATGCCAAAGCAGACGATCAGGTCCGCATCACCACCCCGGAAAAAGCCCGTGCCATCGGCTCGGATTATATCGTCGTCGGCCGCCCCATCACGCAGGCCGCCGACCCCGCCGCAGCCTATGCGCGCTGCATGCAGGAATTTGTCGGATAAAGAAAGGAGCACACATTGGAACAGATCGCACGCCGCATTGCAGAGGATCTTTTGTCGATCCGCGCCGTCTTCTTCCGCCCGGAAGAGCCGTTCACCTGGGCCAGCGGCATCAAAAGCCCCGTCTACTGCGATAACCGCCTCATCCTGACCGCCCCGCAGGTCCGCACCGAGGTCGAGACCGCCCTCGCAGAGACCGTCCGCCGCGAATACCCGGACGCCGAGGTCCTCATGGGCACCAGCACCGCCGGGATCGCCCACGCCGCCATCACCGCGCAGATGATGGGCCTGCCCATGGGCTATGTCCGCGGCTCCGGCAAGGATCACGGCCGGAAAAATCAAATCGAGGGCAGGCTCGAGCCGGGTCAGAAGGTCGTCGTCATCGAAGACCTCATCTCCACAGGCGGCAGCGTGCTGGATGTTGTAAACGTCCTGCGCGAGGCGGGCGCCGAGATCCTCGGCGTCGCCAGCATCTTCACCTACGGCATGCAGAAGGGTCTGACGCGTCTGGCCGAAGCCAACGTCAAAAACGTCAGCCTGACCAACTTTGATGTGATCGCCGCAGTCGCGGCGGAGCAGAACTATATCAGGCAGGAAGACATTGCGCGGCTCATCCGCTTCCGGAATAACCCCTCGGATGAGTCCTGGATTGGAGGTAACAACGAATGAAACACCTAATCGACATTTTGCAGCTCTCCACGCAGGAGATCGACGAGCTCGTCGCCAAGGCCAACGACATCATCGCCCATCCCGACGCCTACGCGCACAAGTGCGACGGCAAAATTCTCGCCACGCTCTTCTTTGAGCCGTCCACCCGCACCCGCCTGAGCTTCGAATCCGCCATGCTCTCGCTCGGCGGCAAGGTCCTCGGCTTCTCGTCCGCCAGCAGCTCCTCCGCCTCCAAGGGCGAAAGCGTCGCCGACACCATCCGCACCGTCAGCTGCTACTCCGACATCATCGCCATGCGCCACCCGAAGGAGGGCGCGCCGCTCGTCGCCTCCATGCATTCCGAGGTCCCGGTCATCAACGCCGGTGACGGCGGCCACAACCATCCGACCCAGACGCTCACCGACCTTCTCACCATCCAGCGCGAAAAGGGCCGCTTCAATGATCTGACCGTCGGCTTCTGCGGCGACCTCAAGTTCGGCCGCACCGTCCATTCCCTCATCAGCGCCCTCAGCCGCTATACCGGCATCAGGATCGTCCTCATCTCCCCGGAGGAGCTGAAGCTCCCCAGCTACGTCAAAAACGAAGCCCTTAAGAAAAACAGCATTCCCTACGAGCAGACGACCGATCTCGAAGCCGTCATGCCGCAGCTGGATATTCTCTACATGACCCGCGTCCAGCGCGAGCGCTTCTTCAACGAAGAGGACTACCTGCGTCTGAAGGACAGCTACATCCTCACCCCGGACAAGCTGAAGACGGCCAAGCCGGATCTGTGCATCCTGCACCCGCTGCCCCGTGTCAACGAAATTTCCGTCGCCGTGGACGACGATCCCAGAGCCTGCTACTTCAAGCAGGTCAAAAACGGCCGCTACATCCGCATGGCGCTGATCCTGAAGCTGCTCGGTATCGAATAAGGGAGGATTTTCAGATGATTATTGATGCAATTTCCAATGGTATCGTCATTGACCATATCGCCGCCGGCAAGGCCATGTACCTCTACAATATTCTTGGTCTCGACAAGCTCGACTGTTCCGTCGCGCTCCTCAAAAACGTCGTCAGCGGCAAGCTTGGCCGCAAGGACATCATCAAGATCGACCGCATTCTGGAGCTCGACTGGGACGTCATCGGCTACGTCGATCCCGGCATCACCGTCAACTTCATCAAGGACGGCCAGCGCGTCGAAAAGCGCCAGCTAAAGCTCCCCGAGCGCATCACGAACGTCATCCGCTGCAAGAACCCGCGCTGCATCACCTCCGTCGAGCAGGAGCTGCCGCAGATCTTCACCCTGACCGACCGCGAAAAGCGCACCTACCGCTGCCTCTACTGCGAAACCAAAGCAGACCGATAAACTAACTGCCAAAAAGGCTGCGGCCTTTTTGGCAAAGAAGCTTGCGTCGGCTGCAGCGCAAAGTTTTGTGCGCCGGAGGCACACAAAATTCAAGTTTGCCGACGTAAAGTATTTTTTCCGAGAGCAGGGGCTCCCGAAAAAAATGATCCGCATTATTTTGCGCCTGCGGGCGCAAACTCTGCGAGGCTTTTCCACACAAAAAGAACCGGACATCCGTCCGGTTCTTTTTGTCATAATTTCTTTTTGTAATTGCCGTAGACGACCGCGCCGTCCTTTGCTACAATGAACGCATGCGGGTCGTGCCGCAGAACGATCGATCGCAGCTGGCCGATCTCATACTTGTTGACGAGAATATAGAAGATGTGCACCGGCTGCCCGGTGTATTCGCCGATCCCCTCATACCGCGTGATGCCGCGGTGCAGATCGACAAGGATCTCCCGCTCCATCTCGGAGCTCAATACCTTCGTCACGACCGTGACCTCCACGTTAATGTTCTGCATATGCAGCTTGTCCATCGCCGTGGTAGAGACGAACGAGAACAGAACCGAATAGATCGCCGTGGACAGATTGAACGCCGCCGCACAGATGGCGTACAGCGCCAGATTCCAGATGAGATTCACATGGCCGATCGACGTGTGGGAACCCTTTTTCAGGAGCATCATGCCGATCACGTCCATGCCGCCCGACGTGCCGCCCATCCAGAGCGTTATGCCGATGCCGCAGCCGCAGAGCATGCCGCCGATCAGGCATTCCGCCAGCTTGTCCCCGCCCAGAATATCCGTCCGCGGAACGAGCGAGAGGAAGATCGTCGTCGACGTGACCGACAGCAGCGTCTTAAAAACCGCCTTATGGTCGACCCGCCGCCACGCGATGCATAAAATCGGAAGGTTGATTGCATAGTTGATGACACCGGCGATATCAAATTTCATCTCCAGCCCCGTCAGATGCACGATCAGCGTCCGCAGCAGCTGCGCAAAGCCCATGATCCCGCCCGTATACAGCCCCGCAGGCACCACAAACAGGTTCAGCCCCAGCGAATACAGCACCGCGCCCGCCACGATCCCGGCACAGCGGAAAAAGTCCGACCTCGAAACTGCAAGTTTGTGCAGCGATTCTTGCATTTTTCTCTTCCTCCCCATGTTTTCATGAATGAATCCATGCAAACCGCATGGTGAGCATAGCACGTACCGCAAAAAAAATCAACCCAAATCCTGCAACCTTCTCCCAAAAATCCGGTCTTATCTTGTAAAGGAGGAGATCATATGGAAGACACAGTGATCATCGATCTGTACTTTGCCCGCGAAGAGCGGGCAATTTCCGAAACCGGAAGAAAATACGGCGCCTACTGCCGCGCCATCGCCTTCAACATCCTGCACAGCCACGAGGACACGGAGGAGTGTGTCAGCGACACGTGGCTGCGCACGTGGAACGCCATCCCGCCCACGCGGCCGAACTGTCTGCGCGCCTTTCTCGGCCGCATCACGCGAAACCTGTCCTTCACCCGCTGGGAAGCCCAGACCGCGCAGAAGCGCGGCGGCAGCCGGACGGATCTGCTTCTCTCCGAGCTGTCCGACTGTCTGCCCGGTGGCGAGCTGCCGGAGCGCCGCTTTGACGCGCAGCTGGTCACGCAGACGATCGAAGCGTTTCTCCGCGCGCAGTCGCGCGAGAACCGCCAGCTCTTCGTCCGCCGGTATTATTACGGCGACTCCGTCCGGCGGCTGTCCGGCCTGTTCGGCCTGTCGGAGAATACGGTCAAATCCCGCCTGTTCCGCCTGCGCGGCGGCCTGCGGGACGCACTTGCAAAGGAGGGGATCGCCGTATGACGACACACGATCTTTTCCGCTGCATCGGAGACTTGAGCGACGAGTTCATCGAGGAAGCCGCCGTCATTAAGCGCAGAAGCCGCTGGCTGCCCATCGCGGCGCTCGCCGCCTGCGCCGCCCTCGCCATCTCCATTCCCCTTGCGCTGCGCGGCGCCCAGAAATCCGCAAGCACCGCCTCGGACACCAGCGCCGCCATCGAGCGCCCCGCAGAGGATGCGTCCCTCGGCGAAAACGAAGCCACGACAGACGCGCCCGCTGCCGGTGCGGAAGGCGAAAGCGACGGCAGCCGGTACGACAGCGACCCGACAGCGGCGCGCATTCTGGCGACGGAGATCGGCGGATTACGTCTGGGAATGACGCAGGCAGAAGTCTACTCCCTGCTTGGCGCACTTGATTCCTTCAGCAACAGCGGGGACGTAGAGCGTGTCGACGGGCTGCAGGAGATCTGCTGGTTCTACAACACGTCCGGCAGCGCAGACGTCCTGTACGACGCGGCGCTGAGGTTTGTAGGCGACGACGTGCGCGATGGCTCTGACGCCGTAGTCAGCTCGATCTGGATCTCGTCGCCCTGCACATGGACGCTCGATACCGGCATCGGCATCGGCAGCCCGCAGGAAGCCGTCGACGCCGCGTACCCGGACGCCGTGTTCGAGCGCGGCGATACGGAAAACAGCTGGGTCTACAGCTATTTCGCAGAAGACCTGTATCTGGGCATCAAAGTAGAAGACGGAGCTGTCTCGTATATCAGCCTCGGCGGTCTGAACGCCGATCACTTCCCGGACGAGAATGAACCGGCTCCCAGCGATCCCTACACCTTCACGCCCTACGACACCCTCTCCGGCGATTCGGTCACGGCGTATCTCCGCACCGATACCGGCTGGGAAAAGCGAGTGCTGACCGGCAAACCGGCCAAGCATATCATGACTGCCCTCAACATCATGGATCCGGAGCCGAGTGACCGGATCGCGGAGCCTGTTCTCTGGCTGGAATTTCCCTCCGGCGGCGCAGCCGCGCTTTACGCAGACGACAGCTCCGGCGCGATCTACCGTATTGAGGACGCCGCCGCCTTCGAAGCCGCGCTGGAAGCCGGCGAAGACCCGTCCGCTTCCCTGACCCTCATCGAAACCTGCGTCTTCCCCGACGCCTGGGACGATATCCAGACCGCACTCGCAGAATAATGCACTCATCCGCGCCGCCTGAAATTCGGGCGGCGCGGGCTGTCCTTATGCCTGCCATTCGAGTTTTCTATACCGGATCCGCTTGCGCAGACGCCGGACTTTGTGATAAGATTAGCATAGAGTTCCTATGGAAAGGTTGGGATCACCATGCAATACGACGTCATTATCATCGGCGCAGGCCCCGGCGGCATCTTCTCCGCCTATGAGCTTTCAAAGCTCTGTCCTGAAAAAAAGATCGCCGTTTTTGAAGAAGGTCAGCCGCTGGAAAAGCGGAAATGTCCCATCGACGGCAAGACCGTCAAGCACTGCATCGGCTGTCCGACGTGCGCCATCATGAACGGCTTCGGCGGCGCGGGCGCGTTCTCCGACGGCAAATACAATCTGACGAACGACTTCGGCGGCACGCTCTATGAATACATCGGCAAAACGCAGGCCATGGAGCTGATGCACTACGTCGACGAGATCAACGTCAGCCACGGCGGCGAGAATACAAAGCTCTATTCCACCACCAACAGCGCCTTCAAGACCAAGTGCCTGCAATGCAATCTGCACCTGCTGGACGCCTCCGTGCGCCATCTGGGCACGGATATCAATTTCGTCGTCCTCAAAAACCTCTTTGCCGAGCTGGAGCCAAAGGTCGATTTCCACTTCCGCACGCCCGTGCGGAAGGTGCTCGCCAAAGACGGCGGCTATGAGATCGTCACCGACAGCGGCACCCATACGTGCACCCAGTGCATCATCTCCGTCGGCCGCAGCGGCAGCAAGTGGATGGAGAGCGTCTGCAAAGACCTCGACATTGAGACGAAGTCCAACCGCGTCGACATCGGCGTGCGCGTCGAGCTTCCGGCCGAGATCTTCAAGCACCTGACCGACGAGCTGTACGAGAGCAAGATCGTCTACAAGACCGAAAAATATCAGGATTTCGTCCGCACCTTCTGCATGAACCCGAAGGGCGCCGTCGTCACCGAAAACACCAACGGCATCGTCACCGTCAACGGCCACAGCTACGAGGATCCCGCCAAGCAGACGGAGAACACCAACTTCGCCCTGCTCGTCTCCAAGCACTTCACCGAGCCCTTCAAGGATTCCAACGGCTACGGCGAGTCCATCGCGCGCCTGTCCAACATGCTGGGCGGCGGCGTCATGGTGCAGCGCTTCGGCGACCTCATCCGCGGCCAGCGCTCCACGCCCAAGCGCATCGATAAATCCTTCGTCACCCCCACGCTCTCGGCCACGCCCGGCGATCTGTCCCTCGTCATCCCGAAGCGCATCCTCGACGGCATCATCGAAATGATCTACGCCCTCGACAAGATCGCCCCCGGCACCGCCAACGACGATACCCTCCTCTACGGCGTCGAGGTCAAGTTCTACAACATGGAGGTCTCCGTCGACGAAAACCTTGAGACCGCGCACAGGGGCCTGTTCATCATCGGCGACGGCAGCGGCATCACCCATTCCCTCTCCCACGCCTCCGCCAGCGGCGTCTACGTCGCCCGCCACATCGCATCCGGCGAACAGCACTGATCCGACACCTTCAGCCTCCCTCTTTCCCGAGGGAGGTCTTTTGCATTTTTCTTGACTTTTCTACCGTAAATGACTATGATATTGGATAATCCAGAGCGGTACTCTAGGCTATCGGAGGCGGTTTTATGATCCGGACACAGCGGCTTGTCCAGCACTTTCAGACGCTCGTTTCCATCGACAATCCCACCCTGCACGAGCGCGCGCTGAGCGACGCGCTCCAGCATATGTACGCAGACCTCGGCATCATCCTGCACGAGGACGACGCCGGTCAGAAGATCGGCGGGAATGCAGGCAATCTCTACGCGTATCTGCCCGGCGACACATCGCTTGCGCCGGTCCTGCTGTCCGCGCACATGGACGCCGTCACACCTGCCTGCGGCAAAAAGCCCATCCTGCACCCCGACGGCCGCATCACCTCCGACGGCACGACCGTGCTGGGCGCGGACGACATTTCCGGCCTGTGCGCCATTCTCGAGGCCGTCACCTCCGTTCTGGAGGACGGCAGGCCGCACCGCCCCATCGAGCTTTTATTCGACGTTGCAGAGGAGAGCTACTGCACCGGCATCCAGACGTTCGACTTCTCCCGGCTCCGCTCCAGAACAGCCTATGTCTTCGACCTCAGCGGCCCGGTTGGCGGCGCGGCGTATCAGGCGCCGTCCATCGTCTCCTTCCGCGCCGTCTTTACCGGCCGCGCCGCGCACGCGGCCTTCTCGCCGGAGGAAGGACGGCACGCCATCAAAGCGGCAGCCGCAGCCATTGCGCAGACCGACTGCGGCCGTCTCGGCGATCTGACCGTCAACATCGGCACCGTCGCCGGCGGTGCCGCCGACAATATCGTCCCCGCCGCCTGCACCGTCACCGGCGAGGTGCGCAGCTTTGATCACGCGCAGGCACTGCGGAAGCTGGACGAGCTGCACACGATTTTTGCGCAGGCCGCCGAACGCTTCGGCTGCCAATGCGCCTTCACCTCCGAGATCTTCTGCAGGGCCTACCGCGTCGACCCCGACGGCGAAGCCGTCCGCCTGTTTCAGGACGCCTGCCGCGCCGCCGGACTGGAGAGCCGCCTGACCGTGACCCACGGCGGCAGCGACAATAACCATTTCTGCCTGCACGGCCTGCAGGGCCTTGTCGTCGCCCCCGGCATGAACAGCTGCCACAGCTGTCAGGAATACACCAGCGCGGACGAGCTGACGCGCGCCGCCCGTCTCGCCGAAGCGCTGATCCTTGCAAGGAAGTAATGCCCAATGAAAACCCCGCTCCATTATCAGATGACCGAATACGACTGCGGCCCCATTTCGATGATGAACGCCATCATCTTTCTCTTTGACCGTGAGCAGATCCCGCCCGATCTCATCCGCAATATCATGCTCTACTGTCTCGACGGCTACGGCGCGGAGGGCGCGCCCGGCAAAAGCGGCACCACGCGTGCAGCCATGATGTTCCTCAGCAACTGGCTCAGCAGCTTCGGCCGCACTGGCCAGCTGGATATCTCCAGCCGCTATCTGTCCGGCAGCTGCGTCCGTCTGAGCCAAAACAGCGCCGTCTGCGACTGTCTGCGCCGCGGCGGTGCGGTCGTCGTCCGCCTGTATCTGCTGGACGATCCGCACTATATCCTCCTGACCGGCGTGGAGGATGACCGCGTCTTCGCCTTTGATCCGTATCTGCTTGAAGAGCCGCTGCCGGAACAGGATATCCTCGTCACAGACGAGCATCCCTACCGCTATAACCGCGTCATCCCCTTCTCCTATTTCAATTCCACCGGCCGCACCCAATACGCACTGGGCGAGATGTCCCGGCGCGAAGCGGTCCTTCTTTTCAACGCCCATACCGAACTGACGGAGGAAAAGACGATTGAATACTTCATCTAGTCCGGTCTATCTCGACTATTCCGCCAACACCCCGGCGGATCCCGCTGTGCTGCGCCGCTTCTGCGAGACGGAGCTTGCCTTCCCTGGCAACGCCAATTCCGCCCACGCGGCAGGCCGCGCGGCCAAGGCGCGCATGGACGCGCTGACGGCTTCCATCGCCGCCCTGCTCGGTGTGCAGCCGGAGGAGATCATCTATACCTCCGGCGCAAGCGAATCGAACAATACCGCGATCCTGGGTCTCGCCCGCACGAACCACCATGTCGGCCGCCATATCATCTCCACCCCGCTCGAGCATCCGTCTGTCAGCGGCTGCCTGACCGCCCTGCAGGAACAGGGCTATGAGATCGATCTTCTCGATATCGGCCGCGACGGCAGGCTCGACCTGACGCAGCTGCAGGAGCTGCTCCGCCCCGATACGGCTCTCGTCTGCCTCACTGCCGTCGACAGTGAGCTTGGCACCGTCCAGCCGGTGCGGGAGGTCTCCGACCTTCTGCACCGATTCCCATCCTGCCGCCTGCACGTGGACGCCACGCAGGCCATCGGCAAGATCCCCTTCGACTTCTCCTGTGCCGATACCGTCAGCTTTGCGCCGCACAAGTTCTACGGCCTGTGCGGCAGCGGCATTCTGTACAAAAAAAGCGGCGTCGTCCTCGAACCGCTCATCCATGGCGGCGCGAGCACCACGCTCTACCGCGCGGGAACGCCCGCCCTCGGACTTGCCGCCGCAGCGGAGCTTGCCCTGCAGCTGGCCTGTGACCAGTTTGACGCGCGGCTGCAGACCGTCCGCGCACATAATCAGGCGCTGCGGCAGTTCTTCTCCGGCTTCCCCAAGGTCACCATCAACAGCCCGCAGGATGCTGTCCCGCATATTCTGAACCTCAGCGTGGACGGCGTGCGCGGGGCTGACATGCAGCGCGCGCTGGACGAAAAGGGCGTCTGCGTCTCGGTGAAGTCCGCCTGCTCCGTCGCAAATACGCCCTCGCGGGTCGTCTTCGCCGTCAGCCGCAGCCGCAAGACCGCCCTCTGCTCCTTCCGCGTCAGTCTCAGCCATCTGACCACGCAGGAAGCGCTTTCTGCGTTCATGGAACGCTTCACCCAATGCTATCAGGAGTTGACACAATGAAACGAGAGCTTGCCCCCTATCAGCTGGTCGAACGCAGCATCCAGAAAAAATACCGCGACGTCCTCTGGACGCCCTTCATTGCCGCCGTCAAGCGCTACGAGCTGATCTCGGCCGGGGATAAGATCGCCGTCTGCATCTCCGGCGGCAAGGACTCCATGCTGATGGCAAAGCTCCTGCAGCTGCTGCAGCGGCACAGTGAGGTTCCGTTTGAACTGGTCTATCTCGTCATGGATCCGGGCTACAACGCCGTCAACCGCCAGAAGATCGAATCGAACGCCCAGCTCCTGCACATCCCCATCACCGTGTTTGAGACCAACATTTTTGACGTCGCCAACAGCACCGACAGATCCCCCTGCTACCTCTGCGCCAAAATGCGCCGCGGCCACCTCTACAGCAAGGCGCAGTCGCTCGGCTGCAATAAGATCGCCCTCGGCCACCATTTCTCCGACGTCGTCGAGACGACCGTCATGGCCATGTTCTACGGCTCTCAGCTGCAGGCCATGCCGCCGAAGCTCCGCAGCCAGAATTTCCCCGGCATGGAGCTGATCCGCCCCATGTACTGCATCCACGAGGACGATATCCTCGCCTGGAAGCGCTATAACGAGCTGGAATTTATCCAGTGCGCCTGCCGCTTCACCGAAAACTGCACCATGTGCGACAACGGCGGCGGCGGCTCCAAGCGGCAGGAGATCAAGACGCTCCTGCGCCGCCTGCGCCGGGATAACCCGAATGTGGAAAAGAGCATCTTCAACGCCATCCATTCCGTCTGTCTCGACACCATGGTCGGCTATAAGTCCGGCGGCGTCGAGCACAGCTTCACCGAGCTCTACAACGCCCGCGGCACGCAGGAAACGTGACCGCGCGGCAGCCCTCCAATACGCAAAAAATCCGCACCCGAACGGGTGCGGATCTTTTTTGTCAGCAAATCAGCCCTGTGCCTTCATGCGGGCGAAGCAATCGCTGCAGTAAACCGGGCGATCGGA
>ERZ808246.1728-NODE-1728-length-15041-cov-15.296210_pt1 | contig 15041 bp, 8 predicted proteins | sample MGYA00521083_ERZ808246 | MGnify/ENA primary metagenome ERZ808246 (study PRJEB31516, sample SAMN03275577) | gut metagenome | biome: mammalia-associated habitat; material: feces | host: Papio cynocephalus | place: Kenya | collected 2012-07-07 ...
GAATGAAGATTTAGCTTATTTTTGTTCATCCTTGAACATAATGCGCATCTTTTTGCTTCTCTTCAAGGAAGTTTTGATAAGTCGTGATGTCGTAGGTAATAAGCGTTAAGAATCTATCCTATGTTTTTTTCTATAATTACTGTCCTTTGACGCCTTTCAGGATGTGACTTTGAAAAACAAAAGCTCTCTGTATTGGACCGAATTTTGGTCCGATACCGAGGAGGCATGCTCAATTCTATCGACGGGCAAAGCTTTGCTGGATGCGAACGATATTCTCGCCTATTTTTGCGATAATGTCGTAAATAGACCAATGTCTACGCCTTTATCTATCCGAATACTACAGGGGGCCTAATAAGAAGGCTATTTTTGCTCACAATACTATATTGACGATATTACCTAACGATGATAATTGGTAGATTCACATCGAACTTAGTCCGTTTTCGACGCAACTTCTTTGCAATATTTTTCGCATGGACGGGATATTTTTCAAAATTGCGGTATAGCACACAAATAAGTTCGGACGGATTCGTCCTAAGTATGAGGCGAAATGCATGATTAAACGAGATTTCTATTTGAAGCGTCTGATCCTCAGCATGTGGAACGATGAGGTAAAAGTCATACCAGGTATACGCAGATGTGGCAAGTCCATATTGCTTTTCGAGCTATTTTTTTGAGTATCTTCTTTCTAAAAACGTCCCGGAAGACCATATTACGAAGATCGAACTAGATCAACGCCGATACTATAAGTTTAGTAATCCAATCACTTTATGCGAATATGTAGAAAACATAGTTAAGAACAGGAACGCCGAAAGATTCTATCTGTTCATTGATGAGGTGCAGCTCACCACAAAAGTAGTCGACAAGGGAAACGATCATATCGAGGTTACTATTTGCGATATGCCGAATGAGCTTAAGGCATATAAAAACCTTGATGTTTATGTCACTGGTAGCAACTCCAAAGGTTTATCGAAAGATATAGCAGCAGAGTTTCGTGGCCGTGCTACGCAAATCCATGTGTTCCCTTTGTCATTTGCAGAATTCTATTCTGCTATGGGTGGCGAGGAGCAAAAAACGCTGGATACTTATATGCTCTATGGCGGCATGCCAAGGCTTTTAACACTGAAGGACGACAAGGAAAAGAAGGATTATTTGATCTCTCTCTTCAAAGAATTATATGTCCAAGACATCATGGAGAGAAACGGCATCGAGCGCGAGGATATCCTAAATGACATTCTAGACTTCCTCGCTTCGCAGATCGGTTCGCTGACAACCCCCACAAATATTGCAAACGCCATTTCTTCTATGAAAAACGAGAAAGTCAATCCTGCAATGGTTTCAAACTATGCGCAGTATATTACCGACTCTTTCCTCATATCGATAACTAAACGATATGATGTCAAGGGAAAGACCTATTTCAATTATCCCAACAAATACTACTATACTGATATTGGGCTTCGGAATGCACGGCTTAACTACCGCCAGTATGATCCTGGTCATATCATGGAAAACATAATCTACAACGAACTTTTACGACGTGGGTATTCGGTTGACGTTGGGGTTGTTTGCGATCGCAGAGGCAATAGTAAGGTTCAAAAAGAAATCGACTTTGTGGTAAATGACGCAGATAAAAATCTATATTCAATCCGCTTTCCGCATGGATAGCGGAAAAAAAGAATCCTCTGAACTATCATCACTGATGCTTACCAAGGATTACTTCAAAAAAATTATCGTCCGCATGGATGTTCCGCATGGCTTTTATGATAATGATGGTATCTTCCACTGCAATTTAATTGACCTGCTACTCGGACGAGTGGAATTATTCTGACAAAATAACTCGTATACCTATGAAAAGTGGTCTTGATGGCGTAAAGAAATTAAAAAAGCCCAGATATAGGTGGGTATACCGAATGCGTGATATAGCGCCTCAACCAAACGAGTTGGACTTGGCGGACTGATTGCAAGGCTTGTTTTGGTGATGAGCTCTTCCGACAATCGGCCTGAAGCTTAGAAAATAGGCAAAAGGAAAGGCGGCGTCCAAATTTAGGTCTGACTGAAATGCCACGCCAAATCGTCGAACGCGTCGAACACGTCGCTGCCCTCGTCGAAACTACCCTACTCCAAAAGCCAAAGGAGAATCGCTTTGAATCATTCTTTTTCCTGCCATCGGGGAATGGGCCTGCCACCCATATGAACGACTTTTTTGCATGGGGGTGTTAAAGAGCGACGTTTACCACGAAAATTGGATTATGGTGAGATTATCGCGTACAAAAAAGACCCATATTCCTATGGACCTCTTTCTTTATTCCTTATCTTTTCTTTTGAAGATAAGCTTCAAATGCGAAACCACATCTATTTATCCATATGGCTCGTATAGATTTCTCATGGCGGAGAAGCAGGGATTTGAACCCTGGCTGGGCATACACCCACTATCAGTTTTCGAGACTGACCCCTTCAACCACTTGGGTACTTCTCCAACGCGCATTATGCTACACAAAACCATTCTTTTTATCAATGAAATTCTTCTTTTGTTGCCCTTTATGCGCTCATATATGTGCGCACGTTGACAAGGAAATGTGCTAACATAATGCCCATGTGGGAAAAAGACGAGTTTTTTGTAGCCGTATATTCGAACCTTAAAATGAGTATCTTCGAGCGTTTTGATTTTCGAACGCTCCTTTTCGGTTTCTTGGTTGTTTTGTTTGCCGGGCTCATGGTGACCCTTATAGTTTCTTGGGTTTTATTTTCCCAGAATGACGCCCGGTATTATCGTGGGATGAGCCACGAAATGAACACCATTCGCATTTATCGCATCGAAAGCGCCAAGAATATCGTTATTTCTTTTGATTTAGCAGATCTTTCCAAGCAAAAAAAGGATACGTTGTCTGATTTTTATAATTCTTTCCCAGGGAATGAGCCGAAAAGAGTGAAGAGCTGGGTTGAGGATATTTTGGCCGATAAAAAAGCGTCGGATTATCTCCAAACATCCGTTTACTTCCATGAATCCAAAAGAAGGCTGAACGCTTTCTTGCACATTCGGAAAAGCGACCCTCTTCATGGCGTCATTCATCTTGAGAGCTATCTTTTGCCAGAAAAAAGAAATAAGACTTCTATCGGCTCTGTTGTTCGTCTATCGAGCGAAAAAGATTTTAGCGAAGCGCTCCGCAATACGAGCGGTGGAAGTGGCGTCACTTTCTGTTTTAGCGTCATGCAATCGAATGGAACATCGGTGTTGAAACGAAAAGAAAAGGTAAGTTCGAATGTTTCTTTTCGTTTCCGTATGGCTTTGGAATCCTTCGTGAAAGGAAACATGAAGCTCATCCAAGCCAGCGAAAACGAATTCCTTATTGCCAATTTCGAGCAAATGGACTCGGCCGAGGCCATTGCGTTCGCCTTAACGGCGGTGCGGGCGATTGAGCATGAACTTGCTTCGGTAAACACCAACAAACATCCTATTGAGATTCGCGTTGGCATCGTTCAAAACAAAGATCTTATGGGCGATGGGGATGCGATTATATCGAGCGCCAGAAGGACGGCAAAAAACGCCTTTGAAACATCTAGCTCCGTTGCTTTCTTTAAGCGCGGCACCGAGGATTATAGCGTTACTGAAATAAAGCAATACCGGAGCGAGGTTGAGCGCATTATATATGAAAAGAGGATTCTTTACTCTTTCCGCCCCGTTTATAGCGTGACCCGAAAGAGAATCATCGGATATCTTGGCAAAGCCTCTCCGAGAAGCGATTGCGCTTTCGATTCTATCGATGAGCTAAAGAATTACGCTTTGCGGGCGAAAGACGATAAGAACCTTTTCGCGGCGATCGCGAAAAATCTTGTCGGCACTTTCGTATCCGAAAGAGAATTAAAGAGCCAAAAGCTCTATTACCCCGCAAGAGCTTCCGAGCTCCCCATGATTCCCTCCTTCTTCAAAAGGCTTCGTGGTTCCAAAGATGCCAACTTGGTTTTTATTTTGACTAACGATGATGTGGCTAGGGAGACTGCCAATTTAGGCCTTGATAAGATTTTGGAATCCCTTAAAGGGCTCAAGGAGGCCGGCTATGGCATTGCCTATCAGGTCAGTGGCAAGAACCTCAATATCGAGCCTCGACTTCTTTCCGAAGCGGATGGTTTCTTTGTGGATTTCTCTTCCAATGACGACGATGTCGGCCTCGATACGGCTATTCGTAGCCAACTTCACGCGCTTGTTGAGAAGCTTCTCAAATATCGAAAGCCCATTATCGGTTCGAATTTGGCGAATTGGAATGCCCTCGAACTTGTCGTCGGAAGCGGCATCGAATATATTTCCAGCGATGTTTTCGCCCCTTATTCACCCGCTTTAGCTCCGGTTAACGATAAAAACGAAACGCGCATTCTCGCGCTGAAAGGAAAAATATAATCATGGAAAACAAGAACAATGCCATTACGGCTCGTGACGTGGATTTTGCTAAGTGGTACACGGATGTTTGCAAGAAAGCCAAGCTTATGGATTATGGTTCGGTGAAAGGATTCATCAATTATCTTCCTTATGGCTATGCGATTTGGGAGGAAATCCAATCGTACCTTGATAAGAAATTCAAGTCGATTGGCGTTTCGAATGTCTATTTGCCTACCGTTATCCCTTCTTCCCTCTTCAATAAGGAAAAGGAACATATCGAAGGTTTTGCTCCAGAATGCCTTGTTTGCACGATTGGCGGTGGCAATAAACTCGCCGATCCCCTTATCGTTCGCCCAACAAGCGAGATTCTCTTTAGCGATCTCTTTAAGAAACTGGTGTCGTCTTATCGCGATTTTCCGATTCTATTCAACCAATGGTGCAGCGTTGTCCGTTGGGAGAAGACGACCCGTCCTTTCCTTCGTGGGTCGGAATTCCTTTGGCAAGAAGGGCATTGTCTTTTCGAAACCGAACTTGAAGCGGAAAATAACGCTCAATGGATTTTGGATAACGCCTATGACGCTTGCGGAAAGGAACTTTTGGCCATTCCCTTCCTCAAAGGGAAGAAGACCGAACACGAGAAATTTGCCGGTGCTGTCAATACTTACGCAATTGAAGCTCTTATGCACGATGGAAAAGCGCTTCAAAGTGGAACTTCTCACTATTTAGGAACGGGTTTTGCGGAGGCTTTTGGGATTTCTTACCAAGCGCGCGATAATTCCTTAAAGGCTCCGCATCAAACTTCATGGGGCGCAAGCACGCGACTTATTGGCGCCGTTATCATGGTCCATGGGGACGACAATGGTCTTGTTTTGCCTCCTTATGTCGCTCCTATTCAGGTGGTGATTGTGCCAGTTCGCCAAAAGGAAGCGGGCGTCTTGGAAGCATCTAAAAAGCTTTATGAAGAGCTCAAATCGCAAGGTATACGGGTAAAACTCGATGCCGATGATTCCCGTACGCCGGGTTGGAAGTTCGCCGAATATGAGATGAAAGGCGTTCCTCTTCGCGTGGAAATTGGCCCCCGCGATTTAGCAAAAGGCGAAGCCGTTCTCACCAAACGCGTCAACGGCGAGAAGAAAGTCTTGCCTCTTTCGGAGATCGCCTCCTTGGCCCCTGCTCTTCTTAAGGAAATCCATCAAAACATGTACGACAAGGCCCTTGCTTTCTTAAATTCTCATATCCATGACGCCAAAGACGTGAACGAATTGAACGCCATCCTCGATAAAGGCGGATATGGCAAGATGGCTTTTTGCGGGAAGAAGGAATGCGAAGATGCCATCAAAACTCTCACCAATGGCGGCACCACCCGCGTCATTGCTGAAGAACTTCCTTCCGATACGAGCCTTCGTTGCCCTGTGTGCGGCGAAAAAGCTAAGATTATTGCTTACTTTGCTCGAGCGTATTAGTCCAAAATCGCCCTTCGAAAACGTTTAAGCTTTCAAAAAACTGAAATTTCAGTATTTGATATTCAATATTCAGTTGTTTCTTCAATAAAAAGCCTTATTATTTGTGTGGCGAGCGTTCGCGAAACCCCTTATCGCGACGCTTGCTTTTTTGTGTCTATAGCATTAAGGAAAGCTTATTCGCTATAATGATTGGGCTATGGATACGAATCATTTTTTTAATTTATCTTTGGACGTTCGGGACGACATGAACTATGTGAACTATCAAGCGGATGTTCTCCGAAAAGAAGTGACGGAAGGAGCTCCGAATTCTTTTTCTTTTATAAGGTCGATGGTCGTCGAAAACCTTTCCGACATAGATGAAAGAGACTTGGTTATTCGCTTTGAAGCAAAGCCTATCGGCGCTCTTTCGATCGATTCGATCCATCTTTCTTATCTAGAGAAAAAGAAGAAGACAATCATCTCTTATTTCAATACTCATCTGGATGCTGAATTTCTTTACACATTATCGGAAAAAAGAATTGGAAGCCTCAAAGTATCATTGGAAAGAAACGACGGCACCGTTTTAGCCACAAAAGAGGTCGAATTCTCCTTCCTTCCCATTGAAGAAAGCGCCAGCGAAGAACGCGTCGACGAAATCTTGGCTTCCTTTGTGACCCCGAATGATCCAAGCGTTCTCGAGCTCCTAAAAAAAGCGCATGAGCTCAAAAAAGAAAAATATGGCATTTCCAGTTTTGAAGGATACCTTTCGCGCGATCCCAATGAGGTTTTAAAGGATATAGATGCTTTATTTTTGGCGATGAAGAGTGCTGGAATTTCGTACGCTTTGTCGCCCGCTTCCTTTAATGCCATCTTTCAAAGGATTCGTTTGCCTAAGGATGTTCTTGCGAATCGGCTAGGGAATTGCTTGGATATTTCGATTCTCATGATGAGCTTACTCGAAGCAAGCCTCCTAAAGCCGATCCTAGTGGTTTTCCAAAATCACGCTTTCGTGGGGTGCTGGCTCGATGAAGAGAGCGGTTTTTATTCGTCGAAGGAAGAGAATTCCCAAGTGCTTTTGAATAACGCCTCCAAAGGATTCAACCATTTGGTCCTCATAGAGTCTACTTGCGTTTGTGAAGGGAACAATTCTTCTTTCCTCGAAAGCGTTGAAAAAGCTTATGAGACGCTTGAAAAAGCGAAGAACTTTTCTTATGCGATTGACATTGCTTCCTGTCGAAAAGACCGTATCCTTCCTATCCCGACTCCCAAAAAATTATCCGATGGTTCTTTCTCTTTTGATTTTCCATCCCTTAAAGGAAACGAAGGCGAAACGCCCTCCGTCGATCTTTCCTTGCGGCGTTATCTTCCTGACGATGCCAAAGGCTCCAAAAACCGTTTCGATTATTGGGAAGAAAAACTTCTTGATTTAAATTTGAGAAACCGACTTATCTCCTATAAAACAGGAAGCCGAGGCATTGAGGTTCTATGTGGGGATGCTGAGAAGATGCTTTCGTTTATCGAAGGGCGCGCTAAAGTCGCTCTCGTCCCGACTCCGTTAAGCGTCCTTCAAAAAGAAAATTCGCCGAAGGTTCTTTCTTTGCCCCCCTCCTTAATCGAATCGGATGTTCTTTCTTATTACGAAAAAGACTCCTTACTGGTGGTGAATGCCTCTCAAACGGCGGATGCTTCTTTAAAGAATTTGGTCCGGAAGAGCAATAGCGCTCTCGAAGAAAGCGGTTGCAATCCTCTCTTTTTGACCCTTGGCCTTATTCGCTGGTTTGATAACGAAAAGGCGGCTAGCCATGGCACGGGAGCGATGTATGCCCCAATCTTTCTTTTGCCTGTCAAAGCGCCCCATCGCAAGAATGGTCTTTATTACAATATCGAATACTCTTCCGAAGATCTCCAACTCAACAGGACCGCTTTCGAGTATTTCCGCCGAACCTATAATCTTGATTTTTCCCGTTTGTTCCCTCTTCCAAGGAAGTCCGACGGAACCCTTGATGTGAGAATCATCTATAACGAGATTCGAAAAACGATTTTGCCAATGAAAAATTGGGCGCTTTTGGAAAACACGAGCGCTTTGTCGCTTTTTAGCTTTGCCCATTTCGTCATGTGGAACGACCTAAGGAACCATCGTTCGGAAATGATGAATCATCCAATTGTGGCTTCTTTTGTCTATGGCGAAAAGAAGTGGAACGCACCGGAAAATCTCGTTTCCCCAGAAGAGCTTGACGAAAAGATTGGACCAAAGGATTTCGCCGCCCCTCTTTCAGCGGATTCTTCTCAAATCAAAGCCATCGTGGATAGCGAGAAAGGCGAATCCTTTATTTTGGATGGCCCTCCTGGCACTGGGAAAAGCCAGACCATCGCCAATATGATTGTGAACTTCCTCTACCATGGAAAGAAGGTTCTTTTCGTGGCCGAAAAGGAAGTCGCCTTGGATGTTGTTAAGAAAAGGCTCGATGCTCTCCATTTGGGGCAATTCGTCTTGAAACTCGCAAACCTTGGAACTCCCAAGAGCGACATCCTTTCGAATTATTCACGCCTTTTGGAATTGGGCCCTTTATCGGATGAAGAGAAATTCGACGCTTTGGGGGATAATCTTCTCGAAGAGAGGAAAGAACTCAATAGCATCATGGGCAAACTCCATGAGAGTGCTCCTTATTTCCTTTCACCCTATGATGCAATCGTTCGCTACTTGGAAAAACAATCATATCGAACAGATGATGACATCCCTCTTATTTACATCAAAAGCCTTAACTATCAGGATTTTAAGAAAGCCATTCTCTCCTTGGACGAGCTTTCTCATCTTGTTTCCTCTTTTTCGGGGTATCGGAATTCGCCCTTTTTGGCCTTCCAAAAACGGGAGTACTCCCTTTCTTACCGCGATGCACTCGAGAAAGAATTGATTCCTCTTCGCTCCTTGTTCGAGAAGCTTCGCTTGGCTACCTACAATGCTTTCTTTAAGGGTGGGCTCAAAGAAGAAAGTCGACTAAATGTCGAAGCCTATCTCGAAATCATAAGCTATCTCCAAAGCGGTATCCCTTCGCGGAAGGAATATTATCTTGATGAAACTTTCCTTTCCAAAAAAGAAGCCTTGCAAGAAGCTTGCCAAACGAAAAGGATAGAGGTCGTTTCACGCGAAAGCGTTTCTTTTGCTTTTCTTGACCAAGCCTTCCTTTTAAATGATCCTTCTTCCTTATTGGAAGAGGCGAAAAGCTATAAGGATCTTTCTTTCTTCAAGAGAAGAAAAGCCTTTAAGAGCCTTTGGAAGCGCCTGAAAGTTTATATGAAGCTTAAAAAGATGCCGAAAGAGGACGAATTCATCGCTCTTTTAAGCAAGCTTACCGAGGCGAATGACGCGAAAAAGAAATTTGAAGAGGCTGACGCCTATGCGAAAGCCATCCTTTCGAAGTTTTCCTTCGCGAATTCCGAAAAGGCTTCGGAAAGCGAGAAAGAGCTTCATCTCACGCTTCAAATCGCTTCCGCTTTTCAAAGGATGAACTTAGGCGAAAGCCGGGAAAGCTTCTTAGAATATGTTTCGGAGATGGGGGAAGGAGTTTTATTTGGAAAAGCCAACGAAACCCTTCGGTCCCTATTCGAAGAATTGAAAGAGCGAGAAGCTTCTTTGAAAGAGTCCTTCCAATTCGATCTTTCTCTATATGGGGATTCTAAAGACTATTTCCGCTTCCTTAGCGAGAAAGTAGGGGACGCGCTTTCGTCTATTGGCCGCTTAAGCGATTGGACAAATTTGCTTCTCGAACTCGATAAGGTCTCTCCTCTTTTGCCTCCTTCCTTTTTATCTTCCTTTAAAAATGGAAATATCTCCTACAAAACCCTATCCGATTCTTATATTGCCGATGTTACATTCGCCTTATTGACCCATGTTTTGTCGGAAAGGGGAGTCGCTACCTTATCTCATGAAAAGACGGAAAATGCCATTAGGGCCTATCAAAAGGACATTTTGGCTTTCCAAAACTCCTCGATTGTGGAAACGGCTTCTCGAATCAGCGCGAAATTTCCAAAAGACGCAAGCTCTTTCGCCTCTTCGACCAATGCCTACCAGCTTTCGAAGCTCGCTCGAAATGGGGGAAGAGGTTGTTCTCTTCGCTTCTTGTTCCATGAATATAAGGATTTGATTTCCCTTTTGACCCCTTGCTTTATGATGTCGCCGGCGACTTTGGCGCAATATCTCGATCCGGACGATTACCATTTCGACGTCGTTATCTTCGATGAAGCCTCGCAAATTCCCACAAGCGAGGCCGTGGGCGCTCTTTTCCGCGCCGATTCCTTCGTTATCGCGGGCGATAAAGAGCAGATGCCTCCATCGAATTATTTCGTTTCTTCCTTTAATAGCGACGGTGAAGAAGCTTCTTTAGCCTCCTTAGACGAGGATTTGGAAAGTCTACTCGATGACGCGATGGTTTTGCATTTGCCTCGTAAGCGCCTTACTTGGCACTATCGTTCCCGTTATGAATCCCTTATCGCTTTCTCGAATAACCGCTTCTATGGGAACACCCTTTTGACTTTTCCTTCTCCTTGCTCTGAAAAAGGAAGCGTTTCCTATCGGCTCGTAAAAGGCGCGTACGAAAGGGGACGTGGCATCAATCGGCCGGAAGCAAAAGCGGTTGTGAGCGAAATCATGAAACGCCTGAAGGATCCCTTGACCAAGAAACAGTCTATTGGCGTTGTGACATTTAACGAGGCGCAACAAAACCTCATTCAGGACCTTCTCGAAAAAGAATTGGCGAATAACCCCAAACTCTTTGACGCCCCTCATGGCGAGAAGATATTTGTGAAGAACCTTGAAAACGTGCAAGGGGACGAAAGAGACGTCATTCTCTTCGATGTGACCTATGGGCCGGATAAAAAGGGCTATTTGTCGCTTAATTTTGGTCCTCTTTCTCTCAAACGTGGCGAAAGAAGGCTTAATGTCGCAGTGTCTAGGGCTCGGGAAAAGATGATTGTCTTTGCTAGTTTTGAGCCCAATGCCATTCGCGCGGATAACGCTAAAAACGAAGGCGCGCGCTATCTTAGGGATTTTCTCCTGTTTGCCAAAGGAGGTATTGAGGCGCTACCGAACCGACTCGAAAACAAAAACGATGAGCTTTCCTTAAGCGTCGCCTCTTTCTTAGGGGAAGATCTTCGTCATTTGGGGTATGTAGTCAAAGAAAACTTAGGGAGCAGCACCTTTAAAATTGATTTGGCCATCGCTTCTAAGGATAAGCCCGAAGACTATGTCCTTGGCATTCTCTTCGACAATAAGAAAAGCGCGATTATGAGTTGTCGGGATCGCCATGTCAATGAACCAAGCGTTTTGAAAAGACGCTCTTGGCGACTTTTGAATATCTATTCCGTCGAATATCTCGATCACAAGGAAGAAGTCGTCAAAGAAGTGGTGAATGCCTTTAACGAAGCCCTTTCTTCGCCTATGAAAGAAGATGAAAAAGAACTTCTTGGGAACCCTCTTTTCATCCAAAAGCCAAAGCAACTCCCAAAAAACCTTAGACCTTACGAAAAAGACGTTCCCGAAATCCCGATGTTCACGCCGATTAACGAATTCTTTATTCAAGACATCATCAACCATGAATATCCTATAAGCGCTGCCTTACTCGATAGGAGAATTCGCGAAGCCTACCAAAAGGACCGTATCGGAACAAGCGTCCGAGATGAGATCAATGCATGTTTGAATAAAGTCTCTCCGTGTAAGGAAATATGTGGCAGTCGCACCTTCTATTATCCCAAAGGTTACGATTGCCTTCGCTATCCTTTCTGGCGAAAGACCGATTTCCAAGCGGTCCCCGAAAGAAGAATCGTCGATATTAGCTTTATCGAGATCGGCAATTGCGCAGCGGATATCCTTGCCGAACAAGGAAGTATGTCGTTGGATGACCTCGCCAAGGCGGTTTCGACCGCTTTCGGCTATGATATTTTAGCCAAAAGCTATAGCGATTACCTAAAGCAAGGCATCCGTTTCAATAGTGGCAAACGAAATGGCATCTATCTTGATGAAGAAGATGAGGTTTCCTTGCGTTAAAAATTCACAATTGACAGCAAATCCCGATTGTTTTCTATTTGTTGGTTCTATTTTCCAAAAGAAAAACGGCATTCTTTTTGGAGTAGATAGCTTTTAAGCATGGATAAATCATCACCAAGCACGAGGCAATCCAAGCAAGTGGATCGCCTAAGCAGGCGCCAGCATAGGCAAGCGTTGAGGAAACGCTATTGGTGGGAGTGAAACCATTGAGCATATATGGCAAGAAATAGCAAATAAGCACTCTGGCCACAAGCTCTCCAACTCCGCTTAAAAAATTAGGGATCGTTTTCTCAAGCCCTTGAAGGGTATTGCGGAGCAAGAAAAGAACCATCAAGAAGAAAAAGCAAGGCATGGCGATATAGATATAGGTATTTCCATAACGGATAGAAGCCGCGGTGATTTTGTCCTGGCTTAAGAAGAAATATTGATATGCGCCGTTGATTGTTAGAAGAAGCCCTATCGTCATAACGATGAGATAAATCACAAAGCCGATAAGGAAAGATGCTTTGAAACCTTTTTTGATTCGATCAAGATTCCGAGCTCCTAGATTTTGACTATGGAAGCTAATCATCGCCATTCCCAAGGCATTAAGAGGAGCCATGAGGAAATTGATGACTTTGCATCCGGCTCCATAGCCAAGTTCTGCTGGAAGACCTGCTACCGCCATGCCTTCTGGAGTGACGTCAAAACGATCGATGGCCGATTGCATAACGATGATCCCAATTGCTAAAACAGAAAAAGAAAAGCCCATGGGTAGCCCATTTTTAAGCGAAGACAAAATGTATTTTTGATTCCATTTGAAATCTTCTTTTTTTGGTCGGAGATTCGGATAATGGAAATAAGCGTAAAGATAACACCCAATCGCAGCAAGTCCTTGGGCCAAAATAGTGGCGAAAGCGGCACCGGCCACGCCAAGCCCAAAGACTTTTATGAAAAGCAAATCCAAAGCGATGTTTAGCAACGTGCTTGCCAATAAAAACATGAAAGGGGTGAAGCTATCGCCAATGGAACGCAAAGTGCTTACGATGTGGTTATAGAAGACCTGGGTGATGGCACCTCCGAAGATGATGAGGAGATATGTCCTTGCGCTTTCATAGACTCCATTGGCACGGGGATCGACGTTACTTGGAGCAATGCCGATCATCGCCAATAGGGGATCGATCAAAAGAACGCCACCGACTGTTAAAAAAATGGTGATCAAGAAAGATAAATAAATCTGATTGATGACGCAACGCCTTGTTCCTTCTTCGTTTTTCGCGCCCATAAGTTCGCCGATGACAACCCCAAAGCCACTCATTGTGCCGATGGCGAAATCAATTACCAAGAAGATGATGTTGGTGGCGTTATTGACGGCTGCGACATCAACTTCGTCAAGGGTTTGTCCGACGATCATGCTATCGACAAGCGTATAGATTTGCTGGAAGAGCAAACTTAAGACAATAGGGCCTAAAAAACGGAGTATTCTTTTCCGAATATTGCCTTCCGTGAGGTCAATGGCATCGAAGTAATGAACGAATTTTTGAAGAACTTTTTTCATAGCGGACTTATTCTAGATGGGTGCAAAAAAAGAAGAGAGCGAAATGTCTCTTTTTTCTCATGAAAGCCTTTTCACATCTCGTCGGCTGGAAAATCAAAATCGTCTTTTTCTAAGAGGACCCGGATGGATCCGTCTTTCACCGCTGAGGGTATCTTTTCGAAGATGGCGATATCCTCATGCTCTCCGATAATCTCCCAGGCAAAGGAATAGAATTTCCTTAAGAGCTCGTAGAAATGGACTCTTTTCTTGTCTGGGTAATAGTTGTAACGACGAAAAATATCGTAATCGCCAAAGTTCGCAAGATAATCTGGCACTCGGACTTCTTTTCCTTTGAAGGCAAATAACCCATTTGAATAATTCACTCCTTCGGCGGGAAAATAGGATTCTAAAGAGATTAAGAGTTCGTTTTCGACTTCTTTCGCGAAAAGAAGAAAGCTCTCGTTCTTCTCCTCTTTTATCTTGAAAATCCTTTTTTTCAAAAACCTTTCTTTCCTATCGATGCGAATCGCTTCCGTAAAAAGAACTCTTTTCTCTGGTTCATAGCCAACGAAAAGGGAATCCTTACTATAGGGATTCTTATAATAAGCGTTCGTGGGAGCGATGAAATAGAAAAGGAATTTCATAGCCTTAGTTTATCTTTCTTGCTGGAGATACTCAAGTTAAGGCCTTCCGTCTTGCTTTTCTTCTTTGTCGATTTAAAGTGATAAGCATGAAAGACAAGGCGATTGAGATTAAAACGAGTTTCATGCTTCTAGAAGATGGGACTGTCCGATTTTCTTTTCCTTATGACGGACCCTTCCTTTCGCTTAGAGAGCTTCAAAGCGAAAGGATAACGAATAAAACGACATTGCTTTACTTCGTCTATCGCGATAGAGAAGGAATCCATTCGGGCTGGGCTTGGGACAAGCAAATAAGGAACCTCTATTCTTTTCTTTATAACGAACTCATGGCAAGGGCCATTTCCCTCGAATATGACGTCAGTCGAAGAAGTGGGGAAGGCTTTCGAAGCGTTCTTAGGAAGGTTGGCAAGAAGATAGCCAACGACCCTTCTTCCGAAGGGACTTTCCCAGAAAGCATTTTGACCATCGTTGCTTCTTCTTTTCTTCTTGAATGCGATGCCACTAGAGACTTTTCTCTTGGCGATAAGATACTTCCTTTGGAGGAAGTGGCTGGGAAACTCTTCTATTTTGTGAGCATTGAGTTTTTCGAAGGCTTTGAAAGCGCCCTCGAAGAGATAAAACGGCACAAAAAACTCAGCAAAAGGAGTTCACTAAGGACGAATTTAATCTCCGATACCTCGATTTCGTACGATTTTTGAAAAAGGTAATGCGTTTATTCGCTCTTTGGTGTATATTACGTCTTGCGACGGAGGCGTACCCAAGAGGCCGAAGGGGGCAGGTTGCTAACCTGTTAGTAGGGGGTCACCCCTAGCTCGAGTTCGAATCTCGACGCCTCCGCCATAAGAAAAGCATAGGTTTGATACAAATGTTATCAAGCCTTTTTTCTTTGCGAATAGGAACATTTTTCCTTTCCACCAGCAAAATTCAGAGCCTTGTAAAAGTGTCAAATGGCATTTCTATGAGACTCTTTTTCTTTTTATATATTACTACGGAACGAAAGCCCTATCAACGGGACGATAGGTATTGCTACGGA
>ERZ808246.1729-NODE-1729-length-15025-cov-36.650768_pt1 | contig 15025 bp, 15 predicted proteins | sample MGYA00521083_ERZ808246 | MGnify/ENA primary metagenome ERZ808246 (study PRJEB31516, sample SAMN03275577) | gut metagenome | biome: mammalia-associated habitat; material: feces | host: Papio cynocephalus | place: Kenya | collected 2012-07-07 ...
CTCATTGCCCTCACTACCTGTTGAGTCTGTTGAGTTGCCCTCATTGCCCTCACTACCTGTTGAGTCTGTTGAGTTGCCCTCATTGCCCTCACTATCTGTTGAGTCTGCTGAGTTGCCCTCATTGCCCTCACTATCTGTTGAGTCTGTTGAGTTACCCTCAAATTTAACCTTACCTGTAGCAAGATTTTTTAGGCCGTGGCAAAGTGCGTCATTACCACTTTTTGTCTCCCAATAAGGATCAAGCAAAGTTACTTCTTTCTTAAACCATGCACGCAAAGTTTTGCAAACTTCTTTCGAAAACTCAGTTACGCCGTCTTCTTTTGCCTTAATAGCAAAAATACGGCTTGCTTGCATTGTGCGGCTTTTCTCAACGTTAAAAACGTTTGTAATTTGTTCTTTTGTCATAATCTAAAAGTATTAATTTATTTGTTTCTTATTCTCGAGTGCAAAATTAATACTATTTCTTTAAACCGCCAAATATTTTTCGCAAAAAGTTTATATTATAGGTATAATTTAACGTTTATTTAATATTATAGCTTTAATTATATATATAATAAGGTGTAAAATAAACTTTATCCAGATCAACACAAAAAAATAAATGATGGTGCATGATGGTACATGATGGTACATGATGGATAGTCTTAATCTCGTACCTGTTCACTCGCTACTCGCTAGCATATACCCCACGCCAACCCCAGGGGCAGGGGCTTGGTTCGTCATACCAGGGCGGCGGGGCTGATCTTTCAGAATCAAAGACACCGTTTTTGTTTTGGGGTAGTCCAAACCCCGTAACTTCTCTATCAATCAAATACTTGCAAAAACATGTAGGGTTGAATCATGCAAGACAAGACTGGTACAAATAAAAAATTCAAATGAAAATAATTATTATTTTTCTCCTATTATATACTATAAATAACTACTCAATAGGTCTATATTTTTAATTTCAAATACACAAAAACAATCTAACCTTTTACCATTTCTAGAACAAACAGCTTAATTCTCGTTCGATGAGACACCAATATTATACAACACTACTTTGTCCATGCTAAAGAATATAAGTTTACTAACTTTGCATCAAAACAAAATAATAAAACAAAGAAAATGCAAACAAAACATCGTTTCTCGTATAGATGGAAATTAAGCGAAGCAAACTTCGCCCAGGACAAAGGCAAGGTATTCTCTTGCTTTGCTTGCGGCGGAGGTTCATCTATGGGCTACAAGCTGGCAGGGTATGACGTTGTAGGTTGTAACGAGCTTGACCCTCGTATGAATCGCATCTATGTACAAAACCTGCACCCTCGCATAAACTATATATGTGATATTCGTACCCTCGTCGAAAGTAACGCCTTCCCAGAAGACCTGCGCCATCTTGATATTCTCGATGGTTCGCCGCCATGCTCTTCCTTCTCTATGTCGGGTGTTCGTAGCAGGGATTGGGGCAAAGAAAAGTATTTTAAGGAGGGACAGAAAAAACAAGTGCTTGATACACTGTTTTTTGATTTCATCCACTTGGCGAAAAAACTCCAGCCTAAAGTCGTTATAGCCGAAAACGTGAAAGGCTTAATTCTTGGAGAAGCCAAAACTTATGTGGCGCGCATCTACCAGGAGTTGCAAGAGGCAGGGTACGAGGTACGTCATTTCTTACTAAATGCGCAATACATGGGCGTTCCTCAATACAGGGAAAGAGTGATCTTTTGTGCATTACGTCGGGATCTTGCCAAAAAATTCATGGAACCATACAGTCTGTTTGGCAATCGAGTTGCTATCAATATGGACGACTGGGATGAGCCTGTCATTCCGCTCGGCGAAATCTCCGACTATCAAGGCTATCACTGGGAGCACAACTCGAAGATGCACGAACTATGGAGCAACCGAAAGATGGGAGATGTCAATCTCGCCCAAGCTAACAAGAGACTTTACGGCTCCGAAGCGTTCTTCTCGCAAAGATTGTGCTATGAGGATAAGGTGTGCCCAACGCTAACAAGCGAAAGCAATGGCAAGCTACATTTTAAGGAGCCATGTTTCCTGAGTAACCGAGAAATCACTTATGCCAGTACCTTTCCGGAAGACTATGACTTTATGGGTCACAAGGCTCATTACTTGTGCGGCATGAGCGTACCGCCTGTAATGATGGCGCAAATTGCCACAAGAGTATGGGATCAATGGTTATCGAAAATATAAAATATAAAATATAAAATATGTAATATTATTAAAGAAATATCTTAAATAATTTGCGTAATTAAAGAATTATCATTAACTTTGCACCCGAAATTTAAAGTATAAAAGATAACTATAAAATAAAATAAAGAATTTATGGATAAACTTGATATTACGAGAGCCATCAAATCGAGAGGTTTTATGGTAAAAGAAGTAGCAGAGAAACTTGGTATCTCAATAGTAGCTATGTCGCAACGCGCAAACAAGGACAACCCAACAGTGAAATCACTGCGCGAGGTTGCTAACGTTATCGGCTGCGATATAAAAGATTTATTCTATAGAGTTGATGAGAATGGAAACCTTATTGAGGAAAATCAACAGAGTCTATCAGGTGCAAGCAATGGCAAAGCGCAGGGAAACGCCTTACCGCTATCGAAAGAAACTGCATCCCAAGCTTCCGACATCTTCTCCCCACTATCCCCTGCCGACATCGACGAGCATATCATCAAGACACCAGCCTCGCAGGACGTGATGCCAGTAACCACATTCTGCCCACATTGCGGCAAGAAAGTAAGGGTAGGAGTGGTGCTGCTGCCCGAAGAGTAAGCGATATGCTGACAATACGCAGTTTTGTCCATTAAAGAATAAAGATATGAAGAATATAGAAAATATAGACAGATTGAAAAAGGAATATGCCTTGCTGAAGGATTGCTTCGAGAGCGATAGTAAATACCAGTGGGTTGTGCCTACTAAGAAAATACTCTACTATCTACCTCCAATTATTACGAAAAGCAATGCAGATTTCTATCTCGTCATACAAAGGGTAAGCAAGGTGGGAGACGAGAATGATACTATCCTGATGCTTTATGCTCGCAGCGACTACGGTGGTGGTGCCTTTAACGGTGGCGTAGGAATGAGCACTGACTGCCCAAAAGGGAAGGAGATAGATGAAAAGAGTCTCATATCGCTTGCAAAGGAGATAAAACAATGCTTCTATCTCAAGACTAATCGGGCTTTGGCTAAGGCTTTCATCGAGGAAATCTATGCAGGCTAAGGTAAGAATTGAAACTAAAAACAGTATAAGAAGCAGAACACTAAAAAGTGCATCCATCCTCACGGACAGATGCACCAGAATTAAGCAAAATGACACTAAAATTATCAAATCGAATTTTTCCTTCATCAAAGGCCTCCCCTCTCCAATCGGCGAGAGGAGGCCATCCGTTCGCACCATGGGCGAGGGAAGAGATTATCCCTCGTCTGAGCTGTCACTGCCACTCGAACCAGAGCCACCCGAACCAGTAGAGCCGCTACCCGAACCACCGGAAGCAGAGCCACCCGAACCAGTAGAGCCGCTGCCGCCCGATGCAGAGCCACCTGCCGATGCAGGAGTTTTTACATTGCCTGTGATGTCGAGGTCGCCGAGGCGCACCTTCATATCATCACCCACCAGCGTGCGAAGGTAGCCGAAAGGGTTGCCAATCTTGTGCTGGCTCTTGTAAGCCTTGATTACAAGCTGGTAGTTGTCGCTACCCTTAGGCTGCTTGGAGGAAGGCTTGTTGGCGTTCCACCATGCTGCGGCAAACTTGGCACGGGTTACGAAAGCCGTTCTTACCTGCTGCTGTGCCTCGGTATTGGCATCCGTGTGCTCGTGACGCTCGGAACGATAAGTGTTGCCCGTCTGTTTATTGACGGAATAGATTACTCCGCTCTTGGAGCAGAGTTTGCCCGATATGGATTCAATATCGGGTGCAAAATTAACTTTTGCCATAAGCGAAAGAAATTTTAAAAGTTTATATTTTAATTCTACGAGACCAGACCCATCAGGAGAAACCGCATCAAAATCATCGAAGAAATCAACATATCGAAATCAACCAAGAAATCACCCAAGAAATCATCCAAGAAATCACCCGAAATTTTACTCCGAGTTTTCTCCAAAACGGCTTCCATGGATATTTCATGGATATTTCATGGATATTTCATGGTTATTTCACGACGGCTTCTCTAAGAATCCATCCGAAAACCGAGATTTTTTCACTGAAATTCTCGTTTGAGTTTTCCGTGAGTTTTCCGTGAGTTCGCTGTGAGCTTTCTGCGAGTTCTCTGTGAGTTTTCTGCGAGTTCTCTTTGATTTTTTTGCGAGCTTTCTCCGGTCGAAAGACACGAAATCTCCCTTTGGATTTTCTCTGATGCAAAGGTACGAAATTCTCTACAAACGGTAGGGACAAACCACAGATAGGCAAACGTCTCTACCATTATTCATTGTACCCTTGCTTCAACATTCATTGCGCCCTTGCTTCAACCGAAAATACATCTTATCTTTCGCCCGAATGTATTTTTCTCGTCGCAACGCATTGCAGTCTCATTCTTTTTGCGTATCTTTGCAGCGAAGAAGAAATGAAGATAAAGAAAAATAAAAAACTAAGAATTATGAAGAAATCTACAACTTTACGAAGTGGATGGCGCAAGCGCATCATCGGGCTATCTACGTCGATGGCAATGGGCATCGCAGCCCTGGTATCTACCGTATCTCTCTCGGCTTGCAGTAGCAGCGATGGAGAGGGCAGTGGTGAGCAGATTAACATCGAGGAGTACTTGGCGGGCAAGGAGTGGGCCGCCAATAGCACCAGCGGCACGTATTCCTACTACAAGAACCACATGGTGTACTACGAGGCCGATGGCAGCGTTACATCGGGCGGACTGGCGAGCGAGCCAAACGTCGGCTTCGGCTATTGGCAGATAGCTGGCGACAGGCTCAACACCACATTCACCGTAGGTCGCCCATCGGGATTCGACGTAAACACCCTGCTGAACGAGCCTTTGTCTGGGCTGCACCTGGAGGAGAACAACGAGATGTCTGCCGGCAAGGGCGGTTCTATCAACATCGACCAACGTCCTTACATCGTAGGCAAGTTTATCAACGGTAACACCTGCCGTCTCGCATACGTGAAAAAGATGCAGGATATATCCGACGACACAGACCACGACGCTGCCCTGCGTGGCACTTGGTATGCCATGGTAACTGATTTCTCATCGGGCAAGAAATACTTAGGGTCTATGACATTCAATGCCGACGGCACGATGCACATGGTGATAGAGAGCCAGCAGGATTTTATCGCCACCTACGCCACCAAGAACGGGCAAGTTACCGTCAATGGTTATCTTACGGAGGATAACAAGGCGATATTCTATTATATCAACCTGGATGGCATCTGCATCAAGCTATACAACAGCGAGAACGGCTATATATCTTCGATATGGTACAAGGATCAGAGCGCACTGTAGCAAAGAAAAATAAGAAAGGTAAAGAGGATGTGGGGGAAATGAAAATATCATAAAAATGCCGAGAAGTCTTGGCGAATCGGAAAATTCTCCGTACCTTTGCAGCGAATTTAGTCTTTTCGGTGTGCGCAAGCGCATCGGATTTCTAAAATAATCTATAACAGATGAAGCCCTGCCGTCCGAGATGGATAGCAGGGCTTGCTGTTTGTCTAAAAAGTTATCATTGAAATAATTCTCCATCAGTCTCTCAAAACTTCCTCTGTCTTTTCTTAGCTTCCTTATCACGATATTTCTCCGCTTGCATCGGTTCTTGATATATACTACCTCGTGTAGGCTATCTTGTCTTCTTCACCTCCATAACGACATCTCCGTTCCTCATATAAATCTCAATCTCACGCCCTCTATCAAGAAGCTCGCTAATTATCTCTTCGATTGAGATATTCCCCAATATCTTCTTCATCTCTCTTGTTGATTATGTTCTTGGCGATATTCATGAAAATCGCCTTTTCCGTGTATTTATATTTAAGTTTCACTACATCGAAATGGCCTACTATATAGCAATGTTCGTAGAACTTCCGTGGTAGTCTTGCCATTATCCTGCGCTTAGTTGCGTACTCATTGTAGTGCGACATAATGCCAAGGTAAGAATTAACAGATGCGATATTCTTCTTAATATCGTCAATCATTCCCAGTTCGGAAGCCTTTCCGAGTCTTTCCACGGCAAGCGCAAAACTATTGATTGTATGATTTGCAACGTATATCCTGCCTGGCTTAACAACCGCACCAGTAAACTGAACGCCCTTGGAGTAATGTTGTAGATAGAATTTCCTCTCATTGAGTCTTAAACCAAGTTTTCCGAGTTCCACCCTGAGTATGGGAATGATGGACAAGAGCTTTTCTTTATCCTTGCTTACGAATGATATATCATCCACGTACCTATTATGTCTCGCGCATACGACATCAATCCTCCAGTCTATGATATTTAGCAGAAAGTTGGCGAACAGCTGAGCGAAGAGATTGCCGATGGCGATTCCTCGGTCTTCTCTGTTAGTGAACAAAGATTTCTCCTTCGGGATGAAATTCCACATCCAGAGCGGACTTCTCCTCTCGCAGTTAAGCTCTGGTCTGTGCATAATAACTAGATTGCAAAGCCATCTAAGGTCTTCTTTGTCGTCTCCTTCATAGTGCTCCACGATAAAATCGTCTATCATCTGGGCGAGCATCGACTTTTTGATGCTCATAAAGAATCCCTTTAAGTCAATCTTCATTACGTAAGCATCCTCGGTATAGTTTTCGCTCTCCTCACGTATGTCTTCCGCAAGCTGAACAACGCCCGCAAGTTGTCCCTTTCCTTTACGGCAATTATATGTTCTATCGCAAAATATCCGTTCAAACAGCGGCTCTAACCTCAACGCTATATAGTGATGGATGACTCTATCCCGAAACGCCCCTGCAAATACCTCTCTGTAGCGAGGGTAGCGGACGACAAAGCAAATAGACTTTCCGATTTTATATTGACGTGAGTTAACTTCATTCATAAGTTCAACAAGGTTGCGAACATAATCAAGCTCGAACTCCGTAGCTCCGACTGTGCTCCGCTTCCTTTTGCGGCAGTCTAAGTATGCTTCTAGTATCGTTTCAAAGTCTATCATTTACTATTTTCTGAATACGTCTTCTTTATTAGTGCTGAAACTGGGCGCACCCTGTTCTGATTGAACTTCCAGTTGTTGTTCATGTTACCATCGCTCAGATTCAAGTTCCAAGCGTTGTTCGCCGAGTTCTGGGTTGCCGCTACATTGTCTTATTCTTTACCATACATGATGGTAGTAGCCCATTTATTCGGAAGACTGTTCTCTTAGTTCGGCGTACCTCCCTAACACTGACTACGTTCGCCCTCTGACCTCTTTAAGGCTTCGATGAGCGAACCCTTCCACGCTGTGCTTTGCCGTCCCACGCTATCCATCAACAAAAGTAAGTTAGCCAACTTGCCTCTGCCCTTTATCCACTGATGCTCTCCTGCTATCTCTATCAAGGTATTCAGCAACTCAAAGTTAGATTGCAGCTCGACCATATCAGCGATTCTCGTTTTCAAGTCCTTGCCCATGTAAACCCTTGCAATGATGTGAAGAGAATCAATAGCTGTGCGCTCGATTCTATCTCCGACCACGTATCTCTGGTCTTTTGGAAAGTCTTTGATGATGTAAATCACCTCGTTCAGAAACTTCTTCATGTCTCTATATACCCTTGTCTTGCTTGCAATCTTTGCTGCCATTTGAATACCTTTCTTTATGATAACCTTGCTTCCCCACGCCTTTAAAGGCGTGGGAGAGAAAAGAACTAACTACTAACTATTGTAAAAATGCTGAAACTGGGCGCACCCTGTACTGATAGAACTTCCAGCCGTTGGTCATGTAACCATCGCTCAGATACAAGCCCCAAGCGTGGTACGCCGAGCCCTGGGTACTGGTCCAGTACCAGCTAGGTTGCAACTGTGTAGCACCGCTAATCTTTGACAAAGCGTAGTTTATCTTATCAAAGTTAGCCCATATCATTGTCAACTCACCCACTGATGGCAGCCACCATCTTCCTGCTGTAAGACCCTTGCCGTTAGCATTCAAGCGAGAGTACTTATTACAGAATCCTGCGGCGTAGTCTGCTGTGTTGGTGACATTGGTGGATGTACTGCCATTAATGATAGCGGTCGTACTCGCCCGACCTGCAAAGTCGTTCAGTGCGGCTAACCTATCGCTAGTTGTAGTCACTCCACTAATCTGCACCGAACCAGAAGTATTAGTGCCTGATACAGGCTTGGAACTCCATTTGAGTGAGCTTGCTTCGGTTGGGGCTATCACAAGATACCTTCCGCCTTCTACAAGCAGAACTCCGTCCGCCACTTCTCCGCTTGTCTGAAGAGATGTCCAAGAACTTACCCTAACAGCAAGAGAAAGGTTATCGCTCTTACGATGATACATGATAAACACGCCGTCGTAAAGCTGAGAAACATCAGCCCTGATAGCATTCTCCATAGTTGCCTTGCTGGCGTTCGTGATGGCTTGACCATTATTGGCAAGCCACGTACTGATTTTTGTAGTCTTAATTGCCATAATCTTACTATTTGTGAATTAATAACTAATGTCTAATTAACCATATTTCTACTTGTCAATGATTCCATTTACGGCCTCGATGAAGCAAGGGGCGCAGTTCTCGGTTACAAGGTGTTGAATAATCTTAACCTCGTCCTCAGTGTATTCGGTTTCCTCGCTTCCGTTCCACATTTTTGTGGCGAGGGCAACGCCACTCAACCCGAGTCCGTTGCCACGATTATACACTAAGTTCGCAATCTCCTTGCGAGCGTTGACTACCTGACAAGCTTGCTTGTCGATGGAAGTATAAACTTCCAGTGATTCTAAATTCAGTTTCATAAATCTATCAATTTGTTTTTTTCTTAAACTCTTTTTAAAAATAACTTTAGTCTCCTGAACATTGTGCATACCAATACGTGCCATCATAAAAAAAATCTATCCACTCGTGGGCAGACGATGAAGTCCACGATGATGTTGTGCCCGAGCTATTGGCTCGTCTTATCACTGCGCTGCTAGTATTAAACGCTACGTTACCACCTCTACGAATGAATCTATAGTTAGTACCCATCGGAACGATACTACCTGTTGGCAGGGATATGGTTATCCCTCCGCTATTGGTACAGATATAGGTCGTACCCGATGGGTTGCCCGATACGGAAAACGAAGAAGAGGCGTTTATCATCTGCGTATAGGGTCGATAACCTATCACGTCGCCACCTTGTATGTTAATGGCGTGATTGGTGTTACCGCCACTCACGTTTACATTGATACCATCGACACGGCAGCCGCTCTTGCCTACAAGGAGGATGTCTATGGCAGATACGCCAGCGTTTGCTCCACTAGACACATCGCCCTCGATGAATAAGAAGCCATTATCCCAACTTGGATGATTGCTACCGTCCGCCGAGCCGTTCCAACCAATGCGTGCCTTCATGTAATCGCACATAGTGTTCTTGCCGCTCCAAACATAAATACCATTATAGTCGAGAGATATGTCAGAGGCTGGCAGCAAGCCTGTAGAAGCGTGCGAGGCGTACAAATTATAAAATGTAAACCCTGTACCATCCGTATAATTCCTAATTTCAAACGAGCCTATCTTTCCGCTTGTACACTTCATATATCCAGCCCTTGTCACACCGAAAGAAGCTTCCGAACCAGTTTTTCCACCAAGCCAAAGAGACCAATCGTTATCAGATGCCGCAACCCGATAAGAACCATATATGTTTCCTGTTGTAGAGTTGTAGAGATTAATCTGCTGTGCCCCCACCATATCAATGCTTGCATTCTTGGCAAGGAGTAAGTCGGTGGCTATAGCCTTGTAGTTCAGGAATACCTCCCACCTCGCATTGTTATTGCCATCTTTGTCGTTCACGCTAGGAGAGGATGATGTATATGTGCTCTTACACTGATACCATTTCCCGTTGTAATACACCACGTCCACGAACTCCTCCGCACCGCTGCCCGACAGATACTTGTAGCTTCCACTCTCAAACCCCCTGTGTTGGCGGATGAGCGCACCTTTCGTGCCTCTCGTCGCAACGCTGTATGACGTATTCGTCGTTCCGTTCTCGAATGTGATTACTGTGCGAGTCCAAAGATAGGGGTTGGCATCCGTGATGTTCGGTACGGATGTGCTCCAAGTGCCTGTTGGCGGTGTCGTTCCGCTGCTGCCTATCTGATAAGTAGTCGTCGTACTCTTCACTCCATAGCCACGCGGTCCCTGCGCACCCTTCACATAGTTCCAACTATATTTCTTGTAATCCGTTGGGTCAGGCTTTTGTGTTGTGTTGACGCATGTTCCCATATAGTCGTACGCCGCACCATTGGGATTGCTTGTCGTAAAACCTGTGCCATTAGAGTCCTTCATCCACGCAATATGTATGTAATACTGTGTGGCAGAAGCACCATCCTTACCCTTTATCTGCCCCACGTTTTGGAATCCCCTTACATGGGTGGAGTCAGATGTAGTCGTACCTGTATATACCCACAAGTCGTAGCCTATGATATATCCGTCGCCAAGTGCTGCTCCGCTCGTAGGAAGGTTTGTCGTTGCGGCAAGCGCATCTTTGATAGCGATGGATGTTCCATCATCGCCATCCTTACCGATGTAGGTGTAGGTGATGCTGTCTGTCGTAGTGCCATCGTTCCAAGTATAAACGGTTTTTATCCAGAAGAATTTCCCCTTGTTGCTGTCAGTGGACACGTTGGGCTGAGTTTCGCTCCAAGAGCCAGGCTGTTGCAGATTTGACGTGATGGCATAATACTGCTTGGTAGTCTTAATTTTAGGCGAATTACCCGAATCTCCTTTTTCCCCTTTCAGCGAGAAAGTGATAGAGCCAGTCGCCACCGCTAGTTGCTTTGCCATATTACCTCCTTTCTCCTTAGCTAATTGTAGCTGTTATTATGTAGTTGGCACCGTTATAGTCTCGCAAGTTCGCCTCTGTGACGGTAAAGGAAGTGCTCGTCCCCGAACCAGACTTCGTTACAAGGCTACTAATATTGACACCTGTGCTGCTGTAAAGGCTCATCTCGAACGACACATTCGTCTCGTTTGATGTACTTCCACGCTTCCTCACGTACGGCTTATATACTATCTTTGAACCCGAGTTCTTGATAAAATTCTCGCTGGTTGCGCTCGTTCCGTCCGTAGGGTTCGGCGACACGATGTACTCATCAGAGACATCATTGATGGTCTGCACGTCCGATGCGAAGAAAGAGTTATTGTTGTAAACCTCGCACTTGACAACGGTAGAGGATTCCACGTCAGCCTCGTTTACGGTGAAGTAAGAGGATGCACTGTTCTGCTTCTCCTTCCAGCCAGAAGACTGGCTAGTATCGGGTAGATACCATTTGAATGTACGTCCATCAGCCTCGTATGACATTGCGTTTCCATCGGTCACGGCGCATCGCACCCTACAAGAGCCTCCCTTTGTGTCGATTGTGAACAATTTGTTGGTGTCGGTAGCCATGATGGTTGCTCGCTTGGAATCAACCGCACCTTGCGCTATATAGACTGGATAAACGGCTTGCAATACCACATTTGTATTGTTCACCGAGATACTCGTCTTGCACGAGATATTGAACGAATCGCCCGAGTTGACGGCGATAAGGTTTTTGTTAACCGTAAGAGTAGGATTACCAGATTTGTCTGTACCCTTCGTAAAATGACCCGACTGACCATTAAACTTGTTGGTGGAGACACCATTAGAATCAGCAAAAGTCAACTGCGTGTCTCCGACAAACCAAGAAGCATTGCCCTTCGAGAGGTTGAACGAGTTTCCTGCTCCCTGTTCTGCGCTATAAGCTTGCATCACAATCACAGGCTTCGTTGCTCCACTAATCTCGAAGTTAGGGGAGATAACAACGCTCGATGAATCCCACTCGCCATCGTAGTTCTGGTACACGTCGCCAGTGGTGCATTGCAGGATAGTATGTAAGGTCGTTCCGTTGCTCGTGACAATAATCTGACCAGTTGCCGATGCCTTACTCATTGTTTACCTCGCTTTCCTCTTTGTTAGTATCACTATCCATATCGTCATCGTCGCCAACGTTGGTTGATGTATTGCCACCAGCAGGTTCATCGGTCGTAGGAGTTTCTTCATTGTCGTCACCACCAAACTGCTTAGGAGTGTAGCACGTTGCAGGAAACTCGGTAGTTCCGTTAATCTCCGCCACCGCATTCACTTCTGGCACTAGTGAGCCGCCAAGAAAAGCAGCTCTCGCAGCTAGGTTATCTCCCTCCACGCTATTCACCTCGCTCTGATACAACAAGCAGTTGCCGTCCTTAGTCTTCGTCAGAGCAACACCATTAGACAAAATAGCTTTTGCTACCGTCTCGGTCACCTTTACATAATATTTCATACTCTTAAAAATTAAGTGTTACACAAATCTCTTCTTTTTTAAAAAAAATTAGCTGTCCTCATCAATCTCTCTTGATATGATGTAGTTTCCTCCGTCATCAACGAGAATATTACCGCTGTCATCCGCCAAAAGATTATATGCGCCCCTATCCTCGATGATGAGTCTTATCGCCTTCTTCGCCTCGAAAGGAACTTGCATACTGACACCGTAGCCCAATGTAGCAAGGCTCTCTGTTACCGATGTTACGCCGTTGGTGGTTTGCGTGCCAAACGTAACCTTCACCCACTTAGCCCTTAATATCTTGTTCCACATGGAAGAGTCGATGATGCCGTTATTGTCGCTCACCACAGCCTGACAGGTCACGAAACCCGTGTCCTCATTAAGTTGGTAGTTAGAGCCTAAGAAATCAGCTCTTAACTGAGGGATGTCTCTTACGATTTTAGTCGCCACCCTAGGGTCATTATCCCTAGGCGATGATGGCAAGCTACCCTCGTAGATGTAGCACGCACGTACCTCGTAGCCAATGTCGTCGCCAATCATGTCGCAATCTATAGTGATGGCGGAAATCTGTCCGTTCGCACCTTTTGTTACACTCTTTATCTCGAAGTCCTCGGCATCATTACCCGACGATATGAGCTGCCTTGAGCCGTCGTTCAAGATTCTATACCACCATATCTTGGTCTTCGCATCGGCGGTCTTGTCTTTCTCGCCGACGATGATTCTCGCCGTAAGCGTTTTCTCACTGACGTGTCGCAAAGGATTCCACTGCACTGTAGGCGGACTGTCCAGATTAATCTCTGCTCTTGCGTTCGTGCAGTCCTCCAAGTATAGAGCCTTATTCTGGACAAAGGTATATTTATAACCGCTCACAGGGTCTGTCCAGCTCCCCTCGAATCGCATTGTTCTAGGTACGCCAAGCTGCGAGTTGGTCTTGACGTAAAGCGTACCTTTGTCGTTGCCCTCGATGACGGCTGCGTACCCAGACTTTACTGTCGATTGCTCACTCGTTGCCACCGTCACAACTCCCCCAGTAGTAACCTCCGACCATTTGAATGAGTCTAGCTTATGGTTGCACGTAGGTGTCTCGTTCGGGTCATCAGGGTCAGCCAAGTAGCAAGCTGGAAACATCGTACAAGGTCGTATTGCAAAATCGGGTGAGTACGTACCCGCAATGCCGTCGTATTGCTGCCTATTGATGATGTCGCCAACAATCTGTATGTTGCACGATTGCGTATAGGCTGTAGCCTGCACGCTCATCATTTTGTTGTTGCTTATCGCTAATTCTTTAGCCATATTCTTTCTAAAAAAAATAATTAATTCAACAATATCATATCTAAGTTTCATTAGCCATCGAGATTACAAGAGGCTTTATAAGAGACTTTGCATCAGAAAGTCGCACTCGCTTCCTCGCTTATCAGCGTCTCGCCATCCTTGATTTCCGCCGTGCAAGTAAACGTCACGCTGCCTATGCTGTATGCAGCCAGCCCCAAGTCCTCGTATGTGATTGGTAGGGAGTTACCGACATTGGCGTGGCTTAAAGCCCATTTATTGTCCAGTGTCGGATTACCACTGTCACGAGTCCATATCACATTGGTCATACTGTCTGTTACGTCCTGGTTATACAACATACCTCTAACAGATAGCGTTGTGAAAACCTTCCAAGAGCCATCCTCGTTGGTCGCCGTAATGTCGCTCAATCGGAAGCTCCAGTATTTCGAGGAAATCATTTCCAGCGTGAAATATGGGTTACCCTCCAAAAAAGCCCAATCCGTCGAGGAGTAAGTAGGCGGTTTTGTTGTTTTGTCTTTCAAACATTGCCACTTGCAGCCAAGATGATAGACGGTATCAATCGTACCATCACCGTTGCGGTAAGGATTATCACTCTGAGCCACTATCAAACTCCAAACACCCCTATCTCTAGTTGTATAGATAGGGTTTCCTTGGTAATCAATCTGCTGAAAGCTGCCAGCCATCATCCATTTGGCATAAAAAGCTCCGTCTCGCTTGTCAGCCGTAGGAAATTGCTGGAATATAAATCCAAGTGCATCGGGGAGCTTACCCATTGCAAGGGAGTAGTTCGTTTTGTCGATGATAGGTTTTGTTACGTGGTCTAACCACACAAGCAAACCCTCCGAAGAGGAGATATACCAACAACTCTGTCTATCCTCGTCGGTTGCGCTACCCCACCTGATAAGCCTAGCCAGCTCGCATGGTGGGTAGTTCTTGCCGCTCGGACACTCGTCATCGGGGTAACAGACCACCGTAATCGTATTAGTTACCGTATTAACCGACAACACCCTTAACCACATATCGTAGTACTTGCCATCCTCTAGCAAAGTATTGATAGATGCGAGCACCACGTCATTCTCACGAAAAGCGGTAAAGTCGTTGTCCCACCGCTTCTGCAAGGTTAGTTCGTAGGTTGTATTTCCATCTTCGCCAGTTGCAGGAATCTCTGTAACAGTCTCCACCATTCCACTCTCAGTAAAGACAAAATTGCTTTCCATCGCCGTCTGTCGGTTCACAATAAGTTCTTTGGCGATAATGGAACTTCGAGACATAATACTCTCAAACTCGGCATTGCCTCGTTCGTCAATGCGTGCGCCCGTACCGAAAAGCATACCTTGAATAAATTCATCACCGAA
>ERZ808246.1730-NODE-1730-length-15025-cov-6.022645_pt1 | contig 15025 bp, 15 predicted proteins | sample MGYA00521083_ERZ808246 | MGnify/ENA primary metagenome ERZ808246 (study PRJEB31516, sample SAMN03275577) | gut metagenome | biome: mammalia-associated habitat; material: feces | host: Papio cynocephalus | place: Kenya | collected 2012-07-07 ...
TTTCGGCATCTTCACGCCGTCTGAATTGTATGTTATCATAATTTGAATGTAGAATGTAGAATGTAGAATTTAGAATTTAGAATGTAGAGTTATTTGAATGTAGAGTTATTTGAATGTAGAATTTAGAATTTAGAATGTAGAGTTATTTGAATGTAGAGTTATTTGAATGTAGAATGTAGAGTTATTCTCGCTGCGGTTTAGAGTTTTTGAGTTTAGAGTTCTCATTGAAATTCCTCAAATCTTAATTCTCCAATTCTTAATCGGCAAAGCCGACAACTCTTAAATCTTAACTCTTAACTCTTAATTTGATTTGGCAAGAACCGCCTTACGTCTTTTCCGAAATGCACGAGTTCTCTGACGACACTCGAACTGATACTCTCCATACCTGCCTCAGCAAAGAAGAGCACTGTCTCTATGCCCGTTAACTGACGGTTGATGTCGGCTTGCTCGCGCTCATACTCAAAGTCCTTCACACTTCGCACTCCCTTGATGATAAACTCCGCCTGTTCGCGACGGGCAAAGTCTACGGTCAGGTCGTTATACTGCTTTACCTCTATCTTCGTTTCGCTCTCGTATATCTTCTTTATCGTTTTCACGCGTTGCTCGGTGGTCTGCATATATTTCTTCCGCTCGTTGAAGCCCACACCGATGATTATCTTGTCGAATAGCGGCAGGGCGCGCCTCACGATGGAATCATGACCTATCGTATAGGGGTCAAAACTTCCTACGAATATTCCGTTTCTCATTACTTTTCGTTTTTGCGTACAAAGGTAATGTTTTACACGGACACAAAGAAAGTTTTTCTCTTTTTTGTTTCCTTCCTAAGCTGTATTATTCATAGGAGAATATTAAATAGAGCCATAAATCCGAAACTTGAATACATTATCCGATGAATTATACAAGTTAAGCTTTTCTCGTTCTTACATTCAGCTGGTATATTGCCGGCAGGAGGATAAAGAGCGAGAAGATTACCGCCAGTGTCATCCGCCTATGGTCGCCGCCAAAGATATCAATAAGATGTCCGTTTATTATCTGCGGCGGCAAGAGGCGCGCCATGGCAAACACCATGGTGTTGTTCACCCAATGGTAGGCAACGCCCGGCAGAATGCTCCCCGTGCGGCTGTATAGCCAACCGAGCATCAGTCCGGCAACAAAAGCAAAGGGCATCTGCGCCGGATTCATATGTACGAGCGAGAACAGTGCTGCGGATATTGCAATCGCCGCCCAACGGCTCTTCATCCGTGGCAACAGCGTGCGGAGCACGGCACCGCGGAACACCGTTTCCTCAACAAAGGGGGCAAAGAGGCAGAGCGTGAAATACCCAAAGTCGTTGTGTATCAATTCCATCATCTCCTTCTCCACCAAATTTTTAAGGTCGGGCATCAGTTCCTCCAGATACATCTCCGGGATTATTGCCCCCACTCCGGCCACTGCAGTCCATGCAAGTACTGCCCACGGACGGCTCTGCATATACGCCGGCGACAAGACGCTCCATTTCATCCTGATAAATACCAGCAACACAAGCAGACTGTACACTGCCGATGTAAGAATCATGGCATTAATGCCACCGTCCTTACCGGCTATCAGCTTCCATACACCCTGAACAATCAAACTGCTAATTACTATGATAGCAATGAAGGCAAAAACTTGTTTAAAGACAAGTATTGCCACATCCTTTGTCGTATTATTCTTATTATCCATTTCGCCTTTCAATCCTTCAATTTTTCAATCTTTCAATCTTGTTTCTTCAATCCTTCAATTTTTCAATCTTTCCATTTTTCAATCTTCAAACACTCTTCCCTATCCTTTTCGAGTTGTCGCTTTAGAGCCTTCTCCGACTCAAACTTTCTCTCTTCGCGAATCCGCTTTACGAACGACACCGAGAGCTGCTTGCCATACAGGTTGCCGCTAAAGTCAAAGAGGTTCACCTCAAGTGTGGTCTTCTCGCCATGAAACGTAGGACGCATACCGATATTCATCATCGCCTGATACTGCGAGCCGTCGCTTAGCAACGCCACGACAGCATACACGCCATTTGCCGGCAGCATCTTCTTTATCCCCTTTATGTCGATGTTTGCCGTGGGGAAGCCCATTTTTCTTCCCTCTTGCACGCCGCTCACCACCTTGCCGCTTATGGAATATCTGTAGCCGAGACACATTGCAGCCATCTCCACCTCGCCTGCGGAGAGGAAGGAGCGCACTACCGACGAACTGACATTCACGCCGTTGAGCACAAAAGCCTTGGCACGTATCACCTCGATGCCGAGTTCTCTGCCAAACCGTACATAATCGTCAAAGCCCTCCGAGCGGTTATGTCCGAAGCGGTTGTCGTAGCCGATGACAAGATATTTCACGCCGAGCCTTTCGCGCAACACCGTCTTCATGAAATCATACGCCGACAATAATGCCATAGCCTCATCAAACGGCAGCACCTCGCAGTGGTCTACACCCGTTGCCTTTATCATTTCCGTTTTCTCGCTGAGCGTGCTTAACATCTGTGGTTGGTAATCACTGTGGAGCACCTCTCGCGGATGACGGTCGAAGGTTATCACCATCGACTCTGCGCCATGCTCCCTTGCCACAGCCTTCACCTGATCTATCAGATAGCGATGACCGCGGTGAACACCATCAAAGAAACCGATTGTGGCTACAATTTTCTCCGAGAACTCAGAACTCCCAGAACCCTCAGAACTCCCAGAACTCTTAGAACCCTCAGAACTCTTAGAACTCCCAGAACCCTCATAAGACTCAGAGCCGCCAGAGAATTCCTCCAGCCACTCGCTGCCGTGGGTTACATGCAGCGTATTGATGCCGAATTCTTCGGCAGCGCGGCAATTTGCCGTGGAGTCGTCAATAAAAAGAGTTTCCTCTGGAATGATACCGGTCTCACGGATAAGGGTTTCAAAAATCCGCGGGTCGGGCTTCACCATTCCCATCTTATAAGATATAAACATCTTGTCGAAATAGTATTCCGGCTCATGGCCCGCCTTAGGGAAGAAGTTATCTACCGACTTATCCCAGTGCACCGGATTACTGTTGCTCAAGAGATATATGTTGTATTTCCTGTGCAGACGCTCTATCATCTGCAGGCGCTCCACGGGGATACCCGTGAGGAGTTCGCCCCACGCCCTACTTATCTCCTCGTCGGAAGCCTTGCAGCCCGGAGCGCGTTTCCTTATCTCCCTACAGAACTCTGCCACATCTATCTTACCAAGTTCAAGGTCGAGAAACATGTCTATCTGCTTGCACTCGTCAACATAATGGGCTATCTCTCCGGCACCGATGCGCTCCAGAGCCTCGATACACTTCTGTCTGTCGAGGTCTACGATAACGCAACCGAGATCGAAGATTAGATTATGGATTTTATTACTTATCATCGTTGTTTTGTTTTTTGCTAAATAATCTCCACAGCTCACCAATCCAGAGCACAGCAGATGTGGCTACAGTTATCACCAGCCACTCCTCGAGCGACAGTGGCACGCAGCGGAACATCTTGCCACCATAGGTAACGATCAGCCACTGTCCGCCAAGTATCATTAGCATAACGGTGAGCAGCCCTCTGTCGTTCTTTATTCCGTGGAATGCCGACTTGCCACTGCCGAGTGCCTTGGCGTTGAGCATGTTCCAGAACTGGAGCATCACGAAGGTGGTGAAAAACATCGAGAGCTCGTGTATCTGCACATCGCCGTCGCCCTGAAGACAGTGGAGCAGATAAACGAACAGGGCGATGAACATCATCACTCCCATTCCAACAATGCCCCTGAGCATCGGTTTGGTGATTATGAAATCGCTTGCCTTGCGCGGTCTTTCGTCCATCACCTCCTTTGTCGGCGGCAATGAGGCGAGCGCCATGGCTGCAAAGGTATCCATTATGAGGTTTACCCACAGAATCTGGGTAACGGTAAGCGGCATCTCGGTGCCTATCACCGAACCGGCAAGCACGAGCAGCAAGGCGGCTACATTCACCGTGAGCTGGAAATAGAGAAAGCGCTGTATGTTCTTGTATAGCGACCTTCCCCACATCACGGCGTTCACGATACTGCCGAAGGAGTCGTCGAGCAACGTCATGTCGCTCGCCTCCTTTGCCACATTAGTGCCCGAGCCGAGCGATAGTCCCACGTGGGCATGATTTAGGGCAGGCGCATCGTTGGTACCGTCGCCCGTAACGGCAACAATCTGTCCGCTGTCCTGCAGCAGATTCACCAGTCGCTGTTTGTCGGCAGGGCGCGCACGGCACATCACCTTCAACGACTCCGCCCGCTTGCGAGCCTCATCGTCGGCAAGGGCGGCGAAGTCAGCACCCGTCATTATATCTTTTTCGTCTGTATTGTCTTTCCATATCCCTATCTGCCGAGCAATCTCCTTTGCCGTAGCCGAGGTGTCGCCAGTAACGATTTTCACCTCTATGCCAGCTTTCTGACATTCGGCTACAGCTGCCGGAACATCCTTCCTTATTGGGTCGCTGATAGCCACGGCAGCCTGTAGAGTCATATTGCCAAGCGACTGCGCCTCCCGCTCCATATCGTCGGGCGAAGTTTCGTCGGCAAGTTCTTTGTATGCAAAGGCGAGTGTGCGCATGGCTTTCTGTTGCCACTCTTGCAGTTTGTGTTCAGCCTCTGTCTTCTGGTTTTCTGAAGTTTGGCATGCCGATATTATTATCTCCGGTGCACCCTTGGCAAGGAGATAGGTCTTGCCGTTAGCTGTTATTACAGTTGCCATGTATTTGCGCTCCGTGGAGAACGGAAGCTGATAAAGCGGCTCATTCAAACCACGCAGCTTATGATAGTCTATGTTATTAGCCTTCAGCCACAGCAACAGAGCTATTTCCGTAGGATTACCGATACCGCTGTCGCTGCCTTCAGCATCAAGATGCGCCGTAGAGTTCAGGGCGAAGGCTACACGGAGCATCTCCTCGCTGCCGTTAAGCCTCAACACGTCTGCCACCTCCATGCGGTTTTCTGTCAAGGTTCCGGTCTTGTCGGTGCATATCACGGTTACGGCGCCCATAGTCTCACAGGCATGGAGCTTTCTCACCAGGTTTTTGCTCTTCAGCATGCGCCGCATGTTGAGGGCAAGGGCAAGGGTGATTGCCATCGGCAGTCCCTCGGGCACCGCCATAACGATGAGCGTTACAGCCATCATGAAATACTGCAACACTACTTCTGCCATCCGGAAATAGTCTGTGGTGTGCCACAGCGGGTCTACGAGGATATCGTGGACAAGGAAGATTACGGCAGCAGCAACCGAGAGTCCGAAACCGAACTTGCTGATAATCTTTGCCAGACGGTCGAGCTGCATGGCGAGGGGTGTCTTCACTGTTGGCGTCTCACTGCTGCTGCGCGCCACCTTTCCTATCTCTGTATTATCGCCAACGGCTGTAACGCGGTATGTGGCGCTGCCGCTCATCACCATGGTGCTGCGAAGGATTTGATTAACGGGGTATGTATTCTCAGAGTTCTCGGAGTTCTCAGAGTTCTCGGAAAAGTCCGAGAGCTCTCCTATCACTTGTTTCTCCGCTATCGGCTCACCCGTCAGCGACGACTCGTCCACCTGCAGGTTGCGGGCCATGAGCAGCGTGCCGTCAGCAGGTATCTCGTCGCCTGTTTCTATCAGGACGATGTCGCCCACGACAACGTCCTTGCGCGGTATCTCCACCACATGTCCGTTGCGACGCACCTTCACGGGCTGTTCCTCGCCGAGTGCCGTCAGTACGTCAAATTTCTTTGCTGCATCCACCTCGAAGACGAAACCTATCGTCGTGGCAAGGAAAATGGCGATGAAGATACCTATCGTTTCCACAAAATCGTTCTCGATAAAGGCAAGCACGAGCGATACGGCTGCTGCAACGAGGAGTATCTGTATTATAGGGTCCTTGTATTTCTCCATATACTGTCGCCATAGGCTATCGCGCTTTGGCGGAGTAAGGGTATTAGAGCCGTGTTGCTTGCGACTCTTCTCCACCCCGTCATTATCCAATCCACAAAGACTTCCCGTCTTGCAAGTTTCTTCTGTCATAATGTCTTTACTTTGTATTATAATACGTTGCAAAGTTAATATAAATGGTGAAATATCCTTGTTTCGCAGTGCCTCTACCCCGCATTTTTTATAAAAAAATCACAAAACCGCAATATTTCACGATGATTTTCGACCGAAAATTTGGTAATTCGCCATAAACCCATTACCTTTGCATCCGCAAACTTGACCACACATTGGTTGAGATCGGGCTTTTAGCTCAGTTGGTTAGAGCAACAGACTCATAATCTGGAGGTCCTAGGTTCAAGCCCTAGATGGCCCACTTGCAACAAGAAAGCGGTTTACGGCATAGTTCGTAAACCGTTTTTGTTTTTCCTTCTGTTTCTCTTTTTGCTTCTTTTTTGTTGGAAGGAAAGAAATAAAGCATTATATTTGCACCGTAGTTTTTATAAAGCAAAAATTTATGACTGCAAGAGACGACAAGGAAAAAGAGAAACTGAGCCGCGAAACACTTGGCAAGTTCTTCTATGATTTGGCAAAGACATGCTTTGCGGCAATGGTTGTTACTAATGCCATAGCATTAGTGATTGGTGATGGAGAAAACTATGCAACATGGATACTATTGCTTGTCGGAATTGCAGGAACATTTATCTTTGCAAGAGTTGGATATATAATAATTAAAAAATAAGAATATGGAAGGAATGATTATAACTTTAGGGGGAGCTGCTTTTTGCGGACTTTGTTTTATGCTTTGGATGGAACACACCAAGAGCGGACGAAAATGGCTTGAGAACCTTTAGACCGACCATAATCCTCCCCAAGGGAGTGAAAGAAGTATGATTTATGGTATAATTATTATAGCAAGCGGCTTGCGATAATCTCGCAAGCCGCTTGCTTTATTTTATATGGTATCTCCATCCCTCCCTTAGGGAGGGTCAGGGTGGGTTTTATCAGAACAGCGACGGCTCCATGATATTTCCCGAATACGGGTTTCTGCCAAAGTGCTGATAGGCAAGTTCAGTAACCATTCTGCCGCGCGGTGTACGCTTGATGAAGCCTTCCATGATGAGATAAGGCTCATAGACCTCCTCCACCGTACCGGAGTCTTCGCCGATGGCAGTGGCGATGGTGGTGATGCCCACCGGTCCGCCCTTGAACTTGTCGATGATCGTGAGCAATATCTTGTTGTCTATCTCGTCGAGACCATACTGGTCGATGTTGAGTGCCGTAAGGGCGATATGGGATATCTTGGTGTCTATCCGTCCCGAACCGCGCACCTGGGCGAAGTCTCTCACTCTTCGGAGCAGGGCATTGGCGATACGTGGCGTACCGCGTGAACGGCGCGCTATCTCTATGGCGGCATCATCGTCGATAGGCACCTTGAGGATGCTTGCCGAGCGCTTTATGATGCGCTTCAGCGTTTCCGGGTCGTAATATTCCAGATGCAGGTTTATGCCGAAGCGGGCACGCAAGGGGGCTGTGAGGAGTCCGCTGCGCGTCGTAGCACCCACGAGGGTGAAGGGGTTGAGGTCTATCTGAATGGAGCGAGCCGACGGTCCCTTGTCTATCATTATATCGATGCGGTAGTCTTCCATAGCGGAATAGAGGTATTCCTCCACCACTGGCGATAGACGGTGTATCTCGTCGATGAAGAGCACGTCGTTTGGTTCCAGCGAGGTCAGAATGCCGGCAAGGTCGCCGGGCTTGTCGAGTACCGGTCCGCTGGTTATCTTGAAGCCCACGCCGAGTTCATTGGCAATGATATTGCTCAGTGTCGTCTTTCCCAGTCCTGGCGGTCCGTGCAGCAGGGTATGGTCGAGGGGTTCGCCGCGGTATTTAGCCGCCTCTACGAACACCTCCAGATTTTCCACCACCTTCTGCTGTCCGCTGAAGTCGGTGAACTTCAACGGGCGGAGTGCATTTTCAAATTCCTTCTCCGCCGAACTGATATTCTCTTGTCTTATATCGAAATCGTTGTCCATTATTTTCCTTCTACATTACCATTACATAGAGAGAATACCCTTATGCAAATCTGTTACAGGAAAAACCAAGTCCCAGTTCTTTCCCCATACAAGATTTCCCATATCTATTTTAAACTGCTTGAATTTACGTTCATCCAAGTATGCATTATACTGCGGATGAGGATGACTCTTAATAAATGCACCTACATCAAGTGTCTTCACTATACCGTCAGAGAAATGAATCTCAACGCTCAACGGCTTGATATATTTTACTGATATTATTTGCAAATTCATAATCATTATATCCTTTTTGTTATTTTCGTAGAACGGACGGCTTTCTTTAGCACAAAGAACTTTATCCACTTTTCAACTATATTCTTATAATATTTGGCAACAAAAGTTCTGCAACCTGTGCATCTTTATTGTTTAATGGTGCTCTGCTTCCCCTTCGTCTATCTAACCTTTTCAAAACTCCATTCTCCAATATGATGTCAAAGACAGCATCTTCGTCATTCTTCACCACATGCACATGTATTGGCTCGTGTTCGTTTGAGTAAAAGAAAAACACGAAGCCGAAGTATTCAAATATCTTTGGCATTCTCTTTTTTCTGCAAACTTAATAAATATCTTCTGAAATACAAAGCATCGGGGCATTTTTTACATAGAAAGTTGTAATGCAACCTGCTTTAATATCTGATATGGAAATCGGCAAGAAAGACTCAAAAATATAAAAAACACGTGGCGGATTCTCACGAATGCGCCACGCTAACAGCTATTAATTTAGTATTGTTTTTATTTACATCATAGTTTTGTTTTGTGTTATCTATTTTATGGTTAAAAATTTCTTTTCCTTTTTTCTTCCCCTCCCCCGCCTCCCCTTCCAGGGGCGGAGCAGTTTCCTTTTATTGCTATAACCTGAAGCAGTTTCCTTTTATTGCTATAACCTGGAGCAGTTTCCTTTTATTGCTATAACCTGGAGCATATTTCCTTTTATTGCTATAACCTGAAGCAGTTTCCTTTTATTGCTATAACCTGGAACAGTTTCCTTTTATTGCTATAACCTGGAGCATATTTCCTTTTATTGCTATAACCTGGAGCAGTTTCCTTTTATTGCTATAACATGAAGCAGTTTCCTTTTATTGCTATAACATGAAGCAGTTTCCTTTTATTGCTATAACCTGGAGCATATTTGTCATTAATAAATCTGTATCATTACTAAATTTACCTGCAAACATCTCAGCTTTCAGCAGAAAGAGTAACTGCTCCGCCCCTGGAAGGGGAGGCGGGGGAGGGGAAGATTACGAATACATATTTTTTAAGAAAAAACTATTCGTCGTCTTCGTCGTCGGTATTCCACGAAGTATCCCAAAGGCCTGAAGTTTTATTGTACTTCGAGAGGACATCACCAGTTTGGTAAACCTTTTCCGTATCTACCGTATCGCTAAACGTGTCGCTCAAGGTATTTCCCGACATGGCGAGGATATTTGATTCCGTATCTGACTTTACCAGCATGATGGCTGGCTGTATATATGTCTTTTTCATTTTGACGCTTTTTTGTTTATTAATATTAAGAATTTGTCTTTGCCGTCCGTCCCCCCGTCATCACCTTCCCAAGAGAAGAACAGTACCACTTTCAGCAATGAAGGGTAATCACTCCCCTCTCCTTACGGGGAGGGGGAAGCCGCCCTGAGGGCGGCGCGGGGGTGGGGCTTTACTTCATATACTTCTTTCCGTTGTGGATATAAAGTCCCTTCAGAGGCTTAACAGTGCGCTGACCGCCGAGTGTATAATACACATCGTTCTGTGGCTCTGTAGCGTTCTCTACAGCGTTTATACCTGTTGTCTCGCCACCCAAGTCGATTGAGAGTTGCTTTACTGCGCTTGAATCAGAGATTTTGAGGTATGCCTTGCCCTGAGCTACGGTGCTACCCTCTTCCAGTCTGCCGAAGCAAATCTTACCTGTCTTATTACCCTGAGCATCTTTCTCAGCTACGAGTGCGTATGTGGTGTTGCCCACTACGGTATAAGCAGCATTGGCTGTAGGAACAAGGTCGTTGTCTGCAAGAGTTGCAGTTGTTGTTGTCAGATTAGCAGTATATGTACCTGCATTGCCATAAAGTACTACACCTTTGTTGGCTGGAATAGTACCTGTAACCTCTGTAAGCTTTATCTTGTTATCAGCATACTTGGCTGTATATGCCTGTACTCCAGCTGGGATTTCCCATGCACTTGTGTTGCTGTAGGTTGCCATCTTGGCGTTGCTGATGGTGATGTCAGTAGTCTTATCTGCAGTAAACTTAACACTATAAATACGGATTGCATTATTCTGTTGTTCTTTAAGCATCCATCCTGCAATAGAAACATCACCAGCTTCTACTTGGCTTTTTGCCGTAACATTCGTGCTTCCACTTGTAGAACCCTCTTCTTCACAAATTTTATCGCATATCTTTGCAGTACGTGCACTATTTTTTCCTGTATTGCTGAACACAACTTCTACAGTTCCGGGTACTGTTGTATAGAAGTGTAATTCTGTTCCCTGGAAACATGTATAGCCCTTTCTATACAAATATACAGCATTCTTTTCCAAAAGATACTCATACTTAAAACCTTCATTAAATGATTCTTTCTTGTTTGCGAAAGGAACAAGAGTTGATCTTCCAGATGCAGCGACATCAGCAGAAGCAGCTGTTGAGAAATCCCAACTCATATCTCCCGTTACCTTCTCATATTCAGTAATCATATCCTCGGTATCCTCGTATGTGAAAGGAATATCGAGAGTTGTCTCGCCAACTGCAATAGTTATTTTGTCTGAAGTCTTAGCAACAGCGGTCTCCGGCATATATTTCACAGTCAATGTTACAGTTTCGCCATCAGCTACTGTAACATCAGAAGCACCTTCTTCTGGCTGCTTGCTTAAACTTGTTGAAAGTCCTTCAACATTAGGTGTATTAATCTTCACGATACCCGAAGCATTTACAGCAGTAAACTTTATTGCTTTTGTTGCAACTTCTGCTCTCTTTACAGAGAAATCGAATGATGTTACGTCAGTTGTAATAGATGCCGTTTTATTCAATGGCAAATTAATAGTATACTCAATTTCACCAATTGTTGCAGTTGCTACAAAATTATCAGTACCTTTTGTTACTGTAGCATTAACATCCTCTGATTCTGTAGAGGTTGAAGCATCTGTATATGTCGTTGTTGTTGTTTTTGTAAATACTACAGCAGGAGCTACAGCATAAGACGTAGAGAGAGTAAGTGTTTTATTTGCTATAAGAGATCCCAATTCACTTGCTTCAATAGGAGTTCCTGCTACTGTAACTTTGGTCAAATCAATCTTTGTGCTCTGCACAGCCTTTGGTACTTCAACTGTTTCAATATCAGAATTCTCCATACCTTCATTTGCAATAGCAATAGCCTTAACCGTCTTGCCTGCAGCATTGAATGGAGTAGAATATATCTCGCCAACAGTTGCAGAAGGGTCTGTTCCATCTGTTGTATATCGTATTTCCTTTGGAGTTTTGCCCTCTGCAGGAGTAATCGTTACTAAACCTGCTTGAGTATAGGTGATAGATGGCTTGCTCAGCTTGTTTGTATTTGCAGCTTCGGTAAGAGTGATTGTTATAACTGTTTCCGAATTACAAGGTTTAAATGTGATAGAGCTCGAATTTGCAGGCCAATCATAGGTATAAGATTTTGCCTCAAAGTTGCTTGTCTTTCTACCCATAAAAGTATCACCTTTCTTCTCTTCACCATTATATGACAACCAAGAAGACTTAGAATCATTGTTTGAATATCCATTAAATGTAACCGTGGAAATGGACAATCCATCTGGAATTGTTAATGTATATTCATATCCATTTGAACATTTAAAACTCCCTTGTAATTTGGAATTATCCCCAGTTGCATAAGTTTTTTTTGATTTTTGGGGATCTAGGTCACTATATGTTATCTTAAAAGTCTTATTCTTTGACACAAAAGTCCAAGGACTACCATCACCTTTCGTTGGTTTCGTATCTGAATTATTACTTATCTCATACGTCGTTTGTGCATGCACATACCCCCCCGTCGTGAGGATCATCACGAGCAGAGTCAATAGACTAAAAAATCTTTTCATGTCTTTAGTAGTTTAAATTGTTATTTATATGTTATTAATTTTCTTTTATGGTGATATGAACGACAGAGAGATACGTTCCTTGTTGTGTACTTTTCTCCCCCACCCGATCAAATGTTTAGCCTTACGTTATGCCGTTAGTAGTTATAGTAGATATAAAAACTTTAGTAGATAAACCTTTAGCCATGTCGCTCCCCCGTGCTGCGTACCCTTGCAGTAGGCTGCGACCTTTGATTTTTGCCACGACAACTTATAAAATTGCCATAGCAACTGCAAATGTAAGGATAAATTCCGAATGTGCAAACGTTTTCTTTATATTTCTTTAACAAGAGCGGAAGTTTAACAGAAATTAAGACAAAGGCGCGGTTTATAATCTTCCCCTCCCCCGCCTCCCCCTTTGGGGGCGGAGCAGTTTCCTTTAGGTGTCATAAATTTACATATTTGTCATTACTAAATCAGTATCATTACTAATTTTACCAGTAAACATTTAAGCTTTTAGCAGAAAGAGTAACTGCTCCGCCCCTGACAAGTGGAGGCGGGGGAGGGGAAGAAGAACTAAATCAGAAACTTCAGTATATTATCCTATGAATTTACTGGTTAGAAGCTCTCGCCCACGGCATATAGCGGAATGTTCAATATATTGTCTTGTCGTTTTAGCGGAAGCATGGAAAAGCGCAGGGCATGGATGTCCCTGTGTTCAGCCAGATAGTTGTGCAGAGATGTAGCTTTAACGCTTGTGCCCCCCTTTACCTCTATCGGAAGCAGTCTGCCGTCACTCTGTATAAGGAAATCCATCTCCATCCGGCTGGTGTCAGAATTGTAGTAGTAGACATTTTGTATGCCTGTCGCCAAGAGCTGCTGCAAGACATATTGCTCTGTGAACGCCCCCTTATATTCCACGAATACAGAGTCAGACAACAACACATCCTTAGGCGCAGTATCTGCCATTGCGCCCATCAATCCGCAATCGCACAGATATAGTTTGAAAGCCGAGAGGTCTTCATAGAATTTCAATGGCAGTTCCGGCTTCGTCACCCTGTTCGTCTTATATACCAGTCCGGCATCTACAAGCCACTGTATTGCCATTTCAAAATCCTTTGCCCTTGCCCCTTTTCTGAGTGCTCCGTAAACAAACTTCTTGTTTTCTTTTGCCAACTGACCGAGTAATGACTTCCACACCATTTCAATTCGCGGCACCTCATTTGCCGGTGCATGCTTCGAAAAGTCTCCGGCATAGTTTGAAAGTATTTCATTCTGTAGAGTGCGCACATTGTTCAGGCTCTTATTTTCCACGTACGACTTGACGACCTCGGGCATTCCGCCAACATAATAATACTGACGCAGGAGTTCCTTCAATTTCTCATGAAAGGCATTGATCAGCGACTCGTCGCCGCTTTTGATTAATTCGAACAGCTGTTTCTGTCCGAGAGCTACAAGAAACTCCCCGAAGTCCATCGGAAACAGACGCAGAGTCTGCACCTTGCCGACAGGGAAAGACACTCCCTCATGCAGAGCCACCCCCAGCAATGAACCGGCAACAACGATATGATACTCCGGTGCATCCTCACAAAAATACTTCAATGCTTCGATTGCCTTTGGAAAAGCCTGTACTTCGTCAAGAAAGATAAGAGTCTTGCCGGGGATTATGTCAACTCCCGTCAATGCACTAAGTCCGCGGATAATCCTCGGAACGTCGAACCCTCCGGCATATACCGCTTGAAGGGTCTCGTTCCTGTCGCAACTAATATATGCAAGACTATCAAACTCATTCTTGCCAAACTCTTTCAAGATGTAAGTCTTGCCACACTGTCTTACGCCATTGAGTATTAATGGTTTATGACATTTCTGATTTTTCCATTCAACCAATTTACTGTATATCTTCCTTTGCATACCTTACATTTTTTTACACTTAAAGTGCTACGTTTTACACACTTTTCGACACATAAAACTATCGAAACACTACACTTTTCGACACATAAAAGTACTGTAAAGGTACACTTTTCGACACATCCTACAAAAAATCCACTTCTAAACGACAAAAATTTAAGGATAATTAGTGGTTAAAAACTCTGTTTTTTATGTTTATCGCCCTTTTGCTGTTTGCAAGAGGAACTTACATAAGGAACAGAGGTGACCAAGACTTTGTAACAAACAATAAAAACATAGTGAGCGTAATACTGATATTCAAGTTTCGGGTTTATAATCTTCCCCTCCCCCGCCTCCCCCTCCGGGGGCGGAGCAGTTTCCTTATAAGACACATGTAGTTGCTAATATGTTTGTTGCTAACATATAATATGTTCCACATTTTGTTGCTAACATATAATATGTTCCACATTTTGTTGCTGACATATAATATATTCCACATTTTGTTGCTGACATATAATATGTTTCACATTTTGTTGCTAACATATAATATGTTCCACCTTTTGTTGCTGACATATAATATGTTTCACCTTTTGTTGCTGACATATAATATGTTCCACATTTTGTTGCTGACATATAATATATTCCACATTTTGTTGCTAACATATAATATGTTCCACCTTTTGTTGCTGACAAAATCTAACTACATACGTTATTGGGTAACTGCTCCGCCCCTGACAAGGGGAGGCGGGGGAGGGGAATTGACGAAAAAAATTTTTTTCGTCCGTTTTACCCTCACACCCTCACACTTCAGACATAACGCACAGACTTACAACTATATACATTGGTGAGGGATAGTGTGAGGGGTAAGAATCTATCCCTCACCATGAGAAACGAACCTGACCAAGTTCTTGCGGCAAGGCGAAGAGCATATATAAGGGGATATTTAGATATGGAACTAGCCTGGCCCCTCGAAGAATCAAGGGTTTCCGGTTTTCTTTTCCCTTCCACTTCAGAAGGTCATGATATAGCAATCTTTCCATATTCACATATTAATTTAGACTCATCCGATATTTGGAGTGATGATTACAATCTCCCACAGATAGCACAGATG
>ERZ808246.1733-NODE-1733-length-14993-cov-8.247222_pt1 | contig 14993 bp, 11 predicted proteins | sample MGYA00521083_ERZ808246 | MGnify/ENA primary metagenome ERZ808246 (study PRJEB31516, sample SAMN03275577) | gut metagenome | biome: mammalia-associated habitat; material: feces | host: Papio cynocephalus | place: Kenya | collected 2012-07-07 ...
GCTCGCACAGGGTGTCGCCGGTCTTGACCTTGTCCATCTTGCCGATGGCGCCGATGTCGCCGCAGCAGATCTCCTTGGTCTCCTCGGCCTTCTTGCCCTTCATGGTGTACAGGCGGCCCAGCTTCTCGGTGTTGCCGGTGGTCATGTTGTACAGGGACATATCGCTGGTGACCTTACCGCGGATGACCTTGATCATAGAGAACTTGCCGTACTGGTCAGAGATGGTCTTGAACACGAAGGCGGCGGTGGGGCCGTTGGGGTCATAGGCGACCTCGATGGCATTGCCGTCGTCGTCCTCGGCAGCCTCGGCAGGCATATCGGTGGCCACGGGCACCAGATCCACGATGGTCTGCATCAGCATATCCACGCCCATGCCGGTGACGGCGGAGCCGCACAGCACAGGGCACACGCTGCCGTCGCGCACGCCGATCTTCAGGCCCTTGGCCATATCCTCGGCGGACAGCTCCATCGTCTCAAAGAACTTCTCCATCAGCTCCTCATCGGCGCCGGCGGCGGCCTCCATCAGCTCAGCGCGCAGGGCCTCCACCTCGTCGGCCATGTCGCCGGGGATGGCGCACTCGCCCTTGGCGTCGTAGGCCTTGTTGTGCAGCAGGTCCACGATGACGGTGACAGCCTTGTTGGCGTCGGCCTTGGTGGCCACGATGGGAGCGATGGCGGTGCCGTACTTGGCTTTGACGGCCTCCACGCAGGAGGCGTAGTCGGAGTTGGCCTCCTCCACGCGGTTGATGAACATCATCCGGGGCTTCTTGCCCAGCATCTTCCAGGTACGCTCCATACCCACGGACAGGCCGTCCTTGGCGTTGCCCACGATGACGGCGCACTCGGCGGCGCGGATGGCGCACACGGCCTCGCCGGAGAAATCGAAGTTGCCGGGGGCGTCCATGACGTTGATCTTCTTGCCCTTATACTGCACGGGGGCAAAGGCCAGGGAGATGGATATCTGGCGCTTGATCTCCTCGGCGTCATAGTCGCAGGTGGTATTGCCGTCGGCAGTCTTGCCCAGGCGGTCGGTACCCTTGGTCATAAAGAGCATCTGCTCAGCCAGAGAGGTCTTGCCGGAGCCTCCGTGACCCAGCAGGGCGATATTGCGAATGTCGTTAGCAGTCATAGTGATGATGTTCTCCCTTCATTTTCTTGAAGTCCGCCGCCCACAGCCGCGGACAGTAGCTCAACGTACCGATTATATAGTATTTCTTCAAGCCTGACAACCTCTAATTTAGATATTTGTGGGAAAAGTGCGGGAGTATCCCGCACTTTTCGTCAGTTTGTACAACCAGCAGTGTTATTCTCTGTTCATCTCGCCAATGTCCCGCAGTGCATATACCGCTATGACCGTCCCGCCGTCCTGTATCCATATATTCTCCGGCAGGCGGCGCAGCCTTCGGTGCATATACAGGGTCATTCCCATCAGGCTTATATTGTTCATCTGCCAGAACCACGCCACCCAGAACCAGCTTCGCGGCAGCACCAGCGCCGCCAACAGGATCACCGCAAAAAGTATCGCCGGCGCGGTCAGGGTGTACCGCATATACGCCCCACGGCTGAAGTATCCGTCACAGCCAACCGTACAGACCAACCCTTTGGTAATGCTGAAGTTCGTCTTTTCCGCCCCGCACCAGCGCATGGCGGCAGCGGCCATCAGGCAGGCCAGCACGACCACCGCGGTCCCGCCCAGGCCCGCGGCGAGCAGCCGCAGGAGCACAGACAGCAGCGCTGCCAAATCCGTATAGTCAAAGTGTATCAGCTCCGCCAGCGGTACGGCAAAACAGCCGACCCCTGCCGTGGCCGCCATCAGCAGTACGGAGAGGATATCTCCCCACACCCTCACTCTTTTGTCGTTCTTTATATCGATGACATCGACTTCCCGATACCCCGCCGGCAGTGTTGTCCTGTACTTTTCCATATGTGCGCTTCCCTTTCTGCTATTAGCGAACTATCTCCCCACATCGGAGAGATCTTCCGTCCTGCCGATGGCAGACCGGCGACGGCGTATCGGGTATACGTCGAGAAGGGCTGGCGCTGGCAGGGCGCGAAACTCCCCCGGGGTCAATAGTGCTTCACCAGCCCCGCCAGCAACAGCGTCGGCAGCAGCCACAGCACCTGATACAGCACCATGGCGATAGGCGTCAGCAGGGCGAAATTGCCCACAGAGGTGAGATAATAGGCCAGCGCCACGCCCGCCGCCGCGCCGATGTAGCTGAGGAGGGTGGCGGTCCGCACGGCCTTCACCGCCCGGCGGCTCCCGGCCACAGACTCCACCAGCGGCATAAGCCCCTCCCGGCAGATGGCCACGCAGGGCTGCTCGCCCTGCTGCTCCGCCAGCTGGGCCAGCGCCAGCCGCGTGGACACGTCCGGATACACCGGCTTGGCATCCACGCCGAATTTCCGTTTGATCAGCCCCGGCGTCACGTTGCCGCTTCGCACGGCCAGCACCGGCACGATGTGAAACCGCTTCAGCGTCCGCAGGGCCCACTCCGCATTGCGGGAGGGCTGGTACTTTACGGCGAACACCGCCGTCAGCGCCCCGTCCACCGCCAGAAACACACCGGTGGACAGCTTCATATCCCGGGGCAGGGCCACCTTGCGCTTTTTCATAAAGTACGCGCTGCCCATGAGCACCGTCTCGCCCCGGATATTGGCCTCCACGCCGCCCTCCTCGCAGTAGTTCACCCACTCCACCGGCAGGTGGAAGCCGCCCTCGGCGGTGAGCTGGCGCTCCAGCAGCGGCGTCAGGCTGCTGCCCGCCGCCCTGGCCACCGACGCGGCGTAGGACACCGCGCGGCTGCGCTCCTCGCCGAAGACCTTATAGCCGTTCAGCGTCACCGTCCCCGCCGGGAACAGATCGTCGTCCGTCAGCACCAGCCGCCGCGGCCGGCTGACCGCCTTCGCCCCGGCATAGCCTGCGGCGGCGCAGCCGCTGCGGCTAAGCCGCCGGGACAGATAGTACATGGGCAGGGCCCCGCTGAGGGGGATCCCCAGTCCCGCGCCGGCGGTGGTCAGCGCCGTCAGCACCCAGGGAAAATCGCTCATATTCCCGCCGGAAAAGCACACCACACCGGACAGCACCGCCGCCGCGGCCAGCACCAGCGGCAGGGCGTAATTCTGCCATCGCCGCGCCGGGTCGGGCCTGCTGCACAGGCGGTAGAAGCCCTCCGCCGTCCCCTGCTGCCTGCATACGCCCGCCGCCGTCACCGACGCCACATAGGGCACGGTGCCGTTGAGCACCAGCAGATGGTAGGCGTTCCGCAGTGCCGACGCCTCCAGGTACAAGCCCCACTGGCAGGACAGGATCAGCAGCGCGCCGGCGGCGGCATAAGGCGTGGCCCGGGTGCTGCCCGTGACCATGCCGCACACACAGCAGATCAGCTGCGTCAGCACGGCGACAGCGGCGCACAGCTCACAGCCCGCTTTTCCCTCACGCAGCAGCGACGCGGCCTGCCGCCACACCGGCATACAGGCCAGCGCCGTCAGCAGCAGGCCCGCCCCCAGGGCGGCGCACCGCAGCAGAGACTCGTCCAGCCAGGCCGACGGCAGCTTTTCCAGCTCCTGCAATACGGCGGCCACGACCAGCGCCAGCGCCGGGAGCATTCCCCATATCAGTCCGCCGCGCAGCCGGCTGCACCGGCGCTTGGCCTCCCGCAGCACGTCTTCCGGCAGGGGCTCCGGCTCCGGCGGTTCCTCCGGCTCCGGTTCCTCCTCCGGCTCGTCGAACAGCTGCTCGGTGTCCTGAAAAGCCGGACGGCGCCTCTGCTCCGCCGCCGGACGGCGGAACCTCTCCAGCACCGCCGCAAGGCGCTCCCGCAGGGGCACCGGCTGGGCGATGACGCCGTCATCCTCGTCCTCCAGCACCGCGTCCACCGTCTGGGACATGATATCCTTCAATGCCACACGGTCCGGCGCGGGGGACTCGTATTCCGGCCCCGGGACAGGCTCCTCTTCCGGGACCGGTTCCAGAATAGGCTCCGGTTCGGGAACGGGCTCCGGCTGGGGCAGAGGCCCCTCCGGCGGTTCCTCCGGGGCAGGCTGACGCCCACCCTTGCCGTACTCGGCAAGGATGGCCTCCAGTGAAAGCTCGTCCTCCTGCTCGTCGAACGCGCCGTATAGTTCCTCGTCCCGTCGCCTTCTCATGCTGTTCGTTCCTGTTTTCGTCCTGTTCCGCGTCGCTTTCCGTTATCCCCGCTGCCGCACAGCCTCGTACAGCAGTATGGCCGCCGCCGCGCTGGCGTTCAGCGAGGATATCTTTCCCTTCATGGGGATGCTCACCAGAAAATCGCAGTTCTCTGCGGCCAAGCGGGTCATACCCGTTCCCTCGGAACCGATGACAATGGCCGCCGGTCCCTTCAGGTCCGCGTCATACAGCGTGGTATTCCCATCCGCCGCCGTGCCGAACACCCACACGCCCTGCTTTTTCAGGTCCTTCAGCAGCGCCGGGATGTTGGGCACCCGCGCCACCGGGATATAGCTGACTGCGCCGGCGGAGGTCTTGGCCACGATGGCCGTCAGCCCGGCGCTGCGCCGCTTGGGGATGATGACCCCATGGGCCCCGGCGCACTCGGCGGTACGCAGGATCGCGCCCAGGTTGTGGGGGTCGGATATCTCGTCGCACACCACCAGCAGCGGCGCCTCGCCCCTGTCGGCAGCGGACTGCAGGATCTGCTCCACCGTGGCGTATTCCCGCACGGCCGCCAGAGCGATGACCCCCTGGTGGGCATGGGTGCGGCTCATGGCGTCCAGCTTCCGCCGGTCGGCGTCCACCACCACGATGCCCGCGGCGCGGGCCTTGGAGGCGATGTGTCCCAGCGTCTTGTCCGTCTCGCCCTTGGCGATGTAAATTTTATCAATAGCCGTCTCCGTCCGCAGGGCCTCGATGACCGCGTTGCGGCCCTCGATGATACCGTCCGCCTCGGCGTCGGGCAGAGGCCGTCTGTTTTCGGTGTCCTTTATCTCTCTCATGGGGCATACCTCGCGATCCATATAATTGTCACCAGTATACCACATCCTTTCGTCAATATAAAGGCACATTCATAGAAATTTTACAGGAAAACCCTTTGCCTTTACCTTGAGAGTTTTGGGCAGGTGTGGTATACTGATCAGAAATCATATTCCCCTCGCAAGTCAAACGGAGGATAAACATATGGCCAATAATAACAGCAGCAACAATAACAACCGCGGCGGCAAGAACGGTAAAAACGGCGGCTTCCGCGGCGTTCTCACGCTGATCGCGTGGGCACTGGTGCTGACGGTGGCATTCCAGTACTTCAACGCCTACAACAGCAACGCCGCCAACAAGAGCACCAGCCACGAGATCAAATACAGCGACATGATCTCCATGATCGAAAAGGATCAGGTGAAGGAGATCCTGTTTAAGGACAGCACCATCTACGTCACCCCCGTGGACGGCTACGTCTTCACCGAGGAGGTCACCTCCGGCGGCAAGACGGAGACAAAGACCTACACCCAGTCCAAGGACTCCGGCCTGACGCTGTACACCGTGTACCTCTCCAACGCCGACCTGCTCCCCCTGCTGGAGGCGCACAATGTGGCCTATACCGGCTTCTACGAGGCCGAGATGAGCCCCTTCCTGATGATCATGATCCAGTATATCCTGCCCACCATCTTCATCGTGGGCGCGTTCATGCTGGTCATGCGTCTGATGAGCAAATCCGGAGGCGGCGGCTTCGGCGGTATCGGCAGTGTGGGCAAGGCCAACGCCAAGGTCTACATGGAGAAGTCCACCGGCGTCACCTTCAAGGATGTGGCCGGACAGGACGAGGCCAAGGAGTCTTTGGAGGAGATCATCGACTTCCTGCACAATCCCGGCAAATACACCGCCATCGGCGCCAAGCTGCCCAAGGGCGCGCTGCTGGTGGGCTCTCCCGGTACCGGCAAGACCCTGCTGGCCAAGGCTGTGGCCGGCGAGGCCGGCGTCCCCTTCTTCTCCATCTCCGGCTCCGACTTCGTGGAGATGTTCGTGGGCGTGGGCGCCAGCCGCGTCCGCGACCTGTTCAAGGAGGCCGCCAAGGTCGCCCCCTGCATCATCTTCATCGACGAGATCGACACCATCGGCAAATCCCGCGACGGCAGCCGCTTCGGCGGCAACGACGAGCGCGAGCAGACGCTGAACCAGCTGCTGGCCGAGCTGGACGGCTTCGACCCCAGTAAGGGCGTCATCGTGCTGGGCGCCACCAACCGCCCCGAGGTGCTGGACAAGGCGCTGCTGCGCCCCGGCCGCTTCGACCGGCGCATCACCGTGGACCGGCCCAATCTGGCCGGCCGTCTGGCCACATTGCAGGTACACACCCGCAACATCCGCCTGGCCGAGGACGTAAATCTGGAAAAGATCGCCCAGGCCACCGCCGGCTGCGTGGGCGCCGACCTGGCCAACCTGGTGAACGAGGCCGCCCTGCGCGCCGTGCGTAAGGGCCGCCGCGCCGTGAATCAGGACGACCTGCTGGTGTCCTTTGAGCTGGTCATCGCCGGCAGTGAGAAGAAGGGCACCGTCATCACCGAGGAGGAAAAGCGCATCATCGCTTACCACGAGGTGGGCCACGCGCTGGTGGCGGCCAAGCAGAAGAACGCCCAGCCCGTCAGCAAGATCACCATCGTCCCCCATACCCAGGGTGCGCTGGGCTACACCCTGCACCTGCCGGAGGAGGAAAAGTTCCTCATGTCCCGCGAGGACATTCTGGCCGAGATCCGCACCCTGCTGGCCGGACGCTCCAGCGAGGAGGTGGTGTGCAACACCATGACCTCCGGCGCCGCCAACGACATCGAGCGCGCCACGGAGATGGCCCGGAACCTGGTGGCACGCTTCGGTATGTGCGACGAGTTCGACATGATGGCCCTGGGCAGCGTTCAGAGCCAGTATCTGGACGGCGGTTACTCCATGACCTGCGCCCAGGAGACGTATGCCGCCGCCGACCGCGAGACCATCAAGATCCTGCGCCAATGCCACGAGGAGGCCAAGCAGATCCTGCGTGAGAACCGGGAGCTGCTGGACAAGATCGCCGCGTACCTGCTGAAGAAGGAGACGATCACCGGCCAGGAGATGATGGCCATCATCGAGGGCCGTGACCCGGAGACCGTGGACAACTACGGCGCCAGCAAGAGCAGCCAGCCCGCCTTCCGGCCCAGCGTACCGGAGACCATCGAGGCACCCGCCAGGCACATCAACATCGTGTCCGAGCCCATCCCCATGCCGGACTACGATGAGAAGCCGGAGGATAAGGACCCGGAAAACGCCCCCGCCGAAGACAAACCGGCGGAGCCCGCGGACGGCGACCCCGAATAAATGCAAAACAGCCCTGCGGCAGCGCCGCAGGGCCGTTTTCTTTTTCAGTTTTCCGGCAGGTCCCGCACCCGTTCGCACAGCAGCGGCAGCGCCTTTTCAAACTCCACGCCGTACCACCCCGCCTGCGGGTCCCGCGCCGTGGCGTCGATACAGGCCAGCACGAACTCCACCGCCAGCGAAGCCGCCTGCTCCAGCGTCATGCCCCGCATAAGCCCGCCGGTGACGACGGCGGCAAAGATATCCCCCGTGCCGTGGAAGGAGGCCGGGTTCCGCAGGCCGAGACAGGTGAAATACGTCCCCGCGCCGCTGTCATAGCCCATAGCGCCCAGCTTATCCGGCGCAAAGGACACCCCGGTGAGGATCACCTTCTTCGCCCCCAGCGCGGCCACCCCCCGCAGCAGCTCACGGGCAAAGCCCTCGTCCACCTCCTCCCGGTACGGCGTACCGGTCAGCAGACAGGCCTCGGTGATATTGGGCAGCGCCACATCCGCGCAGGCCACCACCCGCGCCATCGCCGCCGGGAAAGCACCGTCAAACCCGCTGTACAGCTTCCCGTGGTCCGCCATGGCCGGGTCCACGATCAGCAGCGTATCCGGGCTCTTCACCGCGTCGAAGAAATCCAGCACCTGCTGTACCTGGGGCGCGGAGGCGATATAGCCGGTATAGAGCGCGTCAAAATGCACCTGCTGGGACCGCCAGTGATCGGCGATAGCCGGCAGCTGGTCGCTGAGGTCCCGGCTGACAAAGCCCGGGAACGCCGTGTGGGCGCTGAGCACCGCCGTGGGCACAATGGCGCACTCCACCCCCATGGCGGAGATCACCGGCAGCGCTACCGTCAGGGAGCACCGGCCAAGACAGGAGATGTCCTGAATAGACACTATTCGTTTCATAGAGCCGCCTCCTGTTCATCATACCAAAAAGGGAGAGACACATGAATATGTGTCTTTCCCTTTTTGGTGCGGGCGGCGGGACTTGAACCCGCACGCCTGTTGGCAATGGAACCTAAATCCATCGAGTCTGCCAATTCCACCACGCCCGCATATCCGGGGGTATTGTAGCACATTTCACGTCGGCGCGCAAGGAATGTTTTGCCTTTCCCCTCCGCCCCATGCTATACTGTCATCAACAGTACACGAAAGGACGGTGCCCCATGAACAAAAACGCCCTCGCCCTGGCGCGTCAGCACGCACCCTGCTACATTTACTCCCGCGAGCTCCTTACCGCACAGGCAGATACGCTTCACAGGATCTTCCCCGGCTTCGATATTCTGTTCTCCGTGAAGGCCAACCCCTTCCCTCCGGTGGTACGGCACCTTGCGGCACTGGGCATTGGCGCGGATGCGGCCAGCGCGGGGGAGGTCTGTCTGGCCGCGGAATGCGGGATCGCGCAGGAGGATGTCTACTTCTCCGCCGCCGGCAAAAGCAGCCGCGCGCTCACCGCCGCGTGGGATAACTGCCATCTGATCGCCGATTCCATCGGCGAGGTGCAGCGCATCGCCGCCATAGCCGCTGCCCACGGTGAGACAAAGGCCATCGGCCTGCGCGTAAACCCCGCCTTCGGCATGGACGGCGGTGCGGGCGGGACATCCAAGTTCGGCATCGACGAGTCCGATCTCCCGGCACTGAAAGCCCTGCTGCAAACGCTGCCGATAGCCGTCCGCGGCCTCCATGTCCACCTGCGCTCCCAGAATCTCTCTGCGGACACCCTCGCCCGCTACTACAAAAACTGCTTTGCGCTGGCCCTCCGCGTCCGCGATATTCTGGGCTGCACCATCGAGTATATCAACTTTGGCGGCGGCATAGGCATCGTCTACGACCCGGCGTGTCAGCCGCCGCTGGACATGAACGCCTTGAAACAGTGCGCACAGTCCGTGGCAGAGGAAAATGCCCGCACCCTCCGCGCCCGGCTGCTGGTGGAGTCCGGGCGGTTTCTGACGGCACAGGCGGGAACGTACTATCTGCCTGTGGTAGACAAAAAGACATCCCACGGCACCACCTACGTCATCGTGGAAAACTGTCTCAACGGCTTCCAGAAGCCCTCTCTTGCCGCCATGCTGCGTAACGCCGCCGGAGAAGGGCCCCTTGCACCTCAGGAACCTCTGTTTACCGGCGAGACCGCCTTCCCCATCACCGCCCTGCCTGCAGAGGATACCGGCATCACCGAAACCGTAGACATCGCAGGAAACCTCTGCTGCGCCGCAGACGTGCTGGCCAAGAGCTTCACCGGCCCGGTGCTGGAGGCAGGGGATCTTGTGGCCGTGGGAAACACCGGGGCCTACGCCAGAACGTTGTCGCCGCTGCTGTTCTCCTCCCACGACGCCCCTGCGGAATTCCTGATCTAAAGGACAGGGCAGCCCACCGGGCTGCCCTGTCTTCTTATTTCTCCCGCCTGATGGGACGGATGTACTTGAAGTACTGCCCCGGCACGAAATAGAAATACGTCATTCGCCCCGGCGTAGCGGTGTCCAGCACGCAGCCGTTGGCGGCGTAGTCGAAATCCCGCATGGCGGCCTCCACCTTGTCCTCCACCGTGCGGCACTCCTGCTCATAGTCGAAGGGGCCGTGCTCAAAGACCACATACTCCCCCTCCGGCACGTCCATCAGCTCCAGCGGCGCGGGTACGGGGCCGCTGTAATCGGCGGGCAGGCGGACGCCGTAGCTCTCGATGCGGGGGTAGTTCCAGGCGCAGAGACGGCCCCTGGGGTCGTTGATGTAGCCCATGATCTGGCCGGCCATGCCGTCGGACTCGGCGCCGCCGTTGTCATCCAGCTTGCCGGGAATGCTGTCCAGCAGGCCGCAGACGGTGGCACAGTCGCCGCCGGGAACATTCTTCTGCTTTTCCCAGAAGTCCCAGTAGCCGTTGGACTCATAGTTGCGAAGGTGCAGGTATTTGTGGGCGGGAATAGTGACGAAATACGTCTTGACGCCCTGTTCACTTTTGACCATACCGATCTCTCCCAATCCAAAGATATAGCGATCGAAGGGGTGGATGCGGGTACGGAGCACCACAGGGCGGGGCCAGCGGCGGTAAACCCCGGGTGTAACGCCGTAGAGTGCCTTGAAGGCGCGGGTAAAGGCCTCCTGGCCGGAGAAGCCATAGTCCAGCGCGATATCCAGCAAAGGCCGGTCGGTATCGCGCACCTCCTTCAGGGCGAAGGCCAGACGCCGCTGGTGGAGGTAGGTACGCAGGGACATACCCGCGATCTCACGGAATTTACGGGTAGCGTGGTACTCAGAATAGTGCAGACGCGCCGCCAGCGCCCGCAGGGTCAGCGCCTGATCGTCCCGGCGCATAATGGCGTCGTCCATCTCATTGACGACGGTCTGGATCAGCTGCTGCCATTCGTACATAGGCTCGCTCCCTTCTCTCGCTGTAAACAGGATACACCCTTTTCGCTCCAAATGTTTGATACGAGTTGCTGTTAAAACAGGGACGGCTCCCGCCGTCCCTGTCCGCTTATTCCGCTTCAGCGGTCTCCGCCGGCTCCTCCTGCCCCTGCCTGGGCAGCTGCTCGGGCCACTTGGCCCAGGTCTGGCGGATATAGGGGATCATCTGATCCCGTGGCATATCCAGCGCCGCGGCCAGCTCACCGTAGAGCTGGTCCTCGGCCCGCTTAAGGTAGCGCTCGTCCATCTGGCTGACCTTTTTTCCGTGGCGCAGGGCCCAGGCCCGCTTGCGGCAGATGCCGTGGATCATGGCAGCCAGCTCGGCGCAGTCACAGCGGAGCACCAGCTGGTGATAGAAATCCTTGGCGGCGCGCATACCACGCTCTGCAGGCTTCTGCTCCGGCAGGGCCGGCAGCGCGGCGATCAGCTCCAGCGCACAGTCACGGCTGATGATGGGGCGCATGAGAACAGCGGTATCCACCGGTGTCATAACGGTGCCGCCGCGGTACAGGGGCGAGAGATGGTAGTAGACCTTATCGCCGCCGTCATAGGCCAGGCCGGAGGGTCCTATGGAGTCCACCCGGCAGACGCCCTCGCCGCCGTATACCACCAGATCGCCCGCTGCAAACATCACACACGCTCCTTATCCGTAACACACATATACACATATATACGCAAAAAGGCACATGGCACACGACCATGCGTTCCCCTTTTGCTTACCTTTATCTACCATCGATCGACAAGGGCAGACACGGTTTTGACGGGCAGAAATGCGCCCATACTGCGTCAAACCCCTTGGCAATACGGCAAGTATTGCCTGCGGGCCTTTTCTTGTCTGGACACATTTCTGCTCCGACAAAACTGCTGTGCACCTGCCAGCGATGTATTTTCGAGTGATTTTTGGCTTTTGAGATGCAAGCGGGCTGGCGCCCGCCAAGACGAAAAGGACAAAAAGCGCCGGAAAGACACGCTGTCAGGCGTGTTTGCTCTTGTCAATCGATGGTAAAATCAGTATAACATATTCTGACGAAAAATGTAAGCACAAATTTTACCGTGACTGTCGATTTTCCCGGAAAGTTGTGGTACAATGCAGAAAAACTTTTGCGAGGTGCGGCTATGAAAAAACCTGTCATCCATCCCTCCGCCTTTGTGGCGGACAACGCCACCGTCCGGGGCAGCGTGACCCTGGGCGCCAACAGCAGCGTGTTCTTCGGCGCGGTGCTGCGGGGCGACCGGTCGCCGATCACCATCGGTGCGGGCACGAACATCCAGGACAATTGTGTGGTGCACGTGGACTACGAGCATTCGGTGACGGTGGGTGAAAACGTGACGGTGGGCCACGGGGCCATCCTCCATGGGTGCACCGTGGGAGACAACACCCTCATCGGCATGGGCGCCATCGTGCTGAACGGCGCGAAGGTCGGCAGCAACTGCCTGATCGGCGCGGGATCGCTGGTACCGCAGAACGCGGAAATACCGGATGGATCACTGGCCTTCGGTTCCCCGGCAAAGATCAGGGGCCAACTGGACGAGGCGGCCATCGCCGGGCTACGTCAGGCGGCGCTGGACTACCAGCAGGAGGCCATGGAATACAAGGCCGAGCAGGAACAGTAAAAATATGCGCTCCGGACAAGCGCCGGGGCGCATGGCTGAAAAGCGGCCCCCGGCTGTGCCGGGGGCCGCTGACCGTTTAGACGACGGCAAAGAACTTGATGATAAACAGCAGGGAGATAACGTAGGTCAGGACGGAAACCTCCTTAGCGCGGCCGGAGAACACCTTGATCACGGTGTAGGAGATCATGGCGATACCGATGCCGTGGCCGATGGAGCCGGAGATGGGCATGGCCAGCAGCATCAGGAACACGGGCACCACCTGATCCAGATCGTCAAAGTCCACGTTCTTCAGGCCCTGGAGCATCAGAATACCCACGTAGATCAGGGCGGAGGAGGTGGCTGCAGCGGGGATGATAGCCGCCACAGGCGCGATGAACATACAGGCCAGGAACATAAACGCGGCGGTGAGGGAGGTCAGGCCGGTGCGGCCGCCGGCCTCCACGCCGGAGGCGGACTCCACGAAGGTGGTAACGGTGGAGGTGCCGCAGCAGGCGCCGGCCACGGTACCCACAGCATCGGACAGCAGGGCCTCCTTCATCTTGGGCATATTGCCCTCCTTGTCGGTCATGCCGGCGCGGGAGGCGGTGCCCACCAGGGTGCCGATGGTGTCGAACATATCGATCATGCAGAAGGTGATGATCAGGCTGATCGCCGTGAACCAACCGATGTTGAAGAAATCAGCGAAGTCGAACTTGAACAGCGTGGTCTCCACCATATCATGGAAGGGCGGCAGGAAGGACGCGCCCTCCAGCGAGGCAAAGGGGTTGGTGCCCAGGAAGATGAAGCAGCCGGCCCAGTAGATCACGGAGGCCACCAGCATACCCACCAGCACCGCGGCCTTGACACCCTTCTTGGCCAGCAGGATGATGACGAACAAGCCGATAAACATGGTGATGACCGTCAGCACCATCTGGCTGTACTCGGCGCCCATGTGGTCCTTGATCACGCTGGGGGTCATGGCGCCGAAGAAGTCACGCATGACATAGAAGGGTGAGGTATAGCCGTTGCCCTCGGCATAGATGCCCACGTTGGAGCCCAGGCCGATGTTCATCAGCATAAGGCCGATGGCGGGGCCGATACCCAGCCGGACACCCAGAGGAATGGCGTGAACGATCTTGTCGCGGATATTGAACACGCTCAGCAGCAGGAAAACGATGCCCTCCACCAGAATGATGCACAGTACCGCCTGGAAGGCGCTGGTGTAGTCGGTGTTCAGCATGGCGGCCACATTGCCGGCGATGACGGCGAAGAAGCTGTTGAGGCCCATGCCGGGTGCCATGACGAAGGGTTTGTTGGCCAGGAAGGCCATCACAGCGGTGCCGATGGCGCTGGCGATACAGGTAGCCAGGAACACACCGTTCCACAGGGGGGTGCCCACGGCAAAATTGGTCAGCAGATTGGGGTTCAGGGCGATGATGTAGGCCATCGTCATGAATGTGGTGAGACCGGCCAGGATCTCCGTTTTGACGGAGGTGCCGTTCTCTTTCAGATGAAAGATACGCTCCATGATTTTCTCCTTTGTAAAATGCTGCACGCCCTCTGGCGCAAGCATCATCTTAACGCTTTTTAACGGGAAAAACAAGACTTTTTGTCAGGCTTGCTGAATTATTTTCAGCCGCCAGCCATGTGCAGGGCAAAAAAAGCCCCCGGCGTGACCGGGGGTGAAGGAGAAGGGGGGATACTCCTTCATGAAAAGAGGGGGTGCCGTCACGTCGGGGGCTGCGACAGGGAACGTTTTTATTTGGCCGCGCGGTCGGCCTGGATGAGCCGTTTCAGGGCCTCGACCCCCACCTGAACGGCGGAGGTGGTATCCTCGCTCATGTCCTGGTCCAGGCCCGCCTTTTCACGCTCCTGATTCCAGACCACATGGAAGCAGCTGCCGCAGCGGCAGTTCAGGGCATCAGCCACCACAAAGAGGGCGGCGGACTCCATTTCACTGGCCTTGACGTGCAGGCGCTTCCAGGCCTCCCATTTGTTGAGCAGCTCATAGGATACAGGCATACGCTCGGGGCTGTGCTGGCCGTAAAACGCGTCCTTGCACTGGACGACGCCCACCTGTGTGCGCTTGCCCAGCGCCCTGGCCGCCTGGACCAGCGCGGTGGTGACCTCAAAGTTCGCCACCGCGGGGTACTCGATGGGGGCATATTCCCGGCTGGTATGCTCAAAGCGGATCGCGCCGGTGGCGACCACCACGTCGCCGCTGCGGACATCCAGCTCGATGCCGCCGCAGGTCCCTACGCGGATAAACGTGTCAGCGCCGATGTTGTGCAGCTCCTCCATGGCGATGGAGGCGGAGGGCCCGCCGATACCGGTGGAGCAGACGGAGACCTTCTCCCCCAGCAGCGTACCAGTATAAATGGTGTACTCACGGTTCTGCGAGACAAAATGCGCGTCGTCGAACAGCTCCGCGATCTTTTCACAGCGGCCGGGGTCGCCGGGAAGAATAACATAGCGGCCCACGTCGCCCTCGGCACAGTGGATATGATACTGCTTTTCCAGCTTCTGCATGATATATTGTCCTCCATGTATGTTCAAGTCGTTGTACCATCGATTGACAAGAGCAGACACGGTTTTGACGGGCAGAAATGCGCCCATACTGCGTCAAACCCCTTGGCAATACGGCAAGTATTGCCTGCGGGCCTTTTCTTGTCTGGACACATTTCTGCTCCGACAAAACTGCT
>ERZ808246.1734-NODE-1734-length-14982-cov-3.181215_pt1 | contig 14982 bp, 8 predicted proteins | sample MGYA00521083_ERZ808246 | MGnify/ENA primary metagenome ERZ808246 (study PRJEB31516, sample SAMN03275577) | gut metagenome | biome: mammalia-associated habitat; material: feces | host: Papio cynocephalus | place: Kenya | collected 2012-07-07 ...
CGTCATCATTCTCACCTGTTTCTTTTAGATAAGTTTTAATCGATTGTGCGATATGTTCATAACTGAGACCTTGAGTATAAATATTGTCTGCAATTTCTTGACGAGCAATTTCACGATTTAGAATGTTTTCTAATTCATTTCTATTTATAGGGCGGCTTACACCATATTTTGTTAAAATTGCTCCATTGTTAGTAACGCTACTAATAGTACTACCATTAGCTAATGTTTTAGACGTTCCACTAATTATTAATTGAGTAGCTATATCTCTAGCTTTAGTAGCAGTATCATTTTCAAAACTAGTTAACATAGAAGAACCATTAGCTCCAACCATCGTAATAGTCATAGGTTTGCTTTCTTTACCTTTACCGATATTATATTCAGTAACAGTTTGTGCTAAACCATGATTTCGACCTACGTTAATATTAAGAGCATTTTCCTGTTTGGCTTGTTCGATAAGTTCAATATAATCAGCTTTTTCATTTTCAGGAATACGTTGACCGTTTATATATAATGGAGCATTCATTAAGAAACTAGTATTAGTTAGAGAAGCTTCTTCATCATCTAAACGCTTTAAAGCTATATTATAGTCTTCAGATTTAATATCACCATCACGTAAAGCGTCGTATAATCTTTGTTTCTCAATACTTGAATTATATACTTTAGAATTAACTGGAACTTTACCAAAACCTCTACGATTATTTACTTTATCTGCAACGATTTTAGCAGATTGAGCAGGACTAGCAGAAGCGGGTTTAAAATAATCAATACCTACAACATCATTAGTACTCATATCTTTTAAAATATTTATACCGCCAGCTATAGGTCTTCCGTTATCGACATTTACAACGCCAGTGCCGCCATTCCACAAATTAGCAAAAGCGCTACCTATTTTACCAAATAAACTCTGTGAATTATTAATAGCATCTCCGAGTTGTGAAAGATAAGTATTATTCTTATTAAAAGCGATAGTTTTTTGACCATTAATTTCAACAATCTTAAAGCCTTTTCTAGCCCAATCACTAACAGAATTACAACCTAAAGCTCTACCAATATTGTTAAATTGCTCATCGTTAGCACATTTGTAACCTGCTTCTTTAACGTTGCCATTATGAAATAAAGCGTTTATTTGTCTATTATAATTAGCAGAATAAACATTATTAGTAGGAAGTTTACTACCACTTCTTCTAGCAGCATCAAATTCTACAGCTTGTCTTTCATTAGAATTCAAACCTTTTACGTAGGTATTATATTGATTACCATAATTACGTAAAGCAGTAATAGCTTGTCTAGCTTGATGAAGTTTCACAGGGTCTTTGGTAGTTATACTATGACGACAAAGATTAGCAAGTTCATCATATCTACCTTGAGTTACACCTCTATTAAATGCTGCACTCTTAGAAAGATTAGGAAATAAAGTTTTTAATGCACTAAGTGTATTGTCGAGACCTGCTTTAGTTGTTCCAATAATATCAGGAACATCTACATCAATAGCAGCACCTTCATTAGTAGCATCAAGATTTAAACCGTTTAATACGGTTTGCTGTTGAGCATCAGCTTGTCTAGCAGCAACATCTTGTCTATATGCTGCTAGACCATTACCAACATCAATATCGGAACCGCTATTGTAATAGCTCATAGCATGAATACCAGGCTTAACTCTCTTAGCAAGATATTCTTCAGGACTAAGAAGAAGACCGTTTTCAGTAATATCTGAATCAATATTCTTTTTCTTTTCTTCATCAGACATTTTATTATACTTCCAAAGAGCAACATCATAATCTTGTTGAAGACTAGCTCTAGCACCAGGAGTAGTATCAATAGCAGATTTAAGAGCATCATTCAAATCTTTCTCACTAACATATTCCCAATTACCAGATTTTTTGTAAGCAAGACCATAAACGTTTTGACTTGGGTCAGAAGTAAGATTACCATTAGCATCAACAAATTTAATATCGCTAACTCCGTTACCTTTATGAACAGCAACCCATTGTTTTGCTTTAGTCATAAGATTACTCAAATCTACAGTACTAACTGGAGTTTTATTTGGTTCCCAAGTTGAACCACCAACAAGATGTCCTTCATCATCAAATTTATCTTCATAATGATAAGGATTTTGAGCTTTAGCCCAATCTTTAACATCTTGAGTAATATCTTGTCTTTTATCGAGATTATCATTAAATTGTTTATAAGCAGCTTGAGCTTTAACTCTGCCAAGAACTGCTGGGTCGCTAGCTACTTGACCGGCAAGTACTCTAGCAGTATTAAGACTACGAGAATAATCTCCATATACAGCAGCATCATCTAATTGATTTTGTATATTACGAGCATAAGCTGCTTTCCAATTATCTTCTGCACCATTAACATCCAAATTAGCTAAAGCCATTTGAATTTGATTTTGAGTTTGTAAACTCTCTTTTGCTTTCTCATCAATTTTATCTAAAGCTTTTGTAAATGCTTCAACATTTCTACGATGAGGAGTTCTCAAAGGAACATTGTTTCCAAAACTAATATTAGACATATCTTATATTTTATAATTACTATTGCAAATATACGATAAAAGTTCTAGCAACAAAAACGTTACTAGAACTATTTATTGATTTTAAATAATACCGTATTTAATTTGATTCTTTCTACTCATTCTACCTTTAATTAAATTAGCATAACTATTTCTTCTTTGATATGCTTTGTTTTGATTTTCCCATCTAGTAAGGGCATAGCTATATTCAGTATTATCTGAATAATCTTCTCTCTTAGGCTTAGCACCAGGATTTGGAATATTCATAGCTGAACGATAAATACCAGCAAGAGCTGAATCATCACCAACATCAACGCCAAGTTCAAGTAATCTAGATGGAGTAGCATAATCAGAAGCAGCAACTCCCATAAGCATAGCTTGAGTATCATCATAATTCTGACGACCTTGATTAATAAGATTTTGGAAACTATTTCCAATACCTTGAAGAGTACCACTAAGAAGTTGACCCTTAGCAAGTTCAGCTTCATTCTTAGCTTGCAATGCTGCATTCTTAATATTAGCAACAGTAGCATAATACTGATTCTTGGCAGCAGCATTTCTAGCTCTAACTTGCTGTTCATTCAAAAGATTCTGATTCATAAGTTCAGTTTCTTTATTAGTTTTTTCATCAGCAAGTTGATTAAGTTGATACAAAGCGTTAGTGTCAACACCTTGCATACGACCGACAGCAGTACTACCACTCATTGTATTTCTAAGAATACTATTTCTACTATTCAAACGATTACGCTCTACGTTAGACTTTTGAGCTTCATTATGATAAGTAGTATTCAAAGCAACTGGAGTTTCTTCAACAAAATTTGGAAGACTATAATCAAAGTTTAATTTATTATAAGCACCCAAGCCAATAAGATTTCCACCAATACTAGAAACTAAATCAGCACCAAGTCCGTACCAATCAGCATCACGAAGAATCATACCTGATTTGTTACCAGAATAAGGTATTGTTGCATTAGTAGTATTATCTGTATTATTATTTAATACAACTTGTGACGGAGTATAAGGAATAACAGGAGTACTACTAGTTATTTTATTTGGTACTTTAACATCGTAAACATTGGATTCTTGCCAAGGAGCAATACCACCTTTATCATTATTATTATTTTGCTCTTGAGCTATTTCATCCCAATAATCAAAATTATTATTTCTACGATATGGATAAACTACATTACCAAAAGCAAGTTTCATTCTACTTCCCTTTACAGGGCGGATAGAGCCACCACAACGTAATCTAGCTCTAGTACTTCCTCCACATCTTTGATTAACTCTAAATTTATTTCCCATATTAATTACATTTTCTTTAATATTACCTTGTAATAAATTAGGGTCTGGATTATCAACTGGAACAATTCCATGACCTACAGGAGTGGGTACTTCAATATATTCAGGTTGATAAACAACTCTAGTATTATCAGCAGGTATTATCATTCTATTAGCAGCTTCTCTAGCTAGAGCTTCTTTAGTTTCTTGACTATCTAAAGGAACTGGATTACCAAACCAATTTTGTTCCCAAGCTCTACGTTTGGCTAAGCCACTCATACCTTTACGATTAGCTCCAATAGTCATGCTTTGACGAATACCAGCAAGACTATTATTAAAAGCTCTTTCATCGCCAGCAGCAACTGCATTATTTAAATTTTTAAACCATTTACCGAAAGCATTCTTGAAAGTATCTATTCTACTATTATAGTAAATACTATTAAGAGAATCTCTTTGATTATCATTAAGATAATTATAAGTTTTTCCCATCATTTGACGAAGCTCTCTTTCTTTAGCACCAATAGCATCACCTTTGAACTTTCTATTTTGACCAGCAAAATCAGAACCTTCCCAAGCAGCTATTTGTTTTCTCATTCGATTAGAAACTCGATAATTCTTAGTATTATAAACTGGAGCAGTCCAACCACCACCTTTAAATTTAATACCATTAGTAGGAATATTATTATCTTCTTTTATTTCTTGCTGAGCATTAAATACTTTATCCTTATTAGCTCCTCTAAGAACAGCTTGTGCAGGACTTATTCCACCAAGCATAGGTTGAGCACTAAATATACGAAGACTATTACCTTTCTTCTGAGCAACTTCACCACCTTCAGCTTCAATCTCATTACCACCAACATTAATACCTATGCCAGTATTACCCGATTCATTGGTATCTTCATGAGAGCCGCCCTGTAGAAGGAATGTGTTGGGTGCAATCTTCTTTGCTCTACCTCCATCAGTAATAACAATTCTATCACTACCTAATTTTTTATTACCACCAAGACGATACTGTAAATCAGCTTTATCTTCATCACTATAACTTCTAGTTGCACTAGCATAACTATTCAAAGTACTAGCTAAATTACTTTGATTAGTTAACTCTAATTGAGTTCTAGCAGCTTCTTGTTGGGCTTCAATTTGTTTTTGAATAGCTCTAGCTTGAGCTTTGGAACTAATAGCACTACCAATTAAATTCATAGCACCACCAACTAAAGCACCCCAAAATGCTTTAGGTCGTTCACCTCTTAATCTACTTCTATATACCATAATTAATATTGTTGAATATTAAACGTTACATTTTCTAATTTAAATCTATGGTCAGCATCAGTATTTTCAAATATAAATCTAGTAACTAAATACTTACCATAAATTACACTTCTATTGTCAGACTTATATAAAGGACTTTGTTTCAAAGTTTCTTCTGTAATAGTATGAACTTCATTTTGTTTAGTTTCATTATTATAATAAATATAATTACAAGCTCTACTTAGTTCAGAATCACTAAGTTCTTTATTGTCTCTATCGAAACCATTTCTGAAATAATTATAATTCCAACTACCTTTATCAAATACTGCATACTTATAATTATCGTAAAGATTAGTTTTATCTTTATTTACTTCATCAGTATTATTATTCCCAAGACTAAGTTTAAGATTTATAGCTTGAGTTTCATCAGAATAAACATCGAGATAATAACCAGCATATCTTCTACGAAGAGTATCTTCTGCTACATTAACAAGATTAGTAACATCAAGTTTGTATTTATCATCAAAGTAATTAAGTACATAATTAATTGATTCTAGAGACTTTGAATAATTATAGTCATTGTTATAAATAACATCTAGATAACTACATATTGTATCATGTTCTTCCAATAGAGGTTTTTGATAATCAAAATAGAAAGGATTTGTATTAGTTGCAGCATATACAATTCTTACAGAATCTGAATATGTAGGATTTATTGTTTCATCATTATAAATGAATACATTTCTAATATAAACAACACAATCAGATAAACCACTAATATCAGTATCAATATCAGATTTACCATACGCATTATCTAGATTAGGAATAGTTCCATCTGTTGTATAAATATAATACAAAGTTCCTTCATTAAACAAACCTGAATATTGTTCATCGTTTAAAGTTTTGTTTTCATCGTATTGTCTATTAACAGAAATACCTTGTTTTATTATAGTACCATCGCTCTTTTTACTAGTTTTAATAGCAGCTGTTGGAGGTAATAATATAACTCTAGGAGTAGTATAAACAAAATTTAAACTTACAACATCAGATTTATCTTCTGGATAAGTAGCATTATAAATATAAACTTTAATTGCAGTAGAATATTTTACTTCAAAGTTAATAATACCATTTTTACCATGAGCATAAAATGACGAATAACTATAAGTCCAACTATCTTTATTAGTAGTTACATTAACTCTAATAGGATTGTTATAAATATCAGTTTCTGTAACACCAAAATTTGTAAAATCAATATCTGCAATACTTATACTAGCTGTTTGATTATCTACTTGTGTTACTTTTGGTTTATCTATAACATAAGGAACTCTATAGTCAGGAGTTTCACTTCCGCCTTCAGTATGGTCAACAACATAAGATTTACTACATACTAAACTACCACATTTATATCTATAATATATAGTGTGTTTAGCGTTATCATTATTGACAATCTCAAGAGTAGGATTGTTATAATCGTAAACTGTACTTTCATCAGTAACTTCTGAATCAACACTATATCTTACAGCTCCATAAGATTTTGAATAACCAAAGAAATTATAAGTATCAGTATTATATTTACTAACAGGTTTAGTTTCTCTGTGAGTAAAATTAATATTAATCTTATTAATATCTTCTTGAGTAGGAAAAGTTATAGTACTATTTGCAGTCTTAACTATGGAATCTTTAGTAACAGTAACCTTGACATTATGTTTAGTACCAGCAGTAGCATCACCGACTGATATTGACATGTTATAATGACTATAACCAGGAGTATTAGCTGTAAACCAAAAAGAACTATATTGTGTACCATTAAGTTCAACTTTAACTAAACAACTTCCTGCTCCAGACAAAGGATTTCCATTTATATAGAAATGGAAAAAGATATTGCCGTCCTCTTTGTAATAGAGTTCAGCAATACCTACACCGAGTAATTGAGGATTTGTATTAGCCATATTGTTTCTTTCTTATAGTTGGATAAATAATATTATACGAACTAGCTAAATTCTTATAACTAGTTTCATTCTCATCAAATTCATATAATCTAGCTCTATCAACTTTATCGTTTAAAAAGTAACTTTTATTGTACGTTCTGAAATTCGCTGTGAAGGCATAATCGTGCAAGCTGATGAAATCGTTCAGGTTGAAATTATAACTCAATGTGACGTAATATTGCGCCCCCTTTGACGATGTTTGATTAAGCCAGATACAAATCAGCAAGCGATTGGTGAGCAAATCTTCACCAAACACAACAGTATCAATATCTAAGTTCTTCAATAAATTATTTATATTAGAAGATAGAATTTCAACTTTACCGTTCTCAAACTTAAAGATATACTTATTTACAGAATCAAACCAAATATAACCATGCTTACTAAGAATAGCTTCATTCTTATTTTTAAGACCACCAAAACCTTCATTACTTGGAAGTACTTCTTGATAATCAATATCAAATACATCAGGAACTTCTAGTTGACTCTTTTGAGTAAGTTTAGGAGTTCTATCAAACATAAACAAACTATATTCAGTATGCACAAGCATATAAAGACCGACGCCTACAATATTAGTAATATTGCCTTTGTTCTCAGTAATAATTTTATATTGCTCAACGTTATAATCTTTAAAACCATTTACAAGACTTTCATCTGAGATTACATTACTCCTACGAATAGTTTTATTAAAACTATCAATATAATCTTTACTGTAATTAGTATAACTTTTGTTTGGAGCAGATTTATAAGATTCTTTTAATTCAAGAAAATCTCTAAGTCTATCAGGACTAAGAACTTTATTATAGTAAACTCCTAAAGCTTTACCTTCTTCATTAGTTAAACTAACAGCTCCTTCATTATAATCTTGTTTAATACTGTAAGCGTTTGTTGGATACTTGTTATAATTGTAACCATTGTTTAATGCTATAATATAGCCATCGAGCTTAACAGAATTAGTATTAAGAACAAATGATGAAGCTGGATTCATAATAAGTTCCTTATTGTAAGTTACTATCTTTTCTTTATTAAAAAAACCTGGAACATATTTAAAATTATTATTATTGCTTCCAATAGTATAAATATTATCAGTTAAACGATATAAAGTTTTTACAGCTTTATTATAAATATCTTTATTATCATTTGTAATACAAATATTATCTCCAGCAGAAACAGAATAAGAATTTGTTGCAGCAGATACAGAAGGATGAATTGTAGCTTTTACATTATTTGTTAAAGCATTAGTATCATGTTCTTCAATATCATCAGCTTTAATTTTAAAATATTTATTTCCTTGAATGCTATCTTCTTTATATTGAAAATTAGTATTTGTAAAAGTAAGATTATTAGCGTACAAACTTCCATCTATTACAGTACAAGGAAAACTCATATCTTCTACTTTCTCATAAGTACAAAACCATCCTATATAATTATCAGGAATAGTATCTACTCTAAATTTAGGAAATATTAAAGTAGAATCATTAGTAACAGTAGGAACTTTAAACAATCTATTACCAACATTATTTATTACTTGAATAAATGGAGTATTAGTAACTGCTGATTGATTTGCAACTTCTTGATTTTCTGTTTCACTAGTTTCATCATTTTGAATTATAAATCCATTAGTAGCAGAACCATCTTTACGAATATAATGAATGTAGAAACTATATATTTGACCAGGAATTAAACTTCTAAAGTTATTATATGGAGAAGTAGTATTATTAGAATTAATAGTAGTAGCTTCATAAGCAGAACTATTCATTCCATAACTTCTAGTATATCTATAAGGAGCACTAGTCAAAATAGGTCCATTATAAAAAGCTCTAACTACTCCATTTTTAGAACTATTCTTAAAATACTGATATTGTTCTACTAAAACTTGGAAATCACTACTTTTATCAAGAGCATATTCTTTTCCATTTACAGTAATAACAATAACTCCATTTCTAATAATAAGTTTTTGAATATTTACAGCTTTCTGACTATGAGATTCATAAATGCAAACTTGGTCATTAATTCCAGTAGCAACTCTACCAATATATAAAGAATATCTATCAACACAACTAAGCGGGTCATTTCCATAACCATTAGGATTATTCTCTATATGGTCGTTGTCAATACTAATAGAATCCCCATAACCAAATATTTTAATACTAGCAGTAAAGAACTTTCTTATAAATTCAGTATAATATTCAGAAGGAATTTCATAAATATCTAAATCATTTTCTTTCTTCTTAGTATATTTATCAGAAGCCCAAACATCATTTATTGAAGTGCTAGTACCAATAGCAAAATTAGTAGTAATTACTAATTGCTTTATAGTAGTCACATTATCAGAATACTCAGAAATATTAGCAGTTTCTATAAAAGCATGAACATTTTTGCTATTACCACTCAAATCTTCATTTGTATTCTCATTATAATTAGCTACATAAAGTCTATTATTATAGTTAATTACATTGTTTACATCATACAACTGAAGAGGTTCACGAAGAAATTCATCAATAGATTCTTCTTCAATATAATCATTAGTATTGAACACAAAGTTAGTTATATCAATAGAATAAGTATTGAATATTCTACCTAATACAGAATCATCATGTTTAACTATGTAACCTATTTGATACTTAGTAAATTTAGCAGTTTTATCAACATCTAAAGTAAAATAAATACCTTTATTAGACCTAGCATTACCGTTAACTAAGAATGGTTGAAAATCACTAGTAGTTTCTCCCAAACCATTATCATTATAATGTGTAAGTCCAGACTTACTATTTAAGAAATTATGAATAGGAGCATCTTTTCCTTCATCATTAATAATTATAATATCATCACTAATTTGAAACCATTTAGTATAATTATAATCATCAATTTGATAACGAATAAAAAATGTATATACTCCACAATTTAAAGAACCATTAGTAATCTTATAATTAGCGTTAATAGTAGGAACGTTTTCTTCAATACTATGAGCTAAACCAGTAGAACCAGTATTAAGATTCCAAGTCTTTAAAGGAACATGAACTTGATTACCATTCAAATCAATAGCATCATATTCAGCTACAGCAATAATAAGTTCACCCTTATAATTATAAGTATAACTACCAGTAATTTTACCATTATTGTATTCCCAATTAGTAGATACTTCATAAGCTTGTCCTTCATCAGGTTTACGATAAATTCTACTAATACCACCATTAGCAGTATAAGTAAATATTACTATTTCGTTATTACAAGGAATGATACCTACAATATACTCTCCAGGATGATTACTTGTATCTAATCCTTCTGTAGTAGTATCTGTTTCAAAAGAAACTCCAAAGCCATACTCATTAGTAAAATAACTACCACTATCATCTGTCATAACATTTTTAGCAGCAATTAAACTACCACATTTGACTTCCTTTGGGTTTCTATTTAAATCTAGTTTTGGAACTATTTGCATAATATTTATCTTCTAGGGTCAAAAGTAAAATTATAAAAGAAGTTTCTCCAATCAGTATCTTTATACATATCATTACGTACAGAAGCAACAGCTTTACTTTTAAGCTCTCTCCATTGTAAATAAGGATTTGTAACAGGACTATTACTCTTTAAATCAAATACTGGATGGTGACTGCCACGACTAAGATACTTATATAATATATAATAACTTAAAGCTTCAAGAAGCAATCCGTTATCATAAATATAAGGAACATCGCAATCATAATATTCATCATAATATGTTGCAACTTCTAAACTTTCAACAGTTATTTTATCAGTATCAAAATTAAGTTCAATATGATTATTATTAGTAATTACAAAATTCTTACTTCTCAAAGGATTTTGAATACTAGCAACTCTCATAAAATCACGACCATTTATAACAGTAGGGTCAGTCATAGCAATCTCAGAAAAAGATTCATTAGCATCACTTTGTTTATTTTCTGAATTACAGCAACTAGATGTACTATCAAGTTGACTTATTTCACATCCGTTACTATCATAAACTTTTATTTCTTTAGCATTAAGCTGACAAGGAAAAATAGCTATACGACCATCAACATCTAAAGTTCTTTTCTTCTTCTCAGTAGGCAAACATTTTAATTGACTAAGAGCATCAATTATCCAAGCTGCTGCACGAGGAATCCAATCACTTTCACTAATATTGAAATCATTATCAACTTTTCCTATTAGACGGGCTAGCGTTATATTGTTTTTGATTTTCATTTCTAATAAATTTAGTATATAATACTTTATCTACATTAAGACATAAAGCTAGTTTTACTTTCATAGATACATGAAGATTGCAAATCTTTTCTTTATCATAATCACATCGTTTTATCAAATCTTCATTAGTACAATTTCTAGCACTAACATCTCTATAATCTATAAAACTTGCTCGATAAGCAAAACCTTTATTGATACTACAAGAACAAAGAGCTAACTGATACCAAGATTCATCTTGCTTATAAACGTAAGGAATGACAGCATCGTACTTTAAACCATTTTTCTCACAAAACTCAGCTTCTTCTTTATTCCAAATATGAGCACCTTGAGCTTCAAGTTCTTTTCTGTGTAATTTAGTAGCTTTATAATCAACTATTTTACAACCAGTATTTAAAACACGATTTATGCAAACATATCCTAAGTTATGTTCAAAACGATAAGCATGACCTGTAAGAACCATATTATTATGAACTGCTGTATAGAAAGTTCTTACTATATTATTATATTCGCCAGGAGAAAGATTAATACATTTCTCGTATAATCTAATCTTTTCCTCAGCTTCATGTATCTTCCTTAAATCAACAGCATAAGACATCAACTTAAAATAAAGATGTTTAAGTTCAAAATTATTGCTTTTACAAGCATACAAACCTTTAGCAGCATCTTCTAGTCTTCGATTTATATATTTGTTTTGCTGAAACTCAGGATAATCATTTATTGCAATATCAAACTTATAAGCAACATTTGCAAGTATCTCACGTTTCTCGTTTATATGAAGCATCAAAGCATCGTATTCATCTTTAGCTTTTTCTAACTTAATAGTAAAAGCTTTTATCATATCATTTCTATATTGTTTTGTATTTACAAGAGAACTTCTAATAGCAACCATAATTAATTATATTTTATAGTACTAGGAATTTCATCAGTTTCATTTCTCTGATTTAATAAATCCCTTTTATATATTATGTCTTTAATTTGCCCAACCATATCTTCACTAAGAACCCACTCATTATCGTCATAGATTTTATTTTCAATAGTAAGTTCTCCATTAATATCTGCAATCTTATTTGGGTGTTCAAAAGCAGATTCAATAACAATAGCGTTGATTAATATAGGTTTATTATTTGTAGGAAATAAATAAATATAATCATTAATATAATCATAAGAAATCATTCCACATAAACCCGGAACACTATTTCTAAATCTAGCAGTAGTTTCTTTAATATAAGGAAAACTTCTATTAGTTTTAAAACCACTACTACTAACTCTATCAAAAGGAAGATTATTAGTAAGTCTAATAGCTCTTGGAACCTTTTGCAAAGTTCTTTTTATTCTTTGAATAGGAACATCATCATATCCTTCAGGAAGTTTTATATCACCATCTACTACATTAGTCAAACTAACAGTAAATCTTTGAGTAAGAACTTTATCAACATAACTATGATTTTCATAACCACGTCTAATAATTTCAGCTCTAGTATGAAGAATAATACTACGAACTTTCTCACGCAAAGCTCTATTATTAGGTTGACCATAAGTATGACAAACTTCACTAACTAATTGTGCAATAGAACTCATATTAATATTATTAGCTGATTCAACAATTCTAGTAACTAGAAACGCCCTGTAGAAGAGTTAACATAGGTGCAAGTATAACTCCTACTAGATTCTTCTACAGGGCGGATTTAAAAGATGACATCATTTGCATCACTAGGACCAGCTCTAATTTCATTACTCATAACTTTAATATTTAAATTATTAATTACATTAATATAAGGAGTAGCATTTACATTACTTTGTCGAGAAGTATCACAATAAACATCAATCTGGTTAATAATTAAATAAACTTTTGCTACTCCTTACGGTTACAAATATACGCATTTTTGCTTGATTCTCCAAATTGAAACGTGCCCAAGAATGCCGCTGTGTGCGCACACAAATCGCTTGAATATATGTTGGTGATTAGTTAATCGACTGAGAGCTAGCGACTTAACCTGCGAAGGCTATGAAGGTCAAATTTATTTTTAATTATCATCAGTTTCATTACTATTATCTTTATTAGTTAGACAATATTAATTAGAAGCATGATTATCAACACTTCCACATATTGTGACATAATAAAACCCCTAGCAACACATTACGCATTACTAGGGGTACGGACACATCAAGTATTATGAAAAGCAAGTAGTTTAAACTTGAATAATTCCAGCACTTCTAAGATTTACTAGAAGCGTATTTAAAGCTCCAACTACAGTAGCGAGAGTAGCAGTTTCTGCATCAAGATTTACAATGTTACTCATAGCATTTACTGTACCAGCAACATCTTTAGTAGCTTTAGTAGGAACTTTAATAGCATCAACTTGTTTTTTAAGTTCTGCTAGTTTAGTCTCAACTTCTGTATTATCTCCTTGAGATAAAGCTTTATACAAAGTATCTTTTTGGTCAATACTCAAAGGAAGACTATAAACTAAATTATAAATTTTATTTTTATCCATATTATTACTAATTTAATTGTTTATCAAAATCTTTATAGTCCCAATTCATACGTTTACAAATTGGTTTAAATACCCAACTCCAACTTATAGGAGCAAGTATAATACTATTAATTAAAACTCTAACATCTATACTGCCAAACTGATAATAAGCAATACTAACAATTAGAATGCTAATGCAAAGTATTACACGTTTCCAACCTCTAGTAATTTGCTTACGAATTGCAGTAGTTATAGTACTAATTAAAACATAAGTTAGTAGATTAACTACTAAACAATATGCTATATCAAAACTATTAATAATAGTTTGAATTATTTGATTTATTATTTCCATAACTCATAATTTAAACATCTGCTCCTGTAGCATCAACCCACTTAGAACCAGTCCACCAAATTGGCTTGTTCAGGGTGACGTCGAAGTATTGGAAACCTCGTTTTATTTCTTTAGCATCAGGTCTTTCTGCGGTAATACTAGCAGTTTTAAGACCATGCTTATATGTACAAATATCATAAATTGAACCGTCAGTAATATCAAACTTATACAGCTTTTTAGTAGTAGAAGAGTATATAATGTCAGCCCCATTTGTTTTTTTAGTAGCAGTTATAGCCTCATCTTCTGACAAATAATCTTTTGAATATAATACTGCTGATTTTCCTACACATAAAAATTTACAAGTTCCAATCGTAGTTATATCATTAAATGTTTTTGAAAGAATAGATAATGAAGTGTTATCTGTTGTTCCATTATTTAATAGACAGTATATATAATTATCATAACTATATAAGTTATATTCATTAACAACGCTAGATAAATAGTATTGTTTATTGTTTTCAATAATTAAATTTGTATAAAAACCTGTATTTAATTCTGCAATATAATATAATCTATCACTTGATAAATTATAATCATATATATTTACTACGCTGTTCTTAGCTAATCCATAAAGAATAATGTTATTACCTTTTATATATTTACATGAATTATTGTTGTAATTTACTTTGTATTTATTATTTATAATAACTAATTTAGAACCTGGTAATACAATAGTACCATCAATATCTATACATTTATTTGTGCTATTTATAAACAGTTTAGAAATTGAATCTTTATAAACTCCCCATTTTACATTATATAAATAATCTATAATTGCGTTATTTATATAGTCTGAGCTTTTATTATTTTCATCTGCTACTAATTCTATTACAGATCGTTCTTTAATGTTTTCATAAGTCAAATCCTTAATATTAATTGTATATA
>ERZ808246.1735-NODE-1735-length-14971-cov-2.797399_pt1 | contig 14971 bp, 11 predicted proteins | sample MGYA00521083_ERZ808246 | MGnify/ENA primary metagenome ERZ808246 (study PRJEB31516, sample SAMN03275577) | gut metagenome | biome: mammalia-associated habitat; material: feces | host: Papio cynocephalus | place: Kenya | collected 2012-07-07 ...
CATATACATGATGAGAAAACTGCGGTTCCAAAGGGCGGCAAGCTGACATTTGCGTTGGCGGGCAACCAGAACTGTGGTAAGACGACACTTTTTAACCAGTTAACAGGTGCGAATCAGCATGTTGGCAACTTCCCAGGTGTGACGGTTGACCGGAAGGATGGTACGATTCGGAATCACCCGGAGGCAACGGTGACAGACCTGCCGGGTATATATTCGCTTTCCCCATATTCAAGCGAGGAGATTGTGACGCGGGAATTCCTGATTGAAGGTAAGCCAAGCGGCATTATCAATATTGTGGATGCATCGAACTTAGAGCGTAATCTGTGCCTGACGATGCAGCTCATGGAGCTTGGAATCCCGATGGTGCTCGCGCTGAATATGATGGATGAAGTGCGGGCGAATGGCGGTACGATCCGTGTAAATGAGCTGGAACAGATACTTGGAATCCCTGTGGTGCCGATCTCGGCTGCGAAGAATGAAGGTATCGACGAACTGGTAAGCCATGCCATGCATGTGGCAAGATACCATGAACCGCCGGGAAGAATTGATTTCTGCCCGGACAGTAAGGATGAGAAAGACCCGGTTGGAGCTGTTCATCGTTGTATCCATGCGGTTGCGCATATGATTGAAAATGATGCGAAGGAAGCCGATCTCCCTGTGCGGTTTGCTGCAACAAAGCTGATCGAGAAGGATGCACCGATTGAAGAGGCTTTGCAGCTTTCAGAAGATAAGAAGGACGCATTTGAACAGATCGTATCAGTCATGGAGAAAGAAACCGGACTGGATCGTGAAGCGGCAATCGCAGATATGCGGTTTCAGTTTATTGGAAAACTGTGTGAGAAGACGGTCGTGCGCCCACATGAGAGTAAAGAACATCGCAGAAGTGTCCGGATAGATAAACTCCTGACTGGAAAATATACAGCAATTCCGTGCTTCATCGGAATTATGGCGATAGTTTTTGCCATGACGTTCAGCCTGCTTGGCGCATGGCTGTCCGATGTGATGGCACTTGGCGTTGATACAGTTATCGGATGGATCAACAAGGGACTCATCGCTGCTCAGATCAATCCGGTGGTACGTTCTCTTGTGGTGGATGGTATCTGTCAGGGTGTCGGAAGTGTCATCAGCTTTCTTCCTACGATTGTGATCCTGTTTTTCTTCCTGTCGATTCTGGAAGATACCGGATATATGGCGAGAGTTGCATTTGTTATGGACAAGCCGCTTCGGAAAATTGGTTTATCGGGCAGAAGCTTCGTGCCGATGTTGATCGGATTTGGATGCTCCGTGCCGGCAATCATGGCAACACGGACACTGTCGAGTGAACGTGACCGGAAGATGACAATCCTGCTGACCCCGTTTATGAGCTGTAGTGCGAAGCTGCCAATCTACACACTTATGGTCAGCGCATTCGTGCAGCGTCAGTATCGTGTATTTGCGATGGTCGGACTTTATCTGATCGGAATCGTATGTGCAGTGATCTATGCACTGATTCTGAAGGTAACGAAATTCAAGGGTGAGCCGGTTCCTTTCGTTATGGAATTGCCGAACTACCGGCTGCCGTCTGCAAAAAGTGTGCTGCACCTGATCTGGGAGAAGGCAAAGGGATTTATCCAGAAAGCATTTACGATTATCTTCCTTGCCTCGATTATCATCTGGTTCCTGCAGACCTTCGATCTGCGGTTCAATGTAGCTGCATCCGCAGACCAGAGTATGCTTGCCCTGATCGGAAGCCTGATTGCTCCGATCTTCAAGCCGCTTGGATTCGGTGACTGGAGAGTATCAACGGCGCTGATCACAGGATTTACCGCAAAAGAGAGCGTGGTATCGACGCTTACGGTTCTGCTTGGCGGTGACGTGACAAAGGTAGCTACGTTATTTACCCCATTTACAGCTATGGTATTCCTGATTTTTACGTTACTTTATACACCGTGTGTGGCAGCCATCGCAACAGTAAAACGGGAAATGGGTGGCACGAAGGCAGCAGTCATTACGGTCATTGTGCAATGCCTGATTGCATGGATTGTTGCATTTCTGGTACATGCGGTTGGACTCGCATTCGGCGTGGTATAAACGGCTGAATTTATAAATCAACGCGCAAATTGAGTATTGATTGAGATAAAATATCAAAAAAGTACTTGACATTCGTTTTTGATAGGACTAGTATGTCGGTAAACAAAGAGCAAATGCTGAGAACAGAACAAGATTTTCGAAAGAAAATACTTCAGAGAACTGTCGGCTGGTGTGAGACAGTGTAGGATTTCGGAAATTATCCTCTGCGAGCAGTGCACTGAATTCCTTCCTTATAGGACATTAGGTGTCACCGGTTTTCTACCGTTACATAGAAGCTTATTTCACAGATGACATGTTGAGATAATACATTGAATGAACTATATCGATATGCGGTCTGTAAGATGAGAATGAGTGGTCGCATATGTGGCAAATAAAGTGGTAACGCGGAAGTTTCAAACCTTCGTCTTTATGTAAGACGGAGGTTTTATTTGTTATACACGATGAGCCAAGTACAGATTTGTGCTTGCACGAAAATCTGTATTTGGCGAACGTATAATCACTGAGATGAAGCGAAGCGAAATCGAAGTGTTATACGGAGTGTATGCCGAGGAAGCGTTAGCCGACTCGGTTGCAAGATGTGTTTACTCTTTGTAACAAAAATATACAGAAGGGAGCCGCCGCGTGGCGGGCGAGGAAGTATGAATGGTTTAGTCATTGTATTAATCGGAATTGTAGTGTTGTTCGCAGGCTATCTTCTCTATGGCAGATGGCTTGCAAAGAAATGGGGGCTTGATCCAAAGGCAGAGACTCCTGCAGTTAAATTTGAGGATGGACAGGATTATGTACCATCATCCAAATTCACAGTATTTGCGCATCAGTTTTCATCGATCGCAGGTGCAGGCCCTGTAACCGGACCAATTCTTGCATCTGTATTCGGCTGGGTGCCAGTATTGCTCTGGCTGTTGATTGGAGGATTGTTCTTCGGAGCTGTACAGGATTTCGGAGCCCTGTACGCATCTGTAAAGAACGAAGGAAAATCGATGGGTATGATCATCGAGAAGTACATTGGTAAGGTCGGAAGAAAGCTCTTCATGCTGTTCTGCTGGTTATTCACGTTGCTGGTTATCGCAGCATTTACGGATATGGTAGCCGGAACCTTCGTTGGTAAGGGCGTGGCAGATATGTCAAAGGAGACAAGCTATGCAAATGCATCCGCAGCATCTATTTCCATGCTGTTCATCGTAGCAGCCATTGTATTTGGTGTAATCCAGAAGCATGTAAAGAATATGAATGAGGGTGTCAGAGCTGTCATCGCAATCGCACTGTTAGTTGGTATGTTTGCCCTTGGTATGCATCTTCCTTGGTATGCAACAAAGAGTGCCTGGATCTATATCGTTATGGCATATCTGTTCCTTGCATCTGTTATGCCAATGTGGTTACTGATGCAGCCACGTGATTACATGACAACCTTTATGCTGCTCGGCATGATCATTGGTGCAGTTGTCGGTGTCGTCGTTGCACATCCAACAATGCAGTTGAATGCTTATAACGGATTTAATGTCGGTGGAAATTATCTGTTCCCAACATTGTTTGTCACGATTGCCTGTGGTGCCGTTTCCGGATTCCACAGTCTGGTATCTTCCGGTACATCATCGAAGACGATCCGGAACGAGAAGGATATGCCAATGGTTGGTTATGGCGCCATGGTTGTAGAGTCCTTGCTTGGTATCATCGCATTGGTTGTTGTCGGAGCTGTTGCAGTCAATGGTACAAAACCAGATGGAACACCATTTTCAATCTTCTCCAGTGGTGTTGCAGGATTCCTTGAGAAGCTTGGTCTTCCAGTTCAGCTTGCAACCGTATTTATGACAATGTGTGTATCTGCACTTGCACTGACATCTCTGGATTCCGTTGCACGTATCGGACGTATGTCTTTCCAGGAGTTGTTCCTTGGAGATACAACCGATACATCAAAAATGCCGGTATGGCAGAAAATTTTGACTAACAAATATTTCGCAACTGTGGTAACATTATTCTTTGGATATTTACTGACACTCGGTGGATATACTAATGTATGGCCTTTGTTCGGTTCTGCAAACCAGTTGCTTGCAGCACTTGTATTGATCGCACTTGCTGTATTTTTAAAGACAACAGGAAGAACCGGCTGGACACTGTACGCACCAATGTTTATCATGCTTGCTGTAACATTTACAGCACTGGTACAGAAGACAATCGCACTTGTAAAGAACATTGCCAGCGGAAATGCAACCATGCTGGTTGATGGATTGCAGTTTATCGTTGCAATTCTGCTGATGGTACTTGGTGTGCTGGTAGCATTCAGCTGTTTGAAGAAGCTGTTCACGAAGAAAGCAAAGGCTGAAAATTAGGAGAATTGCGAAACAATGTAATAAAAATCGTACGTATATTACATATCAGATTTGTATAATATAGGATGTATTGAAACTAAGAAGTACTAAAGATGTTCTGATATAAGTTTTGGTAACGGACGCAACCGCCGCCGATTCGCCGTCCATGGCTCAGCGGCGGCTTGTTTGAACATCGTGTTCAAACATTGCTGGATATTTACGGAACATCAAGTACTTCTATGTTCCAAACATATCTATATTTCACAAATCTGATATGTTTATATACGTACGATATTTACAAATAGGTTTCGCAATGACAAATTTTTAACTTTGGAAGGAGACACAGGATGTGTACAGCAGCGACTTATAAGACGAAGGATTTTTATTTTGGACGGACACTTGATTATGAGTTTTCGTATGGCGATGAGGTGACGGTGACACCGCGGAATTTCTGCTTTCAGTTCCGTCATATGGGTGAAGTGAAGATGCACTACGCAATGATCGGTATGGCGTATGTGGCAGATGATTATCCGCTTTATTATGATGCCGTGAATGAAAAAGGGCTAGGCATGGCAGGCTTGAATTTTGTTGGGAATGCGAAATATCAGGATGTGCAGGCAGGTCGAGAGAATGTGGCACAGTTTGAATTTATTCCATGGATTTTAAGTCAGTGTGCAACGGTGCTTGAAGCGCGCAAAGCGTTAGAGAAGATGAATCTTGTCGGAACACCATATAGTGAGAATCTGCCATGTGCATCACTGCATTGGATCATTGCAGATAAGGATGCATCTATCGTGGTAGAGTGCATGGAAGATGGTTTGCATGTCTATGACAATCCAGTCGGTGTGCTGACAAACAATCCACCATTTCCGGTGCAGATGTTCATGCTGAACAATTACATGCATGTATCACCAAGCCAGCCGGAGAATCAGTTTGCCAAGGAGCTTCCGCTTGCGGCGTATAGCCGTGGCATGGGTGGACTTGGACTTCCGGGTGACCTTTCGTCAGCATCGCGGTTTGCAAAGGTAGCGTTTACAAAGATGCATGCGATCTCTGGTGAGTCAGAGTCGGAGAGCGTCAGCCAGTTTTTCCATATATTAGGTTCGGTGGAACAGCAGCGTGGCTGTTGCGAGGTTGAACCGGGGAAATATGAGATCACGATCTATACGTCCTGTGTCAATGCGGACAAGGGAATTTATTATTATACAACCTATGAGAATCACCAGATTCAGGCGGTGGATATGCACCAGGAGGATCTGGATGGAGATACACTTCGCCGGTATCCGCTCATCAATGAGGAGCAGATTCATGTGGTGAATTAGGAAGTGTAAATTAAATAATAAAGTGGTTTACTTTTTGTAGCAGGTAGGGATTCAGGCAGTCGATGAGAGTTGGCTGCCTTTTTTGCGTGGGCTTGTGTGGCGTGTTGGGGGAAAGAGTGGGAAAACCGGAAGATTACTCCAAGTGGAACGGGAAGAGAAGCAAGCGGGTTGGGGGAAAGAGTGGGAAAACCGGAAGATTACTCCAAGTGGAACGAGAAGAGAAGCAAGCGTGTTGGGGGAAAGAGTGGAAAAACCGGAAGATTGCTCCAAGTGGAACGGGAAGGGAAGCGAGCGGGTTGGGGGAAAGAGTGGAAAAACCGGAAGATTGCTCCAAGTGGAACGGGAAGAGAAGCAAGCGGGTTGGAGTAAACAGTATAAAATTTAAGAATTTACTCAAAAATAAAGAAAAATAGGAAAAGAAGGGTTGACAGTTGTTACATTATACGCTAACATAACGATGTTATGTGAGGAGCCGCCTACAGGTGAAGCCTGTATCAGGATGGCGGCGACGACCTGCCGCATCACGAAGTGATGGGGCGATACCCGAAGAGCCGCCTACAGGCGAAGCCTGTATCAGGATGGCGGCGAAAAGGAGCGAGTAAAGTGGAAAAGGAAACACGGGAGAAGCTGCTGGCAAGTGCCAAGCAGGAATTCTTGGAAAAAGGATATCAGGGAGCCTCGCTTCGATCAATCTGTAAGAATGCAGGGGTGACGACCGGCGCGCTGTATTTCTTCTTTCAGGATAAGGAAGATTTGTTCGCGGCGATTGTGGAGCCGACGCTGGAGAAGCTGAAACAGATGCTGGAGCAGCATATGCGGCAGGAACTTATGGAACTGCAACAGCTTCCGGGTGCAAGAGAAGATAACATGCAGGATGATATGTTTGCAGGCACACAGATTATTCATCTTCTGTATGCAAATTATGATATGTTCATTTTGATTCTGAAGAAGAGTCAGGGATCACGGTTTGAGAATTGTGTCGATGAATTCGTGGCAATCATGGAGAAAGGATATCAGATATTCGCAGCCGAGCAGGCGAAGCTGCTTGGCGTGGAGCCGCCGGATGAATACACGCTACATTGGGTGGCACATGTACAGATCAATGCATTTTCTCATTTGCTGTTACATGAGAAGGATGAACAGAAGGCGATGAAACATATGGAACAGGTTATGAACTATCTGCTGGGCGGATGGAACGCCATGTTCCAGAATCAATAATGAAAATCAGCTATGTAGACAACTGTGTACATAGCTTTTTATAAGACAAAAACATAACGGTGTTATGTTCCTGCAACATAGTATTAACAATGAGAACTAAGACATAATGTATCTATTTTGAAAATCATAATACTGTTTGCAACTATAAATAGAACATAATAGTTAAATGACTTAATGTAATCAGAACATAACGCTGTTACGCAAGGGAAAAGATACAATAAAATACAAAGAAAATACAAGGAGGATCAAGAGGATGTATGTTGAGGTATCAGATGTAAAGAAAAGCTACGGTGAGGGCGGCAGTTATATGCAGGTATTGAAGGGCGTGTCGGTCGGCATCGAGAAGGGAAAGATGTGTGTGATTCAGGGAACAAGTGGTTCCGGTAAATCCACATTGCTGAACTGTATCGGTGGGCTGGATGTCGTTGATTCCGGTTCGATTCAGGTTGACGGACAGGAGATGGTCGGACTGAAGATGGATGCCCTGTCTGATTATCGTAGAGATTATCTTGGATTTATCTTCCAGTTTTACAATCTGATTCCGAACCTTACCGTGCGCGAGAACATTCAGGTATGCGAGTATCTGACCGATCAGCCGTTAGATATGGATGAGCTTCTGGATGTACTTGGACTGACTGAGCATCAGAACAAATTCCCATCCCAGTTGTCCGGTGGACAGCAGCAGCGTTGTGCGATTGCCCGTGCACTCATCAAGAATCCGAAACTTCTGCTCTGCGATGAACCAACGGGCGCGCTGGATTCCAAGACATCCCGAGACATCCTTGTTTTGCTGGAGAAGATCAATGCGCAGTATGGTACAACGATGATCATCGTCACACATAACAATGCGATCAAGGATATGGTCAATCAGGTTATCATTCTGAAGGATGGACAGATCAAGAAGAATTACTGCAACGAGACGAAGGTGCCGGCAGCGGAATTGGAGGATTTGTAAGATGCAGAAAGTATTACGCAAAAGAATTTTCAGAGATTTCAAAGAGAATCTGCCGCGTTATCTGGCACTCGCATTTTTGCTGATTCTCAGTATGTATATGGTTGTGAGTGTTGTTGGTTCGGCAGAGACGATCATGCGCGGCACGACCGCCGAGGCGGAGAAGCAGAACGTCGAAGATGGACAGTTTTCCCTCTTTGTTCCGATGAAGGAAAGCGAGTGGGACACACTGACCGATAAGGGAATTATATTGGAGAAAATGTTTTTCTTAGATTATATTGTCGATGGGGATAAGACACTTCGTGTATTCAAGAATCGTAGCGAAATCGATACGATCGCGATGCATGAAGGTAAGCTGGCGCAGGCGGACGACGAGCTTGTGATCGAGCGGAAATATGCAGAGAAAAATGATATACACGTAGGAGATACAATTGTTCTTGGTGACCGTACATATAAAGTAAGCGGTATCGGCACGGTACCGGATTACGACAGCCCGTTGAAATCACTCAGCGATACAAGCTGTGACAGCCTGAACTTCGGTCTGGCATTTGTGACAGATGAGGTGTACGCGACACTTCAGAAGGAAGGCAAGAGCGCAAAGTCTGAGGAATACTATTACGCATACAAGTTAAATGATGCGATGACCGATGATGAATTAAAGGCAGAGTTGAAGAAGCTTTCCTTCTCATCCGACGATGTGGCAGATGTGTATTTTCAGGAGTATTGGGACCGGACACTCGGCAGAGAAGATGAATTCCGCGATGGAATTAACGAGCTTGCTGATGGTGCCAAGGAGCTTGCAGATGGATTGTCAGAGCTGACAGACAATAATCACGATCTGAAAAAAGCAGCCGATCAGGTATTCGCGGCCTATCTCGAACAGGCAAACACCAAGCTTTCCTCCTATGGAGTGGAGACTTTGACCGCAGATAATTTCGAGGAAGTATTAGATAAGCAGATCCAGTCTACAAGCAATGCAATGCTGCAGCTTGGACTGGTCAATGCGAAGAGTGAATTGCAGAAGCTGAAAGCATTTACCGATGGTATCTATGAATATACCGATGGTGCCGAGGACGCAGCCGACGGTGCGGCAGATGTACAGGATGGCGTGCAGGAATTGAAGGATGAGACAGAGGATATGCTCGACGAGATCTTTAATGCCGATGCGGATAATCTGCTTTCCTTTGTGACTGCTGATGACAATGTGCGTATCCATGCAGCCGGTGATGATGTGGAGATGAACAAGACAATCGGTATGATCGCGGGCGTTCTGCTTCTTGTGCTGATTGCTTATGTACTTTCTGTATTCGTCGTACATTCCATAGATCAGGAGAGTGCCGTGATCGGAGCCCTCTACGCGCTTGGAGTAAAGCGGAAGGATCTGATGAAGCATTATATCCTGCTTCCAACCTTAATCTCCCTGATCGGCGGTGCCATTGGAACGGCACTTGCGTACACGAAGATTGGTGTGCTGTATCAGATGAACGATGCATATAATTATTATTCTCTTCCGGATGTGCCAGTACATATATTGCCGTTTACGATTGTGTATGGTGTTGTAGTACCGCCAGTTATATGTCTGATCGTGACAAGCCTTGTTATCCGCAAGCGTCTGTCCCGCCCGGTACTGACGCTGCTTAAAAATGAGCAGAAGGTTGCAAAGGGCAAAGACGTAAAGCTTGGAAATATGAAGTTCATGAAGCTGTTCCGCATCCGTCAGATTCTGCGTGAGAGACGGACCGCCCTTACCGTTGTATTCGGTATGTTTGTAAGTATCCTGCTGCTCGTTATGTCAATGGAAATCTATGTATACTGCCGGGCCGTGCAGGATGATTATGTCGCAGATACAAAATTTGAATATATGTATACCTATAAATATCCGGGCGAGGAAGTGCCGGAGGGTGGTTACGAAGCTTATGCCAAGACTTTGAAGAAGGAAATCTATGGATATAACTTTGATGTGACAGTGCTTGGCATCAAGGAGAACAATCCGTTCTTCGATGTGACACTTTCTGATTCCGCAGACAAGGTAACGATCAGCTCATCTATTTCCTACAAATACGGACTGAAAAAGGGTGATGTGATTACGCTGAAGGATGAGGAAAATGGAAAGATCTATGCATTTGAGATTGAGGCAGTGACACAGTATGCTCCAAGCTTTATGGTATTCCTTCCATATGATAAGGCACTTGACCTGTTCGGTGAGCAGGATGATTACTACAATGTCGTATTTGCAGATCATGATCTGGGTGTCGAGGGCGGACGCCTGTATTCGACGCTGACACGTGACGATGTGAAGAAAGCAGCCGGAATCTTCTCTGACCAGATGCGTTCGATGATCATTACGATCGGTGCGGTATCCGCTCTGATCTTCGCGATTGTCCTGTATCTGATGATGAAAGTTATGATCGATCGTTCTTCATTCAGCATTGCGCTGATCAAGATCTTCGGTTATCGGAACAAGGAAGTCAAGAAAATGTACTTAGATGGAAACTTCTATATCGTACTGATCGGTGCACTTGTTTCGATTCCGCTTGCGAAGGTATTGCTTGATGCGGTGTACGAGCCACAGTTCGTACCGAACATTGCGTGTGGTGTTGACAAGTCCTTCCCGGCATGGCTGTATCTGGCGATGTTCGCAGGTGTGCTTGTATTGTACTTCATTATCAACCATTTGCTTGTGCGAAAGATAAAACAGATGCTGCCAGCCGAAGTGCTGAAGAACCGCGAGTAAAATGAGAAAAAAACGCATGTATCTCCATTGAGAAACATGCGTTTTTTTGGTACAATATACACATCTAGATTATGATACGAAAGGGGAATGCAATATGGGATTTTTAGAAGGTAAAGTAGCAATTATCACAGGTGGCGGACGCGCGGTTTTGAGCGACGGAAGCTGCGGTTCGATCGGATATGGAATCGCAACAGCCTATGCGAAGGAAGGCGCAAACCTTGTCCTGACCGGACGGAACGTACAGAAGCTTGTCGATGCAAAAGAAGAGATCGAACGCAAATATGGCGTGAAGGTACTGCCGGTACAGGCAGATGTAAGCGCCGGCTCTGACAATGAAGCAGTTGTGGCAAATGTTGTAAAGCAGACGATTGATACATTTGGCAGAATCGATGTGCTGATCAACAACGCACAGGCTTCCGCTTCCGGTGTAACGATCGCCGATCATACAACCGCACAGTTTGACCTTGCGATTTATTCTGGATTGTATGCAGCCTTTTACTATATGAAAGCATGCTATCCATATCTGAAGGAGACGAAGGGATCTGTAATCAATTTCGCATCGGGTGCTGGTTTGTTCGGAAACTTCGGACAGTGTGCTTACGCTGCAGCGAAGGAAGGTATCCGTGGACTGACGAGAGTTGCAGCAACTGAGTGGGCTGCCGATGGCATCAATGCAAATGTCGTATGTCCGCTTGCATGGACGGCACAGCTTGAGAACTTCGAGAAGGCATATCCGGACGCCTTCAAGGCAAATGTCCACACACCACCGATGGGACATTTCGGTGATGTAGAAAAGGAGATCGGACGTGTCTGTGTACAGCTCGCATCACCGGATTTCAAGTATATGAGCGGTGAGACGCTGACACTGGAGGGCGCGCTTGGTCAGAGACCATAATTGATATGAACTATATAGTCAGAGATGCCGGTTTGAGTTATTTCAGATCGGCATTTTTTATAGAAAAATAAGGATAAAGATAAAAATGAAAATGATTTTCAAATTATATTGACAAATATCAAAATAGTGTTAAAATGAAAATGATTTTCAAATTAGGGGGGCGTTGATTTGACTAAAGCACCATATAAGACAAAGCAGATGGCAGAAATGCTTAATTATTTAAAATCCGTTCAGGGAAACCATGTGACTGTGAATGATATCTGTGACTATTTTCAAACCAAAGGGATAGCGGTTGGAACAACAACAATTTATCGACATTTGGATAAAATGGTTAAAGAAGGTCTGGTTGCAAAATATGTTATAGATGGAACCAGCAGTGCATGTTTTGAATATGTAGGCAGTCTTGAAGGCAAAAAACAGATATCCTGTTATCACTGTAAATGTGAAAAATGCGGGAAACTGGTTCATTTGCAATGCAGTGAAGTAGAAATACTGAAGCAGCATATGATGGAACATCATGGCTTTGAGATGGATTCTCTGCGGACAGTATTTTATGGGGTATGCAGTGAGTGTGCTCAGACACAAAAACAGTAACTCAGTCTGATTGTGGGAAAGGAGAGACAAATGAATACAAACACGAAAAAAACTTTATCGGTAGCAGTAAGTGTTTTTCTGTTATTTGTTATATTTGCTTCTCTCTTTTTTGTTGTTGAGGAGGCAGATCATCACTGCACAGGCGAAGATTGCCCGATCTGTGCGAATATTCATCAGGCAGAACAGACATTAAGAAATTCCGCAAATTGTACAATTTCATCTACAAGTGTAAATGCTGTACCTGTTTTGTGTGTGGTAATGACAGTATGTCAGTATTTTCTTGCAACAGGAACATCTCTTGTAAGTCAGAAGGTAAGACTGAATAATTGAATAAAATCCTTTATAAGACGAAATGGTAGTCCGATGGGTGTACCTTTTTGTTTTTGTACCCTTTTTTAGAATGAAGAGTAAACTGGAGGTTTTATTTGATGAAAAAATATATTTCTATTCTTTTGGTGGCAGTTATGATAGTGTGCTGTATTTCTGCCTGTGGCGAAAATGATTCCAATACCAATATACAAACAAAAGTGAATAATGATAAGCAGATTAAAGTTGTTACAACAATATTTCCGGAATACGACTGGGTGAAGGAAATTGCAGGAGATGAAGCAGCTAATATGGATATTACTATGCTTCTGGATAATGGAGTAGATTTGCATAGTTACCAGCCTACGGCAGATGATATTATGAAGATTTCTGATTGTGACCTTTTCATTTATGTAGGAGGAGAGTCAGATGCATGGGTAGACGATGCTTTAAAAAATGCTACAAATAAGGACATGCAGGTAATTAATCTGCTTGATGTTTTAAAGGATAGCATAAAAACAGAAGAAGCCATGCCGGGTATGCAGGCTGAGGAAGGACACAATCATGGTTATGCTCATTTTGCAGACAGCGATGTGCAGGATCGCGATCTGACGGATTGGTCTGGTAACTGGCAGTCTGTGTATCCATATCTTGAGAATGGCGATTTAGATGAGGTGATGGAGAAAAAAGCAGAAAGCGGGGACAAAACAGCAGAAGAATATAAAGAATATTATGAGAATGGTTACAAGACAGATGTTTCTCAGGCTATAAAACAGATGTAGAAAATATTGTGATTGATGGAGAAAAAGGCACGATGGAATTCACAAGAAACGGAGTTTCGGCGAAGGCAACCTATGTGTACAAAGGTTATCAGATATATGATTATGAATCAGGCAGCAGAGGAGTCCGATATTTCTTTGAGGCAGCAGATGGCGATTCTGATGCACCAAAATATGTGCAGTTCAGTGATCATGGTATTGCACCGGGGAAAGCAGAACATTTTCATATTTACGCGGGTAATGATGGATTTGACGCTTTGTCTGAAGAAATGGAAAACTGGCCAACCTACTATCCGGCGGATATGACAGCATCTGAGATTGTAGATGAAATGCTGGAGCATGAAGAGAAAGAGTACGATGAACATGTATGGACATCCTTAAAGAATGCACAGACTCTTTGTGCTGCAATCGCTGAGGCATTGGAAACAGTAGATCCGGAGCACAAAGATGTTTATGCAACAAATGTTGATTCTTACATAGAAAATCTTGTTTCACTGGATGAACAGTATCAGGACGCGGTAGCGAACGCTTCACAGAAAACATTACTTTTTGGAGACCGTTTCCCATTCCGTTATATGGTGGATGATTATGGATTAAAGTATTATGCGGCATTTGCTGGTTGTTCCGCAGAAAGTGAAGCAAGTTTTGAAACGATATCTTTCCTTTCAAAGAAAGTAGACGAGCTTGGTTTGAAAAATATTATGACAATTGAAAATTCAGACCAGAAAATTGCAAAAACGATTCGAGATAATACAAAAGATAAAAATCAGGAAATACTTACACTGGATTCCATGCAGTCAACTACTTCCGAGGATGTAAAAAACGGAACAACCTATCTTTCAATCATGGAAAGTAACTTAAACGTGTTAAAAAAGGCGATGCAGTAAGGAGGAAAAAATGTCAAACGGTGCAAGGGTAAAAATAGTTCTGGCATGTACAGAATGTGGTGATAGAAATTATACGACAACGAAAAATAAGAGACTTCATCCAGAGCGGATGGAAGTCAGAAAATATTGTCCAAGATTAAGAAGATATACTATTCATAAAGAAACAAAGTAAAGGGAAGTGTATTAATGTTTAGAAGAAACAAAAAACCTGTAACTATTATCACAGGATATCTTGGTTCTGGGAAGACGACTGTTATGAATGAACTTCTGAGGAATAAAGGTTCTGAAAAAATAGCTGTTATCGTAAACGACATGGGAAGCATCAATATTGATGCTTCCCTTATAAAAAGTACAAATGTAGCACAACATGATGTGAGTATGGTAGAATTATCCAATGGATGCATCTGCTGTACGTTGCAGGACGCGTTTATGAACCAGATTAACAATATTGCTGAAAATAAAGATGTTGGGAAGATATTAGTTGAGGCATCTGGAATTAGTGATCCATCTGCCATAGCGGCTGGGTTTATAGAATATCAGAGGACAGGGCTAAGTAAGAATGTGTATTTGGATTCTATTGTATGTGTAGCAGATGCAGATAGAATTTATGCCGAGTTTTTGGATGACTTAAAAAATGCAGATGATCTACATACAGACCAGAATCCGGATATCATCAATCTGGTAGTAGATCAGATTGAGTTTTGTAATACCATACTGTTAAATAAATGTGATCTGCTGTCGGCGGACAAAATTGAAGAGGTATATAAAACGATACGGATATTTCAAAAAGATGCAGATATTATTCAGTGTATTCAGGGGAAGGTAAATCCAGACAGAATTTTTAATCATAAGAAATTTGATTATGAAAAAATTATGCAATCATCAAGAATTCAGGAGCAGCTTTCAAG
>ERZ808246.1737-NODE-1737-length-14966-cov-3.824291_pt1 | contig 14966 bp, 11 predicted proteins | sample MGYA00521083_ERZ808246 | MGnify/ENA primary metagenome ERZ808246 (study PRJEB31516, sample SAMN03275577) | gut metagenome | biome: mammalia-associated habitat; material: feces | host: Papio cynocephalus | place: Kenya | collected 2012-07-07 ...
ATCTCTACTTTATAATTTAATGCTTCTTCTTCATATTTATCTAAATCAAAATAATTTCTTACTTCTATCTTTTTATTTTTTATATATTCTCTAAAAAACAAATTTTCTTTAAGCAAATTCTTAGAAATTAACTCTATCTTCAAATTTTTTAAAAAGTTTAATTTAATACTTTCATATTCTTTAGAGACATCTATCACTAACATATTTTTTAAATATACTTTACAAACATCTAAATTAAATTTATATTTAGCCATTAAATAATAAATTGTATCAACTGTATAATCAAAAAAATAATTTTTAATAAATTCTTCTTTACTCATAAATTTAACATTATATAACTCTGAGTCTTTATTTAAATTCTCTAATATTTTTATTTTTTCATCATTAGGACATACTATTATTTTAAATTCCGTATTCATAACATCACCAAGATTATTATAACAAAAAAACTAGTGCAAAACACTAGTTTTTATCACCAAATGTAACAATATCTGTAATGTCGCCAAGATTATTAACACCACTATTTAATTCATAATAAGCCTGAATAGTATCATCAAAATCATAAAATACTTGGATAGATTTAACATCACTTAATTTTAAATATTTTATTATATCTTCATCTGTAATTCCAAAATATGCTTTCATCTCATCTTGAGTATACTCTCTTTTATCCTTTTTAGAATAATTAGTAATATGTGTTAATTCTATATTAGATGAATTTTTACAATAATCAATTATATCTTTGTCAAATGCAATACAATAGAAATTTTCGTTAGAAGTATAATGAACGATATTACTTGCAAGATAACGATGTTTATATTGATTAGAAACACTAGAACATTCTAAATCATTCTTAGTATCAGAACTTTCATGTATTCTTTTTAACTCTTTTATTTCTTTATTATTTAAATCAATTAAGTTTTTAATTAAGTCAATTGTATCTTTAGGATATTCAAATGTTTGATAACATCCTTCTCTTTTTATGTCACATTTGTCTGCTCTACAATTATTTACGAGTTCAAAATCAGTTTTTAAATATTCAATTTGCTTTTCTTCTACTAAAGGAGTACCATTTAAATTCTTTTTACTATTGCTGATAATACTTTTCTTACCAAATATTCCAATAAGAAGTAAAATTACCGCTAAAAGAATAATTATCGTACAAACTATAACAACTATTTTTCTATTATTCTTCATAAATTACTCTCCTATCCTTTACAAGCACTTTTACAATCTGCTGTTCCTTTAGAACTATCTGCACAACCCTTATATAGATAATTTCCACTTACAGTTCCTGAATGAGACCCAGCACTATTCAATTTATACATACTACCAGACATTGTTGACCATTTAACATATGTATCTTTTCCATAAATAGTTGCTGCATATCCACCTGAAGTAGAAGCAGATGAATGTACTTCCGTCCAAGATTCATTGCAATGAGAGCATGGAGCAGCATGAGTACAATTGCTTCTGCAAATATAATATGTATTTTCACAAGAACCAGTTTTATAAGAACCACAATATTTAACATCACTAGTATTGCCTACATTATCTTTAGAATACGCCCATGCATAATAAGTTTTACCACAATTTGTAGGGCCACTTAAACTTGATGCAGCTGTAAAGCCGCTACTCGGCTTATCTTTTGTAGAAGTAAATTTTATATATGTTTTTGAAATACCAGAACCACTACCATCATCACCAGAAGCAGATGCATTTTTACCACTAACACTACAACTAACACTAGGCTTTTGCTTATCACTTTTTACTTTTTGTGATGATGTACAAGGAGCTGATTCATTACCAGCCTTATCTTTAACAGTACCAGCCGAACCATTTGCCCCAGCACCAACACTAGTATTTAAAATATCACCATTACTTGCAGAATAGCTGTTAGAAATATTTCCTGCACAATTACTTCCACCTTTATCAGTACAAGTACCTACTATAGTACGAGAACCCTTAGTCCAAGAATTATCACCACCACTTAATTTACAAGTAGGTGGAGTAATATCGACATGTACAGCAAGAGTACCACAGTCAACATAGTTTCCAGCAGAATCGTAAAATCTACCACCTTTATTAACACCGACCGCTCCAGCTTGTCCATTAGTATTACTAGAATAGGGATTTTGTAAAGTTGTTGTTTTACATTTGCTTCCACCTTCATCAGTACAAACTGCTGTAACAACTACTGTTTGATTAGTCCATTCACCTTTATATTCACTACCATTTTTCGTTGCAGATACATTACATTTTGGTGCCACTTTATCTATTTTTACAGTTTTGTTTGCAGGGCAATCAACATAATTTCCAGCAACATCATATACTCTTCCACCTTGTCCATCCTTTACTGCACCAGCAATAGTAGTATCTATAGTTGAAGTGTAATCATGATGGAGATTACCTTGACAGCCACTATTTACTCTGCCTTTAGTATCAGCACAAATCGCACTTACACGAACTGTTTGATTAGTCCACTTTCCGGTATAATTATCATCTTTAATTTTTGACTCTACTGCACAAGTTGGATCATTTGTATCAATTTTTACTTCATATGTTCTATCACATACTTTTGTATTTCCAGCATAATCTCTTATAGTTTTTGAAATATTATCGCCACCGACCTTAGCAGTTCTTGTATTAATTTCTGTAGAATAATCATATGAAAAATTTTCTACACAATTACTAACTTTTACCTTTGAGTTACCATGATCATTATCATTACATACAGTTCTAATGCGAACCATTCCATTTTTATCAACCCAGGTACCGCTTGTATAAGTTGAAGTTACAACATCACTATTTTTATTTGCAAAGAACAAAGCTTCCTCATTACATGTAGGAGCAATATTATCAAAAAGAACTTTTCTTGAATCAGATTCTTCACCACAGTTTCCAGCAATATCACAGGCTTTAAACTTAACAAGAGTTTCACCATTCGTTGTAATATCATAATTTACCTTATTAGATAAAAATTTCCAATCAGACCAACCTTTTCCCTCAAAATTATAGCTATACATATAATTGTAATGACCAGACATATCATATGTTGCTCCAGCATACGCTCTATCATAGCTTGGTACTTTTTTTGTATCCGCCAAAATTGTAACACCAGTCTTATCTTTTGACCATGCAGACTCATCAGTTAACTGTTTTCCATCTGCAAATCCATACTCAGAACCAGCCTTAGTGTTTTCTGCTCTTAACACTGGCTTTTCAGGATTTCTTCTGTCTAAATTTGCATATATATCAAAAGATATACTATTACCAGCAGCATCCCATATTGTTAATTTACCATGACGTCGTCCTTCTTTATTAAAACCTATATCAATTGTAGCATTACGATAACCATGATCACTATCTATTGCAGTACAAGTTTCTTTATCATTCTTACTACCAGTACAAAAAGTTCCTGAAGCACCATCATCTGAAGTTATAGAAAGTTCTGAATCTTTTGGATCTTTTACTTCATATGGAGCATTTACTTCCCATTTCCAATGATCAAGATGTAAGTTATCTGTAACTTCTACCTTATATCTAACACCTGTAGGATAATAAGTAGCATTAAGCCATTTTACTGCAGTATCATCATTCTTAGATAAATTAACAACATTATCATAACTTGATGCTTTAATAGTTGTATTAGGTGAAGTATAACCAGATTCTTTCATAGCCTTAGCATACTCAACGTCTCCTGCTTTAAACGTACTTGATACTTTCTTACTAGCACTAAATGAACTATCAGTATAAGCCGTTACTTTAGCAAGAGGAGCCGCTAAATCAACTTTAACTGGAACTTTACATGCAGTAAAGTTACCTGTTTCATTGTCAATCATAACTTTCTTCTCATAAGGAATTTCAGTCTTAGTTTCATAATCTTCATCTTCACTATTTTTATCTACAATATCACGATTATCATATATGTAAATATAACCATATTCAGCACCAAATTTACTCATAGTTGTTTTATTGTTTGGCCATGATTTTGAAAATTTATCACGTTTACAACCACTACCATTAACATTATCATTACATCCAATTTGAACAAGTCTCTTACCACCATTGTTCTTACCTATCCATGACATTACTTTGTAATAATCATCAAGGGTTGCATTCTCACCAACTGACGCTCCTTTATCTAGTCCTATAGTAATAGCTCCACAAGATGGAGAAATTATATCTACATAATCCTGTATACTGTCACCATCAACTTGACCATTTTTAGAAGCAGTCTCTCCAAATTCATTTATTACTTCTACTCCGATATAAAATGTATTATAACCAGATAAATCAACGTAATCAGAAAATTTAACATTTAAAGTCAATTTTTTTTCACTATTTGCAGACAAAGTACCGGAGTTATATACTTCAGTAACTCCACCAGTGGAATCACCAACAGATATATTCCAGCTATATCCATCTATTTTTGTCTCTGATTTTTCACCATCAGTATCGCCATATATTTTCATTACCATACCTGCATCAGAAATTTGACTTTCTTTTCCAGTAAACCTTAAATCAATTGCTGGTTTTTTATGAGAAATAGTCTCAGCTGGTTTATCAGAACCACAATAAATATATGGAGTATACTCATATTCTGTTGCAGACTTTTTATAAATCTTTACATAAGAATTAGTCATGCAACTATCACCATTAGAATTACTAAGTTCTGTAGTAATAAAATTAGCCTTTTTTAAGTCACTAGCAGAAACATAAGTGCTAGAACCAATCTCCTTAGGCAAATATTTTGTATTAGACTGAAAATAACTTTCAGCAGCCATTTTTATTGTCTTACTCTGAGACTCCGTAGTTTCTTTTTTAGCATTATTAATAAGTTTAGAAACATTTGTTATCGCAATAACAGATAGTATTCCAACTATAACAATAGATCCTAACAATTCAACAAGAGTAAAACCTTTACTATTTTTTTTCATCTTAAATCTAGAAACTTTCTTCATACAACACACTCCACTTATCTTATATATAATTATAAGATACCAAATAAAATAAATCAATAACATAAACAAAAAACAAACAAGAAAAATTCTTGTTTGCTTATAATACTAAGAAAAACTTTTTATCTTCATAGAAACTGCATCCTTATAAGTATTCTTTTCACTTTGAAATTCAAAAGGAACTTTAGAGTTACTTTCTAAATCTAAAATAGAATAATTTAAATCTACATTTTTACCATCTTTTAAAGTAAATTCTAAAACAATATTTCCTTTTGAAATTTTATCATTTCCAGTATTTAAAATATCTGCATTTATTACTTCTAAGTTTTTTTCATCAATTATCTGCATATTATCAATACATAATTTATCTAAACATGTTTTCTTATTCACTTTATTATTGATAGTTCTATTGAAATATTTATTATAATTAACTTTAGAATTGTAATTATAAATTGATATACCACCAACTATACAAATAATAACAATAATTATAGAAATCAATATAATAATTTTTTTATTTTTCATGAATCAAATCTCCATTCATAAATTAATCTGGTACAATAGTCCATCCTTGAGCTGTTCCATAAGGATTAGTTGGACAAATCCATCTATAAGTAACTAAACTTTTATTAGTATCTTTTGTTTGTAGTTTACCATTACTATCTGTACAGTAATGTGTATATCCTGATGTGTGTGTATGACCTGCTGTACATGTCCAACTATAACTTTGATATCTTATTGAACTTCCACGTAAACTACAATTATTTTTACCATAAGGATTACAATTTTTCTTATAACTACCACAATTCTTTGTAACACTATTTCCTGCTCCATCTACTACCTTAACATGTCCATAAATTGTAGAACATGCATCAAGTGAAGTTGAATTAGTTTTACTCCATCCAGATGATGGTGTACTGCTAGACCTATCAAATACATAATAAACTGTAGTTCCACTAGCGTTATCACTTACTCCACTAGTACTAATTGATGTACCATTCATTGAACAACTACTTATTTTAGGATTAACAGGATCAACTTTTACAGTCTTGTTTGCGGAACAATTAACAGTATTATTAGCTTTATCTGTAAAACTTCCTCCTTTATTAGCACCCTTGGCACCACCATTAGTTATATTTGTCGTATCACTAAAATCATGAAAGAATGAACTCTCCTTACATCCACTATTTACTTTACCCTGATCATCATAACAATTTGCCGTTACTCTCACTGTAGAATTAGACCATTTAGAATTTCCTCCAGACACAACACATCTTGGAGCAGTTTTATCTATTTTAACTGTTTTATAACCACATTTTTTAGTATTGCCTGCAGCATCTCTTACAGTGCCAGGCTTATTTTCACCATCTGCGCCAGCATAATTAGTGTTTATTTCTGAAGAATATGTATGACTATATTTCTTTTTATAAGAACCAGTCTCTACGCATCCACTAAAATCATCTTCACACCTTGCAGTTACAGTCCTTGAACCATTAGTCCAATCACTGCTAACTTCATCCATTATACATTTTGGAGCATCTATATCTACCCTTACTGTTTGATTGGCAGAACAAGTTGTTTCATTACCAGCGTTATCCTTAAATGTTCCACCACTATTATTACCAGCAGCTCCTGCTGTTGTTGTATTTATATTTGAACTATATTTGTAACTAAGAGTTGTTTCTGTACACTTACTATGAGTAACACCAGAATTATCATCACATGTTGCTGTTACTATACGGAAAGTATTAATCCAGTTATTATCTCCTCCGCTAACAGTACAATTAGGAGCAACTGTATCACGTTTTACAGTAACTGTCTTACATACTGTAGAGTTTCCAGCAACATCATAAACAACTCCACCATTACCAACATCAACTGCTCCCGCATTAGAAACTTCTAAGTCATAATTATAAGTCTTAGAAAATGTTGCTGTCTTACAACCACTTCCAGAAGAATCATCACTACATTCTGCTTTAACAGTTACATCTTTATTAATCCAAGAACCATTATAACTATTACCACCTGCTGATGCCGTTACTGTACAAACAGGATCAATAGTATCATATAAAACTATTCTCTCATCTGTAGAAGCACTACAGTTATCTGCATGATCACAAGCAATAAACGCTATAGTGGATTTTCCTTGTTTAGTCACTTTATAAGTATCTCCTTCGGTCCAATTACCACCATTATATTTGTACTTATAGGTTTTGTGTCCTGCTAAATCAACATCATTAGTTAAATTATCACGTCCACTACCAGTAGCATATACTGAAACTCCTCCTCTATCAGTTGACCATGTATTCCAATCATATTTATTTCCTGAATTTACATTTTTAGCCTCAAACGTAGGCACACTAGGTGCAGTTCTATCTAAATTAGCATAAATAACATATGAAACACTATTTCCAGCAGCATCATATATAGTCAAAACACCATATCTCATACCTTCAGTCTTAAATCCAACAACAATTTTATCTTTTCTATTACCCTTATCTTCAACATTCATATCAGGTTGTGTAAAATCACCTTTATCACTGTCAGGATTATTTCCACTAATACTTTCATTAAATGACTTTTTGTTTAAATATCCTGCATTAGTTTCCCACTTCCAATGATCAAGATGCAAATTATCTGTAACATTAACTTCATAAGTAACTCCATTTGGATAATATTTTTTATTCATCCATTTTTCATTAGTACCAACAAGATTTTTATAACTAGTTGCAGCAATAGTTGTTGTTTCTTTTCCATCATTGACATTTACAGAATCAAGAACAACATCGTTACCAGATTTCGCAACAAGTGTTGCTGATGGGCTAACTAAATCTACATTTACTCTAACACGACAGTCTTCCTTACCACTATGTTCTCCTCTTGTATCAAGACCTCTATTACCTGTTTCTGAATTTCCATCAAACTTTTTATTAAAGTTATCATATATAGAAATATAAGAATACTCTACACCTTTTTCTTCATCAGATATTACACCATCACCATTTTCATCGTATGGCCATGATTTAGAAAACTTACTTCTCTTACAACCACTTCCATCTTTATCATCACAATAAACTGATATAACTCTATCATTATTACCATAATTTTTCTTATTAATCCAAGAATTTTCCTCAGGCTCATTCTCAGCCATACCATTTCCTTGATAAACACATAATGGTTTAACATTATCAACATATTTTTGATAATTAACATTATTAGATGAATTTATAGTATAAATTTCACCGTTGACATTTATAACAGTAACATCAATATAGAAAGTCATTTCAGATGAAATATCAATAAAATCTGAAAATGCTTTATTAACTGTAATACTAGTCTTCCTATTTGCTGTTAAAGTTCCTGAATTGAACACTTCTACTGGAGAATCATTATCACTACTTTTTACAGAAATAGAATAATTAAAACTATCTATTGCAGTTTCTGGTGCATAATTTCCATTTTTCTTTGTATCATCACCATATGCTTTAATTGTAAACGATGCCAAAGAAACATCATTAGAGTTACTAAAACTTAGAACTGCAACAGGTGCTTTTCCTTTTTCAGAATTCTTAGGAGTTTCATCTCCACAATATAAATATGGAGTATATGTGTACTCACTTTGAGATAGCTTATACACCTTTACATAAGAATAAGTCATACAACTTTTTCCTTTTGAATCAGTTAAGTCTTTATCTATATATTTCTTATTTTTTAAAACATTTACATCCACGTTCTTTGACTCACCAATTGATTTTGGTAATTCGCTAGTATTACCTTGCATGTAACTTTCTGCTGCCATCTTCATTGTTTTAGCATTTGCCTCACTACTACTAACTCTAGCTTTAGTTATTAATTTAGAAACATTTACAATAGCAATCGTGGAAAGTATACCAACAATTACTATTGTTCCTAAAAGTTCAACTAAAGTAAAAGCTCTAGTACTACTTTTCTTTTGTTTTTTCTCATTCTCAAACCCTTTATGCATCATATCACCTTATTCTCTATTTTACATATTATATTATAAAAGAAAAAAAAAGATAAAGCAATGAAACATTATAAAATTTCACAAAAAAAGAAAGCAATTATTCAGCTTCCTTAGTTACTTCTACTTTTCCTTTGTAGCTTCCACATTTAGGGCAAACTCTATGTGGCTTAATCATTTCTCCGCAGCTTGGACACTTAGTCATTCCAGGAATTTCCATAGCGTTATGACTTCTTCTCATTCTCTTTCTAGTCTTTGAAACTTTACGGAAAGGAACAGCAAACATTTGAATGTCTAACTTCATCATTGTATCACTCCTCTTCAAAATCTTTTAATAAATCACTAAATGGATTATTACCTTTTCTTAGATCGTCTTCACTCACTAATTTCCATCCATCCCCATGAAATTTACTGAGATCACTAACCTTAGTAAATCTTAAGGGGACCTCCAGTACAATATTCTCCCATAAAAACTGAAAAATATCAAGTGTATTTTCATTTTTTTTGCAGTTTTCTTCAAGAATATCATCATAAAAAATACTATATTTGTAATCACATACCTCTAGTGAAATAGAATCAGGTATCTTCATAACTCCATCAATCGCACACTCTATGTAGTCCTCTAACTCTCCATCTTCATCCTCACGACGAGTAACACTACCACGAACAATAACATCATCAAGTCCTTCTACAGAGCTATCTTTAAAATACTCTAAAGGTATCGTGTAATTACCACTAATATCAATCTTATCAACTGTATTACTATGTAACAAACTAAGATCAATTTCCATTATATCACCTACTTATTCATCGCAACAGAGCCATTATCTTCAAGTACTTTTATAGTTCCATGATAATGCATATCACTGCCAATTGGTAAACTACTATTCTTATCTACCCAAACTCTAACAGAAATTTCACGTTCTTCTAAAGCAGAAATCTTGTCAGATAAAAGAACTCCATCTTCTAATTCATTTAAATTATAAATCTTATTATCTTTCTTACCATTCTTTATAGAAACTTTGATATTTTCTTTTGAAATTAACTTGTCAATACAATTATCATCAGTAACACTTTCCAAGTCATCTACAAGTCTTACTTCAAAATGAGCCTTTTCAGTTAAATTATTTTTAATACTAAAACTATATGAATTAGAAGATAATCCAACTGAATCAGTAACAGGCGTAACCTTAGTAATATTTACTTTATCTCCTGTCTTCTCATGAAAAGTAACAATAAAAGAATCTGAATTAAAATTAACATTACGATCATCTTGAAACTTATAATATATTTTATATGTTGAAATAATTGCTATTAACAAAATAATACCAATATATATAACATTTTTCATAACTTCTTTTCTAGGATTATAATTATACATAAAACACCTCATTACAATAATATACTTAATTACTAATTATTTCAACAATAATAACTTTTTTTTATAAAACTTAACACATTAATTACATAATTTATTAAGTACCTTTAAAACTGTATCTAAGTCCCTACAACTAGCGATAAATCTTCCAGTATGACAAAATACCATACCATCTATTCCAGAGACACTTTCAAGTTCTGTACCAGATAATCCTCCCCATTCTTCTGGAAATTCACATCTTGCAGTTTTATCTTCCAAACTCTTAGGAAGAGTCTTAATAGCATAACCACCTCTATTAGACGGAAATGCAACGAATAATAAATTATTCATATCAGACCTATTAAGTAATGCTTCTTCATATGGAATAAACTCATCTAAAATAAGATATTTACTATCACTTGAAATGTTATCTAAAATATCATTTGCTTTTTTATTTGCAATTACTTTTCCATTAGCATATAAAACTTCTTCATTAAATATTTCCCTCGCAACTCTTACAGCTTTTAAAAACTGTGTAGACTCCTCTTCTTCTGAATCAAAACTTGGATTAAATAGTTTTATCACACTACTTAAAGTCTTAACCTTATATATTGCATCAATTTTTGGAAAAACACCATTATCATCAGCATCTATTCCCTCAACAAAGTCTTTGTCAATATATTCCCATAAAGAATCTATATTAGAGAAACCTTCTTGTTTCAAATACTTTTTACCAAATGCCTTCCAAAGAAGTCCAAAAGAACAATAAGTAATTCCATTATCTCTTTTTAAAGCATCAAGTTGATGATGATCAAACTCTCTTCTTCCAACATCATAAACTAAAGTATTAGAAACCACTAAATCAAAATCAACATTTGTAGTTCTAAAAACTTTAATATCTTTTAATAAATTTTCTAAAAAAGCAGTTGCAAATACTTCATCTGCATGCATTGTACCACTATGTGTAATACAATTAGCATCTTCTTGTCTTTTTACTATTTTAATCATTCTAACCTTCTATCTATCATCGTCACGTCTAAACATTAAGACATATCTTAATATTTGTAAAATAGTAGTAGCAACTGATGCAACATAAGTTAGTGCAGCAGCAATAAGCATACCACGACATTTTGAATGTTCACTACTATCTACAATATCAAGTTGTTTTAATTGAACTAATGCACGATGAGACGCATTAAATTCAACTGGTAAAGTAATTATTTGAAATGCTAAAATAACTACTTCAAATATAATACCTATAAAAACTAAATCCATTAAAGAAAAAATAAGACCAATAAGAATAGCGAAGTATCCTGCATATGATGAGAAATTAACAAGAGGTACAATACTACTTCTAATTCTTAAAAATAAATATCCTTCCTTATCTTGAATAGCATGACCACATTCGTGAGAAGCAACACTTGCTGATGCAATACTAGAACCATTATAAATATCACTTGATAAATTAACAGTCTTACTTCTTGGGTCATAGTGATCACTAAGCTCACCTGAAACCTCACGAACTGTAATATTACTAAGTCCATTAGAATCAAGTATTTTCCTAGCAACACTTGCTCCAGTCATACCTTTCTTTGTTCTTATTCTTCTTGTACTTGCATACTTTGCACTAATAAAAGCTTGAGCACCAAGCGTAATAATTAAAGTTAATATAAATATTAAATCAAATCCATAATAATATATAAACATCACCTCAAATTCTTAATAAACAAATTATAACATAAATTATACATTTTCAAAAGTTAAGCATGATATTTCTTAATAATATTTTCAAAAGTCTTAACTCCATCTATCGCAGCAGTAGTTATACCACCAGCATACCCTGCTCCTTCTCCGCAAGGATAAAGGCCGTGAATTGCTTCTCCTAATAAATCACGTTCAATAACAACAGGAGAACTAGTTCTAGTCTCTACTCCAAGAAGAATCGCATCATCTCTATTATAGCCTTTAATATTTTTAGAAAACGCTTCAATCCCTTCCTTTAAAGAAGAAACAACAAACTCCGGCAATACATCACATAAATTAGAAAAATTATAATTTCCTTTTGTATTAGGACTAAACTCTCCAAAAGAAGTAGAAGTTTTTCCTAAACAAAAATCTTTATAAAGTTGTACAGGAATAAATCCCTTCCCAGCAATATATGCTTTTTCTTCTAACTTTCTTTGAAACTCAATTCCATCCATTGGATTATCCCCAAAGTCTTTTGGACCTACTGTAACTACTAAAGCACTATTAGAATTTTTCTCATCTCTTTTATAATTACTCATCCCATTAACAACAAGACGTCCTTCTTCACTAGAAGCATTCACAACAAACCCACCTGGACACATACAAAAAGAATATACTCCACGTCCACTACTAGTTGTATGTGTAAGTTTATACGATGCTGCTCCTAAAACTTCACTAAACTTTCCATATTGATTCCAATCAATCATACTTCTAGGATGCTCTATTCTAACACCTACTGCAAAGTTTTTTGGCCTCATACTAATTCCTTTATCATATAGTAAATGGAAAGTATCTCTTGCAGAATGACCTATTGCTAATACAACAATGTCTGTCGAAATATCATAACTATTATTTACTTCTACACCAGTAATAGAACCATTAGAAATATAAATATCTGTAACACAAGAATTATATCTAAATTTTCCACCCATACTAATAATTTTTTTTCGAATATTTTTAATAACATCACGTAAAATATCCGTACCAATATGTGGATGAGCATCATACATTATCTCACTAGGAGCACCATTCTCAACAAATATTTCAAACACTTTTCTACCACGATTAAACTTATCCTTAACAAGTGTGTTTAACTTACCATCAGAAAAAGTACCTGCTCCTCCCTCACCAAATTGTACATTAGATGAAGGATTTAATTTATTAGAATTAAAGAATTTCTCAACACTCAAAACCCTGTCTTCCATCTTTTCACCACGCTCTAAAACAATTGGCCTAAAACCAGCTTCTGCTAAAAAATAAGCACAAAATAACCCGCTTGGTCCACTACCAACAACAATAGGTCTAGATAAAAGTTTATCCTCACCAGTAATACTATATTTATACTCTAAAGAAGGAGACTTTAAAATATCAACTGACTTATTCTTATTAAGAACCTTATCTTCATTAACAAGAGAAACATCTACTTCATAAACATACAAAATATTTTCTTTATCTCTTGCATCAATACTTCTTTTTATAATATTAAAGTCAAGTATAAAAGACTTATCAACTCTAATTTTAGAAGCAATCTTACTAAGTAATTTATCGCTTTCTAATATAGGTACTTTTACTTGTCTAACTCTTATCACTTAAATCATCTCCAACTAATATTCCACTAATAACTGCACAAATCAAATTATACCCACCACAGTTACCATTAATATCTAATACTTCACCTGTAATATATAACCCATCTACTATTAAAGACTCAAACGTACTAAGATTAACCTCATCAAGACTAACTCCCCCATTACACACTTGACTAAAATTAAAATCTTTTGTACTAACAATATTAAATTTAAAATTAGTTAAATGCTCAATTAATAAACTACGACTATTATAATCAAGCTCATTATAATATGTTTCATTACTAATAGAACAAACCTTTAATATAACTTTAACAAGTTTATAATTTAAAATATTACAAAGTAACATATAAATATTCTTATCTCTATGCTTATCACTATAAGTATTAAACCATTCCATATAATTATCTTTAATAAAAGGTAAAAAATTAACTTTAATTACTTCTTTTTTTAAATCATCAAGTCCCCTTGTTACAAAATGACTCAAATTAAAAGTACAGATACCACTAATACCATAATCAGTTAATTGTACCTCTCCAACAGAAGAAGAAATAAACTTATTATCTTCATATAAACTAAGTATAACATCACTTCTAATTCCACTTAATTCACGACAATATTTAAAATCACTATTTAATTGTACAAGAGCAGGTAAAGGTTTAATTATATTATGTCCAAATTTTCTTAAAAAATCATATCCCATACCATCACTACCCGTTTTAGGATAACTACAAGAACCTGTTGAAATAATAACTTTATCACATACTATACTATCATTAATAATAAATTTATTATTAGAGCGTTCTATCTTTTCTACTAAATAATTATACTTAATAGAAATACCTAACTTCATAACTTCAAACATTAAAGCATCTCTTACAGTACTTGCTTGATTAGAAAAAGGATAATAATACCCATTCTTTATCTTAGGAATAATGCCAAGTTCATTATAAAAATCAAGTACACGACTCATATTATTACTATTAATTACTTTATCAAGTAAATCTTCTCTCATACTATGATAATTAGAAATAGAAGTATCATCATTAAAATAATTACATCTACCATTTCCAGTTAATAATAACTTTTTTAAACACTTATCATTTCTTTCTAAAATAGTAATTTTATTTCTACCATTAGAAGACTTAATCGCACTAACAATACCACTAACTCCTCCTCCAACAATAACAATATCACACATAAATTAAACCTCCTTAAAACAAACTTATAATAACATAAAAATATAAAATTATAAATATTGTGAATAACTAAAATATATAATATAATTAAGTTGGTGAGAATATGAGAAAGTTAAAAAAATTAAAAAGAAATAA
>ERZ808246.1739-NODE-1739-length-14954-cov-3.768978_pt1 | contig 14954 bp, 10 predicted proteins | sample MGYA00521083_ERZ808246 | MGnify/ENA primary metagenome ERZ808246 (study PRJEB31516, sample SAMN03275577) | gut metagenome | biome: mammalia-associated habitat; material: feces | host: Papio cynocephalus | place: Kenya | collected 2012-07-07 ...
GTGACGCGCGGTTTGCTCCGGTAGAAGTATTTGCAGGAAAAGGGGAATTATGTATGGCCGCGGGTGCAATCTTCTTGTCCGGATGTGCTGGGTTTACGTTCAAAAGCAGCACAGCAGAGAAACCTTTGAAATTCTGCATGGCGAAATAATTCTGTTTTTCGATGGGATATTATTGCTGCGGCGGGCTTTATATACCCTTGGTTCTCTCGGAAATGCGGCCCCGTTACGGGACTCTGCCTCTCCATTGCGCTGCACCGCCTGTTCTGTGGGTGGGGCAGACGGCTTGTTCCAGTTCCCAAATAACCCCTTTGCACCCGCCTGCGGTCGCCAAAGGTATAATACATACACAAAGTTATGTGCCACGAAACCCCGGCTTCTTTGGCGTCTTTCCGCCAAGGAAACGCTGTCCCTTTGAAACGACAGCATGCAGAAACCCCAGAGCTTCATCCGGGAAGGAGGTGACGCTCTGGGGTTTTCTAATGGGTTTGCGTGAACCTTATGTAGCTTGCTAATGAATCTCAGCATCCGTCTGGTTCACAAGACGGTGACCTTTTCCTCTGCTTCCGCGCAGTACGCTAAATGGCTGGCGTTTTCCCACGATCCGAATGCCGTATCGTGAACCGTCCCTGCGGCGATTGTGAATACACAGAGCAAGCAACACTGCATTTATCTCATTCGAACGACCATGTTTTCATGCCTGCTTTTCTCTGCTGCAAAAGCGAGCTGATGATTCTCACACGAAATGCCTATTTCGCTGACCTCACAGGCGCTTTTGTTTCCTGCCAGATAGTCATACAGCGCGTGTACAATCCCGGTATCACCACCGCCATGACCGCCAACCAGAGTTCCGTCTACAGGCTCTTCCGCAGGATGCAATAAAACTTCCTCACGATTCTCAAATTGGTACAGAATAATTTCATCGGCTTCAAAATCACAGATCATTTCACCTTTTGTACCCATAATATGTGTTCTGCGGCCGCCTTTATTGAATGCGCTCATTGTAAAAACTGCCGTAGAATGATCTTCAAACTCCATATTCACCGTCTGATGATCGACCACATCATTGTCACATTTATATACGCATTTGCCGTACTGTGTATTTGTAATCGCGGCCAAAACGTCTTCATCCGTAGGATTCACCTTTTTTGTCGCGGTTGTGCGGAACCATGTGTTCGACTTATCCTGCAGGTAGAGCTTTACTGCATTATAGGGGCAGGTATCTGCTTCGGGACAGCCCTGGATGCAGTATTCGGGTGAATTTTCCGGAGCATTTTTCCTGACAAAATAGCTAAGAGCGCCAAAAGACTGAATCGAAGTGCATTTTTTATTCATAAGCCACTGAATCAAATCGAGGTCATGGCAAGACTTTGTCAACAGCATGAAATTGCTCCGTTTTTCGTTGCCCCAGTTTCCTCGAACATAACTATGGCTTTGGTGAACATGACCTACGCATTCCTCATGAGCAACAGAAATCACATTGCCAACGGCACCGCTGTCAATCAACTCCTTCAGTTTTCGGTAAAATGCGGTATACCGTAAAACATGGCAAACCATCACTTTACGTCCATACTTTTCTGCCTGCTTCCGGATGTTGATGCATTGTTCCTCCGTTACCGCAATCGGTTTTTCCAAAAGCAGATCGTAGCCCATCTCCAAAGCCTTCATTGCCGGAGCATAGTGCAGGCTGTCTTGCGTAGAGATAATTGCCACATCTGCAAATTTTGGAACAGAAAGAATATCCTCCCAACTGGCATAGCATGCGCCCTTTGGGATACTGTGCTTCATACGGATATCTTCTCTGTGCTCTGCGGCTGCATCGGCAACACCAACAATCTGAAACCGGTCCGGCATTTCACGCATAAGATCCGTATATATAGTCCCCCGATTACCAGCGCCAATTAGGATCACCTGAAATTTTTTCATGACAAATCTGCTGCCCCTCTCTATGTAGAAATTAAATTAACCCACTATATTTTCACCATCAAACAGAAGAATCCCGAAACCTTCTCCCATAGTATTGCCTGATGCCAAATACTGCTTGAAGTTGGCCTGCAGCGTCGTATCAACAGGCCAGCCGGCGGGATCTTTGGTATACTGACATCCAAATATTCTCCAAAAATCATGGCAGTTTTCTTCTTGATGCTGATCAATAATATGAAATAGCTTGTAGAATCTTTGAATGTTGGAGTTCTCCGGAAATGTCATGTAGTGCGGAGGATACAAAAGCCAAGATAAGCACACCACGGGCAGAATTCCATCTTTCAATTCGGGCTGATAGTACCCATAGGCTTCTTTTAGAGATTTCAGCACCGATTCTGTGGTTAACGGTCCGCAGGCGGGAATATGGCAGTTATAAACCGTATCCCCCCTTTTCAGATTCTGGCCGTATGCATCATAAGGAAACGGGATCCTTTCATATTGCAATCTTCCGAATGCCATTCTGTCACAGAGGAAAAAACCTCTGAACCATTCAAAAACAAATGTCCCCCAAATATGATATACTTTATGACACTCCAACACTTTGTATTTGAGATCACGCATTGAGGCGATATATACCTTTTCCGGAAGATCCAGCCGTTTGTAGGTATAGCGAAGAGGCTTTGCGCACAAAATAAGAAACAAAAAATCTATTACATATTCATGCAGGCCGCTTTGAGCCGCCGCTTGCTGCAACTTAGAAATGCAGACAGCTTCCTCTCCCAGAAAATAATCATCCATTGCATCAAGCATCAGTAAAAGAACTTCCTTCCGTTCTGTCAGTGTACAAAAGGAATCCTCCAAAAAGTGTGCTGCTGCATCCGGTAACTGCACTAATTCTGCAAATTGATTGACCATCTCAATGCACACCCCATAAATGTTACTTCATTGTTTTTTCTATTGCAGCCTCTTCCGACAGGACACGCCTAATAATTGCAGGGTCTACCTTAGGTTCTCTCTTATATGTGAGCAGTCCGTTTTGTTCCTGTTCCACATCAGTCAACTGCGTATAGCAAAGACCGAACATTTTATCGTTCTGCATCAGCGCGGCAGTCAGCTGTGTGAACCGGTCTATAAACTCTTCCACTGTCTTTGGGGATTCACCATATCCCCAACCGCTTTGGTCTTCGCTCCACTGAATCCCACCGTATTCGCTGACAAAAGTGGGTTCCCCGTGGTAAGCACACTGGTATAGGCGGCCCTGCCGATCACAATGGTCTCCGGCCGAATCGTACAACACGCCCTCAGTCATCAGTTTATCATAGTGGGCACGGAATATATCCGGTCGCTGTTCATAGTCATGTACATCATAAATATCAGTTTCCACATGATAATTTCCGCTGGTATCTATACATGGCCTTGTTGGATCCAATGCTTTTGTTACACGGTAAACAAGCCGGATGCACTCATCATATTGATGCCGCCCCTTCACGTCCCAGGTTTCATTAAACGGACACCAACCAATGATGGCAGGATGATTGAAGTCACGCTGAACTTCCTCCATCCACTCGGGAAGAATTCCATAAATAGAATCGGCGTACGAGTGATCCAGGCCCCAATTGGGAAACTCCGCCCAAATTAGGTAGCCCATTTTATCACAATGATACAAGAACCGCTCCTCGAAGATTTTCTGATGAAGACGAGCACCGTTGAAGCCCATACTCATGGATAGCCTGATGTCATTTGCCAGGACGTCATCATTGGGCGCTGTGTATATGCCGTCCGGGTAAAACCCTTGGTCCAGAACAAGTCGTTGAAATACTGGCTTCCCATTTATCAAAAATTTCATTCCGTCCAGCCGTATGCTTCGCAGTCCGAAATAACTCTTGACCCGATCCTGCCCGTATGTCAGCACTAAATCATATAAACGGCCTTTTCCGGGTTCCCATAAATGTACTTCAGATAGTGGGATTGCAACATTTACGATACCTCCCATAGATACCGCCCTTGCTTGCCCTACAAGCTTCCCTTCATAGGACGCATACAGTTTAAGGTCACTTGCACCGTTTACAGCAACTTGCACCAGTAACTTTTCGTTGGGAACATCCGGAACGAATTTGGCCCATTCGATGTGTATGTCCGGTGTAAATTCTAACCAGACCGTCTGCCAGATTCCTGTCGTTCGTGTATAATCACACCCCGAAGAGTAGAATTCTTCGCATTGTTTTCCACGAGGAATTTTCCGTTCTCGTGTATCATCCCATGCGTAAACGGCAAGTGTGTTGTCGCCTTCTTGAATATGTCTTGTAATATCGAAATGAAAAGACACATATCCACCTTGATGTTTTCCTACCAGCATTTCATTTACATAAACACTGCACCCGTAATCTACGGCTCCAAAGTGCAGAACAACCCTCTGTGAAGCCTGCTCTTTATTTAGAAAGAAAGTCCGTTTGTACCAAACTCCATATATAAAATCCTTATGGCCGATTCCAGACAAATCACTTTCTGGACAAAACGGGACAATTATGCTTTTGCTCAACTTTTTATCGTTCCGGTAAAAGCCTCTTTCCACACCGCTTTTTCCATTATCAAAATCAAATGACCATTCTCCATTCAGGTTTAACCATGCTTCACGTTCAAATTGAGGTTTTGGATGTTCAGCTCTAGGCTTCATAGGTTTCCCTCCGCTGATAAAGTAGTATACTCATATTCTACATCAGATTTGCGCGTAGCCATTGTCTTCATAAAAAATTGGACTGATTGCGCTTCACTGTTTCCGGAACGATCGAAAGCACTCCGAACTATCCCTTCACAGCACCATCTGACATGCTCTTGACAATCTGTTCCGAAGTCAAGCAAAATAAGACAATAGTCGGCAGCATGCTGATAACCATGGATGCAAACATTGCACAAAGGTTTCCGCGGAATGACGATGTAAAGTTATAAACCATGACTGGCATTGTCCTGGACCGGTCGCTGCCTGTCAACAGCAATGCGTAATAAAAATCATTCCAGTTCCCAAGAAACGTAATGATCCCTGCGGAGGTGATGCCAGGTCTTGCTATTGGCAGAATTATTCGAAAGAAAATAGAGCCATAGCCGGCACCATCTATAAGTGCTGCTTCGTCCAACTCTTTCGGAATGCTTAGAAAATAACTTCTGATTACAAAAAAACTGACTGCAACATTAAAACTTATATAGGTGAGGATCAGCCCGGTTTTTGTATCATACAAGCCGAATGCTTTGATCATTCTGAAAATCGGATAGCTGATTGCAATGCCGGGAATAAACATTGTACTTGCAAACATGGCAACAACTGCGTTTTTTAATTTAAAATCGAATCTGGCAACAACATACGCGGCCAGCGCAACAATCATTACACTGATAAACGTGGATGTAGTGGCAACAATCAGGCTGTTCGTAAAATAGGTCAACACCGGTGTTGTTCTGAATACCTCTTCATACCCGCTCAGGAATAACTGCGTTGGGATCTTTAACGGCGAATTCATAATATCCATTCTGGATTTGAACGAGGACATAAAGACCCAAATAATAGGATAAAGAGAATACAAAAGTACAAACAGCATAACACTGATACGTAAAATCTTCTGAAATATACTTTCTTTTCTTCTCATGCATTTATTCTCCTATGCTCTTTCCCATTCGGAATGCCTTGTTGACCAAAACAATCGTGATAACGCCTAATATAAGCTGCACCATGCCAACCGCATTGGCTGCGCTATAATGATTTTCCAGCATAGCTGTCCGGTGTAAATAGACACCCAGGTTCAGTGTTTTGGTTAATGGTCCGCCTTTTGTAAGGATATAGACTTCACTGAACTCAGTAATTGCAAAACTTGAAACAATTACTGTTACAGTTCCGAGAACATTTCTGAGGTATGGAATAACAATCTTTCTGTCGATCTGCGAATCGGTCGCGCCATCTATTTGAGCTGCCTCAATTACAGATTGCGGGATCGCAGAAATTTCGGCCAAGAGCAAAAGAACGTTCGCTCCACCGTAAAAAATCCAACTCAGGGTTACCGCCCAGAAGGCAGTTCTGGTATCCTGGAGCCAGCTCACATAGAAATCCGGATTAAAAAGCCTGATAATTGCGTTGATTATTCCGTATTCCGCATCGAGCATATTGGTAAAAATTGCCCCGATTGCTACAGTGGAAATGATATTGGGAATGATAAAAGAATTTCGGACGACTTTCCAGCCGCGCGGCTTTTTTGAAAGAATGAGTGCCACAAGCAAGCTGAACGGCACCTGTACCGCTACTGTCAGCGCCGTCCATTTCAAGGTGTTTTTCAGAGCATCCGTAAAATCTGAATTATCTCGGAACAATTCGATATAGTTCTTAAATCCAACAAATGTGGCAGTTTTTCCTAGAGTCCAATCACAAAAAGATGTATAAAACACCGTAATGAGCGGGTATGCAAAAAACACTGCAAACAAAATGACTGCGGGCAGCAGAAATAAAGTTATGATAAAATTGCGTTTTCTTTGGTTCATAAGCTAATCACCTCATTGCGCAAGCAGCTCGAACGAAATCAAAGGAGGGTATCTTCCGATTCACGGCTTAAGGCATCTGGAACCTCTTGACCATCCGGCGGTTTCCTCTAACCAAGAAAACGAGGGGGAAACGATCCCCCTCGTTCAGGATCCGGTCAACAGCCGGCTTTCCGCCCGCTTCTGCGCCGATGTATATCAGACGTTCTTAGCTGCAGTCTCCGTCAGCTTCGCGGCAAACTCTTCCGGTGTAATTTCATTGGTAATCAATGCCGGATACAGGACAGACAACTGATCGCAGACATTCGGCCACCAGCGGGCCTGGAAGTCGCCAATCTTAATTTTTGCCGCTGCAACAGCATCCATTGTTTCCGCGGTCAGGGGAACCTGACTTCTCTGCTCTTCCGTCAATGTAGCCAGGGGATTGTCAGGAATATCGCCACGAACCATAACGCCCTCAATCATACACTCGGGAGAGTGCAGATACTTAACCAAAGCTGCGACGGCATCCATTTTTTCCTTGGAGGTGTTACCCATGACCCACTGAGACGTTCCACCTGCGTAGACGAGGTTTCCGGGATAAGGACACACACCGATCTTGTCTGCCAGACCCTCGACAGCTTTGGTGGGATCGCTGAAATCGCCGATCATCCAGGGACCGTTGAACATCATAGCAGTCTCACCGGAAAGGAAACTTGCGGCGCCTGCGTCATAGTTTGCGCCGATCGCATTCTTAGGCGCATATTCCTGGAAACACTTCTGAACCTGCGCAATTGCTGCGATGAACTCAGGCGTCTCATAGCTTGTGGGATGATAGGTGAGCATAAATTCATAACCTGCGTCACTGCTGCTGCCAATAAGCGCGCCAAGGAACAGACCGGTGATCCAGCCGGTATCTTTTGTATCCATGCACATAGGAGTGATGCCGGCTGCCTTCAGTTTTTCACAGTTATCAAAAAATTCTTCCCATGTGGCAGCCGGCTCTACACCAGCCTTGGCAAACAGTTCCTTGTTATAGTACATTGCACCATAGACAGTAGAACCGATCGAGGTCACCTTGCCGTCATGCGTATTGAATTCAAGTGTTGTATCACTGATCCAGCTTTTAAATTCGGGATCTGCCTCTAAATAGGGGGCGAAATCACCGATCGCATCGCTGCTCGCGCCCAAAGCAGTCAGGTCATATCCACAGGAGTCAAAGAGATCAGGATACTCGCCGGATGCGAAGAGCATTTTCATTTTCTGAACGTGAGAGTCCACATTGGGGGTTTTCTCGATTTCCAGATTAATGGTATCTTTGTGTGCCTCTTTGAAGCGAAGGAGCTGCTTTTCCTGCAGCGATCCTGTCTCGGACGAATCGCCCGAAATGTACACCTTAATTGTCACAGGCTCTTTCTTACCAGGTTCTTCGGATTCCGAATTCTGCGAGTCTTCCTGCACCGTATCCGGCTTCTTTTCTGTTTCGATGGGTGCTTCTTTCTGTGCCGCACAGCCAACTACGGAAAGCAGCATCAACACAGCAAGCAGCAGGGCAACAATCTTTTTCATAGCTAGTCCTCCAATGTTTTATTTGCAGCGTAAAACAGTAAAACATAATTTGTGTTTTTTACTGCTACTTCAGTATAGCACCAGCGGGGCGACGCCGTCAATACATACATAAAATAAATATATTTCCTCGTTTTTTTGACTATTTAAACAATATCTGTGTTTATTTCAGATTGACCACCAATAATTAAAACGGCATTTTTGTAGCAAAATATAGACATCTCCGGAAATGCTTGCTATAATTCTGCATGGAAGAGTCCTGCGAGATCTTACATTGCTCCGTCCACACTCAAGGATAATTTGACCAATACTGTTAAGCTTGCGGGTGAATGGCCCATGAGCTTTCCCCAATCACCGTTTCATGTTTGGCTCGGCGCATATCCCATAGATTTTCAGCCAGTAAAAATTTTTTATGTTCCGCTGATAGCCGCCAGATTCGGAATGCCCCGTATCCATTATTCAGGCAATCATATTTGCGCAGACTCAATATAGCAGGAGGATGGTTTATATGGCAAAAATTTTAGATTTGAATTTGGAAGACGAGACTCGTTTATGCGCATTAGGTACGGCGCTTTCCTCCCCTGTACGTATTCAGATTTTAAAGCTGTTATACTACAATAGTTATAATGTCGCGGAAATTGCTGAAGAGCTGCAAATACCTACGTCCAGTGCCGCAGTCTATGTTCGGTCCTTGGAAGCGGCTGGCTTAATCAACACAAAGATCCAAAAAGGAAGCCGAGGGTCCATGAAAATATGCAGTCGAAAATACGATAACATCAACGTTGCGCTTACATCGGATGACCCAAACGTTGACAAGGTATACAGTATATCTGTGCCAATCGGCTGCTATAGTGATTGCAAGGTTATTCCAACATGCGGCATTGCAAGCGAAAAGGGGATAATCGGTCAGGATGACCGTCCCGACACTTTTTTCCTGCCGGAACATTACTCCGCACAAATCCTGTGGACTTGCGGCGGATTTGTATCATACAAAATTCCATGGAAATTCAATAGCCCTGTTCATCTCAAGCGAATACTGATTACATTCGAGGCATGCTCTGAAACATTTAACTATAAAGAGGACTGGCCCTCGGATATTTCTATTTCTTTGGACGGCCATGAATGCGGCACGTGGCGTTCTCCTGCTGATCATGGCATCCGTCGTGGTAAACTTAATCCTAATTGGTGGGCAAGCGGAAGCACGCAATATGGCGAGCTTGTAACTCTTGAAATTTCAGAAGATGGCTGTACAATTAACGGCAAACCCTCCTGCAGCACGAATCTTCATGACTTTTCTTTTTGTTCCGAAAAGCCAATTACTCTTCGGATAGAAAACAAACCCGACGCAGAATATGTGGGAGGTTTTAACCTCTTCGGAAAAGGATTCGGCGATTACGAGCAGGATATCTCAATTTCTTTTGTGTATTCAGATTAATTGCATTGGCGCTGGCAATAGCCAATACGCGTTATTTCTTTTCAGGTTTCCTAATGCAAAATGGATTTTTCACACCGAACTGCAATGAAAAGCCGGAGCTGCCCGCAGACTTGTGCAGGCAGCTTCGGCTTTTTATTCTTCCCTGCTCTGTAAAATTCTCCTGATAAATCTCCTTCCGCAGCTTCATTCTACATGAGCCGGCGAACGGAGGCGAATTACCAAAAGAGGCTGGCCGCTCTGTTGTTTCGCGTATAAATTGCGGCAGCAAATGCGAGTTTCCGAATTATCTGACCGAGGATTTCTCTCCATAAAAGCGCGCCCTGCCGCTCATGGTAAAAATCAGGTTTTCACTGCACGCTTCTTCGCTGGGTAAACTTAAAATCATTCCGTCAGATGCGGTGATTTTTCCGATCAGAGTCGAATTTCTCTTTGATTTTTCTTCTGTACTTCGTCGGCGTCATCCCAACGTTTTTTGAAAACACCTTACACAGTGTTGAAGAATCCCGAAAGCCGCAGGAAAAAGCAATTTCTGTAACGCTCAGATCCGTATGCCCGAGCAAATCTTTTGCAATGTTGACACGGTGCGCGGTCAGGTAATCTTTCGGCGATGTACCGATGTACTTCTTGAAAATTTTAAAAAGATAGGTTCGATCGATCCCTATGTAATTTGAGATATCTGTAATATGAATGTCATATCCGTAGTTGTGCTGAATATAACGTTCCGCCTTAACGAAATAGTCCAGATCCGGCTGTGTGCTCTCTGCCGTGGCTTTTTGCATTTTGGAAAAAATCAGATAAAACCATCCGAGCAGCTCATCATCGTTATGGATGTTGTCCATATATGTATAAAAAATATTGAATAAATACTCCTTTACGTGCTCCATATTATCCCATTTGCAGACATACTGGCTGCCAATCAATCCAATCGTTTCAAAAATGCGTTCCGCCTCGATCCCGCTGCAGGCGATCCAGACATACTCCCAAGGCATTACAAGATCTGCCTTATAAAAAGTCACTTCATATGGCTTGATTAGAAACGCGCTTCCTGCTTCGATGGTAAAGATGTGATCCCCGACCTGATAATATCCCTTTCCCTTTAAAACAAAATGAATGAGATAATGGCTTCTTGCGGCTGGCCCGAAAGCGTGCCCCTGCGCACATTCTTCATGCCCACAATATAATATCTTTAATATCTCCGGTTTCACTTATATGTCCCTCCACAATGTTATTCCGCGGATTCTTTGAAAGCGTTCATTCTCATAAGTGGCAACAAATCAACAAATTATGTTGCAACAAAATATATAGTTATATTTACACGCTCATTATATATTAATTACAAGCAAGAGTCAACATGACCGAAATTTTTGTGCAAAACGCAGAATGTTTTCCTGACGGCAGATAGCAGCCAGCCCCGTCCCGCTTGGCGCTTTGCAGATCCGGTTTGCCGGGGTGGGAACTGCCTTCTATATTACATGAGCGGATTCCGGATTCGGTCATGACCGGAAAAGCATTGGTATTGATGCACTTTTGGATTTCTTGCTTACGGCCGAGATCATTTGTTTTGTGAGGAGAGAGAATTGTTGTGGTAAAAATTGCTTTTATTGGTGCAGGAAGCACTATTTTTGCCAGGAATGTGCTTGGTGACTGTATGTGCGCTCCGGCTCTTTGCGATGCAGAAATCGCGTTATACGATATTGACGCTGGCCGCCTTGAAGATTCTAGAATTATCCTTGATGCAATCAACAAAAGTATAAATCAGGGGCGGGCAAGTATTAAAACATATCTGGGAGTCGGTGAACGAAAAAAAGCTCTCAGCGCTGCCGACTTCGTTGTAAACGCGATTCAGGTCGGCGGGTATTCCCCCTGCACGATCACGGACTTTGAGATACCGAAAAAGTACGGTCTGCGTCAAACAATCGCCGACACACTTGGAATCGGCGGGATCATGCGGGCGTTACGAACAATACCGGTTCTTGAAGAAATCGCGGCGGAAATGGAAGAAGTCTGCCCTGATGCTCTTTTCCTGAACTATACAAATCCGATGGCTATCCTCACCGGGTATATGCAGCGGTATACGAATGTCAGGACGGTAGGCCTTTGCCACAGCGTTCAGGTTTGTTCTGAGAAACTTCTAAAGGGTCTTGGCATGGAAGATAAACTTGAGGGCCGCACGGAATTGATCGCCGGCATCAACCATATGGCTTGGCTTCTGGAACTCCGCGACAAGGAAGGAAACGATCTGTACCCTGAGGTAAGAAGAAGGGCGCTTCTGAAAAACCAAACCGAAAAACACAATGATATGGTGCGTTATGAGTACATTCATCGTTTCGGATACTACTGCACGGAATCCAGCGAACACAATGCGGAATACAATCCATTCTTCATTAAAGCAAGATATCCCGAAATGATCGACGCCTTCCAGATCCCTCTGGACGAATACCCGCGCAGATGCATTGCTCAAATTCGCGGATGGGATGAGGAAAAGGCCAATATTCTGAATAATAAAACGGTTATGCACACACGTTCCCGTGAATACGCCTCTTATATAATGGAGGCAATTGTTACAAATAAGCCGTATAAAATAGGGGGAAATGTACTAAATTGCGGCTTGATTGAGAATCTCCCCCGGGACGCGTGTGTTGAGGTTCCGTGCTTGGTGGATGCAAGCGGCATCTCACCGTGCCACGTCGGCAGACTTCCGGTGCAGCTTGCCGCCATGAATATGACAAACATCAATCCGCAGCTTCTGACGATCGAAGCTGCCCGTACCCGAAAGAAAGAGACGATCTATCAGGCAGCTATGCTGGATCCCCATACGGCAGCAGAACTAAACATAGATGACATTTGCGCAATGGTTGATGAGCTCATTACCGCACATGGGCCTTATATGGACATGTATCAATAAATGCTTTCTGGTGACGGTCCTTCATAATACATGAGCAAAACACGGCCCGGTCAAAAGGTTCAGCTGCGTCAAGGATCAGCCATATCTAAATACCGTACTTTTCGGGTTTTGCGCATGAATGAAAAATGCAAAGGGAGGTACTCCAATGGAATACAACGCTGAAATCAAGCTGTTCGCGGACTGCCATTGCGGACTTACAGAAACACCAATGTGGAACAGGCGGGAGCAAAAGCTCTATTGGCGTGATCTGAAAGGGAATGTTTACCGAAAAGGACTTGATTCTCCTCCTGAAGAATATGAAAAGTTTCCGTTAAATATCGGTATTATCGGCGGGATGGCCTTTACGGATACGGACACGATTCTTCTCTTCGGAGAGAATGGGAAAATATGGTCATGGAAGGCATATACCGCGCCTGTAATTTGCAGAGATTTTCAAAAAGGCGGATTATTTAACGACTGCCTGGTTGACCCGATGGGACGCATATATTGCGGTATGCTGACGGAAAACTACTTTGGGCCGGGCAAGGCCGGGGAATATGGCTCTTTTTGGATGATCGATACAGACGGAACGTTTACCTGTATTGAAGACAGGATCGGTCCCGTACCCAACGGCCTGCGGTTTTCGCCTGACCTGAAGAAATTGTATCTTGCAGAAAGCTCCCAGTGGGTTATATATTGTTATGACTATGATATACACACCGGAGCCTTGAGCGGGCGGACATCAATTTCTCCCGGCATTTCGGCTGACGGAATGGCGATGGACGCTGCGGGGCGGCTATGGTCTGCTGACTGCATTGGGGGGAAGCCTGTCGTCTGCTTTGACCAGGACTGGCATCCGGTCAAGTCCTATACATTCCCGGTATACAGGGCTCTCAGCGTTGCTTTTGGCGGGCCCGAGAATAGGACGATGTTTATCGCGACGGCTTCGGACGGGCCAAACGTGGGTGAGCACGACGGCGGCATTTTTATGATCGAAACCGACGTTCCCGGCGCGCCGGAGTATATTCTGCACCTTGCGGCTTTACACAGCCCAGAGCACAGCTTCAACATTTAAACCGGTTCTCAGTCATTTTAAATCAGTCTGAACTTATGCATTGTTTTAAGAGATCTGTTCAACAGGTGCCTGTCCATTAAGGCGGGGTATGGTATCTTCTGCCTTAAAGTATCTATAAAAAGCGGGATATTCCCATTCTTCAATCGATTGAAATAGTTGAGTCCTTGAAACAGGAAGCGGTTGACAGCCTTGAGTCACGGACGCGAGACTCAAAAGCAGTACCCGGACGGATCGCTTTCTCATTCCAACAGCCTGAACGATTGAGCCGACGGCTTCTTTACTGACGCGCAAGGCTGTTTTGCCGAATAAACTGTAGTAAGTGGAGGGATTGCGGGCAGAAAAAATATGAAGTCATTGGAGTCGTTTTAATGTTTGAAATTATTCAGCACAAAGAAAGGAAGGCAGGTCAATGAAAAAATTTTTGGCTATTTTATTAGTGATTGCGGTTCTGGCTTCTCTTACTGCATGCAGTGCCGCAGAAAAGCCAGCGGAAGGATCGACCCAGCAGGCGAGCGGGGAGAAGGTTACAATCAGCTTTTATTCCTATATGAATGAAGATGACAAGAGCCAGGTCATTCCCAAGAAATGGGCCATTGAGCAGATGAAAACGCGCATGCCCAATGTTGAAGTGGAAATCATTCCGTGGTATTCTCAAAGCGATCAGATCAAGGTTTGGGCGGCATCGAATGAACTGCCTGATATCGTGGAATGCAACCAGAGCTCTACCATCGCGGAGCTCCTCGCGGCGGAAAAGCTGATGCCCATTGAGACGTACCTGCAGGAATACGATTGGGAGCACGAGATCAAGGAAAGCTATTACCAGAATCTGATCAACGATGATGGTCATATCTACCAGATCCCGACAATGGGCGCCGATACCTGCCTGCTGTACTATAACAAAACCCTTTTTGACCAATATGGACTGGAGCCGCCTACGGATATTGATAAGGTTTTTGCGGCAATCGACGTTTTCTCTCAAAACGGCATTCTTCCGATCGGTTTGTGGGGCGACGAGATCTGGCCTGTAATGTCTTTGTATGATGGGCTTCTGACGAAATACAATCCGGACGGCATCAAAGTGTTTGACGGATATGTAGATCTGAAAGCGGAGGACTACTACCTCAAATGCGCACAGACGATGTATGACATGCAGCAGCGGGGGGCATTTACAAACGACCTGTTTACGACAAACTACAATGCCGCACTTGCGAAGTTTGCCGCCGGCGAAACCGCGATGTTCCAGAATGGCACTTGGGCGCTTAGTGAAGTATACGAAGCATTGGGCGAAAATGCGGGTGTCGTAAGCTGCCCCTGGGGCGACGCGGCAACTATGGAAAAAACAAAAGGGCGTATGAGCGGCGGAACAAATCTCACGGTATACATCTGCGCCGCAGCGAATACCGAACACCCTGACATCGTCGGCGAGTGGATGGCGCAGTACGCTTTGCTCTGCCTGGAGGGCAACATCCTCAAGAGCAGCAAGCTGGAAGCCGTGCTTACGAAGGAGGTCACCCCGGAAACACCCTACACCTCGCTTCAGAAGGCCTACGCGGATATTCTGTCAGACGCAGAAACATTTA
>ERZ808246.1740-NODE-1740-length-14950-cov-3.036052_pt1 | contig 14950 bp, 9 predicted proteins | sample MGYA00521083_ERZ808246 | MGnify/ENA primary metagenome ERZ808246 (study PRJEB31516, sample SAMN03275577) | gut metagenome | biome: mammalia-associated habitat; material: feces | host: Papio cynocephalus | place: Kenya | collected 2012-07-07 ...
GTACTCCATCCACTACCCGGAGGTTGACGACAACTTCAGACTGATTATGACATTCGAGAGCGGACTCACGGCGCAAATTGAGATATCCACAAACAACTTTATCACGCATCCGCGGTTCTATATATTCGCCGAGAACGGCTCTGCGGTCATCACCGACTGGGACGGCACCGGCGAGATTGTGAAAAAGCTTTCGGATGACAACACATGGGACACCGAGATAAAGAAAGTCAAAGCGGGTCCCACAAAGACAATGGCTCCGAGAGATCCTCACACTGTGGAGAAAATTGCGCTGACCGAACCCGAAGGAATCGAGGATAACCTCGACCCGGTGTACAGGCAGCTTGTGGACGCCATAGAGGGCGCTCCGCTGAAGATTAAACCCGAGGAGACGCTGCGCGTAATGAAGGTTATGGAAGCGGCATTCAAATCGGCAAGAGAAAACATAGCGGTGCAAACCGACATATAAAGCAAAAAAGATAGTTGCGGCGAAACGAAAGGGTGTGTGAAGTTTTTTCTGTAAATTAGATTTTTCTATGACAAAATATCTGTTTTTAGTGGGCAGGATAGCCGAGTTTAGGCTTTCCTGCCTTAGTTGTAATATAGCACGGATTTTACGCCATGTCAAGGTCGGTCTCGCAAGAGACTGTGTATTTTTCTCGCAAGAGACTGTGTATTTTTCTCGCAAGAGACTGTGTATTTTTCTCGCAAGAGACTGTGTATTTATGAGATAAAATTCGAAATTAAAAATTTTTTTGAAAATTTGAAGAATTTTGTCGTCCGAGATTGTTTATTATAGTGAAGGAAATTTTGAAACAGGGAGGTGTCAACGATGTTTATTTTGCCTTAGGTCATATAATAAAAAATGTTTATGAAAGGTCGTGAGTCAAATGAAAAAGATTTATCACTTTACATCTTGGATTCTTGCATTTTGTATATTGTCAATGAGCGTTTTTTTTGGTGGAAACATTGAGGTTTCAGCCGGGGAATTTCAATTGCAGACCATTGAACAAAAAGCATCCGACGATGAGTCGGAAATTCAAACTTTCGGAAAAGTTGATGATGTAAGCTGTAACATCGCTCTTATGTATGACGGAGCATACTGCGAAAATGTAATGATTCCTAACAAACAGCTTGCCGTGCCGATTAAGATTTTCAACAGCGGCAGTGCGGACAAAACCTTTGATTGCTACATTGCCGAGTACGCCGAAAACGGAGTGCTTTTGAACTTTGTGTCCGCTTTGAAATTTGATGTCAAATCCGGCGAGTCCGTCTCAACAAAACTGACAAGAGTGTTTTCGACGGAAACAAAGTATGCAAAGATTTTTGTTTGGCAGGCATTGTCTCTGTGCCCGGTAAACGGAGTAATCACTCTTGGCGAAACCGAGAGTGACTATTACGCAAACACTGCGGCAGATGCACAGGAATATGATGTGGATTACACGATAAACGGAAAAATCAACACAGACACTGATGTCGATTACATCAAGTTTGTGCCGAAAGCGGGCGGAGAGTATGCATTTAACTGCGTCAGTGCGACAAACGCCGTCACAACGCTGTATAACGCAAATCAAGACATACTGAAATCCGCTTTGTCAAGCTATAAGTGTTCTCTCACGGAAAATCGGACATATTATCTGAAGATTACGGGCGGCGTCGGCGATTATGTTTTGAGTGTGCAATACAATGCGCCGAGTGAGGCAGAAAACTTTGATGTGTATAAGTTTGATGTGGATATGAATATATACAAAAAGTCCATAAATGAAACTTGCAGCAGTTTATACTATTCAAACGAAAATCTGTCGAAACAGATGTATTACGAATATGAGGATATATTACACGATGACGCTAAATTGCACAGACTTCCCGAGTTTTTGTCGGAACACCCGAAAAATCTGAGCAATTTTGACACCTTGCTTAATCAGTATTACAGCACAAAATATTCGGAATTTGCGGCAATAAGGCAGCGCTACATCGACCTTATAGATAAATATGCCGAACTTGCGGACAATTCCGCAAATTCCGCATCTCCGGCTTTGACCGGCGAAGGCGAAAATGTAACCGATAATGAACCGCACCCAATCATCGGAAAATATGTTCCTCAGGCACGGCAAGCAGAAGATGCTGAAATTGATGCCGCTCATTCAAGCGGTGAAATTCAGGCAAACTCTGCTCCGAGTTTAACCATTGTGAATAAGACGGCAACAACTGTTACATATAACGCAACTTTCCCGGTTTCGGGGCAATGGGGCAATTTGTTAAGAATTGTGGATTTTAACACTAATGACGGTTTAACTCGGGATGAAAATCTATACGGCAATGATGAAAATAGACAAAACGGTCAATACACTATATCCGGACTTGTACCGGGTGGGATATATATTATTTATATGACATGGTCTGTTGACGGGAAAAACTGGGGCAGAGAGAATGCCATATGTCGATTTGTTCAGCTGCCCAACAACACAACAGAAAAACTTACCTCATATCCCGGTGGCAGAGTTACGGCAAGACTTGAAAAAGCCGACAAAGAATTAGCGTCATCAGCTGATTTTAACACTTGGCTCAACCGTATGGATAAGGCATATAACTGCTACAAGGATTTGACGGGATATACTCCGTATAATTCAAAAAAAATCGAAATGAAATCCACACGGGATAATCTAAACGACTATATGAATATCACCGATGGGCATAATTATTGGATTGCAGTTTTCGGATATTATTCAGGCGGTTCAACGGTATTTAATCACGCAAAGGCATTTTATCAAGGACACATGCGCAGGCTTTCTCAGGGTGGCTGGGGTGATACACCAATGCATGAGTTAAGCCATGTTTTTGATAATTACCAATGGAACTTTGATTCGGAAACTTTAGCGCAGTTAAAGCTGTATTATGTAATTGAACAGCTGAACGCAAAAGTGTACCGCCCCGACAGATATGATAACAGCAGTAAAGGTTGGTACACTAAATCAAATTATTATGATTTATTAAGACATGACAGATGCTTGGATAGCTATGATGCCTCTTTCGGTAAAGGGACATATGCCTCGGAGGGATTTGCCTCAATTTTGATTGATATACAAAAAAGAATAGGCTGGAATCCTTTTAAGAAAACTTTCAGGTATTTCAAAAGTCTTTCTTACGGACAAGTACCGTCAACTTCGGGAGAAAAGCTGAAATTGTTCCTGACAAAACTAAAGGACTATTCCGGGGTTGATGTTTTAAGTTACATCAGCGCCGGAGATACGGGGATAATCGAGTCGCATTTCGGCATATCGCTTGAATATGTCGAACCTGTATATCCGACAGTGTCCGGCGGCAGCGGCGGTGGCGGTCGATCTGAAATAAACGCCGAGAAAGGCAATTATTCTGTGTTTGAATTTACACCGACGGAATCGGCAAACTACTACATCTACACTTCGCCTTACGGCGGAAGCGGTGTCAGCAACGACACCTACATAGAAGTATATACAAACGCAAACCTCTCCGGCACACCGATTGCGTCAAATGATGACTACGACGGCGGACGGTTTTCAAAAGTAAGCATTGCGGCAACCACCGACACCACATATTACATCAAAGTGCGGCATTATGCAAGCGGACAGCTTCATGCCGAACTAAATATTACAAAAGACGCCCCGGTTCAACCGTTGACATTGAACGGATATCAGGATATAATAACATCATCGGGAGAATTTGCCCTGTTCAGCTTTACCCCGGATAAAACAGGCGCGTATAAATTTGATGTCGGCGGTTATAACGGCGGAACGGCGAATTATAACACATATATCAAGCTGTATGACAACATAAGCATGACAAGGCAGATCGGATACGGCGCAAATCAAATTCTTGCCAATCTTAGAGAGGGACATACATACTATCTGAAATTCTCCGGTTTTTTGATGAGATATGCAAGAGGCAGAATAATCGTATCGCAGGGGCAGACGCTGGAGTTTACAAAGAAAAATGACAGTAGTTTTATCTATGTAAACAGCCCGGAGTATCTGACAAGGATAGACATTGTGGATGATGAATGTCACTCAGAAGTAGTTGAGGGTTTTGGTAAAACACAAGATTATCTGAAGATTTTTGAACAAGAAAATGTTACGGGGAAAAATACGATGTATGAAACACATACCGCATGGTATGGATTAACGGGATACGCGGTCTACAATCCACTCCGTCAATTCTATATGGACATAGATATGTATAATCCAACATCAAGTCCCATTACAGTGTCGATAGAGAATCTTGCATACGGCGTAAGCTACAGCGATTTGCAGCAGTACTACAACGGTGGTTACAACTATGAGTTTACAATCCAACCGCAGGAACATGTACCTATATTTTCGCACATTAACGCTCCGCTTTTATGCCGTGAAAAGGATGCCGGAACTTGGGCGAGAATACCTGTGATTCTGTTTGATTTCACGGTTCGCAACGGAAATGTCACCATAAGTACGATAGCTGCATATGACAAAGACAATCTGTACTTGCGAAACGGTACTAAAAATGTTATAGATAACACAGGGGCAATTCTTGATTCGGGCGAAGTATTGTTTGGAACAGATATAAACGGAGATAAAATCAACCCGCGCCCCAACGAAACAGACTTATACGGTAAAATCAAAGGCATTGCAAGAAATGAATCTGCGTGGATAAATTCTGACATTGACCTGATTATAGATGATAACACGGAACTCGGAACACCTGTCCCGCTGACATTAAAGGATGATTATTACACATACGGAATAGCCAATCCGAAATGGTCTTGGAAATCATCAATAAATCCGCTGAATGACGCTTGGGACGGAGTGCTTAAAATGCTCCCCGGCGGATTGCATAATTTCAAATACCACTATAAAGATACAAACAGACAGTGGCATTTTGACTTTGAGCACAGAGATTTGAGATGCTGCGATGTAAACGGGGACAGCCAATCCGTAAATGACCATGTCCCGGCAGATATCATCGAAAACGCCAAGCTTGACATGGCTGCGGGGCAAAAAGAGCATTTTGCCGATGATGAGGCACCGGATGTGTATGCAATGAGTATCGGTGAATGGGGCGCGACATATCATTATACGGTGAGTGTGAAAAACACCACCGGTGTTCCGAGAAAAGTATATGTCAAAACATGGTCGGCAGAAAATCTGATATTCGGTTTTAAGGATTACGGGCAACTAAATTATACGACCGATTATTACGAAACCATAAGCAACAACCCATATAACCCAACTGATACCGCAGTTATTGATGTGCCTGCAAACGGTATAAAATCTTTTGAATTTGTAACACTCCTCGGCGGCGGTATAGGCGGATTAAATCATTCAATAGTGATAGAATAGATCCAATATAAATAAAGAAAGGAAGGATTTTGCATGAAAAAGGTATTATCATTTTTATTTATTTTTGTGCTGTTATCAACAAGCACGGTATTTGCTGCTGATAATCAAAACATATCGGACAAATTGAATAACATATGGCTATCTCCCGAAAAGGATGTCGCTGTCTTAGATAACATAAAAAAAGCTAATCAAGAAAAAACAAATGAAGATATCGAATTGTATTTAATTACCCCTAAATATGCAAGAGAAAAAGTTGGTATTTCAGCCAATGACGACATAATGAAACAACAGGTTGAGGAATATTACAAGGTTAAGGACAATGAAATTATAAAAGCCTATTATACAAAAAACAATAATTATGCAAAGGAATATGCTGACAAGAAAGCCTTGCGGTACTTGATATCTGATGATAACTATTGGATAATGCAGTTATGTCATAAACTCGGAAATTATTATCAAAAATACGAATCAGACGGAAAGTGGTATGATATTTATCGTCAACACAATACCACATTCGGTTTGCAAGTTATAGATGATAGTGGATTTTCTTTTTTGAAGAATAACGACAAAATAATTAATGCGCTACAAACCATTGAGTCATCAAAAATACAAGATATAAAGTTTCTTTCATTGGGTTATGCATGCACTTGTCTGTATATAGACTGTGGGACAGACGAATATTTGATACGCCTGTTCACAGGCTCATATAATAAGACCGGTGACCCCAACACATATTACGATTGGGCGCAAGAACTTGAAAATTATAAACTATATAATGCAAAAGATTTTCTCGGTATAATATCATCATCAATGAACGAAATGAACGAAACAAAACCCACATATGACGCCGAGGCAGAAAGTCTGCAATCGGACGGTCTGTTGAAAGGCAACGAAAACGGACTTGACTTGCTAAAGCCGCTCACAAGAATAGAGGCAACCGCGATACTTGTGCGCGCAATGGGATATGAAGATTCGCAGACATCCGCCGCATCGTATTTTGCGGATATTCAAAGCGACAACTGGGGCGCAAAGTACGCAAATATCGCAAAGGACAAAGGCATAGCCGCCGGGATCGGCAACGGTATGTTTGCGCCGGACGAGACAATCACCGCAAGCCAGTTTGCTACACTCATACTTCGCAACATGGGCGAAGATCCTGACTGGGAAACCGCTGTAAACAACTTTGTCGAAAGAGGACTCATTACTGCCGGACAGGCAGAAAAGATGGATTTGTTCACACGCGGTGACATGGCAAAAATAATCTTTGAGGCAAAGCAAAGAAATATGTTCTGACAGGCAAACGGGACCCGAACCCGTATTGATTCGAGTCTCGCTTGCCTAAGAAAACGAGCCGTCGCAAAATGCGGCGGCTCGTTTATTTGGGCGAAACGAAAAATCGTTTCGCCGCAAATTTTGTCCCATACTCATTGCAAATAAATCATTATATCTTCAATCCCAATATTCATCAAAATAGTCCTCGGCGTCATCAAGACTATCAAATTCATCCATATTATCTTCGTAAAAATCCTCATAATCACTGTAATCCTTAGCATTATAAGGATCGTTATCTTTCGGCGTACTCGTAATAATATAGCGCACCCTCCGTTTCGGGTGTTCCGCACTCAAATCAGGCTTTCCGTCGGCTGTCCAGTGATAATCCTGGCTGCATTTCACAACTTCCGTGACATTACCCTCTTTTGTTTCAACTTCGAGTACGGTGCATCCGTCAGTTGCCTTCCATGTGTAGGTATATGTCGTCTTGCCCCTGTGACTCCATGTATCCACATCGTCCGGCTCTCCGACGAGAGTTTTTCTTATCCAGTCGTCGTTCATGCCGACATACGGAATCTGCGATGCATATTTTTGTATTTCCGCTTTCTCTGCTGCCTCTCTTTCGGCGATTTTTATTTTATATTGCGGCAATATGTCGCTTTTGAGTTGTTTTATCTGATCGGCGAAAACACCGTGATATGAATTGGGCACCATATCGAGCAGTTCTTTAGCATATATTGTTGACTTGTCACGCTCCAGTGACGCCTCGGCATAACAATATATCGCCGCCGAATCCATGTACAATTCATTACCGTCTTTGCAATCAAAAAAATAAGTATATGCGTCCTTGTGATCATACTTTTTGTAATAATATACGCGGTTTGCCTTTTTAATTTTCTCTGTGCCGCCGGCAAAATCGCCGCTGCCGACAAGCTCTATTGCCTTTTCGTAATCACGGCTTTGTGACATAGTCATTTCCGCCCGGAGCAGTAACTTTCCTATCGGCTCGCCGAAAACCAACTTCCCTATCGGACTGTTGCAAACCATAATGAGCAGTATAAATATCACAGGATAAATAATTGCACATACTCTCTTTGCGTTCATAATAAATCATCCTCCGAATATAATGTATCTATACACTATATTATACAACGCCGTTTGTCCAATAAAACGGACAATAAAAACTTCCCCTCATCACATCAGTGTGACAAAAGGAAGTTTTTTATTTTATTCCGCCATAAAGCGCGACAAAAACGCTCTGGTTTCCTCTTTTTTGGGTGCGGTGAAAATCTCGTCCGGAGTACCCTCCTCACAGATTACGCCGTCCTTCATAAATACAACATGGTTGGACACATCTCTTGCAAAAGCCATCTCATGAGTGACGATTATCATCGTGAGCCCCTCTTTTGCGATGTTCTTGATAACCTCGAGCACCTCGCCCACCATCTGGGGGTCGAGCGCGGATGTGGGTTCGTCAAAGAGTATCACATCGGGTTTCATGGCAAGCGCCCTCGCTATGGCGACTCTCTGTTTCTGTCCGCCGGAGAGTTGCTTCGGCTTTGCGTTGATGTACGGCGCCATGCCGACTTTTTCAAGATAGAACATAGCCTCTTTTTTCGCCGTCTCACGGTCTGCACCGAGAACCTTGCGCTGACCTATCATGCAGTTTTTGAGCACGGTCATGTTCTCAAATAGATTGAAACTCTGAAAAACCATTTCAACCTTTGCACGGTATGCCGGTATATTCTTTTTCTCAAGAATATTTTCGCCGCGGTACAAAATCTTGCCGCCGCTCGGTTCTTCAAGGAGATTTATGCAGCGCAGCATTGTGGATTTGCCCGAGCCGGACGAACCGATTATGCAGGTGACATCGCCCTTGTTCACCGAAAAGTTGATGTCCTTGAGGACGGAGTTTTCACCGAAGTCTTTCTTAAGACCTTCTATGGAAATAATGGTTTCGCTCATCTTGCGCCCTCCTTTACCCTGAATTCTTCGTCCGGCATGGTTGACGAATGGTGAATAACATATGATGACGGACCGTCAATCTTGTACTCGATGAATTTTAGGATGCGTGTAATGGTGAATGTGAGTATGAAATAAATCACACACGCCACCACATAAGTCTCAAATATCGACCAGGTCATTTTTGAAATCTTCGCCGTGAAGAAATATAACTCTGTAACGCCGATGACATTGAGCACCGATGTATCCTTTATATTGATGACAAATTCGTTGCTGATTGCCGGCAGAATGTTGCGCATGGTCTGCGGCACAACCACATTTATCATGGTCTGCCAGTGGTTCATGCCGATCGAATATGCACCCTCAAACTGACCTTTGTCTATGGAGATTATGCCTCCGCGCACAATCTCTGCCATGTAAGCACCCGTGTTTATCGATACTATGAAGATACCTGCCGGAATAAGCGGCAGCGTAACGCCGTCATTCATGAAGGCATAACCCCAAAAGATAACCATGGACTGCACCATCATAGGCGTGCCGCGGAAAATCTCAACATACACGCTGATGACGATGTTCACTATCTTAAGCAACACCCTAACCACAGGATTTTTGCTCTTCGGTATCGTCCTGACAATGCCGGTGACAAGACCGATCACAAGTCCTATTATTGTGCCTGCCAGGGCGATGAGCATGGTGTAGCCCACACCCTGCAGAAAATATCCCTTGTACTCAATAAGAATACTTAAAACTTCACTGAAAAATTCATTCATAATAATCTACCTTATTCTTCCGTCGGAGCGATGTCAACCATCTTATTCATGAGTTCTTTCTGTGCATCGGCATCGAGATCCGCAATTGCTTCGTTAATCTTTGCGGTAAGATCGGAACCCTTTTTAACGCCGACAGCTATGCTTACTTCATCGTCCTCAACAGTGAATCCCGTGTCATTGTTTTTAAGCGAAACATAGTCGTAAGCCGCATCCTGGCAAACAGCCATTGCAGTCGGCTCCTCGGCAACATATCCGTCGATTGTGCCTGCGCTCAGAGCAATGAGCATTGTGGAGAAGTCCGCCATTTCGTTTACCTGAGCCTTGGTCTGATTTGTGAGTGCGTCAAGATGGAATGTGCCCGACTGAGCGGCAATCTTTTTTCCGTCGAGATCCGCAATGGTCTTGACATCGGCAAGGCTGCCCTTCTTTGTCACGATAACAAGGTTGGATGTGTAATAGTTGTTCGAAAAGTCGATTTTCTCTTTTCTCTCACTCGTGGGGCTCATTCCGGCGATAATCATGTCAAGGTTGCCCGACTGAACCGCAGGGATAAGGCTGTCCCATTCATAGGAATATATCTCAAGTTTCTTGCCCATTGCGTCCGCAATCTTCTGAGCCACCTGAACATCATAACCGTTTGTATACATATTATCCACATTGGAGATAGCCACAGCACCGTTTGAATCGTCTGCCTGAGACCAGTTGTAGGGCGCATAGTTGCACTCCATGCCTACGCGCAGAGCATCGCTCTCGCCCGTCTGTGCGGCATCCTGTTTGGTGTTCTGCTTTCCGCAGCCGCCGAGTGAAAACACAACTGCCAATGCAATCATAACCGAAATAATCTTCTTCATATAAATCTACCACCCTTAAAAAAATTTTTTTCACAGGTACAAAAATAACCGCGAACGCTAAAATAGTTTTATCGTCCGCGGCACAAAAAAATACACGCAAAAACTACGGATAGCGCTCCACAAAAGTGACAGTACGCAACATATTCTGCTGCGTCCCAACACACGAGCCAAGGCAACGCCCCGTGCATTTCGGCGATATTTCCTTTAAGACGGCTCGCTTGCCTGCGACTGAACGCCGACCACTCTTAAATACCGCACCTCTACCAATTAGTTAATTTTATTAACCTGTTAAAGAGATTATCTCACACTTTTTAAGAAAAGTCAATACCTCAAATTTGTAAAAAAAGCAGATATATTTCCCCTGTGTTTTTATCACAATGTCACTATGAACGCCAGATACATGAGCGGAATTGTGATGACGGACAGGGTGTGAGATATCATTGCCATGCTCGCGCCCGTCTCGGTGTCGCCGCCGTATGCCGCCGGGAACACAACTGTGTTGAGCCCAAGAGGTGTGGCAAACGCGAACAGCGCCGGAGTGAGCACATCTGCGCCCGCACCGAATAACCTGAGCGCACCGAGCATCAATGACGGAATCACAATGAGCCTGAGCACAGCCGCTATGTATATGCGCCCCTTTGCAAGCAATGCGCGGATATTGTAGCCGCCGATGACAAATCCCGTGAGTATCATGGCAATCGGCCCCATGCACGCCTTTGCGCCGGATATCGTGGATGTGAGAAATCTCGGCAGATATGTCCCGACATCAAATATGCCGAGAATCATGCCGAAAAGGAGCGAGACAAAAATCGGATTGAACAGATTTTTAAGCGGACTGCTCTTTTCCTCGCCTCGCGGCACAAGAATCATCACGCCCCATGTGTAAACCGCTATGTTCAGCGGCAGAGTAAAGAGCAGATATTTGAAAAGTCCCGAATCGCCGAGCACACCGAGCACAACTGCGTTCCCCATAAACGAAAAATTACCGAATGTGAGCGCATATTTATATATGCTGCGCTGATAAGTTTCGTCCGCCGCGCCGCGCGCAAACACCTTTGACAGCGGCAGAGATATCGCCAGCGCCGCCGCGAGCAAAATCAGGCTGTACATAATTAAATTTGCGTTTTCCGCAAGCGGTCCTATGTGGCAGTTTGTCATAAAAGTGTCTATGACGAGCGCCGGAACAAGCACATAGTTTTCAAGCTTTGAGAGCACCTTGTCGGCATTGTCCGGCAATAAGGCAAGCTTTTTGAGCAAAAAACCTGTGAGGATAAAGCAAAACATGACGAGCATCTGAGAAAAAGTCGATAAAAAGATTTCCATTGAATGAACACACTCCGTAATATCATAATGTCACCATTCTACCACAGATGAAAATATTTTTCAACATTTTTCGGCAAATATGAAAATATTTTTTGCAAAAAAGCAAATATTTTTCACATTCGAATAATTCGGCTGAAAAAATCATATAAATTATTAATCTCACAGAAAGGACGCAAATCATGTCAAGTTCATACAAACCGCGCCGCAAAGCGCAAAAAAAAGAGAAAAAGAAAATGAGTTTTGAAAAGAAAGTCCTGCTGCAAAGCGCGGCTTGCGTTGTCATATTTGCATACTGTCTCATTGTGTCCGGCACAAACACAGCCGTGCGCCAAAAGGAACTGATAAACAAGGCTGTGAACCTTACCTACACCAAGAGTGACATAAAGCGCGATGCGCAATACTCTGCGCAGCTGTTCAAAACCGCCGTTGCCGCCGCGTCAAAATCACTGGACGCGCTGGTGTACTTCTGCAACAACGGATTCGGCGGCGAGGACGAGGCGGTGCTTGCCAACAAGAACGCCGAGGCGGCGGATATTACGGATGCAACCGAGCCGACGCCCGACGAACAGGCACAGGCCGAGCCGAACACCGCCGCGGAAAATCCCGAAGATTCAGCAAATCGGCAAACACAAGCGCCGTCAACATTTCGTATGCCGCTCGACGGCAAAATCACATCCGATTTCGGCGAGCGGATCCACCCGATAAACAACAGCGATTCAAACCACTACGGCATAGACATAGCCGGGAACACGGGCGACTGCGTAATATCCGCTCTGCCCGGCACCGTTGAAGCAACGGGATTTGACGCCGCCCTCGGCAACTATGTCAAGGTGCGCCACTCGGACAATCTCGAGACCGTCTACGGGCACCTCTCCGCCGTCGCGGTGCAGAAGGACGAATATGTCGACGGCAACACGCGGATAGGCTCCGTCGGCTCCACGGGCGCCGCAACCGGGCCGCATCTGCATTTTGAAGTGAGAGTGGACGGCAAGAGCGTTAATCCGAACGATTGGATAGGCAAATCGCTATGAAAAAGAAGAAAAAATATCTACGCATGAGCAGAATGTTTGTTCTGCTCATTTTTTTCGCCGCATTGCTCGGGCGCACGGCTGAGGTGCTCATTTTGTACGGCAGTGTGCTTATGCACGAATGTGCGCATCTTGCCATCTGCCGACTGCTGCACATCCGCACGGAATACATGGCAATCTCCCCTTACGGCATGGAACTGCGCCTGGCGCACATTCCGCCGCCGATAGAGCAGATAAAAATATCCGTCGCCGGGCCGTGTGCAAACTTAATCATGTTTATCGGCGGATATTTTTTGATGTCTGCGGCAAATGTGCATCTTGTGCACTTTTTTGTCCGAACAAATTTTGTGCTCTTTGTGTTTAACCTCATTCCGTGCGTGCCGCTCGACGGCAGCGAAATTCTGCGGTCAATGGTGAGTGCGCGCAGCGGAATAATAAACTCTTACCGCACAGTCAAAAAAATCTCGGTGGTCATCGCGGCGCTTTTCTTTGCGCTCGGAGTGCTGTATCTCTGCACAAAGGCGAATCCGTCGCTCCTTGTCATAGCCGTTCTCGCGGCGCAAAACATCTGTCGGCGCGACACCGCGGTTATATGCGCGGCAAAGGAGATTTTCCTCGGAAACATCCCCTCAAATCCGCATAGGACAAAGACGGTTCGCTTTGACCCGAACGATACGGTGAGCAAGGCTGTGCGGTATGTCGGGTTCTGCTATACCCTCCGCGCGGAGTATGAGTGCGGCGGCAAGATGCACGCCGTGACCCGGGACGACATAATCCGCGCGGCAAGGGTGAATCCGTGCATGACTCTCAGCGATGTGTGGGAAAAATATTGCATAAAATCCGATTCTAAAGATTGAAAACGGGGAAATTTTATAGTATAATTAAATGAATATAAAATTTGTACCGGAGATTATTATGAAAAAACAAATAGAAAACATTCTTCCGCTTGTGGAAAAACCTGCGCGCTACACAGGCAACGAATTTAACAGCGTGCACAAAAACGCAGACGATGTAAAAATCCGCTTTGCGTTCTGCTTTGCGGATGTGTATGAAATAGGTATGTCGCACCTTGGCATGAAGATACTCTACCATCTGCTCAACGAGCGCAGCGACACCTGGTGTGAGAGGGTGTTCGCCCCATGGGTGGACATGGAGGACAAAATGCGCGAAGCCGAGATTCCTCTCTTTGCACTGGAATCCATGGATCCGATAGCCGATTTTGACTTCATCGGATTCACACTGCAATACGAAATGTGCTATTCCAACATAGTAAATATGCTCGACCTTGCCGGAGTGCCCCTGCTGCAAAAAGACAGAAAAGAGGGCGACCCGTTTGTTGTGATGGGCGGTCCGTGCGCATACAGCGCAGAGGCAGTAGCGCCGTTTGCAGACTTCTTCCAGCTGGGAGAGGGCGAAGAAATGATGAATGAGTGCATGGATTGCTACATCGAGTGGAAAGAAAAAGGACTCCCGAGAGACGAATTTCTCAAGATGGTGTCCAAGATTGACGGAATATATGTGCCGTCATTCTATGATGTGGACTACAACGGCGACGGCACGGTGAAATCAATCACGCCGATAAACGGCGATGTGCCGAAAACGGTTAAAAAAAGAGTGATAGAAAACCTGGACGCAGTGTACTATCCCGACAGAATAATAGTGCCGTTTATAGAGATAGTGCACGATCGCATAATGCTCGAAGTGTTTCGCGGCTGCATACGGGGCTGCCGATTCTGCCAGGCAGGCATGATATACCGCCCCGTGCGTGAAAAGAAACCCGAAACCCTGCTGAGATACGCCAAGGCGCTGATAGAGAACACGGGGTACAACGAAATCAGCCTGTCGTCGCTGAGCACAAGCGACTACACCTGTCTGCCCGAGTTTTCGTCCGCACTGCTCGACATGACCGAGGAGAAAAAGGTCAGCCTGTCGCTGCCGTCACTGCGGCTCGATTCGTTCTCGATGGACCTTATGAACAAGGTAAACAAGGTGCGCAAAAGTTCGCTCACCTTTGCACCCGAGGCAGGCACTCAGCGCATGAGAGATGTCATAAACAAGGGCATCACCGAGGAGGACCTGATGACCGCCGCCGCGACGGCTTTTGAGGGCGGCTATTCGTCCATAAAGCTTTATTTCATGATGGGGTTGCCGTTCGAGACGGTTGAAGATGTATGCGGCATTGCCGATTTGTCAAAAAAAGTTGTGCGGCAGTACTTTGCTCTGCCCAAGGAAAAACGCTCGCCGGGTCTGAGAGTGACTACATCGGTATCGTCATTTGTGCCCAAGGCATTCACTCCGTTTCAGTGGGCGCGACAGAACACCATGGAGGAACTGCGCGAAAAGCAATATGCCCTCAAAGAGTGCATGACGGACAAGCGTGTGAAATACAACTACCA
>ERZ808246.1745-NODE-1745-length-14918-cov-4.240126_pt1 | contig 14918 bp, 11 predicted proteins | sample MGYA00521083_ERZ808246 | MGnify/ENA primary metagenome ERZ808246 (study PRJEB31516, sample SAMN03275577) | gut metagenome | biome: mammalia-associated habitat; material: feces | host: Papio cynocephalus | place: Kenya | collected 2012-07-07 ...
TTCTCAACGCTTTCGTTGAAGAGGTCGCAAAAAGAAATCTTAAAAACGTTACGGTCGCTCAGACAGGCTGCATCGGTATGTGCCAATATGAGCCGATTGTTGAGGTTTTTGAACCCGGCAAGGATAAGGTAACTTATGTTCAGGTCAGCCCTGAAAAGGTTGCCGAAATCGTTGCTTCCCATATTGTAAACGGCAATCCGGTTGTTGAATACACCGTTGGCGCTGTTGTAAAAGATTAAGGAGGAAAAACAATGTATCGTTCACACGTTCTTGTCTGCGGCGGTACCGGATGTACTTCCTCACACAGTGCCGAGATCATTGAGAAGCTTGAGCAGGAGCTTAAGGCTAAGGGTCTCGAAAACGAGGTTAAAGTAATCAAAACCGGCTGCTTCGGACTTTGCGCATTAGGTCCGGTCATGATCGTATATCCCGAGGGCTGTTTCTACAGCGAGGTTAAGGTTGAGGATGTTCCAGAAATCGTTGAGGAGCATCTTCTCAAGGGTCGTATGGTCAAAAGACTTCTCTATGAAGAGACAGTTCATCAGGATGATATTAAGCCGCTCAATGAAACTAATTTCTACAAGAAGCAGCACAGAGTTGCACTTCGTAACTGCGGTGTTATCGACCCTGAAAATATTGAAGAATATATCGCTATGGACGGCTATCAGGCTCTTGCAAAGTGCCTGACCGAGCTTACACCCGATGAGGTTATCCAGATCGTTAAGGATTCAGGACTCAGAGGTCGTGGCGGCGGCGGATTCCCCACAGGACTTAAGTGGAGCTTCACCGCTAAGAATTCGGCCGACCAGAAGTATGTTGTATGTAACGCCGACGAGGGTGACCCGGGTGCATTCATGGATCGTTCCGTTCTTGAGGGCGACCCCCACTGTATCGTTGAGGCTATGACTATCTGCGGCTACGCAACAGGCGCAACCGAGGGATATGTTTACGTCCGTGCCGAGTATCCGATTGCCGTTCACCGTCTTGATGTTGCTATCAAGGAAGCTCGTGAAGCAGGCCTTCTCGGCAAAAACATATTCAATTCCGGCTTTGACTTTGATCTTCATATCCGTCTCGGCGCAGGCGCATTCGTTTGCGGCGAAGAGACTGCTCTTATGACTTCGATTGAGGGCATCCGCGGCGAGCCGCGTCCCCGTCCGCCGTATCCGGCAGTTAAGGGTCTTTTCGGCAAGCCGACAACAGAAAACAACGTTGAGACATTTGCAAACATTCCGCAGGTCATTCTCCACGGCGCAGAGTTCTTCAACTCAATGGGTACGGAGAAGTCCTCAGGTACAAAGGTATTCGCCCTCGGCGGAAAAATTAATAACACAGGTCTTGTTGAAATTCCGATGGGTACGACCCTTCGTGAGATTATCGAGGACATCGGCGGCGGAATCCCGAACGGCAAGAAGTTTAAGGCTGCTCAGACAGGCGGTCCGTCCGGCGGATGTATTCCTGCTTCCCTTATGGACACACCGATCGACTACGACAACCTTACCGCTATCGGCTGTATGATGGGTTCAGGCGGACTTATCGTTATGGACGAGGATAACTGTATGGTTGATATTGCTAAGTTCTTCCTTGACTTCACTGTTGACGAGAGCTGCGGTAAGTGTACTCCGTGCCGTATCGGTACAAAGAGAATGAGAGAGCTTCTTGAGAAGATTACCGACGGTAAGGCGACTCTTGAGGATCTTGACGAGCTTGAAACTCTTGCTCATTATATTAAGGACAATTCACTTTGCGGTCTCGGTCAAACAGCTCCGAACCCGGTTCTTGCAACACTTCGTTTCTTCAAGGATGAGTATATTGCTCACATTGTTGACAAGAAGTGCCCGGCCGGCGTTTGTAAGAAGCTTGTTTCCTACTCAATTGAGGCTGACAAGTGTAAGGGATGTACCGCCTGCGCAAGAAAGTGCCCCGTCGGTGCTATCTCCGGTGCTGTTAAGACAGCGCATACTATCGACACAAGCAAGTGCGTAAAGTGCGGCGTATGTATGGATACCTGCCGCTTTGGCGCAATTATTAAGAAATAAGGAGGATGTCAGAAATGGAAATGGTTAATATCAAAATCAATGGCATGCCTCTGAGTGTGCCGAGCGGAATTACGATTCTTGAAGCTGCCCGCTATGCAGGAATCGAAATCCCGACACTTTGCTACCTTAAGAAAATAAATCAGATCGGTGCATGCCGTATCTGTATGGTTGAGGTTAAGGGTGCAAGAAGCCTTGTTGCTTCCTGCGTGTTCCCCGTAAACGAGGGAATGGAGATCCTCACCAATTCCGACAGAGTTCGTAATTCAAGAAGAACAACTCTTGAACTTATTCTTTCAACTCATGAGCGCAAGTGCCTCTCCTGCGTAAGAAGCACAAATTGTGAGCTTCAGAAGCTTTGTAAGGAATACGGCGTTGAGAACGAGAGCAAGTTTGACGGCGTAACGCCCGACTATGCTTACGACGATTCAATGCCTCACATGATTCGTGACAACAGCAAGTGTATCCTTTGCCGTCGCTGCGTTGCAGCCTGCGATGAGCAGGGCATCTCCGTTATCGGAGCTAACGCTCGTGGCTTTGATACCTGCATTACATCTCCGTTTGAGAGAGAAATTAAGGAATTCTCATGTATTGCCTGCGGCCAGTGTATTGTAAACTGCCCGACCGGCGCACTTCGTGAGAAGGATGACACACCGAAGGTGCTTGAGGCTATCAACGATCCTGAGAAGTACGTTGTTGTTCAGACAGCTCCGGCTGTCAGAGCGGCTCTTGGCGAGGAGTTCGGCCTTCCGATCGGCACAGACGTTGAGGGCAAGATGGTTGCCGCTCTCCGCCGCCTTGGCTTTGACAAGGTATTCGATACAGATTTCTCCGCTGACCTCACTATTATGGAAGAGTCGAACGAGCTTATCGAGAGAATTACAAACGGCGGCGCACTCCCGATGATCACCTCCTGTTCACCGGGCTGGGTTAAGTATTGCGAGCATTACTATCCCGAGCAGCTTGACCACCTTTCAACCTGCAAGTCACCTCAGCAGATGTTCGGCGCAACACTTAAGACATGGTACGCTCAGAAGATGGATATTGATCCTGCTAAGATTGTCAGCGTCAGCGTAATGCCCTGTACAGCTAAGAAGTTCGAGGTTGGCAGAGACGATCAGAGCGCATCGGGCTATGCCGATGTTGATATCTCTATCACAACCCGTGAGCTTGCAAGAATGATTAAGAGCGCAGGCATCAGCTTCAATTCACTTCCCGACGAGACCTATGACAGTCCTCTCGGTGAGGGTTCGGGTGCAGCCGTTATCTTCGGCGCAACAGGCGGTGTTATGGAGGCAGCTCTCCGTACCGCAGTTGAGAAGATTACGGGTCAGGCTCTTGATAATGTTGATTTCACTGAGGTCAGAGGTATGGAGGGCGTTAAGGAAGCCACATACACAGTCGGCGATCTCAGCATCAAGGTAGCCGTTGCAAGCGGCACAAAGAACGCAAAGACGCTTATGGAGCAGATCAAGAACGGCACGAGCGAGTACCAGTTCATCGAGATCATGGGTTGCCCGGGCGGATGTATCAACGGCGGCGGACAGCCGATCGTTTCCGCAGCGGTTCGCAACTTTGAAGACTTCAGAAGCAAGCGTGCTTCCGTTCTTTACAATCTTGATAAGAACAACGAAAACCGTAAGTCGCATGAGAATTCGGCTATCAAGCGTGTATATGACGAGTTCTTCGGTGAGCCGGGCAGCCATAAGGCGCATGAGGTTCTCCACACAACTTACGTTAAGCGTGGACTTTACAACAACTGAACAAAATAAAATTACAGCAGAGATGAGCAATCACCTCTGCTGTTTTTGTATGCTGTATATTTTATGAGTTTAATGTAGTTCTCTATGATGTTCACGGTTCGATAAACACAGATGGAATCAGAATTTATGAATTATGGGAACATTAACGAATGTATGAAATAATATCACTCTATTTTCACAAACTTAGTGAAGAACGATGACAATAATACAAATTAATATATTTATGTCACTACCAAAGAAAAATATCGTAAAATGCCGTATTTACAAATACAAATCGTTGTGATATAATTGTCAGAAAAGGAGGAATTTTTATGAAAATAAAAAAATTGTTAAGTTTAATTCTTTCACTTGTTTTTGTAATATCAATGGCAGTCATCCCAAATGGAATTTCCGCATCAGCAACGGCTGATGTTGAAAAACCAGTCATTGACATATCAACACTTACTGTATCAAAGAAAAATGCAACGGTTGGTGATACCGTAAGATTCTCGATAAAAATTACAGATAACGTAAAAGTCAGTAGTGTTGCCATCAACCTAAAATCTCCAATGACTCAAAAGACTGTTTACATCGGATTGAAATATGATATTTCATCAGATAGATATATCAGAGATTTTGCCGTTACAAATACTATCGAAGAAGGCACGTGGAATATTTCATATATTTATGCAACAGACGGCTCTGACAATTCAACATATTGTTATAATCGTAAATATTTTTCAGGGTCATCAAATCCCGACTTAAGTTCATATAGCTTTACTGTTACAGGCACGAATGCTGATACAATTAAGCCTGTCATTGACATATCAACACTCACTGTATCAAAGAAAAATGCAACGGTTGGTGATACCGTAAGATTCTCGATAAAAATCACAGATAACGTAAAAGTCAGTAGTGCTGCCATCAACCTGAAATCTCCAATGACTCAAAAGACTGTTTACATCGGATTAAAATATGACATTTCATCAGATAGATATATCGGAGATTTTGCCGTTACAAATACTATCGAAGAAGGCACTTGGAATATTTCATATATTTATGCAACAGACAGCTCTGACAATTCAGTATACTGTTATAATCGTAAATATTTTTCAGGGTCATCAAATCCCGACTTAAGTTCATATAGCTTTACTGTTACAGGCACGAATGCTGATACAATTAAGCCTGTCATTGACATATCAACACTCACTGTATCAAAGAAAAATGCAACGGTTGGTGATACCGTAAGATTCTCGATAAAAATCACAGATAACGTAAAAGTCAGTAGTGCTGCCATCAACCTGAAATCTCCAATGACTCAAAAGACTGTTTACATCGGATTAAAATATGACATTTCATCAGATAGATATATCGGAGATTTTGCCGTTACAAATACTATCGAAGAAGGCACTTGGAATATTTCATATATTTATGCAACAGACAGCTCTGACAATTCAGTATACTGTTATAATCGTAAATATTTTTCAGGGTCAGCAAATCCCGACTTAAGTTCATATAGCTTCACTGTTACAAAGTCGAATACAGATGCCGTTCCCCCAACCGAGGAAGTTTACGATTTCGAGGTTGCGCTTGGCAAAACACTAAGCCTTTCATACAAGGCAAAGTGTGATATCTACTGGATGTCTTCCGACCCTTCAATCGCCAAAATCGGCAAAACATCAACAAGTGTCATATCATTCGGTTCATATAAAGAAGTTTCCAGCAGCTGTGAAATTATTCCGGTGAAAGAGGGTATTGTTACAATTTACGCAGCAGACAGTAACGGATATGCACTTAATTCCGCAAAAGTGAAAGTAAAAAAATCCGAAACGGTCACGCCTGAGGTGCCAAGCAAAGATACTACCGTCTGTAGCCAGACAATGATTATTAATAAGAACACTACAATCTCAAACCAAACGATTAACAAGGATTTATATATACCCCAAAATGTAACCTTAACACTTTCCGGAAATGTCACAGTCAATGGAAACATATATGTGTTCGGAACTCTGAATAATAATGGTTCTTTGGTTGTGAATGGGACTTTGAATTGTCTGTGGTATGGAACCATGATGTCGGCCGGAAACTATAATTATGGATACTTTAACAATAAAGGATCAGCAAATATCGATACACTTAATGTCAGAGATAATTACTTAGATTATAAACTATCTCATAATTATGGTGAGTGGAATGTTATCAAAAAACCGACAGAAACGGCCACAGGATTAAAAGAGCATACGTGTAAAAATTGTGGTTATACAGAAACGGAAGTTATACCTAAATTAGATTTATCTTCTAACGTTCTCGGAGATGTAAACGGTGATGGAAAAATAAATTCAAACGATGCGCTCACGGTTCTTCGTTATTCCGTAGACCAAATTACTCTTACGGATGCTCAGTTCACTGCCGGAGATGTAAACAAAGACGGAAAGCTTAATTCAAATGACGCATTAAGAATTTTGCAGTATTCCGTAGGTCAGATAACCGAGTTCTAATGTTTTGAGAGGCATAGTTTTCTATTTGGTTCTATGACAAAGTCATAGAAAATATAACATTTTTTGTTTTGCAAATAATCAACCACACCAAAAATCTCCCCGACTACGACGTAATCGGGGAGATAGCTATATTTTTTATTTTTCTGCGGCGGCTTCGATTGTTTTACGGATCTCGTCCGCACCCTCGCCGTTGGAGGCTGAGAACGGTATGATTTTCACATCGCCGAACTCCGCAAGCTCCGTGTGGATATCCTCCATACGCTTGGTGCGCTCGGTTTTGTTGAGCTTGTCGCTCTTTGTCATAACGACGATGAAATCATAGCCTGCCGACTGCATGAACCGCATCATGTCAAGGTCGTCCTTCGTCACAGGGTGGCGCATGTCCGTCAGCTGAACGACAAGGCGAATGTTTCTCTCGGAGGTGAAGTAGCCCTCCATGAGGTCAGCCCATCGCTTTTTCTCGTTGAAATTGACCTTGGCATAGCCGTAGCCCGGCAGGTCAACCAGCTTTATTCCGTCGCAGTCAAAGAAGTTGACTGTGACCGTCTTGCCCGGAACGGAGCTGACTCTCGCAAGGTTCTTCCTGTTAAGAATCTTATTGAGCATGGACGATTTGCCGACATTTGAACGTCCCGCAAACGCAATCTCGATATGCTCGCTCGCAGGGAGCTGCTGAGCCGTGCCGTATGAAGCCTCGTATTTTACTTTGTCAAATCTCATTTGTCTATCCTCAGATTCGCATTGCCGTGTAGCCCGATTCTTTTTGCGCTACTGCGGCGATGCTTTTTCTTTCTTTTTCTTCCTTGGGTGTCACGAGCGCAATCTCAAAGACCTCGTCCAATTCCGTGACGGGAACAAATTTCAATGCTTCCTTGACCTTTTCGTCAATCTCGCTGAGATCTGGAACGTTTTTCTGCGGAATGATGACAGTCTTGATTCCCATTCTGTAAGCCGCCATTGTCTTTTCACGCAGACCGCCGATCGGGAGCACACGACCTCTAAGTGAAATTTCACCCGTCATGGCTACAAACTGGTTGACAGGGGTGTTCGTAAGAGCCGAGAGCAAGGCGGTTGCCATTGTTACGCCTGCCGACGGGCCGTCCTTCGGAACCGCACCCTCGGGAACGTGAATATGAATGTCCTTTTCCTTATAGAAATTATGATTAACTCCGTATTTATCCGCCTTGCTTCTGATGAAGCTGACCGCCGCCATTGCCGATTCCTTCATGACGTCGCCGAGCGAGCCTGTCAGCTCAATTTTGCCGGTTCCGTCAAAGACTGCTGCCTCAACCTGAAGCATTTCGCCGCCGACACTCGTCCATGCAAGTCCGTTCACAACGCCGATTTCAGTTTCCTTATCAACCGAGAGCGGAAGATATTTTTTCGGTCCGAGCAGTTTTTCAAGGTTTGCTTCCTTAACGGTGAGTGATTTTGATTCACCGCCGACGATTTCCGCTGCCGCTTTTCTGCAAAGTGCGGCAATCTTCTGTTCAAGCTTTCTTACGCCTGCTTCACGGGTGTAGCCGTCAATCAACGCATAAAGTGCCTTATCGTTTATCTTGAACGTTCTGCCGTTGAGTCCGTGCAGCTTTGCCTGCTTAGGTACAAGGTGCTTCTTGGCAATGTTGAACTTTTCTTCATTAGTGTAGCCCGGGAGTTCGATAATCTCCATTCTGTCGAGCAGGGGAGCGGGGATAGTCGAAGCGTCATTTGCCGTTGTAATGAACATGACCTTGCTCAGGTCAAATTCAAGCTCAATATAGCGGTCAACAAATGTGCTGTTCTGCTCGCCGTCAAGTGCTTCAAGCAGTGCCGACGATGGATCACCCTTGTAGTCAGAACCGAGTTTGTCAATTTCATCAAGCAGGATAATCGGGTTCTGCGTGCCGGCTTGTTTAACTGCATTAATAATTCTGCCCGGCATTGCGCCGATATAGGTCTTTCTGTGACCTCGAATTTCTGCTTCATCGCTTGTTCCGCCGAGTGAAATTCTCGCAAAGCTTCTGCCCATCGCCGTTGCAATGCTCTTGGCGATAGAGGTCTTTCCGACCCCGGGAGGGCCTACAAGGCAAAGAGTTTGGCCGTAACAGCCGTCCGAAAGCGAACGCACGGCAAGAGCTTCGATAATTCTTTCCTTGACCTTGTCAAGACCGTAATGGTCGTGGTCGAGCACCTTTCTCGCATGGGCAAGGTCGAGCTTGTCCACAGAATATTTGTGCCACGGAAGCTCAAGACAGGTTTCAAGATAAACTCTGATAACTGTCGCTTCGGGAGACGTCGGGGACATTTTTTCAAGTCTTGCACATTCTTTGAGAAGCTTTTTTTCGGATTTTTCATCAAGTCCGAGTGCAATAATTTTTTCTCGGAATTCGTCACATTCCGCCTGCGGAGAAAGTCCGTCGTTCAGCTCCTCGGAAATAATCTTCATCTGCTCATGCAGATAATATTCACGCTGGCTCTTGTCGATATTCTCCTGAACCTTTTGATTGATCTCGTTTTCGAGCTTCATCAGGTCGCCCTCGTTGGCAAGCAGACAGCAGACCTTTTCAAGCCGTTTGAGCGGATTAAATTCGTTGAGAATCTGCTGACGCTTTTTGTATTCGAGCATGATGTTTGAACCGATATAGTCGGCCAGCTCGCCCGGATCGTTCTTTTCAAGCACGTCGAGAATTATCTCGGCCGGCATCTGCGGAACAACCTCGGCGTAGTCCTCAAAATAGTCCTTCGTCTGACGAACAAGAGCGGTCGCATAGTCCTTGTCATCTGATTTCACGCTGATTTCACGGCGAATTTTGACGTCTGTAATCAAATACGGCTCGCACTGAAGCATATCAACCATAGTTGCCCTTGTGATGCCGTCAACTGAAACACGAACCGTGTCACTGTTCGGTAGGCGCAGGATATGACTGATTTTTGCAATCGTGCCTATTTTATAAAGTTTGTCAATATCAGGCTCATCGTCTCTGACGTCCTTTTGGGCGACGAGAAAAATCTGTTGATCGTCCGCCATGGCTGCCTTGATAGCCTGTAATGAACGGGTTCTTCCGACGTCAAAGGTTATCCCCATCCCCGGGAAAACAACCAAGCCCCTGAGGGCGACGGTCGGCATGACCCTGTATTCCGATGCTTTATTCAAAAAATCAACTCCGATATTTCGTGTATATGCTGACATTATACATTAAAAAGAGAAGTTTTTCAACCTAAAAACTTTACCAAAGCTGTTGAAAAATAGTGTTTTGAATGATAAAATTAGATATATTATATTTTCGGAGCGAATTATGGAAAGACATCAGCTAATTGAGCGCAGCATAATAAAAAAATACAGAAAATCGATATGGAATAACTTCGTCGGAGCGATAAAGGATTACAAGCTTATTGAGCCTGACGATAAGATTGCCGTCTGCATTTCCGGCGGTAAGGATTCAATGCTCCTTGCCAAGTGTATGCAGCATTTGCAGAAGTACAGCGATTTTTATTTTGACGTTGAATACATTGTCATGGACCCGGGCTATGTCGGAAACAACAGGGCGAAGATAATTGAAAATGCCGAAATCATGGATATTCCAATAAGGATTTACGATTCGCCGATTTTTGAAACTGTTTATGCCGCCGAGGGCGGTTCGCCGTGCTATCTTTGCGCCCGAATGAGAAGGGGATACCTCTATAAATTTGCGCAGGATCTCGGCTGCAACAAAATTGCGCTCGGACATCATTTCGATGACGCTATCGAAACAACGCTGATGAGCATGCTCTACGGCGCAGAGATAAAGACGATGATGCCGAAGCTCAAAAGCACGAATTACGAGGGCATGGAGCTTATCCGACCGCTCTATATGGTCAGAGAAAAGGACATTATTTCATGGGCGAGATACAACGAGCTTGAATTTATCCGCTGTGCATGCAAGGTTACTCAGGCGAACGAGGAGGCCAATAACGGTTCCAAACGCCAAGAGGTCAAAATGCTCATTAAGAAGCTCAAGGAGGAGAACGACAACGTGGACATGAACATTTTCAAGAGCGTTCACAATGTCAACCTTGCGACAATAATCGGCTATCGTGACTGCGACGGCGGCGAGCTTCATTCGTTTACCGAAACCTATGATAAGTGAGGAACAGTTATGCTTTTTATTGAATATCCTAAGTGCTCAACCTGCCAAAAGGCGAAAAAGTGGCTTGACGGGCATAACATTGATTACACCGACAGACATATAAAAGAGGAAAATCCGACCGCAGACGAGCTGAAAGCATGGGTCAAGGCGAGCGGAATTGAAATCAAGAAGCTGTTCAACACGAGCGGCATGCTCTACAAGTCGCTGAATCTAAAGGAAAAGCTCCCGACAATGACCGACGAGGAGAAATTTGACCTGCTCGCAACGGACGGCATGTTGGTAAAAAGACCGCTGATCGTTGACGGCGATACTGTCCTGACAGGCTTCCGTGAAGCGGAATGGAAGAAACATTTTGATATTGAGTGAAAAATTTGAAAAAACACTTGATTTTCACTTTGTGTTCGGGTATAATATTTAAGCTGTTAAGGAGCACGATCGGAAATCGTGTAACATCAATTTAATAGTGAAAATGAATTTGGAGAGTTGTCCGAGCTGGCCGAAGGAGCACGATTGGAAATCGTGTAACAGGTCAAAGCCTGTTCGAGGGTTCGAATCCCTTGCTCTCCGCCATAAAAAGAACTGCAAGCCTTATTTTTCAAGGTTTGCAGTCTTTTTCTTTTCATAAATATTTTTACTGTATCGCAAGGTTGAACCCTCTTTTGTTTTGCATTTGTCACTGTTTTGTCACTGTAAATTTTTGAAAGTATCGTTAAGAGCGTTAATAACGGGCTTTTGCATATTTGTTAAAAGGTGAGAATATATGTCAAGGGTTGTCCGAGTATCTGAATGACCTAACATTCCGCTTGCTACCTTTGGGGATATGTTTTTTGATAAAAGCAGTGTAGCATACGAATGTCTGAGGTCGTGAATTCTGATATCGGGTAGATTACATTCTTGAAGTGCTTTTTTGAAATATCTAAGTATGGCTGAACCCGAAATAATATTACCCGTATAATTACAAAATACATAGCCGTCGGGATTGAAGTTATCAACCAAAAGGTTAAAATCAGACTGATACGCTTTCCAATCATTCAATATATCAATAAGAATATCGGGAAAAGATATAAAGCGGTTGCTATCCTCAGTCTTACAATCCGAGAAATGATATCCACCTTTAGCAGGTGTAGCGGTTCTCTGAACGTGAAGTATTTTATTTTCAAAATCAAAATCCGACCATTTCAACCCTAAAGCCTCACCACGTCGTAAACCTGTTAAGAGAATTAAAGAAATCGGAGTAAGTAAAGGCTTGCCACGGCAATAAGACAATAAAACTTGTAGTTGTTCTTCATTTAAAACTGTAGGTTTATACTTTTTGGGTTTAGGTATGTCTACATAGTCAATCACATTAAAACGCAAAATACGGCGTTTTACAGCCCAATTAAGCGATTTTCTGATAACGGATATAACATAACGCTGAGAAGTGACAGAAAGTCCCTTTTCGGTCATTGTAAGCAATAATCTGTCAATATCTTCGGGTTTTAAAGAATTCAGCTTAATATCGCCTATAACGGGGATAATGTGATTATTTATGTTAGTGCGATATCCTCTGTATGTATTTTCGGCTAACCCCGAAATACTGCTATACATATCAAGCCATTCATAAAGAAATTTTTTCAACAAGACATCTGAACCTTGAATTTTTAATCCTGCTTCGATATCGTCAATAATGGAACGCAAAAAACGTTCAGCTTCTTTCTTCGTTTTAAAACCGCTTTTTGACTTGCGAACGTATTTACCATTTATTTTTTCACCCGTATAGTAATAAGCCATATAGGTTTTGCCACGCTTAACGGTTGAACCTCTCATTCAGAAGCACCACCGACAACGGAGTTATTAAGCCAATTATTAAAAGCGGTAACAGGAATAATATATCTGCCGTCAAGGTGCAAATGAGGAATAGAACCGCTCTTTACAAGCTGATAACATTTTGAAACGCTTATACCGAGAAGCTCAGCGACTTCGGGTACATTGTAAGCAACACGATTATTTAACATTTTTTATAACCTCCAAATAATTTTTATTTTCAGGGTATTTAACCCTTAAATGTGCATCTTCGATGCAGTATTCCTGACAGTCGTAACCGTCAAAGTCAGTATTGCAAAGCTCGAAAGGTACATCACGCTTTAAACCTTTACCGCCTGCAAGGTAATATTGACCGAATATCTTTTTTACGTCTTTTGTTATGTACTTTGTAATATACTTTGCAAGAAAAGATTTATCGCCAACGATAGGAATAACAGTAGAAAAGCCATATTTCCAATCAGACCAATTATATATAACCTTTCCGTCACAAGTACGTTTACCACTGTCAACAAGGTTAAGTTTATCGCATTTAATAAGAGCGTGAAAATGAATAGCGCCATCTTTGTGATACTCAGGAAGCAACAAATATACTAAACCTTTTCTATTTACCTGATTATTCAAAAATTTTCGCAAAGCCTTTTTACATTCATCAGGACTATATCTGTCAACTTTATCATCAGGACGGAAAGTGCCTGTAACAAAGAATTGCCAATCATTCATATATGCAATATCAAATACTTTATTTTTCGTCCGATGAAGATTATCAAGTCGGCTTTCACCGTCTGTATTATATTCAGTCGGTCTATCACGGTCTTTATATTCGTGAAGTTCATAACCGGGTTTTATATAAACGGGTTTATTAAACACCGTAAGTTTTTGTGACCCGTCAGGGTAAATCTTTACCTGTGTATTAAAACGTACTTCACCTTCGGGAACTAAGAAATCATTCAAATAAATATCACCTCAAATCTGCTAATATACTATTTTAATCAAGTTAATAAATGAGCTTTCCGCCTACGGCGTGTCCTGCGGACGGCTTGTCACTCCGTGACGGCGCACAACAAAAAAGCTCATTGTTGTTGTGTGGTTATATCTTTCCTGTGTGCCGTACTGCTCGTAGTTTTGTTTCTTTGTCTTTCTTTTCGTTATTCCGCTTTTTTGTTGTGCGGGGGGAATATATAAACGTGGGACAACCTTTGAAAGTGTTTTCCCGTTTGTTTTGCCCTTTCCAACATTTAAAGCGAAATTCAATTTGCGTACTTTCTACATATTATTTTTTTACTTTTACTACCTACCAAGACTAAAATTTTTTTCTGTTAAAACCTACTTTCTACATCTGAATTTACATTCTGCAAGAGGTTAGTTTTTTAAAAGTGAGTACATTTTTAGTCTATAATCAAGTAATATACTTATATATGTAAATTGTGCGACATTTTTTTGCAGAGTTAAAAGGTGCTGAAAGCACGTAGCATAGGGCATTTGAAGCCACTACAAGAGGTAAAAGACATCAATAAAGCCCATTTGCTGAATAAGGCAAATACACCTTTCAGCACCTACGGTAACTAATTCTGCCACGAAAAGAGAATAACCACCGTAATTTCTGCATTACTACAGGAGTAAGGTGGAACGGCTAAAGCCGTTCTATTGTATATGCTGGATCAGGGCGAATTTACTTTCTGCCCCGTACCTACCAACTGCAAGCCCTGCCCCTCGGAACGGGTGCGACCTCTGTTTTTGTCGTTCCTGTCACGCTAAAGCGTGTGACAGTACCGACAATAGGACACTACACCACCAACATATACAATCTTACTGAAATTTACTATCATAAGTCATAGTAATTTCAGAATATAAGCAATTACGAAGCCTATCGAACTGCGAGGAAAGATATTCAAGATTTTCCATATTCAAAGACAGCAAGGCGAAAAGCTCCGACAAGTTATCTTTTGAACGGTCATCACAAATAGTATCTACATACAAGCGATAAGCAAAAGAAACAACCTTTAAATCATTTGTAAGGCTATCCAATGCCGACAACGTAGAACTATCACATACTTTTGACATTTCATCACCACCTTTATATTTAATTATCATATAATATGTTGTATTCATATAGTATCATATTTTGATATTAAAATCAATAAAATGTATAAAATATTTATTTTTCGTATAAATATATAATTTACATATTTAATAAGGGGTTGATTTTTGTAAAAATTTAATATATAATAAACGAAAAAGAGGGTGATACAATGTCAGCAACAGAATACAAAAAAGTTTATAACAATCTCTATACGATAGATGAACGCAAAGATTTAATAGCACAAACTATAAAAGCATTAAGAGAGAACAACGGATATACACAAGTTGAACTTTGCGATATAATCGGAATAAACAAACAGACCTACAATTCATACGAAAAAGGCAGAGCAACACCACCTGCGGAAATAATCATCAGACTGTCATATTTATACAATATACCAACTGATATAATCTTACAAAGGGATAACCTCTTGAAAAGTCCACAGGTTCAAGCAGAAAGAATAGACCAATTATCAAACGAATTACAAGAGCTTAAAGAAAAAGCAAAAACAGGAAATTCAGCAGATAAAGAACAAATAAACTCTTTTATCTTAGGTCTTGAACAAATGCTGAACTCTCTTAAATAAAAAAGAAGCTACCGACCGTAAAAAGTCAGTAGCTTTTTGTCACTGTTTTTGTAACTGTAATTTA
>ERZ808246.1746-NODE-1746-length-14888-cov-5.182229_pt1 | contig 14888 bp, 8 predicted proteins | sample MGYA00521083_ERZ808246 | MGnify/ENA primary metagenome ERZ808246 (study PRJEB31516, sample SAMN03275577) | gut metagenome | biome: mammalia-associated habitat; material: feces | host: Papio cynocephalus | place: Kenya | collected 2012-07-07 ...
GCTTTCAATACTCCCAGCACTTCAACCGAGTGTTCAAGAAGAACACGGGGTTGACGCCTACGGCGTATAGAAGAAGTTAAGTTCAAAAATACTTAAAGTATAAACCATGTTTAGTTGCAAGAAACATCCGATAGCTCGCCTCTGCGACATTGCAGAGATGAGCATTTCCGACATGACCCAATGCTTTGTGGTGATACTGCAAGGCAGGGAGAGGCGTGTCTGTACGGGTGTGACTTCTTGCGACTTCCGTGATGCCACGCTTCTCTTCTTTCGCCCAGGGGAATGTAAGGAATATGTGGAAAGGATGAAATCCCAAAGTGGCATTCTTGCCTTGTGCTTCTGTGGCGATTGGCTGGAGCGAACCTTGGCGTATGCTTTCGACGAGGATTGTTGCTTGCCGTCGTGGGAAGAGGCTTGTGACGGAGTAGATGATAACATTGCAAGCGAACAGGTCTTTGAGAGTGAGAAATACAAGCATCTCCCTCGCTATTCCTGGCAGAAGCGATATGGGTTCTTCGAATACAACATCAAGGAGTCTTTGCACCTTTCCTTGCGTGAGAAAGCGGCGGTGGAGAAGTGCCTCAATGACATCAAGGACGAGATGGAGTGGGGCTTGGATGATTATTCCAATATGCTTATCGCCCAGAAAATCAAGATATTCTTCGATTATTGTTGCCGCTATTACGAGCGTCAGCACATCACTCGTTCTTGCTTGAACCATTGCGTGATGGCGAAGGTAGAGCGTATGGCGGATGAGTACTTGCTTTCGGGGGAATATCATTTCTGCACTTCTTCCTCTCCTCTTCTCCGTCGCTTTGCGGAGCCATTGGGCATAAGCGATACTTTCTTCGAGGATTTTCTTTGTGCGGAGACAGGTAAGTCGATAGAGCAATGTTTGGGTTCTCGCCATTTCGAGGTGGCGAAGCGATTGCTCGTATCATCAAGGGATGAGTCGCTTTGTTCCATCGCCCGAAAGTTGGGCTATTCTTCCACCCAGTGCTTTGCTGCCGCCTTTACGCGAGTGGTGGGATGCAGTCCTTCGGATTATCGAAATTGCTGTTAACATATTGCCTTTTGAGTTGCTAGTATTTTGTGTTTTTAAGTTGCTAGTATTTTGTTTAATTAAGGTGCTTGTCTTGTATCTTTTAAGATGTTGCCTGCACTTCTGTGTTCCTACCAGTCATGAAATAGATAGATTTGAAATCAATTAATTTGAAATAAAATGGTTTGAAATCATTCTATTTCATAAATATTACACAATTTATGCCATGAAGCGGTTGGTATTTGCAGGAAAAACCGTATCTTTGCGCCATGAAAGAATATCAATCTAAAAGCTAAACTGTATTATTGTAATCATAATGAAATCACAAATCTTAACCGTTTGCCTGGGACTGATGAGCTTGGGCATACAAGCGCAGAGCCTTTCGCTTTCGGGCGAATGGGAAGTTAAACTGGGGGAGAGCATGAGTAGTCTTGCCAAAGGCAATCATGCAGCCTCTGGAGAAGCAAAGCGTGCCTTGTTGCCTGGCACCATAGACACCAATCGCTTGGGCTTTCCGCCTACCGACCTTACGGAAACCACCCATCTTACTCGCATCAGCGGCTACAAGGGGGCGGCTCGCTATTCCCGAACCATCGAAATCCCGAAGGGATGGAAAGTAAAGAAAGACCAAGCCGTGGAACTATTCTTGGAGCGCACGAAACCTACGTGGGTATATCTCGATGGTCAACTTGTCGATTCCTGCAACTTTATCTCTACGCCGCAGAGATATATCTTGCCTAAGAAAGTGAAGAAAGGCAAGCACCTTTTGGAGATTGTGGTGGATAACTCGAAGGGTGTGCCAGAGCAAATCTATGGTTCCAGCCATGCCTATACCGAGGATACACAGACCAACTGGAATGGAATCATCGGAGACATTCGTCTCGAAGTGAAGAGCAATCCTTCTGAAGTGAAGAGCAATCTTTCCGAAGTGAAGAGTGAAGAACGAAGAGTGAAGAATTCAAATGTTTTGGATTGCTTCAAGGATTTCCATGTCGAAGGCTCCCACTTCTATGCCAATGGGCATCCTGTGTTTCTTCGTGGCAAGCACGATGCGGCGGTATGGCCTTTGACGGGTCATGTGGAGATGACGGTGGAGGGTTGGATGAAAAATCTCGGCACTTGTAAGGAGTATGGCATCAACCATGTTCGTTTCCATTCATGGTGTCCGCCTGAGGCGGCTTTCGTGGCGGCAGATTCCTTGGGCATTTATCTCCAGCCAGAGTTGCCTTTCTGGGGCTCTTTCGATGGAAAGGACGAAAAACTCATGAGGTTCCTCCATCAGGAGGGCGTGAACATCCTTCGTGAATATGGGCATCATCCTTCCTTCCGTATGATGGCACTGGGCAATGAACTATGGGGCGACATCGACAAGATGAAGGAGTTTGTCGATGATTTCCGCAAGATAGCCCCTGATAAGTACTATACCTTCGGAAGCAACTATTATCTCGGTTATCAAGGGGTAAAAGAGGGGATGGATTACTTCACCACTTGTCGCATCGGTGGCGAGGGATGGGGTAAGTACAATACCCATACCCGTGGCTCGTTCTCCTTTGCCGATGCTTACGATGGAGGAATGATCAATCACTTCCATCCGAACTCTACAATGAACTTTGATGAGGCTTGCGACCCATGGGCAAAGCCACAACCTTGGCAGAAGGCTTCTACGAATGGAGCAAATGCTTCGCATAAGCAAGCTACTGGCATCCCGATCATCTCTCACGAGACAGGACAGTTCCAAACCTATCCCGACTTCGATGAGATGAAGAAATACACGGGTGTGCTTCGTCCTTACAACTTCGAGGTGTTTCGCAAGCGACTTGCCGTTGCAGGGATGCTTTCGCAAGCCGCCGACTTCCACAAGGCTTCGGGACTTTGGAGCGTGAAACTCTATAAAGCTGACATAGAGATGGACTTACGGACCAAGAACATGGCAGGATTCCAACTCCTCGATATTCAGGATTACCCTGGACAGGGCAGTGCTTTTGTCGGAATCCTCGATGCTTTCATGGAGAGCAAGGGAATCACCACGCCTGAGGAATGGCGACAGTGGTGTTCGCCTGTGGTGCCTTTGCTCGTGACGGATAGGTTCTGCTATGAGGAGAATGACACCATGAGGGCAAAGATTCAAATCGCCAATTATGGAGGTGAATCTTTGAAGGGCAAGAAGGTGGCTTGGAAATTGGATTATGCCAAGGATGAACGCTTTCCTAATGTTTCGAGCATAGCTGAAACTCTTACCCATTTGAATCAACCTTCTCCTTTGGCACAAGGCGAGATAACCATCAATACTGACGAGGAAGGTTTGATAGATATGGGTGAGATTGTTCATAAGATGAAAGTGAAAGCCAATGGCATTGACGATGGCGATGGTAAGTGTTTGGATGTGTTTGTCGGTTCTCGAAAATTGACGCTCTCCTTATATATAAATAAAGGTGAAATGGATGCAACCCGATATGTCAATACCTACGACCTTTGGGTTTACACGACACCGAAGAACATCGACTATCTGAAGAAGCAAGTGGTCATAGCCAAGAATTTGACTTCCGATGTTGTCAAGAAACTCGAAAAGGGGGCAAAGGTGCTTTGGCTTCCTACGACCTCGAATAATTTCGTGGCTTCTGATGATACGCTTTCACAAGCCTGCAATGCCACCCCTTATACGGTGGGCGGTCTATTCCAAACCGACTATTGGAACTATCGTATGTTCAAGACCATCTGTGAAAACAACAAGAAGAAGGTGTCTCCTGGTACACTGGGTATCTTGACGAATCCTACGCATCCGCTTTTCCGAGATTTCCCTACGGAGATGCACACCAACTGGCAGTGGTTCCCTGTCGTCAAGGAGTCTCATCCTTTGGTACTCGACAACTTCCCGAAGGATTACAAGCCTATCGTGCAAGTCATCGACAACATCGAGCGTAATCACAAACTCGGCTTGGTGATGGAGTGGAAGGTAGGAGCAGGAAAACTTCTCGTCTGCATGAGCGACCTGGAGAAGGCTTCGGAATATCCAGAGGGTAGGGCTTTCTATGAGAGTGTGCTGGACTATATGCAATCGCCCGAGTTTGCCCCAACGTCCGAGATAACGATGGATGAACTGCGCAGGGTCTTGAAGGAAGAACCTCGTAAGGTCAGCATGAAGGAGTTGAATAATATCTCACAATATTAAGCTGTTGTGGGCAGGTGCTACGCTCTGGTATTTTATATTTCACATATCACTAAATGTAGTGTAAGTGATTGATAAATAAAGCATTATATCTTGTGCTATGGTTGTGCTATGTCAGAGCGTATATTTCACAAGGGATAATTCTTTGTAATACAGATGGTTGATTCGCGTATGGTGATATGTGGAATAGAAATGGGAGAGTGCTCGTATAGGGATGAGTCCTTGTCCTTAAAATCCCTGCCGAGCTAATTTTTTGTGTCTGGCGTGGGCAACAAACTGCCCTATGAGAGGGCAGTTTGTTGCCTTGGTGAGACAGCTTCCTGTACTCTTAGAAAGAAATCTTGAACTACTAACCAAGTCGTTTGGCAATAGTATAAAATGTAAAGGGATGTACGCTTATGTTAAGTGGTATCCCTTTTTTATGTTAATGAGTTGTAAAATAATCGGCGAAAATGCACAACTTGTCTATAAAATCCCTATATTTGCAAGCATAAAACGACTAAAAAGACAGCGGTGTGACCACTACTGCGCTACGATGATATACTCCTTTTTGGAGAATAAGAAATAGATGGCGATGATATAAATATATATAAACCTAAATATAAACTTTAAAACCCAGTGAAAGATGAAAAAAGTTCTACGTGTTTTTATGTTACTGTTTGCTTTCCTTGTAATATGGGGGGGGCAAGGTCTATTGTCAGACTACTACTACGGAGTTTGGCAGTGGGTCGAGTTGTACGGTGGAGGGTACTAATGTTACTTTCCTTGTCAACAAGGCTGGTGATTTGGCGTTGTGGTCAAATCAAAGTGTTGGAAACAATAAGAATATTATTATCAAGACGGCAAGTGGCGTTATCTTGAATGATGATGACTTGGCTAGCTTGACAACCAAGTTGACCTATGGTAATTCTGAGTATTATTTTGACTTATCCCAAGCTTCTGTCCCTGAGGGTACAAAACTTTCCGAGAAGTTTAATGGTTTGCAAACAAGTTATATCCTTTCGCTAAATTCCAATGAGGTGGCTTCTGACTTTACAGGCAGCAAATATTATGTCATGTACACAGATGGAAGTAAAACAGAAGTTGTAGTTAAGAATGGAGGAGTATCTAAAGCCTCTTCTGTAGCTTATTTGCAATCAAGTAAGGAAATCGTGTTGGATGGCGAGACGAAGGAGAGTGTTGATTTTAGCAAATTGACTAATCTTGAAGTATTGGATATTTGTGCGCTGACGTTACAAACAAGTAATGCAACAGTTACGGTTCCTGAGAGTATAAAGAAGATAAATGTACCACAAGGTTTTGATAAAACCAAAATATTGCCAGAGTCTGTGCAAGCCAAAGTACAAGAAGTAATTCCAAAGGAAGATCCATACACAAAAAATGGCAATGCCTTGACCATCAATCTTGAAGAAGGCACCAGCCTGCTTGATGTCTTAAACCAAGCAAATATGGGTTATGTAAGTAATTTGACCATCAAGACGATTGGTGATAGAAAATTGACGGCTGATGATATAGCTACTATTAATGATTTGAAGTTTAAATACACAAAGGAAATAGACAATAATACTTTATGGCAAGATGCAACCTTGAACTTGGAAGGTTGTGCCATTGAGAATTATGATATATTAAAGTCGTTGAAGAATAATGCTTCTACTGAGGGAGAGGAGTCTTACACAGGTATTAGAAATGTCATTCTTCCTTCTGGTCTTGACAAGAAAATAGTTAATGCTGAACACTTTGTTGGCTTGGAGAATATGAACGCTGCCATATCGGTGGCTGCCAACCAAAGTGCGCTCGTTGGATATGTTGCTACTCCAGGTGGCTTATCTACCACGATGTATCAGTATCCGACGTTCCGTCCAAATGCCTATAATTATGGTACAAAAACACTTAAGAGTCTGACATTAAGTGGCAGTTTGCTTCCTTGTGATTTCGCAGGAACTATTGCTGGGCAAGAAAAGATATTGGATGAAGACGGTCATCTCAGTTACGAAGTGGATGCAGCAGGCGCAGTGACATATAAGGGTGTTAAAAGTTTTGCTACCGATGTAGATCCTAAGACAACTCAAGCTTTGCTGGGAGCTTCTTTGACTGACATTGATTTGGAGGATGCGGTATTTACCAACTACTTGGATATGAACTTCAGTCTTCTTGGTCATTCTAGTGTTGTCAATGTGAAGTTGCCTACAGCCGAAAGCATGACTCAGATACCTCCTCTCTGTATGGACAAGTGTACCAAGGTCGAAAAGCTGGTGGTACCTGGCAATTATGAGACGCTGGGTGCTTATGCCTTCAATCAAATGGATGGTATGAATACTTTGGAACTCGGAATTGGTGTGAAGACCTTGGGTAGTCATTGTTTCCAAAATTGTACTAGCTTGAAGCAAGTTGTCTTGCCTATCGGTATGGAGTCTGTGGGAGAATATGCTTTCGTGGGTTGCAAAAACATCAAGGACTTGAACATTCCTTATGGTGTGAAGACCATAGAGGCTCATGCCTTTGAGAATCTTGATGGATTGTCGGCTGTTCGTTTGCCATATACTTTGGAGACCATAGGTGACTATGCTTTCTCTGATTGCAATTATATTTCTACGATTACAATTCCAGAAAATGTGAAGACTATCGGTGATGGCGCATTCTTGCATACCAATAGCTTAAGAGATATCTATATGTTGGGTAAGACGGCTCCTGAGATTTATGATTATGAGGTGGATGAGAAAGGTAATGTTGTTCATCATGGTACTTTCGATGGTATGACTCTCAATAATGAGTATGGTACTTTCAGTGGTACAGAAGCAACTCATGAGAAGTATTGGAGAAACAAGACCGAAGGCTTCCCTCTGGGTAAAGGCGCTGCTTTCCTTCACTATCCTAAGGGATGTGGTGAACAATATACAGATGAGACTCGTAAGGAAAGCTATCATGCAGTGCTTGTTGACGAAAAAGGAAAAAAGGTTTTAGACGATGATGGTAAAGAAATACGAATTCCAAACAACCAAGATGGAGTAACGAAGGAAGAGTGGCCTACTAAATATACAGGGTGGAAACGCTTCATGCTGTCTATTGCCAATCAAACGGGTGATGATAACTCTAGTGTCTGGACGGTTCGTCATATGTACGATGACACTTGGTACACCATGTGTTTCCCATTCGACTTGACTATCAACCAGCTCATCTCTACCTTCGGCTCAGGCTTTGAGATTGCTTACTTCTGTGGTGTGGAGAAGAATGCTACCAATAATACCATGACGCTTCAGTTTACGGAGAGCAACTATATGAAGAACGAGAGCGACTATAGCGTTGTAGGAGCAAAGGCTGGTGTCCCTTATATGATTCATCCAAATTCTGGTGTCGGTAACTATGATACGAATGGACATAAAAAGACGGTGTTCGTGTTCTCTGGCGTAAGCCCTGACTTCGAGGGAAATCCTGTGAAGGGCATGAAGGGATATGACTATGGTGAAGGTGCTGGTAGTACTGGACCTAGTGAAGATCCGAATAATCCAAAGTTCGACCATTCCTATACCTTCATCGGTTCTTATGGCGATAAGTGTGAAGTAGGACAGTATTTCGTAGATAAGCACAATGAGTATGTGGAAGAAGGCGTGAATAATGTCTTGCAATATCAAGTGGGCAATGCTGGCAATGCTTACAAGAAAGAGATGCCTAAGGACTTGCTCGTGCCTCGTGCTATCCCAGAAGGTTATTACTTCCTTGGCTTGGCTAAGAACGCAACTTTCCCTAAGTTCTATCGTGAGAGCCGTGTGATTTCTACTGATATGGATAACTCTTCTCCTGACAAGACTTATAAAACTGGTCTCTGGACTCGTTTCACTGCCATGGTGAAGGGTGTGGATGCAGAAGGACAGGCAGCCAAGAAAAACCTCGGCATTGCCATCGGCGACTACGACAATAAGACGGTCATCACGGGCATCAACATCATTGGTGCAAACGGACAACAGAAGGAATACATCGACCTAACCAATAAGGTCTATAACCTCAATGGTCAGGTGGTACGTTCAGACTCTACCGACTTGAATGGACTTCCTGCAGGAGTCTATGTCGTGAAAGGCAAGAAATTTGTTGTTCGCTAGAAGATGCGGCACGAAGCTTGTCGTTCATTAAGCGATGCTGCAAGGAGTGTAAAGTAAAAGATTTAGTTATCGCTAAAATTGTAAAAGATGAAGAAAGCAAAATATATCAAGCCAGCAATATCATTGTTAGGCATGGACCTTTGCAACGTAGTTTGTGGGTCTGGAGAATATGCAAATTGGGGAAATGGTACAAAAGGAAATAGCAACTGGGTGAACCAAGGACAAACTCCTACTACACCTACTGACCCTGGTATCGGTGTGGGCGAGGATGAAGGTGTCATAGATTCTCGTTCCAAGAAACATTCTTGGAACTTATGGGACGAGTAATCGTTGAATCTATGGGAATAAGTAACCTCTCTTACCCTAGAAACGTGAAGATGAAGAAAACTTAGTAGAACTTTTCATAAGAGCTGTCATGTCTTGGCTTTCCTGCCTTTATGGGTGGTGTATGGCTGGGGTGTGGCAGCTTGTTTGTTGGACGATAAAGTTATCGATGATGAGCTAAACGTATAAATTTATAAATCCTAAACTAATAAATAAGTAAAAGCAAATGAAATCAACAAAAATGAGAGTGTGGCTGATGTTGCTGTTCCTCTTGGGAGGGATGGCGGCGTTTGCAGATGATGTGGAGTTTGATGTGACTTCAACTGGTTGGAATGCCAGTTATTCTGGTACTGCTAACGTGACATTGAAAGGAAAAACGTTTACGAAAGCTCAATGGAGTGGCATTTGCCTTCCTTTTGATGCGAATGAAGAAGTGCTGAATGCTGCTTTTGGAGAGGATTCATACAGTATTCAAGCTTTTGATAGTTATACAGATAATCAATTAACCTTTAAGAGAGTAACGTCTATTAAAGCAGGAACTCCATATTTTATTTATGTGAATAAGACTATCGAGAGCCCTGTTTTCCCGATGGTGACATTCTCAGGAACCATAGATGCCAATTGGCAAATTCAGAAGATATCAGACGAATTAACTTTCCGTGGCTTCTATTTCCAAAAAGATTGGTATAATCTTGTAGATGGTAAGAGTGCTGAAACAGATGGATATTCTGCTTATTGGCTAAATTCCAATGGTACTTTGGCAGACAAGGCGACAGGAGATGCTGGTTTCCCATTTGTTTCGGTTACTGGTATAAATTCTTATATCCTCGTCACAGGTTACAAGAAAGGAACGACTCAGAAGCCTACCATCAAGTTTGAGGACGATGATGTCATCAATGGTGGTGGCAGTGGTGGCGGTGAATCGGGAGGAACAGAAACACCCGAAGACCAAACGACTCTTGCTTATAAAATCAAGAATAAGCTTCAGCTGACCGATGTGCCTACCATCTATATCGACATAGATGGAGTGGGAGGTACGGATGATGATTTGGATAAGGTACTTTGGAAAAACAGAAAGACCGGCGAGGCTCCTTATCAAGATGCTGTCATCACCGTCAAGGATGATGGCTCAGACAAGGATGTCAAGCATCTTGCGGAGTTTACGGACAAAGTAAAGATCAAGGTGCGTGGCAATTCTACTGCCAATCCTGGTAATGGCAAGAAGGCGTATCGTTTGAAGTTTGACAAGAAACTCAAGGCGAGCAAGCATGATATGCTTGGCTTGGGTTATGAGGCTCGCAACTGGACGCTCCTCGCCAATGTCTTCGACCATTCGATGATACGCAATGCCCTCTCTTATCACTTGGAGAAAGAGGTGGGGATGGACTTTTGTCCGGGCTATAAGTTTGTCGATTTGGTCATCAATGGCAACTATCGTGGTACTTATCAGGTTTGTGATCATGTGGAGGTGGATAAGAATCGTGTGAATATCGACGAGGACAATGGTTGGATGGTGGAGTTCCAAGGACAGGGGGATATGCTTGACAAGCCACTTTGTTTTGCTAAGGATGGTTTGCAGATGAATATCAAGAATCCTGAGCCTGCGGATGAAAAGGATGAGGCTCAGGTGAATGCCGTCATCGCTCCTATACAAGATTGGTTTGTCAATACTTGGGCTCCTAAATGGAAATCTACGGATGCTTATGCCGAGAAGACAGGTTGGCGTTCTGTCAATGACGAGGAATCGCTTATCAAGTTCTGGATTATCACAGAGTTGACAGGTGACTATGATGGTTGGATGACAGTCAAGGCTTATAAGGATGCTGGCGAGGACAAGTTGCATTATGGACCAGTTTGGGACAAGGATTTGGCGTATGGCAATTGTGATTATGAGAAGTCGGATAAACTCGTGTCAAATAATGATAAGTCTTCCAGTCTTACAGGATTTTGGAATAATGGTTTACTCAAAGACCCTAAGTTTACGGCAAAGGCACAAGAAAGACTGCAAAAATTATTAGATGGAGGTTTGATAGATAGGCTTATAAAAAAAGTCGATGAACTGGCAGCAATCGTAGCAAAAACAGAAGAGTTGAGCAATACCACGTTTCCAAGAAATAATCATGTAGGGCTTGAAACGAACAACTATGAGACTTATCAAGAGACGGTGGAACAATTGAAGATTTACCTTCGCACTCGTTTCGCAAAAGTGAAGGACTTGACTGATGGGGTTAAGGCAGAGGCTAACACCAAGATTGACAATGTAACTTATAATCCAACTAATATGTGGGATAATTCAGGCTTCTACGGAAAGACAGGCAAGCTGACGGATGTCACCGTAGAAGGTCGTTCCTACAAGGCTAACCAATGGAATACTTTCTGCTTGCCATTTGATTTGCCGATGGAGCAGATGAAGACGGCTTTTGGTGAAGGTGTTGAAATCGTTGAACATGTGGGTATGGACTTGGATGGCAAGACGATGCTTTTTGCACCTGTAACAGATGCAACCTTATATGGAGGCTTCCCATATTTCATCAAGCCTACGTCTGAAGTGTCTAATCTAAAGTTTGCGGATGTCATCGTCACTCAAAATTCTAATAAAGACCAAAAGTACAATGGTCAAAGTGTGTCTTTTGATGGCAAGCATTTCATCTATGGTACACTCTTCAAGGGTTATACTTATATTGATACTTCCAAGGATATACTCTTTGCGGAAGATGTCTATGGCGATGCCAATTCTTTTACAAATATCGTCAAGAAGTATGGCAATGGGGCAAACTATGTAAATGGTGCTCGTGCTTTCCTTCGCATCCCTGACGGCGAGACTCCTTCCATCAAGATTCTCTCTGCCGAGGAGGCAAAGAAGTTCACATACGATGTAACTAACGCTAATGTCCATACCGCCTGGTGTCAGTACGACAACGAGACGAAGGATGTGACGCTTGCAGGTCGTGGTACACTCTGGGGTAATGAGTGGAATATGATTTGTTTGCCATTCAAATTGGCTTCCAATGACTATAAAAAGGTGTTTGGAGATGACGTGAAAGTGGCGGAGTTCAAGGGTGTCACCAAGTCGGAAGGCGGTGAAGTCCTCTCGTTCAACCTCTCTTACATCAATGAGAAGAATGGTATGAAGGCTGCTACGCCTTACCTCATCATGCCTTCTAAGGATATTCCGACTGCCGGCCTTACATTCGAGGGCGTAAAGGTATCTGTCAAGACTACCGCAGAGCAAGCTTCGGGCGATGAAAGCTTCAAACTCTATGGTACATTGGAACCAACCTTGTTGGATAAGGGACACCAACAAATCGTGTTGATGCGCAACAATCAGCTGAAATATATGGCAACAAGCGGTACGACTCCAATGCAGGCTTGCCGTGCTTACTTCGAGGCGGTTTCTGCATCCGATGCAACATCTGCCAAGACTTTCCGATTCTCGATAGACGGAGTTGTGACGGATGTCAAGATGATAGATGTTGATGTGCCATCAAACGCCTTCGGCTCTTCCAACGCAGAGAGCGGAAAGGTGTATAACTTGAACGGTCAGTTGGTGGGTACATCGACGGACAACTTGCCACAAGGCGTCTATGTGGTGGCTGGCAAGAAAGTGGTTAAATAGCTGGTCGGAAGGTAAACGAATAATAGAAATGTGAATAGAAACGTGAATAGAATGGATATGAAAGATCAAGATAGAGAGATGTCGCAAACGCATAGGTTGTGCTATAGCAAGCCTATGTGCTCGATGATAGAAATGAAAGAACAAGAAATGATAGCAGCTTCGCCTGACCCCACAACGCCATCGGAGCCGTCGCTGAAGCCACCTGCATCATCAACGGATGAAAAGGAAGATGTAACAGACCCAAATACAGCCAAGAAATATCCAGGCTTTAATGCTTGGCAGACATGGGACTAAAGTCTTATCGTTCTAGGAACAAAGTTTCGTCATGCTAGGGTATAAATGTGAAAGAGCCTATTGCCAACTATTGCGCCTAACTTAGATTTTTGCAAATCTAAGTTGTATTTGATGAAATCTAACTTGTATTTCATCAAATATAAGTTAGGCGCAATGCTATGCAATAGGCTCTTTTATATTTCGTGGTCGTTTAGATAGAACTATATACCCTTACGAATAGCAGTATATATGCATATGATTAGTATGTGTGTTGTGGTGCAAGTCTGTGTTTACGCCGATAGTGATTGCTCCTACTAGACTCTACTATTTTCTTTTATTCTTCTTGTCTTCTTGGGATAAGAACTTGAATTCGAGAGTTAAGTTTCTTTTTTTTCTTTCCAACTCAATAGGCTTTATAATTCGATAAGTTCCTGTATGGAATTTATGCCAAAATGATTTTAAATGAAAGTGGAAGATTAATGAGTCTTGTGCTTTTATCCCATACGAAATAGCCTCCCAGGAATTTGCTTTATATTTTAAGGGAATCCATTTTCCATTCTCTAGTCGTTCTATATAAAAGTCTGTACCTGTAGCGTAAAGATTGGGGGTGTTATTTACTACACTGTAATATATAGTACTATCTTGTGACTGTACAATATTATTTTCCAATAATAATTGTAAATGTATTGTACTGTCCTTTTGAGCTTCATTTGTAGTTTTAGTTACTTTTCGTATTTCGCAGTCTTTTTCTGCTTTTGTGCAGATACATGCACAAAAGCAGAAAAAGACAAAAAAGAATATTAAATTCTTCATGTTAATATCTTTCTATGTTTAATTCTTTTAATACATTATTTGCTTTAGAGAATACGGTGAGGGTATCTTTCACCGTAAATCCATGAATAATGCCTACGGTAAGTCTTGTATTTTTACTAGAAATATATGTGTATACGATGCCACCACTATCACCATGATCACATGGTGTAGAAGCCACTGTCAAATCTGTGATAATATCATTGCCATTCTCATCAACTTTTGAGAATTTTGTAGTTGTTATTTTACCACCAGAATGACCTGTGCAAGCCCCCCACTTATTGACAAACGTTCCTACGCCAGGCAAACTTGTTGTTTTTGATAAAACTGCCTTGTAGTCCCCATTTATTGCATTTGATGGTACAAAAGATGTCAAGATACGAGGAACAAATGCTGCATCTACCGTTCCACCGTATATAACTTTACTACTGTTTCCGAAAATGTCATCTCCATAGAAAGTATTGCGATTGACAACGCTTACAATATGCCCTGCAGTAACCATGCCAACGCGTCGCTCTCCATCAAGTTCTCTTGCACTGAAGCCAAAACTACCATATTTATTTGGGTTTGTTAAATCAAGCCCTAATTTATAGCCTGGACAAATATAAATCTTATCAGATGCTGCTTCTGTTATTTTACCAGTTTCTCTAAAAATAATAGCAGGATGTTTGAAGAATGATTTGAATAAAGAAATAATAAAATCATTCTTATGTACAAGCCATATTTCTATTTTATTTTCTTGTTCGTTAATTCCAAATCCGGCAATTTCTCCTTTTAGCATGGTTGGAACTTTCATGATATTTTTATTCAAAAAAGTCATGATGTTATTTAATGTTTGAAAAGAATATTGGCATTTTTTAAAGCGTAACAACTTACTGTTAGTTATGCTCTTTATAGCATTTACGGAACTTGCAGAGTCTCCTGGAATGAGTATGGTTAATGAACCATCTTCATTTACAACAGAGCCACCATAAAAATCGGGATAAAGTTCTTCTCCATCTACACCTCTAGTGTTGGTACTAAACTTATCAAGTATAAATTGATTTACTTGATTGGCAACCTCTTGTGCATCTTCTTGAGTTTCTTTTACAACAGAAGTTTCACATGAAGACATTTTGAAAGATTCATCTTCGTCGGCAGTACATGCTATGAAGCATGTTGCAATAAAAATAATAAATAGTTGTTTCATATGATATTATGTTTGGTTAGATGTTGCAAATATAGTATCTTTAGATAAAAAGTGTACTTTTATGTTTAATCTTTTAACATACTTTATGCGAAATGTAACTTTAGATTCATAAAAACTGCATTCTTAAGTAAGGCAAACACAAAAATAGGAGATAAACACAGATTTCCGTGTTTACCTCCTACTCATAAATAGCACAGATAATCAGTGTTGTCTGTGACTGATTCCTTTATTTAGCATTAATCTCTTTCAAGAGACGGTCTGCATGTCCCCACTTGTCCATGAGGTAGAGCACATAACGGATATCCACGCCGATACATCTTGCGAGACGCTTGTCGAAGTTGATGTCGGAGCTGAGGCTGTCCCAGTTGCCATCG
>ERZ808246.1748-NODE-1748-length-14883-cov-11.522930_pt1 | contig 14883 bp, 7 predicted proteins | sample MGYA00521083_ERZ808246 | MGnify/ENA primary metagenome ERZ808246 (study PRJEB31516, sample SAMN03275577) | gut metagenome | biome: mammalia-associated habitat; material: feces | host: Papio cynocephalus | place: Kenya | collected 2012-07-07 ...
GCGCCACTACGTCGACGTGTACGACAAAACCGACGAGGAAACACGCGACATCCTGCCGCTGACGCGCATCTGGTGGCTGGCGTAACAGCATGAACTGCCTTTGTTCCGCTTCTCTTTTAATTCAGCGAAAATGCGGAACAGGGGCAGTTCATGTCTCCCCAAGCTGGGATGCATGGAGAGATATAGGCAGCTTTTAATCAATCCCTCGCATCGTTAGGATTCTCTTCCGGAATTTCTTGAAGCATTCCATCTTTGAGACACCATTTGTGACGACGATAATCCGAGAATCGCATCTCAGTAATCATCTTTTTTCCTTTGCCTTTGACGAGAAGATCAACCTCCTCTTTGCATCGATCGAGATTAATAAGCGCGCCCCAATGGTATTTGGCATCCGCAGGCATAATGTAACGCCCAGGAGGCAGCAAACCAATCTCGCACGTTGCATTTCTCTTGCCACTATTAAGATGATTCCTCTCAACCGTAATGTCAAAAATAGGTTGATCGGATCCATTGAAGAGATAAATGCCCCATCTTCCAACACCATCCCGTTCCGGCAAGTTCACGCCAGCCGCAAAAATTGATTCCGCCTGCCCGCGAATCTGCAAACGCTTCTTGTCCTCCGCCCTCTTCTCTTCAAGAGCCAGCATTCTTTTATTAATCCGGTCGCTCGACCTCCATGCAAGAACAGAAGCAATAACTGCCAAAAGTCCACCGATGGCACCCACCCAATCGGCAATAGATCCTGAATCAATAGGAAACACGATACCTCCTTAATTTAGGGAGCTCTCAATTCGCCCAGCTCGGATTGACGGACCATTGCGGTAGACTTACAGAGTCTCAGCAAGACATGCAAGCCCTAGGGCTCCACCAGACTCCGATTCGTTGGCGCGAATCGGAGTCTTCATTTTTTCACGTAGTCTAAATGAAGCCACAAAGCACACCATACCACATGAAACGACATGAGACAAACATGTATTATAATGAGACAAAATATATTGAAATCGAAGAGACCTAAGGTTGGGAAATATGAAGAAAAAAGATGTATTAAACCTAATCCGATACCATACGGAGCATAACGATGCCGCTTTTCGCAATGAAGCGTACAACATCGCCAAGGAATTTGATCATGCTGGAGACTCACAGCTGGCTGCATACATCATCGCTTTACTGTCAGATGCGAATACTCTTGTTCCACAATCAGCTGGCTCCGACATTAAATCCGAATTCCTTGAAAAGAAAATCGTGGTTAAGGCTTCTCTACCGCTACCCGAAAACATTGCTGATGATATTCAAGGAGTCCTCAACGCCATCGAACGGAATATCGGAATCCACAAATTCCTCTTCCACGGCCCTGCCGGTACGGGAAAAACTGAGTCCGTGAAACAAATTTCTTCAATCATGCAACGTGAGTTATACGTCGTCAATTTCAGCTCTGTCATAGACAGCCGTCTCGGGCAGACCGCAAAGAATATCACCAAGCTATTCGCTGAAATCAATAATTTTACACACCCCGATCAAACGGTGGTGCTCTTTGATGAAATTGATGCGCTTGCCCTTGACCGCATTGACTCGCATGACATTCGAGAAATGGGCCGTGCTACATCAACTTTATTGCGTCAGATGGACGAACTTTCCGAGCAGATTATTTTGTTCGCAACTACCAACCTCTTTTCAAAATTCGACAAGGCATTCATTCGCAGATTTGATGCCATAATTGATTTCGGAAGGTACACGAGAGAAGATCTTATTGATGTTGCAGCCAGCATCATGAACGACTATGCAAAACGATTCTCATTCATAGGGAAAAACATCCGTCTCTTCAAAAAGATTCTTTCCAAGGCGGAGCAACTACCCTATCCAGGCGAGATGAAAAATCTGATCCGTTCAGCTATTGCATTCAGTAAGCCCAATGATGAAAGTGATTATCTCCGTCGTATTTACCTAGCCCTCATTCCCGATGGCACAAATGCAATTCAAAATATTCGAACATTGCGAGAGCAAGGATTCACACTCCGCGAAATTGAAATTTTAACTGGAATATCACGCAGCACAGCAGCTCGAGAAATGAAAGGTACTCACAATGAATAACACTCTGAGGTTAAAAGGCAAATTTGAACGCGGCAATGCGCAACATCCAGGACCGCCTTCTCTGCCCGCAAATGCCATTGTTACTACAAATCAAATACTGGATAGACTCAACGAACTTCATCAAATCATCGCGTACTGGAAAACACAACCAACCTTCATTGACCCATTTATCGAAGTGCGTTACAAGACGATAGTCGCCAAAAGTAACCGCGTTAAACGTTTGCTGAGCAGCCACAACAAATCGGCAAACGACTCCATAGTCGGCGCAGCTTTCGGAACGAATCAAAATGGAAAACCATGCCATGTCATCACATATTATGTGAAGATGGGAACCATTGAATCAACCCTCAAAGATCTGGAGATAGCCAAAGAAATCCTTACCCATCACGGAGATTCTATTAGCAACAAAGAATTAGCATCAATTACCCATGACGGTCTCACCAAAATCGATGCACGCATGAGGCTGAGCAAAACATCATTTGCGCAGATCATTCGCGATGTTTATTATGTGGAGCGCTTTACCGTAAAAACTTATGCTGATCCTCAACAAGAGCATGCTCTGGTGTCAATCTACGATACTGGGCGTAATGGTCTACAAACAGTCGCATTGCTAAACAGATTAGGCGTTAATGTGCTTGGAGCCAACCTACTCGACACAACGACAATCAATATGACGCCAGATCAGTACCGCAAGCTTACGGAAACAGCACCGTATCTCGTTGCGATGTCCCTCAAAGATATGTTGGAACTGAAATTCGAATCAAATTCCAACCAAATTGAGGATCAATTCGCTCCTTCGATTCCGACTCCGTCGAATGAACCCACTATCGGAGTCATCGACACCTGTTTCGATGAAAAGAAAGCTTACTTTTCCAGATGGGTAGAATATCACAACGAACTTGATTCTCAAATCGATATAGACTCGAAAGATTTTGTTCATGGAACTGAAGTCACATCGCTCATAGTCGATGGACCAACGTTAAACCCAGCACTCGATGATGGCTGCGGCAGATTTCGTGTTCGCCATTTCGCCGTGGCCAAAAGCGGCAATAACAGTTCTTTCATCATTATGAAGACAATTCGCAGCATCGTATCCAACAATCCCGACATTAAAGTATGGAATCTAAGCCTTGGCTCACGTTTGGAATCTCCCGAAAACACAATTTCGCCAGAAGCCGCGATGCTGGATAAGCTGCAGAACGAATACGACATTGTTTTTGTAGTGGCAGGAACCAATAAAACACAAGAGGACAGCCGAACCAGACCCAAACGTATTGGAGCACCGGCTGATTCCATTAATTCTCTCGTTGTTAATGCCACATCCATCCTCAAAGAACCCGCAAGTTATACCAGAGAAGGTCCTGTACTGAGCTTTTTCCGCAAACCGGACATTTCCTGCTTTGGTGGCGACGACACTGGGCAGATGGCCGTATGGTCACCACAAGGCGTGACCTTGACGGCAGGGACATCATTCGCAGCTCCTTGGATTACGCGAAAAATGGCATATCTGATATATGTGATGCATTTCTCAAGAGAGACAGCAAAGGCTATGCTCATTGACGCAGCCTCAGGATGGAGAAAAATCTCAGCCGACAATGTCAAAATTGGGTATGGCGTAGTCCCCACCAAAATCGAAGACATTCTGACCACCCCTTCAAATGAAATACGCTTCGTCCTGGAGGGCACAATCACCTCTTTCGAAACGTACAATTACCGTATACCAGTACCAATGGCAAATGGGAAATACCCATATATGGCCAGAGCCACACTTTGCTATTTTCCAAAGTGCAACGCTAGACAAGGTGTCGATTACACCTCCACGGAACTGGACTTTCATTTCGGGCGCATGAGAGAGAAGGGGATAGACTCCCTGAACAATAACATTCAGGGAGATCCAACCGCATACGCCTACGAAGGTGCCGCCCGGAAACTGTACCGAAAATGGGACAACGTAAAGCACGCCAGCGATATTGAAAAAAGCCGTTTCCAACCACGTATCTCTCACGGAGTCCCCTATTGGGGTTTTAAGATTCGTAAAACCGAACGTTTCGATCCTCCAATCAATGAGAATGGGACTGTGGGAAAAAATGCTGGGGACGGCCTTCACTTCGGCATCGTAGTGACACTACGCGGTATGGATGGACGTAATCGATTCGAAGAATTCAAACAGCACTGTCAGCTTCAGGCGGAACCCTGGATCGTCGAAGAAATTGACATACATTCCAGCATCGAGCTCTACCAAGAATCAGATGCAGAAATCAATTTCGACGAAGATAGCAATGACTAAAGGTGACGCCTGCAACGCCCCTCGAGGGACTTGCAGGCGCTATTATCGATGCAACTTCTGCGTGACGTAGTTTTGATTCGCATCATGTCCTGCTGATATTTCATCTGCGGTGAGTATTCCGCCATGCGCTGCACGTCGATTGCCCGATACTAAGAACACATCAACCAACATCTTTGGCCACTTCTCTATTAGAATGAACGCTGTGACTCAGGGCTTTATCGACAACAGGACCTCGCTGGTCAAGGACGACCTCGTCCGCACGATCCGCAAGGGAGACAGGGTCTCCATCGCGGCGGCGGCGTTCTCGATGTACGCGTACAGGGAGCTGCGCGACCAGTTGGAGGACGTGGGCGCGTTCCGTTTCATCTACACGGCGAAGACGTTCACCGCGGACGCGACCCCGAAGGAGCAGCGCGAGTTCTACATCCCCCGATTGGAACGTGAGCAGAGCCTGTACGGCACGCCGTTGGAGATCCGCCTGCGCAACGAGCTCACGCAGAAGGCCATCGCCACGGAGTGCGCGGAATGGATCCGCCGCAAGAAGGCCCGTTTCATGTCGTTCTCCGAGGAGGCCGGCCTCGCCCAGTTCCTCGGTGTCGAGCACACCGGCGAGGAGACCGCGTACATGCCGTTCAACGAGTTCACGACCACGCAGCTGGGCGTGAGCCGGCACACGGCCTCCTACCAGGGCGTCGCGAGGATGGAGAGGCCGGCCGCGAAGGGCTTCCTGGAGCAGTTCGACCGCGCGTGGAACAGCGGCGAGCTGCATGACGTGACCGACAAGGTCGTCGACGGCATCGAGCGCATGTACCGGGAGAACCCGCCCGAACTCGTCTACTACATGGCCCTGTACCGCATCTTCAGCGAGTTCCTCGACGACGTCTCCGAGGACGTGCTCCCCAAGGAGGGCACCGGCTTCCGCGAGAGCATGATCTGGAACAAGCTGTACGACTTCCAGAAGGACGCGGCCCTCGCGATCATCAACAAGCTCGAGACGTACAACGGGTGCATCCTGGCCGACTCGGTCGGCCTGGGCAAGACGTTCACCGCGCTGGCCGTGATCAAGTACTTCGAGGCCCGCAACCGCAACGTGCTCGTCCTGTGCCCGAAGAAGCTCAAGGACAACTGGGTCACGTACCGGTCGAACGCGACGAACAACCCGGTCGCGGGAGACCATCTGCGTTACGACGTGCTGTTTCACACGGATCTGAGCCGCACGCGCGGCGACACGATCATGAACATCCCGATCGAACGGATCAACTGGGGCAACTACGACCTCGTCGTGATCGACGAGTCGCACAACTTCCGCAACGGCGCGGACAGCGCCGCCAAGGCGGACGACAGGGAGAACCGGTACCAGAAGCTCCTCAACAAGGTCATCCACACGGGCGTGCCCACGAAGGTGCTCATGCTGTCCGCCACCCCGGTGAACAACCGTTTCCGCGACCTGCAGAACCAGCTCGAGCTCGCCTACGGCGACAAGGGAGAGGAGTGGTCCAGGAAGCTCGGACTGTCATCGAACATCGACATCGTGTTCCGCAACGCGCAGGCCGCGTACGGCTCGTGGTCGAAGCTCGATCCGAAGGAACGCACCACCAGGCGCCTGATGGACATGCTCGACTTCGACTTCTTCCGCATCCTCGACCAGGTCACCGTCGCGCGCAGCCGCCGCCATATCCGCAACCACTACGACATGGAGGCGCTCGGCGGCTTCCCCGAACGCCTCCACCCGCAGACCATCCGTCCCGCGCTGTCCACGGAGGACGGCCACGTGTCCTACGACGACATCTACGACGAGCTGGAGAAGCTCACCCTCGCCCTGTACACGCCGTCCGAGTTCGTGCTCGAATCCCGGCTGGGCAGGTACTTCGACGCCGACAAGGTCGAGGGACTGACCGTCCGAGGACGCGAGACGGGCGTGCGCAAGCTCATGGCCACGAACCTGCTCAAACGCTTCGAGAGCAGCGTCCATTCGTTCCGCATGACATTGGACCGCGTGCTCGGATACATGTCCGACACGGTCGGCACGATCGACTCGTACGAGGAATACCGGGCGAGGCACTACGACACCGGCATGTTCGAACGGGTCGACGCCAGCCGTTTCGACGACGGGTTCGACCTGGACCAGGACGATGCGGAAAGCATGGACCCGGACGGGTTCGCCACCAAGGGCAGGACCCGGTTCCTGCTGTCCGACATGGACTGGCGCACCTGGCGCGACTGCATCCGCCGCGACATGGACGTCATCCGCCGCCTGCTGGACATGGTGTCCGGCATCGACGCGGCGCACGACGCGAAGCTGCAGCGTCTGTACCGCACCATCAGCGACAAGCTGAACGAGCCCATCAACCCGGGCAACCGCAAGATCCTCATCTTCACCGCGTTCGCGGACACCGCGGACTACCTGTACGAGCACGTCGGCGAATACGCGGCCATGCTGGGGCTGGACACCGCGGAGGTGACCGGCACCGGTCCGGGACGCTGCACCGTGAAAAAGGTCGGCGGGCGCATGTCCGACATCCTGGCCTGCTTCTCCCCCGTCTCGAAGGAACGCGACGTGACCGCGCCCCGGCTGAAGGACACCGACATCGACATCCTCATCGCCACGGACTGCATCTCCGAGGGCCAGAACCTGCAGGACTGCGACATGCTGGTGAACTACGACATCCACTGGAACCCCGTGCGCATCATCCAGCGTTTCGGACGCATCGACCGCATCGGCTCGACGAACAAGCGCATCCAGCTGGTCAACTACTGGCCCGACGTGGACCTCGACAAGTACCTCAGGCTCAAGGACAGGGTCGAGGCGCGCATGAAGGCCGCGGTGATGGCCTCCACCGGCGACGACGACTACATCAACCCCGACGAGAAGGGCGACCTCGAATACCGCGAACGCCAGCTCCGCCAGATGCAGGACGAGATACCGGACCTGGAGGACATGGACGGCGGTGTCAGCATCACCGACCTCGGCCTCAACGAGTTCCGCATGGACCTGGTCGGCTACCATCGCGGCAATCCCGACATCGAACGCACGCCCAACGGCATCAACGCGGTCGTGGAGGGCGACGAGCCCGGCATCCTGTTCGTGCTGCGCAACACGAACAAAGGCGTCAAGGCCGTGGGCCGCAACCCGATCCACCCGTATTATCTCGTGCATGTCGGCGACGACGGGCGCGTCCTGCACGGCCACCTGGGCGCCAGGGACTGCCTCGACGTGATGCGCAGGCTCTGCAAGGGCAGGGACGAATACGATCCGGGCCTGTGCAGGGAATACAACAGGATCACCCATGACGGCAGGGACATGCGGCATGCCTCCGACCTGCTGCGCGACGCGGTCGGGAGCATCATCGACCAGGACGACATGGACGCCGCCGACGGGTTCTTCACCGGCTCCATGGGAGGCTTCCTCGACGAGGGCGTGAAGGGGCTCGACGACTTCGAGCTCGTCTGCTTCCTCGTCATCCGTCCAAGGAAGGCGGAATAGCCCATGGCCGGCATCGAATCATGCGGCCCCGTGACCGCGCTCACATTGGGACTGCCCAGCACCACCGCGGTCGCGCATCCGAGGGGACGGCTCGCGAAGGAACGCTTCTACGAGAACACCAAGGTGGGCAGGCGGCTGCGGCGGCGTTTCATCGAGGACGTCGGCTCGATCACCATGCTCGCCGTGATACGCGGACGGGAGACCGGCATACCTGACGGACCGCTCACGCACGAGATCAACGTGATCGGACTGGAGCAATCCACGGAGCGGCCGCCGGTGGAGGTCATGGAGCACATCGCCCGCGTCCGCGACGAGCTGACCCGGCACGGGTCGCGCATCCTGTTCGTCTGCGTGAACGGCGGCCGGGCGCGTCTCGCGGTGTTCCGCAACGCGAACGTGGCCGAGGGCCTCATGGAGGGCGCGGTGCGTGTGGGCGGGCCTGCAGGATGCGCGGAGACCCATGTTCGGTTGGACGGGACGGATCTGGATGCCGTGTGGGACTCCATGTGCGCGGATGTCATCCTCGGTTCGGCTGATTCCACACGTCTCGACAGGCGGATCGTGTCCCGAACGCGCATAATGGGACTCACCGGGGAAATAGACCAGCTGGAACGACGGCTTGCCAAAACCGTCCAGGTAGGCCGGCGAAACAGAATATGGGACGAGCTTCAAGCCAAGAGGCACGAGCTCGAACGGGAACAACAAGGAGGAACGCTGTGAGCGACATCGAGAAGATCCACGGCATCACACCGGATCTGACCAAGGAGAACGTGGACAGGCTGCTCGCCCTGTTCCCCGACGTGGCCACCGAGACCACGGATCCGAAGACCGGCAGGACCGAACGCGCGGTGGACTTCGACGCATTGCGCGAACGCCTCGGCGACGTGGCGGAGGGCAACCGAGAACGCTACCAGTTCACATGGCCGGGCAAACGCGAGGCGAAACGCCTCGCCCGCGAGCCCATCGCCAAGACACTGCGCCCGGTCAAGGAGCGCAGCAAGGACTGGGACACCACCAGGAACCTGTACATCGAGGGAGACAACCTCGACGCGTTGAAGCTCCTGCGCGAGAACTACGCCGGCAAGGTCAAACTCATCTACATCGATCCGCCATACAACACCGGAAATGATTTCATCTATCATGATGATTTCACTAGATCCGACAATAAAACAGACAATGGCGACTATAATGAATCCCAAAATCAGCTCGTCACTAATCCAGAAACAAACGGAAAATTCCATTCGGATTGGTGCAGTATGATTTATTCTAGAATTTCTTTAGCGAAAGATCTTTTATCTTCAGACGGAGTTCTTTTCGTTAGTATCGACGATAATGAAGAATCGAATCTGACGAAAATAATGGATGAAATTTTTGGGGCCAAAAATCGAATCGCGATTATCTGCCATAAATCACGCGCTTCCGTTTCCAATGATAAAATCATTTCTCCAAATCATAATTTTGTTCTTTTCTATGCAAAAAATAGTTCTGTTCTTGAACAAAAAAGAAAATCTATAGGTTTGGATCCTATTTTAAATAATTTTTCTTACGATGACACCGATGGACGAGGTAAATACCGGCTTGTTCCAGTCGATGGCCCTGGTGGTGCAAAAAAGGGCAATCCTTATTATGAATTTCTTGGTATACAGGGTTATTGGCGTTTTTCCAAACAAACGATGCAAGAAAAGTATGAGAATGGCCTAATCGTTAAATCCGCTAATGGCCTTTATCAAAAGTATTATCGCAATGATGCAGCCAAAAGCAGACGAACCGCAACCACATGGTGGGATGATGCAGGATTAACATCTTCCGCCACAACTCAGTTAAAAAAATTGATGGGAGGTCCTTCATTTGACACTCCTAAACCGGTAGAACTGATACAGCGTATGCTGCAACTTATTACGAATGATGATAGGCAGGCTATAGTTCTGGATTTCTTCAGTGGATCTGCCACTACAGCTGAGGCAGTAATGAAAATGAACTCGATAGATAATGGCAATCGGCAATTTATCATGGTTCAGCTCGAGGAAAATGTTCCACAAAAAAATGCAGCCTATACAGCCGGATACCATACAATCTGTGAAATCGGTGAAGAGCGCATCCGTCGTGCCGGCGAGAAAATCAAGTCCGAAATCGAAGCGGAGAACGCGCAGCTGACGCTTGACGGCACTCCCAGGAAGGTGCCGGACATCGGTTTCCGCGTGCTTCGTGTGGATGATTCGAATTATGAGGACAGGCGCAAGCTCGTCGACGAGTATTCCCAGAAGGACATCGAAGCTGACGTGGACATCACGAAAATGAGCCGTTCCGATCTGGATCAGCTGTTCGAGGCGTTGCCGAAGTTCCAGTTGCCGTACAGCTCGAAGATCGACGTCCTGTCGGGAGGCGAGTTCGACGGGCATACCGTGTACAGCGTGAACGACGGCCAGCTGCTCGCGTGCTTCGAGGACAGCATCCCCGAATCGCTGGTCCGCGCGATGGCGGCGTTCAGGCCGCGCCCGTCCTACGTGCTGGTCTCCGAGAACGGTTTCCTGAACAGCGCCGCGCGCACGAACTTCGCCGAGATCTTCAAGCAGTCCGCCGATTCGGTGAGCGGCGTCACGCAGATCCGCATCATCTGAGGTGTTGGGCATGCAATTCAGATTCTCGCAATACCAGTACCAGACCGATGCCGCGGACGCGGTGTGCGACGTGTTCGACGGCCAGCCGCTGCAGAACGGCTTCTCCTACGTCCGGGACACCGGCATCCGCAAGCCCCTGTTCCCTGATCCCGAACCGGTTCAGGACGCACTGTTCGAGGATAACGCTCCAAAACAGGAATCGTTCGACCATTACGACGCGGACGACGACACGGGATACCGCAACGCCGACCTGCTGTTGGACGACAACAAACTGCTTTCCAACATCCGGAACGTGCAGCGTCGGCGGAACCTGGCGGAGTCCACGAAACTGTACGCCAATCCGGCCGGCGCGGTCGAGCTGGACGTGGAGATGGAGACCGGCACGGGCAAGACGTTCGTGTACACGAAGACCATGTTCGAACTGAACCGCAGGTACGGCTGGTCGAAGTTCATCATCGTGGTCCCGTCCATCGCGATCCGCGAGGGCGTCGCCAAATCGTTGGACATGACCGGCGACTACTTCTACACGTCCGGCCGGGACGGCAACGAGGGCTACGGGAAGAAGCTGCACTGGTTCGTCTACGATTCGTCGGATCTGAGCAGGCTGGACGAGTTCGCCCAGTCCCCCGACATCCAGGTGATGGTCATCAACATGCAGGCGTTCAACACGTCCATGAAGGAGAACGGGCGCAGCAAGGACGCGAGGATCATCTTCTCGGAACGCGACGATTTCGGCTCCCGACGGCCCATCGACGTGATCAGCGCGACCCGGCCGATCATGATTCTGGACGAGCCGCAGAAGATGGGCGGCAAGGCCACGCAGGCGGGCATCCGCCTGTTCAAGCCGCTGTTCACGCTGAACTATTCCGCGACGCACAAGACGAAGCACGACCTCGTGTACGCGCTGGACGCCCTGGACGCGTACAACCAGCGTCTGGTCAAGCGCATCGAGGTCAAGGGCTTCGAGCTGAACAACATGCGCGGCACGGACGGCTACCTGTATCTGCAGGACATCATCGTCAGCAGGAACAAGGCCCCGCAGGCGCGCATCGAGTACAAGAAGCTGTCCGCGTCCGGCAAGGTCGTGACCACGTCCGGCCTGTTCGACGAGGGCGACGACGTCTACACCGCGTCCGGCGAGCTCGAGGCGTACCATGACGGCTGGCGCATCGCTCCGGACGGCATCGTGCCCGACGGCCTGGAGCCGGGCCAAACCGGCTACGTGCGGTTCATGAACGGCGAGACGCTCGGCAAGGGCAGGATCCTCAACGACGGGTCCGAGGCGGACATGCGCCGCGTGCAGATCCGCGAGACCATCCTCTCCCACCTGCACAAGGAGGAGCACCTGTGGGCGCGCGGCATCAAATGCCTGAGCCTGTTCTTCATCGACGAGGTCGCGAAATACCGCAGGTATGACGAAGCGGGCGAACCGTTGAACGGCGAGTACGCGGACATGTTCGAGCAGGAATACGACCGCTGCGTGCATGATTTCATCGAGAACCGTCTCGACGACGGATCCGGTTATCTCAACTGGCTGCGCACCACGCACGGCCGTTACGTGCACAAGGGGTATTTCAGCATCGACAAGCATGGCCGTTCCATCGACTCGAAGGTCAAACGCGGTTCGGAGGACAGCGACGACATCAGCGCGTACGACCTGATCCTGAGGAACAAGGAACGGCTCCTGAGCTTCGACGAGCCCACGAGGTTCATCTTCAGCCATTCCGCGCTGCGCGAGGGATGGGACAACCCGAACGTGTTCCAGATCTGCACGCTGAAGCATTCGGACAACGAGGTCGGCAAACGCCAGGAGGTCGGCCGCGGCCTGCGTCTGTGCGTGAACCGCGAGGGCGTGCGCCAGGACCGCAACGTGCTCGACGACGCGGACTTCCTGGACGTGAACCTGCTGACCGTGATCGCGTCGGAAAGCTATGAGAGGTTCGCCGAGGACCTGCAGAGGGACATCGAGACCGATCTGCGCGACCGTCCGCTCGTCATCGACGACGCGTTCTTCACGAGGACCCGCGTGCCCGCCGACAGACTGGGTCCCGGACACGCGGGTCTGGGCGACGTGTCGTTCAGCAAGGACGAGGCGCGTGACATCGTGTACGCGCTGACCGTGGAAAGGCTGATCGACCGCGACGGCAGGCTGACCGACAAGTACAAGGAGGAACGTTTCGGCGGGGACGCGGTGGGAATGCTGCCCGAACCGTTGCGGGGAAAGGCGCCCGCGATCCGCGTCGCGCTGGACAGCGTGCTCGAGGGATCCACGAGGATGCTCATCGGCAACGCGTTGAAGCGCAAGCTCCGCGGCAACCCGCTCAACGCGAACTGGCAGAAGAAGGAGTTCCAGGAGCTCTGGAAGCGCATCAACCACAAGTACGCGTACACCGTCAGCTTCGACGATGGCGATCTCGTCGAGAAGGCCGTCGAGGCAATCGACGCGCGGCTGGTCGTGACGAAACTGTCCTACACGGTCACCCGGGGCCTCCAGAAGGAGAACGCGTCGCGCGACGAGCTCGCCGGCCGCACGCACTTCCACAGGAACGATTCGCATACCGGCGACCTGGACGTCGACGCGTCCAACGGCGTGAGATACGACCTGCTCGGCGAGATCGCGCAGGCCGCGACCATCACCCGTCGCTGCGCGGCGCGCATCCTCAAGGGCATCCGGCCTGACAGGTTCCTCATGTTCAGGGACAATCCGGAGCAGTTCATCGCGAAGGTCGGCCGTCTGATCGTCCAGGAGAAGGCGAACATGGTCGTTGACCATATCTGCTACGACCGGATCGAGGGCGAATACGACTCGAGCATCTTCACCGCGGGCGGCAACAACCGCGACGAGGCCGAGGGGTACCAGGCGTCCAAGTGCGTGCAGGACTGGGTGTTTCCGGACGGCAAGATCGAAAGCGATTTCGCCAGGGATCTCGACAGCGCGGCGGAGGTGGCGGTGTACGCGAAGCTCCCCCGCGGTTTCCAGATCCCGACCCCGGTCGGCAACTACGCCCCCGACTGGGCCGTGGCCTTCCGCGACGACAGCGGTCTCAAGCACCTGTTCTTCGTCGCCGAGACCAAGGGCACGATGGACAGTTTCGAATTGCGTGGAATCGAGGACAGCAAGATCGCCTGCGCGAAAAAGCTGTTCAACGAACTGGACCTCGCCGACGGAGCCCGTTATGAGCAGGCCACCACCTACCAGACCCTGCTCGATGAAGTAAAAGCGCTGCAGTAGAGAAAATTAATCTCAAGGATTGCGCGTCAATAGGCCAATTGCCAGATTGTCGCGCAATTCATTACTATCTAAAAGCAAGGTCCCAAATATAAAGGTGGCGAATCGTACAAACAGCGATTTCATTTCATCTCCGGCTTCCAGAGCGACGTTTGGACTTCGCGCAACGCCTCTTTCTGCCAAGACACCAATGTTAAGGCACAAGCATACTTTGGTTTGTTTTAAATGGAATTAAAGAATAATCTCATTGATGTTAGCAAGGCAATGTCAGCATTCCAGAATGAAGCGAGGTAGGGGGGCTGCGGACGTTTTCTTGGAGATGATCACGCAGCCATTCCCTGGCTCTGACGGTATTGCACCGGACTCATCCAACCGAGTGACTGCTTGATGCGCTCATGGTTGTACCAGCGGATGCAGTCATCGATCAGGACGAGCACCTCGTCCCGGGTACGCTCCTCCCAACGCCCGGGATAGACGGATTCCGTCTTCATACGTCCGAAGAACCCTTCCGCGGCGGCATTGTCCGGCGAACAGCCCTTCGCACCCGTCGACCGCGTCAGCCCGTACCGTTCCATGAGATCCAGCCATCCGGGCCACCGGTAATGGCACCCGCGGTCGGAATGCACCAGTGGCCTCGCCCCCTCCGGCAGTGTCTCCGCGGCCTTGACGAGCATCCTGTTGGCGAGCTCCGCGTTGGGACTGAACCCGGCCGTGTACGCGACGACCTTGCCGTCGTGGCAGTCGATCATCGGCGAGAGGCACACCTTCCCGTCCCGGGCCTTGATCCCGGTGATGTCCGTGAGCCACTTCTCGTTCGGCTGTTCGGCCGTGAAGTCGCGGTTGACGAGGTTGTCGGGCGCGGGTGTGGTCTCGCCCTCGTAGGAGCTGTAGCGCCGACGTCTCGGAACGTGCGCGACGAGATCATCCTCCTTCATGATCCTGCGGATCACCTTCTCCGAGACGCCGGTTCGGAGCATGGCCTTGATCCTGCGGTACCCGTATCGGCTCTTGGACGCGGCGAACGCCTCCGCCACCTCCGTCCTGAGTCCGGCGTATTTGTCAATGGCGAGTCTGGCGTGGTGGCAGTGGGTGGCCGCCCGGCGCGATACGCGGGCAAGCATATCATCGAGCCGGGCGAATACGCCGGCCCCGGACGGTCGACCGGCAGCGTCTTCTC